>OLRG01000173.1_pt1 | contig 68085 bp, 99 predicted proteins | sample 1672331 | NCBI WGS metagenome assembly OLRG01 (sample SAMEA3136672, study PRJEB25190) | human gut metagenome
TGGTCACTTTCAACATGTCACGTTCTGCTTCTTACTACGAATCCGGCACAGGCCGCGGAATGGGATTCCGCGATTCCTGCCAGGATCTTCTCGGTTTCGTACACCTGATCCCGGAACGCGCAAGAGAACGTATTCTGGACATCGCAGCTACTCAGTTTGAAGATGGCAGTGCTTATCATCAGTATCAGCCGCTTACCAAAAAGGGCAATTTGGACATCGGAAGCGGATTTAATGACGACCCGTTATGGCTGATCGCAGCAGTTTCTGCTTACCTGAAAGAAACAGGTGACTTCTCTATCTTAAACGAAATGGTTGACTTTGATAACCAGAAAGAAAAAGCGGCACCTCTGTATGAGCATCTGCGCCGTTCTTTTGAATATACAGCCACTCATCTCGGACCACACAAGCTGCCATTGATCGGACGTGCAGATTGGAACGACTGCCTGAACCTTAACTGCTTCTCCACAGAACCGGGAGAATCCTTCCAGACTACAGGACCTTCCGAAGGACCTATTGCAGAGTCTGTATTTATCGCAGGTATGTTTGTAAAATACGGCAGAGAATTCGCAGAGATCAGCCGTCATATGGGGGACACCACAGCCGCAGACAGAGCCGAAAAAGAAGTCGATACCATGTATCAGGCAGTTCTGGATGCCGGCTGGGATGGAGAATGGTTTGTACGTGCATATGATGCAGAATCAAAAAAAGTTGGTTCCAAAGAATGCAAGGAAGGTCAGATCTTTATCGAACCGCAGGGCTTCTGCGTTATGGCAGGAATCGGTGTGAAAGAAGGTCTTGCCCAAAAGGCTCTGGATTCTGTCAAAGAGCGTCTGGATACCAAATACGGTATTATGATCCTTCGGCCGGCCTATACCCAGTATTATCTGAACCTTGGAGAAATTTCCTCCTATCCGCCGGGATATAAAGAGAACGCAGGTATCTTCTGTCACAATAATCCATGGGTTTCTATCGCAGAAACCGTCATCGGACGCGGCAACAGAGCTTTTGAGATTTACAAGAAGACCTGCCCGTCCTACATCGAAAATATCAGTGAAATCCACTGTACGGAACCATATGTATATTCTCAGATGGTTGCAGGCGCTGACGCAGTTTTCCATGGTCAGGCAAAGAACAGCTGGCTGACCGGTACTGCTGCATGGACTTTCTGGAACCTGTCTCAGGCTATCCTGGGTGTACAGCCATCCTACAACGGACTGTGTATCAATCCATGTATCCCGGAAGGGTTTGGTGATTTCAGACTTACCAGAACATTCCGCGATGCTGTTTACCACATTGAAGTCAAGAACCCGGATAACGTTCAGAAGGGTGTTAAGAAAGTGGTTGTAGACGGCAAAGAATATGAAGGCTGCCTGATTCCATTTGAAGAAGGCAAGAAGGAATATCATGTAACTGTTTGCATGGGATAATAGTTCAATTATTTTTATGTGCCCTTATCCTGAACATTTCTTATCTTCGCATATTTACTTTATGATATAGTGAATTAAAGATATAACCGAGTCTACATATACTGCCCGAGACTTGGAATGGTTAAGAAAAGATTTGGAAAAATTACAATAACAAGGGAGCTACTCAATTAAGAATAGCTCCCTCATTTTTATCACTTTTTACTACTCTGTTTGGACACGATAAATGCTTATTTTAAGCCATTTATTAGAATTTACCAGCTTTAGCAGCTTCCTCGATGGAAACTGAGAATGCTGTATCTAAAGGGAATATTAGCGGTATGGTACAAATAAATGACAAACATACTACTATTATTCCCTTTCATTTACTATTTATCGACCAAATATTTTTGCAAGTCGTCTCTGGCTTCTTTCATGGTCTCTATCCCATTACCGGTAATTTCATGATTGATGATTACCAGTAGACATTTCAGAATCATACGGTTGGATTCTTCATGCTCTTTAAGGCGCTTATTGTCGTTGTCGAGAAGCTCGCTGTGCTTATCAACAGTCTTTTTCAAATCATCGTTTGGTTTACGAATTTCCTTGATGATTTTAACCACACTCCATAGGCCAGCTATTAATGTACAAAGCCACATAAGCTGACCTGATGTAATAGCGAACTCAGTCATTGAGGTCCTCCTTAGAGTCGTCGGGATCAATTGCGGTATTACCCTCTACAAATGATTTAAATGCCTGATGAAAGCCTGTGGAAGCTAATCCCATTAAAGCCCCATACACGACATTTTCAATAGTCCAACCGCTGACAAAACCATTTAACACAGCCCCAATTACTGCTAAAATAGCCGGAATATCATCGTTCGGGATTTTGTTCAGGAATGTGGTATGTTTGATTATGTACCCTACAATAAGACACGCCACTACTACCACTACTACGAAATATTTTGTTAATGCTGTAAAATCCATAATTATTCCTCCTTAATATTAAGAATAGATTCTATTTTAGACAGACGCTCTTCCTGTCTATCCAATTGTTCTTTTTGTAACTGAATTAATTTAAGCATTGCTGGAACAAGTTTTTTGGGGTCCCAATCAGCTACTCTTTTTTTCTCGTCGTAACGAACTGCTTCTGGAAAATACTTTTCAACAAGTTCAGCATAGAAACCCGGTATAATACGTTCACAATCTTGATCTCCCTCTCGAAGATAACCTGGTTTGTATTTAAAGTAAACCGGACGCAAATTATAAAGTTTTTCTACATCCTGTTCGCCCATGAAGGAATCATGAATTTTAAAACGTTTTGAAGATCCAGATTTTCGAACTACAAAACAGCCTCCAGTCAGTGTAGCCGAGGTCAAAACAAGATCCGTCCCAGATCCGCTCGATATTCCTCTAAATTGAACAGCAGCAGCTGCTGTTAGTTTTTTTTTAAAATATGCATTATTGGCATAATTATATGAATAAACTGTATTTGCGTATATGTTATTCCCGGATAAAGCAGCATAATTCCTTGATTTTCCTGCTTCTGCAAACAGATTATCTATTCTAGTTTTTATGATACCTTTTTTTGCGTTAAGTTCTGTGTAGTATTCAGCAGATGGTGTAATTAAACCGTCTGTGTCGTTGCTGTCAGAATCTGAATCAAAATCACTAGCGTTTGCGTATAATTTCCCATTAATTCTGTCAGCAGTCCAACCGCAAAAAATACCACTATCAATATAACTGGCTTTCAAGTAGATTTTTCCGTCGCTTCCTTTATACATGAAGTCGGTATTCTGTTGCAACAAAAGCGCCCATATCTCAGCAGATGATAAATTAGAACCATCTTTACCATACGAACCTATAATGTGAGGAGTGGTAGTTTCGGTACTTCCATCAGTGTATGTGGTTTTTTGATATGTCCACAGATATCTTGAATTAGAGCTCGGTGCTGTGAAAGTTTCACTCCAACCTGAGGTGTATGTATAGATTCCATACGTACTATTGTTAGCTTGATAAAAGGTTTGTATTTTAGAAATACCTTTTCCATCTTTACCATTTGTGCCATTGGTTCCATCCTTACCATCATCACCTTTGATTTTAGCCCAAGTATAAGAACCCACAGATGTCGGGTCAGAGACATTGTAGTCAGTACAAGTCCCGATATACGCCCCAACAGTTTCACCGCTATTTGAAGTAAATGTCTTTCCTCCATCGTTGGAATACTTAACATGGAAATATGTAGTCTTACCATTTACACCATTAGTACCGGGGGTACCATTGGTTCCATCAAGGACTTCCTGAGTATGAGTTCCATTCTCGTCAACTATCGTGATTGTTGTTTTTCCATCCTTTTTCGTAACAGATACCGTTGGAGAAATTCCATCCTTACCATCATCACCTTTGATTTTAGCCCAAGTATAATCTTCTACTGAATCGGAATCTTCTTTCACAAAATCAGTATATGTTCCAAAGTAATCGCCGACATCTTCTCCATTATTCGAAGTGAATGTTTTACCACCATCGTTTGAATATTTTAAATGAAAATACGTAGTCTGTCCGTTTGTTCCGTTTGCTCCTGGTGTACCATTAGTACCGTCAAGAATTTTTTGGGTGTAAGTATGTGATTCATCTTTTGTAACAATCGTTACGACACCGTTTTCCTTGGTGACAGTGATTGTAGGAGACACCCCGTCTTTTCCTTCAATCTTAACCCAAGTGTAATCAGACACAATATTCGAATCTGCTTTTATATGGTCAGTATAAGTTCCAATATATGCTCCAGCTTTTTCACCAGCATTATCGGTAAACGTCATTCCTCCATCGTCAGAATATTTAACATGAAAATAAGAAGTTTTACCGTCTTCTCCTTTTGGACCTGGTGTACCATTAGCTCCATCAAGGACTTCCTGAGTATGAGTTCCGGTTTTATCGGTAATAGAAATTATCGTCTTGCCGTCTTTCTTTTCAACCGATACGACTGGCGATACCGCGTTTTCTCCATCTTTACCATATCTTTGTTTGCATACAGTAAATCTCCTTTTAACTGTGGAATCATTGTATAAAGCAGTAAACTCGATATAACAATTATCCTCGGTTAAACCTGTTACAGTATATGTGAAAGTCTCAGCATCCCATTCTCCGATAATACCTTTTCTTAAAGTTGGCTGAATTGTAGCTTCTGCAGTAACATCATTATTTCCAGACATAATGGTTATGGTTGTCTGGCAATTCGGAAAGTCACCAACAACGTTACCATCTGAATCTGTAGCAATCCCCTGATATTCATTACTAAGCAGCATAAACACAGTGGATGCATCGGAAATTAATCCATTGATGGTCTCAGCAACATCTTTGTCACCAAGCATAAATGCGTTTGGATCAATGTAAACGTCACCAGTATTTTCATCGATCTTGAAAGTTTCTTTTCCGCTGTTATTAGTAGCCGTAAATCCTCTTGTATTAATCCATTTTGACTGAATACCGATAGCATAGAGAATATTCAGAACGGCATCTCCATTACTATCAAACCCCGCTTTCCATGTTTGTCCGCCATCAACCGACAAAAAGAACCCTTCAATTCCATTTTTATAGATAATTTTTGATTCGCTTAACTTCGCCTTGTCATGACGATAGGCTATGATCGAACCGTCAGCAGTTTTCTCTTCTGTATAATAAAACCCTAAGGTATTAGCTGCCAACTCATTCATTTGAGCGAGTTTTACATCATATGCATCTAATGATTGATCTACCGCATCACCTATCTCTTTTTTAGCGTCATCAACATCGCCAAGTCTTGCCGCTGGAGAAGACATGTTTCCGGTAACAACTGCCTCATGCCCTCCAACAACAACCATGACTCTTTCGCCATCTTTGACGTTAACACTTGATGAGCAGGGCGTGAGAAGATCTGAACCGTCCAATTGAACATAGTTTTTATCGCCGTTTACTTTGATTGTTCCATAAAGCGTAGTATTTTGAGAAATGTGTCTATCGTCATTTGTCACTTTCGCAAAATCATCTATTATGACTTTTGATAATTCCACACGATCACCTCCATAGATTCTTGGTAAATATTGCCGTTTCTGTAACTTTGCATCCCGGTTTACATACAATAGATTGTTTTGTTATTTTGGCTTTTACTCCATTTATTCCTGCCCTTGAATAATTTAATCGAACACAATCGCCAAGTCTCACGGGACAATAACCATGAGCAAAAGTTACAGTGTACTCAATTGATGACAATTGATTAAGAAGATTCTTCGCGTAAATCTCTATCTGACCTTCTGTTGGTTCGCCGGCAAATTCAGGATTGGTGACTCTGTGCGTTATTTCTCGTCCTCTATTTACTGTTGATACAGGACTATTTGGATTGTCATTTACGACCCTTGTATAATAATTTTCTGTAGCACCTGAATATGAAACCTCAACGACATTCGGGATTCCATACATATCCCTATTTGTGCTAAGATCTGGATAAAGAATGGAACTATTATCGTCATTAAATTCCCATACCGGTTGTAAGCAATCGACGTCCTGATTAGGCATAAAAATAACACGACCTAATTCATCAAGACCAAAATGGTATTTAGCATTCGCCATCAGGTCATTGATGAATGTAAGCCATGTATCGTCCGTGTTAGCCACAAAATCAGAATATAATTTTTCATCCATTGATGTTTGAACAACAGGTGCTCTAACTCGTTCTCTGGTGAGTCTGTATGCATAGTCCATAATATTAGAATCTTTCATTATCGAATATCCCAGTGGCGGCAAATTCTCTTTTAGTTCTAATAAAGGTGTATATGCATCGATTGGAACCTTTGTATACTTGCCATCGAACTCTGTTTTCTGAGTCTGAACGAGAAAAGCTCCCATAGGGAACCTTTCTGTAATTCCATTTTGACGAGTAACAAGATAGGGTCTGATATAACATTCCCCAACTGAATCGCTTATATTAAATGTTGCAGAACCGAGCGTTTCAGCCTCCAAATCTCCATCAATTGCACCGTCAAGTATATTGTTGAGTTTCTTTTGGTCACGCCAAGTACCAGGGTCTACAATATAATATTCAAAAGATTGTTCCATTGATTTGGTCCAATCTGGCATATTAAATCCCTCCCTCAACTCTAGTTACTTTTATTGTAACTGGAACTACCCCATTTTGATGCTTTTTACTTACTGACACATTAACATGAGCCCAATAACCGCTTCCGCTTGATTCTCTGACATACACATCTCCTTGATACGCAGCCAATCTTCTCAAAGCATAAAGAGTCTCTACATCTCTACGCGGAACATCAGTATTCCAACTTGCAGTTTGTCCGACCTGAGTCCCATAGTAGCTCACTGGATGTTTTCGACCTATGTATTCGACAAGTGATACATCTGAATCGCTATCGTCTGACACGTCTACATTATATGGTAGCCTCACCATTGAACCAGACCAAGGACGTTCAGCATACGTGTCATTTTCATTTATTTCAGATGTGATATAGTTCTGCCACTGCTCTTCCCACTGGATAATAATTCCAGATTCGTTGATGGGATATCCCGGCATATCGTAATAACTGATAGCCCCAGTTGATTTAGATTTAGCCACAACACGATATCGTCCGAAATCCAACGCAGGGTGTGGATCAGTAACAAACCGGTTCGATGAATTTTCAAGGTCAGATGCAATTTCAACAAACTCTCCATCAAATTGTCTTCTATATACGGCAAGAGTAACGTCGCTCACAAGATTATTATTTTCATCAAGACAATATGGTCTGATAAGAAATGAATATGTCTCTGGACTGTATGCCATCTCAGCATTTACCGAATAGGTCATTTCGGTCCACGCTACTGTGAAATCTTCATTTCTCTCTGCCGATAATCCTGAATCCATTGCAACCGAACAGATAACTCGATAACTAACATTATTCTGAAGATCGATATTTCCAGCATGTAATTCAAGTAACAGTTCTCCGCTAGTGTCATAATATCGTGAAAATATTTCCTGACCTTTAGCGACAACGATCGCCATACCAGTTTCGTCAATCGTATTATATCCTTCCAAAGCCACTACTGATACATGGTATCCAAGAACTTTCTGAGTGCTCGGACCACCTATTCCTTTAATATAGAAAGGAAATGACGTAATAGTAGAAATATCACTTCCGGAAGAATCTGTCACATTGAGTTGTAACGTGGCGGGCGCATAAATGTTTACAACTCTCTGGACAGACCATTCTCCGTAATTTCCAGTAATTCCCATAGTTCGAACACGCCATTTTAGAGTGGTTCCTTCACTCCATTTTGACGTATTTATCTTCTTACTTTTAGTCTTATCTTTGTCGTCGCCTGTTGCTGTATTCACGATGATTTCGGTTGTGATAGTTCCATCGACATTCAACTCAAGTTCCGCCTGCTTCTCCGAAGAACCATCTGTAGCATTGTGTACCCAATAAAGAACAAGCTCCTCACCAACTATAGCCGTCGTAGTCGATGACCATGTTGTCGGAGCTGTTGGATCTTTACCAAGGGTTATTGATTTGATACTGCTCCAAGGAGAATTTCCTTGATCATTTGTAGCTCTGACTCTGAAGAAATATGTCTGTCCTAACTCAAGACCAGTTACTTCAGCATGACTGATATTCGACGGAACAGTTTGGCTTTTGACTTCATTAGGGTTACTGTCAAAATATCCCTGTCGAGTCGTGTATTGGATTTCATATCCGGTACAGTTTTTAACACCAGTCCAATCAACCAGTACACCTGTTTCTGAAAAAGCTTCGAGACGAGTAATCTCACCAACTCCAGTCGGAACAGTACCTTCGTTTCCGGAATATTCAGACCAGTCGCTATGTTGATTGCCCTTCCATGCTCGGCATTTAACCTTGTATTTTCCTCCAGCATCAATGGTACAAGTCATTGCCGCAGCATTTTTGTTAACTTTTGTTTTTACAGAATAATATTTAGTTTTATCATCCCGCACAACATACCATTCGATTTGCTCTGTATCAGAATTGACATTAGCAAGTGATGCCGTAAGTTTATATTTATCACTAATTGTGACTGACGGAGCCGACGGAGCTGTTGGCGGATTATTTTTGAAACTATATTCTCTTAAAGTTGTCCACTTGGCTGTCCAATATGCTGCAGTATAATTTCCAATCTTACGACTGTCGGCTATTGGAAGTATTTTTACTTTTACTTTTGTTGCATTAGATGGTGCGTTATACGAAGAATATTTATTCGTTATTCTGGAATCGCTTCCAACAAAGGATGTTCCTTGCCCGGTAAAATAATACCAAACAACACGAAATTCTTTTGTATGCAACTGATTCCATGTCCATTTTATAAATACGTTTCGAGTTGTACCTTTCTCAAGCCCAAATTCAGTGATTTGAACTTGGGCGCTGAGATTGGTTGTGTATTCAGAGCCATCAGTGAAAACGTCGTTTCTCGAAGATGAACCAGACGTACCGTCTGAAAACTGAGACATGACTATCTCCTCCTCTCTATCTTAGCCGCTCTTACCAATGTTTCGATAGCTTCTGAAACAGCACTGCCATTATCATAAGTAATTCCAGAAATGTTATTATAGATATTTCCAGTATTACCAATGCTCTTTTTGAGCCCATTAATGGCATTCACTACATCTTCATTATTTCCATTTTGACGATTATTCGTCATTCCAGAAATAGCTCGGATGTTTGTCATCGGTGTTACAGATGGATTATTAAACATACTTGTGATTCTGGCAGCTCCGGTTTGAATATCGGTTAAATCAACTACCGGTGTGATCACAGGGGCTACGTCAACGGTGGAATCAAATATATCTTCAGCTGACTGCATAGCTTCGGATACGGAGTCCACTATACCAGTACCAAGTTTCTTACCGGTACTAAATACTTTTGTAGCAATATCACGACAGCCGTTTATCATACCCTCGCCAAGCCAAATACCGGATTGATATGTTGCTTTGGATGGTGAATGTGATTGCTGACCAGCACGCTCGCCTCTGACCGCCGCTTGTCCCAAAGCATAGCCAGCGTTATAAGCCGACTGTTGCATTGATAATACACCATAGACTAAACCTAAACCGAGATTTCTTCCGTTATTATTCATATAAGAATATGCCGGATTAAGAGCTCCGCTTGCAGATGCTATAGCAACCTGAGAAGCAATATTCTTAACATGTTCTTTCTGAGCCTCCATTCCAACGGCAAGCATACTGATCAATGCCACGCCCGTTTTCTTGAAGTTTTCGTTTCTATCGGTAATTGTTTTCTGCACATCATTAACTATATTGCTCATTGTTGATATAGCTTTAGACCTTCTCATGGTCATTCCGCTGCTCAATGCCTCAACAATACTCAAACCATTCGTCGAAAATGTTTTAACCGATTCGTTTAGCGTATTCTTAATACCGCCGAGTTCAACTTCACCAAGTTTACTCACGGCATCTTTAAAACTCGTGACACCGGTCGTATTAATATCTTTCAGACTTGAAATGAATGTTTTTAATCTGAATCCTATCGAAATAGAGTCAGATATGCTATTCATATTGGTATTAGATATATCATCACTGTAATTTTTTATCGTTTCGCTGACATCCTCGAAGTCCTTGAACGTCTTAATTCCACTTTCAATATTGGATGAGTTGCCGTATATACTATTGGCCAGTGACACCATTCGTTTAGCTTGAGATACTGATGTGCTAACTTTAGTAAAGTCTATGTCTGCAACATTTGCGTTGTAAACAAGCAACCCCTGACCAAAGGCGCTGATATCACTACCAAAATCATCAAGCTGCATGACTCCATCGAACCATTCGTCTTTAGGCAACGCTTTCTGCAGTTCGGTCATCATAGTACCTATGTTTTTAGCATTAGTTACAGCATTCACATCAATTGCATTTTCGCCTGTAATAGCCTTCGACATTGCGCTTATAGCTTCGCCGAATTTCTGTGCCTGCTCTCCAAAATTCCCGAGATTCTTATTCGTCACAAAAGCACTTAAAATTACCCCTGGGTCACCCTCCATGCTGTTTTTCAAAGCAACCAATAATTCTCCAGCATTTTTAGCACTTTCTATAGCATCAACATCTACCGTATTATCACCAGACACTGCTTTAGACATTGCACTTATTGCTTTACCGAAAGCTAATGCTTGTTCTCCGAAATTTCCAAGATCCTGGCTAAATACAAATTTTTCAAGTATCCATCCAGGATGAGGTGGAATGTCGTTGGCTAATGCATTAAGTAATTTACCAGCTTTAACAGTACCTTTCACAGCGGAAACGTCGACTTCGTTTTCGCCAGACACTGCTTTAGACATTGCACTCATTGCTTTACCAAATGCTTCTGCCTGCTTACCAAATTCACCGAGATCCTGGGTAAATACAAACTTTTTAAGGATATCACCGGGCTGAGGTGGAATATCATTGGCTAATGCGGCAAGCATCTGACCAACTTTTGTCACGCCTTTGATAGCCTTGGTATCAATAGCATTTTCGCCTGTTAAAGAATCCGATAAGGCGTGCATAGCTTTACCGAAAGATTTCGCCTGTTCGCCAAAATTATCGAGACCGGTATTAAAACCAAATATATCGGCAATTCCATCAAGAATGTTCGATTTCGATAGACTTAAAATAGCTCCAGCTGCATCAGCAAAAACTTCAGCGCCGGTTTTTACAGAATTATCCATTCCGGAAAATGCTTTAAGAAATTCTGCTATATTTTTACCAACTTCTGGTAAATCTTTCGTAGCCCCAACGGCAATTCCATCCAGTACACCGCCAGCAATACTTCCTACAAATTCACCTATGCCAGTTCCTATTTTGACCAGAATCTTTATACCGCTATCGAAAAGTTCTTGTACTCCAGAAATTTGCCCAATTGCCCCTGCAACAGCAACAATGGCTCCGCATAAAACAGTAATTATCCCAACAAATGCTGCAATGTATAATGAAGCACTTGGCGGTATCGGAGGTATCTTACTCGCTATCGATGCCGCAACGCATATAGCATTTAACATAATTGATAAAGCTATAACGTTAGGTATACTTGCGGATACATCAAACTTATCCATTAATCCAAGTATGATAGCAACCCCAGTCAATACAGCCAACATTACACCAACGGCGGTTCGTGCACTTTTATCGACGCTTTCGATCTTGCCTAACACTGCAGTTGCAGCTGCTAAACCGAGCATCATTACCGATAGAGCTGTAGCATTAGATGCTGACGCATTAAAATTGTATTTACTCATCATCACAAGTAATCCGCCGAGTGCCGCCACAATAACGGTCATGGTCAATATGGTTTTTATGGATGTTGTAGCTACAGAAGAAGCTTTTTCAACCACAGCAAACATCCCCATCATGGTTGATATAGCTAATGTGGCACTTACCAGTTTTTCCGTTTTCACAAAAGAAAGTGCGGCCACGGATGCCGCCATAACGCCGATTGCAATAGCCATTCCGGTCAGACTCTTGCCGACATCGTTCGCTCCTCGCAACTGACGAACCATAACTGCCATCATTCCACATAGCAATGCAATAGCAGTCTCGCCTTTCGCAAGATTCTTAATACTCACCATACCGAGAAGAACAGAAACGCCCGCTAAAATACCAACCGCTACTGATATAGATAATATAGAAGCAGCTACTTTTGCGGTTTGCTGATCGCTTGCTATTGTGGTAACTTTTACAAGAGCATACACAAAAGCTGTGAATGCCGCTACAAAAACGCCGCCTTTGATCATCTCACCAGCTGATAGATAAGACACTAACTTCACTACTCCAGCCATGAGTCCCATTGATATGGATACAGATAATAATAATCTGGTTAAACCTTTCATGACTTGTCCATCGTCAGATTTGCTTATGAGTTTGAGAATTTCGATAAATGCTAAAAACGATCCAGCAAAAACCGTGCCTTTGGCAATTTCACCAATGGACAGATATCCGATTAGCTTGGTTACACCAACCAGCATACCCATAGCAATAACAAGAGATTTCAGGCCATTACCAAGATTGGCAACGCCTTCCCCACATTTGGCTCCTATTAATCCCATTATCAAAACAAATGCCGAAAAACCAGTAGCAAAAGCAACCCCTCTGAGTATTTCCTCAGCCGAAAGCGTCCCGATTATTTTCACGACACCGGCCATAAGTAACATAGCCGTAGCCATATTTTTCATCATTTTGCCGAGCTTATCTATATTCTTAGCACTTTCATCTTTGACAAAAATACCGAAAGTAGCTATTATGACAGCCAGAGAAGCAACAATTCCAGCTAAGCCAGCAAAGCCATGCTCCATGTCTTTTAAATCCATACTGCCAAGTATTTTGACAGTGGTGCCGATAAGGAATATTGCAGTTCCGATAGAAGTGATTCCAGCTTTTAATCCGTCAATCTTGATACCATGTCTATCTATAGTTGCTGACGCTGCCGTTATTTTACTCATGGCAACTGCGATTCCGACAAGCACGCCAGCGATAACTGCCGTAGCCAATCCACCCTGAATAAGCGTTGGTGTATCAAGCTTTCCAAGAATATAAATGGAACCAGCCACGATAACCAGAGATGTGACAAACTGCTTTATACCATCCATCTTTGTTTTAAAAGCATTGGCTTTAATGTTCTTAGAAACACTTGCTTCGATATCGGCAAGTCCGTCTATCACAGAGGCGATAGCTTCAAACGGCGATGCAAACTTAGATGCAGCATCCATTAATTTATTTACACCGTAAACAAGTCCTCCGATAGAACTAACTGCTATAACACTACCCCAATCTACGTCAACATTGCTAAGGGCATCGAGCATATTTCTGCCAAGACCTTTAAGATAATCTATGACATCTGAAGATTTATTTTTGAGACCATTAAGTAAACCTTCAATGGTCCACTCGCCAATTTTGAAAGTCTCTTTGGATGGTGAATTGATATCAAGAACTTCCTTGATGGAAGCGAGGATTGCCTTTCCAATAGAAATTAAAATATCAGGAACTGCCGTAACACCTTCGTTGAGTCCCTTTTTAAGACCGTCGATAATGGTTTTACCTATTTTATTTCCATTTACTTTTTTGACAAGGTCATCCCACGCTTTATCAAAATCAAAATTCTCTATGTCGTTAAATATATCAGTTGCAAACTTCGCAATATCGATATTATTAAAACTGTTAAAGAATTTGTTAAACTGAGGTATCTTATTAAGATATTCATACAGTTCTTTGATTTTATCAATCAGGAACTTGATTCCTTCTCCAGCTTTCTCAGCACCTGCCTCAAACGGATCAACAGCTCTAAGCCATTTGTCAAACTGAACCAACAAATCTCCAAGGTTAGCAGTAAGATCAAGTGTGTCCATTCCGAACGCACTGAGTATTGCATTAAGTGCTTTGAGACCGAATTTCAATGTCCCACCGACAGTCATTTTGATTATATCAAGGACTGCGGCCAAGCCAGCCATTGTACGACGAAGCTCCTCGCCATGATCTTCAGTAAACACCGCTAATTGAGCAGTTTTGTTATAAATTGCATAAAGGATGTTATAGAGAGTATAAGCTGACGGAGGATTAAATACGTCATTCCAACCCTTCTTCAGTTCAGAAAAAAGATTAAAAATACTTTTTCCGATATTCTCGAATGAGCCAAATAATAAGTCACGACCGCTCATCTGACTCATGGTATTTATGAGATCCTGTATCGGAACACCGGTTTTCTCAGATTGTTCTTGTAATCCTCGTAATGCTTTAATCTGTCCTTTTGTAAACCCAGCTTCTTTTAACTGTGCGTCGGACATTTGAACCAACTGAGCAATAGTTTCAGCCTGAGTTTTCTGCAGATCTTCCTGTGATCCACCAAGCTCTTCGTTATATCGAAAAGAACAACCGAGCTGCTCATTAACCATATTCTGAACACGAGCCCAGTTATACCCTTGCTCAGCCAGTTTATCGAATCGTGACTGTCCATTTCCATAATCACCACGAATAACATTATTGACTATTTCCTGAAGTCCGGAAGCCTTGTCAGTAACTTCATTAATGGATTTGAGCAAACCGGAATATGGATTATCCATAACTTTCTTCACAAGTTTGTTACGAGCATCCGATGATTTATTGATAAGATTGCTTAAAACGTCACTTACTTTGGTCCATATTTCTTTAGCATCCTCGAAATCACCGATTATAAGCTGCCATGTTTTAGTCCATCCTGAACCAAGAGCTTCCTTTAAAGTATCGATAAGCTGAGTGAAAGTTTTAACCTTAGTGGCGGCATTTCCTGCTGTTTTTGCCATATCCGCCATCTCTTTTGCCTGCTCCTGGGTATATCCCTGGTCTACAAACTTTTTGACAGCTGCGTTATATTCTTCCTGAGTATCAGCAGCCGTCGCAAACTGATCAAGTGTCTGAGTTAAGACGTCTGTTGTCAGCCAGCCTTTTTCAAGGGAATTTCGGAATGAACCAGTTGCCTCGATATATTCTTTTGCTCCGGTACCAAGATGTTCCGATGTTCTGATTAAAGCGTCCTGAAATACCTGTCCACCCATACCAGCATTAACTACTGAGTTCCAGTCCATAAGTTGAACTTTACCTGCGGCCAGAGCCTGTGATAACTGATACATCGCTGTGGATGCCTGCTGAGATGTTGAACCTGATACCGCAGCCAAGTTCGCAATACCTTTAATTGCTGATACTGATGCATCCAACTTGACACCAGCAGCCGTAAAAGTACCGATATTACGAGTCATCTCTGTGAAGTTATAAATGGTTTTATCGGCATATGTATTAAGCTCATCAAGTGCTTTATTGACATCTTTGACTGTGGTACCCTCTTTCTGGGTGTTTGCTAAGATAGTCTGAACCGCATTCATCTGAGTCTCATATTCTGTGAAACCATCTTTTATTGGATCGATGGTTAACGCATCAGCAATACTTTTTCCAACCTGCATGGCTGTCGTAGTGATGTTAGACAATGCAGTCATGGCTATAACTTCCATGGCGGAGAATTTCATTTTGATAGTATCGACACCTCTGCCTAATCCAGACATATCAACCTGTTTTGCAGATTTCTCGATATCATCAAGACCTTTTGAAGCTCCGGAGAATTTCAGCTTCTCTTTTAGTTTATCAAGAGTCGACATGGTAGTTTTAACATTACGCTCAAACTGTGCATTATCGAACCGCATTTCAACGACTCTGCTATCAACTACTTTACTCATTTCTTAACAACCTCCTCCCAAGCCTCTTTTGCTATTTTGTCAAAAATAGGCTGAATAGCAGGATTGATATAATCTCTTCCTTCTACCCAGCCTCCAGTACCAGTTGCATGACCTGTCTGTAAGATTATCGCAATCGGTATACCTCTCTGAACATTTGTATTGTGAAATTCTATAGATACGCCCCCATTTTGACGGACAATCTCGTATGTCCACGATGCTGCTGTTTTACCGGTATCAACCGGGGTTGCAGACGAAAGAGCAGCAACTCCAGCACGACCGTACTTGTTTAAAATTCCAAGATTAACTGTTTCTTTAGCTCTCTCAAGGAATCCTGACAGATTAGAGAAATCGCCCTTTTGTCTGAAAGTTATCATATCAGCACCTCATCGTTTCTTAATATCATTCACTTTAACAAAGCCAAAGTATTTGCCCGCAATTCTGACATAATACCATTTGTTTCCAGATGCATCTTTCTGTGTGTAATCCATAACATCAACCAAATTGGTTTTTGCAAGATATGGATACTTCTTGATTGTCGGATACTCGTCTCCGGCCCATGTTCGGACATCGGTCTCTTTAACTTTAACTTCACCAACGAATAATCTCTTTTTCTTATTCTGCTTACTTGTGATGGCCTGTGGTTTCACTGGTTCAGATTCCTGAAGATAAGCTGTCCAAGCCCAACCGATACCAATGTTAGCAACTTTTATTTTCGTCCATTTACCAGATACAGTTCCATCGATTTCAACTCTATCACCAGCGTTAATCTGTCCTAACACATATCCATTAGGACTTTCTCGAACGTAAAGATCGTCAACTGTTGAAATTCTGGTTCCAGTAGCAACCCATTTCTCAGCAGAAGTTTCTTCACCCCAGTTAATCCATACATAACCAGTGATAGAAGAATCGTTAATTGGATATCTCTTGTTTCGGACAGCTCCTCCATTAGCAACTACACCGGGAACAGATGAGGTGTTTCCTTCGTTGGTGTATACGTAATTTTCATCGTAGCTATTAACAGAACCAATATGCGCTCCACGTCTAAATATAACAAGAGCGCCTTTCTTCGGTTTTGTATGCCATGTTCCATTTGCCTTTGCATGATTCATTACTGATTCACAGTTGTAGAATCCGCCACCCATAATTTTAAGAGCCTTTGTGATTCCTAACACCTGAACAAGCTCCCAGAATTTATACTCAGCACACCATGGTTGTCCCTGACATCCAGGCTGACCAAGACGATTTACGTCTCTCGCAAATTTTGTATAATTGTTATAACCAGCGTTTTTCTGGAAATCGTCAAGATATTCTTCAGTTCTCTTTTCAAGATATGGTTTATTGCCGCCATTATTGGCATAATAATGACCAAGGTTTATAAACTCCTGTAATTTGCTCACTTTGATTTCCTCCATTTTGACTGGCTTAGACTCTTCTTTAGTGTAGTCTTTATAAAACACACTTCTGTCAACAACTGTCGGAACTCCCGGTATTTTGGCATTGGAACTGTATTGCCATCCAACACCATAGCTCGGTCTCAATCTTTCCTGAAGTGTTCCATCATCATGCGTCGGATAACTTGCAATCCAAAAGTCATATTTCTGTTTTAGATCATTTCCAATAACAGACTCATACCACTGTTTAGCATTGCAGTAAATTCCAGCTTTATATCCGGCATCGGTTATCACTTTGATAAAAGCCTCAGCAAGTATTGAAATCTTCTTAGTTCCAAGTTCTTTTTGTTTATCCCATTCAAGATCTAACCATACAGGGAGATTCAACTTCCTACCGTTCAACGTAGAAAGAACTTTTCGAGCTTCTTCCTGGATTTCAGACACATTGAGAGCATAGCTGTATTTATAAACACCGACCGGTATATGATTATCAATACATCCCTTGTAGTTTCGTTCAAAGGAACTATCTACTACATTACCTTTTTCAGTAATACGTAAGATTGCAAAATCCATACCATACGCCGCTACTGTCCCCCAGTCGATAGTTCCGTTATATGCTGATATGTCAATTCCTTTTATAGACATGTAATCACCCCTTCGAGCGGAATTTTGCTCGGTTTGCTTCATTTATAGATTTATACTGTCGCATTACTTCCGATTGACTCATCTTCTTACCAGAGCCCCTTTTTACATTGCATACTCTTATAAGTGTGAGTAATCTGTTTAAATGCCACTTTTCGCATTCCATTGGAATACCATTATCGAACATCCAGAAATATATGAGTTCCGATGATATATTTTCAGTCCGAGTTGAATTATCGTTCTGATTTTTACCAAAGGTAGTTGCAGTCATTGGATCATTAATATATTCCGTTATTCTATTTATCAAATCCTGATGGTGAATCAAACGATCATAAACTTCTGGTTCAACATTTTTAGTAATTGTCATACATTGTATGTAGCTCACTATTTCATCGATTGTGCGATTCTCAACCGGAAAGTATCGTTTCTTCCATAAGGATTCCCATTTTGACAGAGAGACAAGAGAATGCTCAAGCATAATGGTTTTTGGCTTGTTGAGTTCTTCGTATATAAACTCTCCTTTTATTTCATCCCATCCCTCATTAATATCACTCGGAACCACGAGTTCAAGCATCTCTCTCATCCTCCATATTTTTCGTATTTATCAAGCCGGAAGTTCCGGTGTATCAACTACTTCTCTGTATTTAGCAGGAATAATTCCTTTGATAAACTCAGCTGCTTTTTCAGCATCCTGAGACAGTTCCATGTACAAAATATTGTATGCTTCAGTCTGAGAGAACTCTGTTGACAGCTCGTCAGACTTGATGAATCGCCTTCCATCTGGAGACTTCTGACCATAAGATTTAAGAATAATCTGTTTGAATAATTTGGCGATTGTAGGAATATCCTGAGCTTTGATAATTGCCTGAAGCATAGTGTCTAAACCGCCTGTAACTTCGAGCTGCATCTCGGCAAGTTCGGTTTCTGTAAGATTGAAATAGAAATCTTCTTCTCTTTTAGTTCCGTTGTAATCTTCATATGGAATTGTTTTTTTTAACATAGTCGTTTTCTCCTTTTTTTTAATTAAAAAGAAAAGCCCCAGCTGAATACACAGTTAGAGCTTTTCGTTATATTGTTATTTATTTATGATACAGCTGCCTGAATAAGAGCTTTGAACTCATCTGGAGTTGGCAGTTTAGGAGCCGCAGATTCATCACCATACAATGCGGTCTCGACGGCTTTCATCTGTTCTTTAGAAAGTTTTGTAGAATCAAATAAAAGCGTAGCCGTAGGTTTGAATCCTGTTACATCAACTGGTGTAGTTGAGAGGTCAAAGCTCATCTCTGCTGCTGACGGACTATCATTCACTGTTTCATAATCTTTTGGACTTGCTGCTGCGTTGCATCCGTACACAACATGAATCTGATATCCATACTTTGTATTCTTTGTATCATTACCGATAATTGTCTGATAAGAGAAGCCGAACATCTGATGATCCTGCTGACCTACAGACATACCAGCTACTACCTCTTCTTCACCAATACATTTCTTAAATTCGTCAGGATACATATATGCGGAAATCGTAGCAGCGAATGTTTCCGCAGACAGAATATTCAGGTATTTACCATTATCAGCCCATAAAGCTGTAGGCTCAGCGCCTGATGGATTTTCCGATACTTTTGTCAAACCGTTCCAAGCAACACCGGCACCATATTTATCTTCTGTATACGGAAACAGAACTCCTTTACTAACACCGGTTGTGTATAAACGTTCACCAGTCTGGTCCCATGTAAGTTTAGGCATTTATTAATCCTCCTTAAAAATATAAAACGAGCGTATCGTGATATAGGTTATCTGATTTATAACTTGTCCCGAATGAACAGTATGGTAATTCCAGTAACTTCTCAATGACGGGTTCATCAGGTTTTCTCGATATCACAATTAGCTCGTATCGTTTACGTTTCAGATATACTGTATTATCAGCACGTTCTGAATCTATTCTACTTCTGGAATACCTTATTGCGGGATATTCCATTTTGACTGATTCGGGGGACTGATAGTAAACATGTCTGCACCCAAGCAACTCTTCAAGTTTGCTCTGTAGTTCCAGTCGTGTTTCCATTCCAGACACCTCCTATAGTCAAGATTAATCTTGGATACTGGACCTCAACTTCTGAGATTTTCCACTTAGTACCCATAATTTCGGCATAAGCCATGTGAGAACAATTTTCGATAGCAAATGGATCGGCTAAAATACTAACCACATTCGCGAGTAAGATATTATCATTAATACCGCCAGATGTCTGTCTTTTTCTGCGATCATAGGTCATATCACCATAATATTCGCATTCGAGAATTGTCTCATCCCATGCTCCCGGCTCCGTCTCGTTGGTGACAGCATAGCCGATTTTACCAAACCATTTGCTCATCTAATTATCCTCCCGGAATCACTCTGCCTTAACTGTGGCGAGTTTAGCAGCTGTAGGTGTAGTATCAGTTGTAGCATATGTAACAGTCACAACTTTTGAAGCTACTTTACAGCTAATCGGACGATAAGCTACACCTGCAGCATCGATCACTACCATTCCTTTAAAGAAAGCGTCTTCCAGTTCATCTGGAGTCAGCTTTGTTTTAAAGGTGGATTCCGCATATGCTACACCATCCGCTTTGGCATACACTTTTCTTACTGCAACATTTTTGTCGCCAGCGTTCATGTACATTACTTCCATGTTATTGATCTCCTTTATAATATTTAAAGTTTGCTTTAACTAACCTTTAGGTATAATTACGCTACATCCTCTTCAAGAGCAATAGCAGAATATACCTTTGTAAGAGAACCAGACAGTCTTGTCTCAAGCAGATATTTGTACTGGTTGAAATCGATATCGAAATTGTCGAACTTAGATACTTCGCCACCCTTAGCAGCACCGAACTGGTAGTCTCCGAGATTTACAAACAGACCAAGCAGTTTATGTTTGTTAGTCTCGCTATCGGTTCTTTCCATACCCTCAAACTGCTCAACAGTAACAATGGAGTTTACGTTGAGTGCTGCAGCAAGATCAGCTTTAGAATCATAAATACGACGACCGTTCAGATCACGAGCCAGAAGCATCACGTTAAGCAGATGTGGTGTACAGTAGAAATCAAGTGAACCTGATCCTTTGTACTTCTCACGTGCATAGAGAGATGAAGCAAGGATAGCTTCTGCTTTGATATATTCCTCGCCAAAGTTAGCACCTGTGTTAGATCCCTGAATCTCCTGTTTAGCTTTATCGAAATCTACTGTCTGATGAATTGTATACAGCTCGTCATCGTTCCAGATAGAACGGATATGATCTTCATGAATTTTATCCGGATCACCGTCTTCACGACCATCGCCAACCAGTGCAGCCATAATCAGTTCTTCATTCAGAGTCTGTTTCATGATGTTCCACTGATATGCAACTACATCAAAGTCTGTAATATCAACAACATCGTCACGCTGTAAGGTATCTTTGATATAAACTGTCTGAGGGTCTGTTGTACGAGACAGCAGTTTGATTTTTGCCATCTCTTTCTTATAGTCACCCTTCTTCTGATAACCTTTAGCTTTCAGCTCAGCAATACGAGCGTCAGCCTGGCGAGTCTTGATACGGGTATATGGACTCTTATGAATTTTAGCCATAGCAGCATCAATCCAGGACTGATCTCTGGTAAGAGTTTCCGGCTCACCTTTTTTCAGAAGTTCATATTCTGGGAACAGTTTTTCAACTTCGTCGTCAAATACTCCATGAGCTAATGTGCCGGCATTCTCCTCTGCAAAGATATTCATTGCCGCTCTCAGTGATCCAATGCCACTCTGCTTAGCCATAGATACAATTTTCATTTCGTCAGAGTGACTAAGAATAGACTTATTCGCCTGCTCTCTTTCTTCGTTGTCAAAAATGTTATGTTTCACTACATTTCCTCCTTTTTCATCATCGTCTTCTTCATCGTCAGAAAGTGCCATGCCAAGTACAGCATACATAGCTTCTTTCTGCTCGTCATTCATGGTATCCAATACCTCTTTTACCTTTTTGATGGTTTTATCATCAGAACCTTCTGACGTTTCTGGTTTTTTGGTTTCTTCAGCCACTTTGTTTTCTCCTTTCTTTTCGGTATCAGCTGAGTGATAGAGCATAATATTCTCATCCCATGATACTTCCATCTCCTCTTCGCCCTCGGCAGAATGCGCCATAACAAAATCCACGTAAGCTCCAGGATTAGCTCCAGCCAACACAAGACTAAGCTCCCTGATATTTCCGTGGACAACGTCTTTGCCAATCTTTTTGAGCTGATTAGCCCAAATAGAAAGAGATCTTACATCTCCATTCTGCACAAGTTTCTTAGCAGTCTGACCCTGTTCAGTGTCATTGAATACACCGTAGGCATATACGCCATCATCGCGGTTTTCCAGAACTGCATGGCCAAGAACTGCATTCGGATCATTATGTTCATGGTTCCAAACTAATGGAACTTCGCATCCGTCATTACCTTTGAACGCATCTTTACGGATAGTAACGCCGTCACCGCAGAGTAAGTCATTACGAGTGGCATATCCGCTAAAATCACAATTATCCATTTTGACCTTCTCTCCTCTCTTCATTTTTTACTACAGGAACAGCATTCGCAGCTTCCTGCTTAGACTGACTGATATTACTATTTCGTAATTCGTCAGCTTTCGGATCATCTGCTGGTTTCATACCAACGATTTGTCTTATCTCGTTAGATGTCATAATTTCGTTTCGTGTGAATTTATCAGCAATTTCTGCGATATTATTGACTGGAACCAGTCGGAATGGATCTCTGAAATATTCGATAGACTGCCCTTGAGAACGAGCGGTCTTTGTTAGAAATTTACGTTTTAATTCATCGGCAATCGCTGCTACAATAGGTTCTACAGTACGATTGTTATAATTCAGCATAGTCTGTTCATCAGCTGTTCCGTCCAGAACTGCCTGCGTAATACCAAGCTGACTGTAAAGCATATTAGTCCAGTATTCGACCTGTTTGAGAAGATTATTCTCTAATGACCGATTAAGTTGGATGACTTTCTCCGTGCCATCAATGTAGGCTACACCGTACTTCGAATTGGTGAGCTGATCTTCCATGTCATTCCGCCGTCTTTCAGCCTGCTCTCTACGTGCCTGAGTTTTGGCTACATACGGAAGCTGAATGATTAAATCCAATTTACCGGATGCCGTTTTTTCATCTGTCGCATCCAATAGACTGAGCTTTCTCATCAGTCTTTGCAGTGTAGAGTTTGGCTCGTTAACAATTGCATATAATGGATTCTCAATAATTCCTACCTGACTTTTTGGTAAAAGAATGTCTTCTTTTTCTCCTCGTCGATCGTTATAGATTCGGACTTTGACATGCTTTGGGTACCATTCAATTATTTTCCCGGTTCGGACCGAATCGATACTGAATGAATTACTTATCTTTGGGTTGAATGATGTGTCCACCGGAACGATAGCTACTGCACCCTCGTCAAGCATAGATAAAACCACATCGTGGAGAAATGCTCGTCCCGATTGATCAATATTCGCTTCGAAATTCAAGCACCCATTTATTCCCGACTCAATCTCTTCAATGAATCGTCCAGAAGAATCTAATCTACAGTGTTTAATATCTATAGCTGCCGCATCCAATGCTATGCGATTAAATATAGAGGATACTATGGAGCGTTCGTTTCCATGACCTAATCGTGGTCTATCTGGACGCAAAGAATAACCGGGGCCAACATTATGATATGTCGGGTCCCGGTTCATAAAAGCATTCCAAGCATGTGCAAGCCTGGTCTTAATATTAAATTCCATTTTGATTTTTCTCCTAGCTATTCTTCCACGTATGCTTCTCCAATAATGAGCTCAAACTCTTCTGGGGTAATCCATCTAGGAACTGCGTCTCGCACTCTTTTGATTTTCCAAAGCCCATTATCATAGTATCTTTTTACTTTTTCAAAATTCTTAGATCTCTTCTCCGGCATCGTCAGTTTCCTCCTGTTCTAATTCATTGTTAGTCATCATTGCAAGATACTCGATGTCTGAGTTTGCTTTTACAATTCTAGCTAATAAAGCTTCGTTATCTCTTCGAGCTTCTATTAACTGATTGAAGATCGTCTTAAATCCGAACATTCATCATCCCTCCATAAATCTTTATAAAAAGCATCCATGGCTAATTCCAATCCATGACAATTACGTCTAGCTCTTTTACCCGGATGCTCACTCTTATGCTTACCATTATTTGTTATGTTTGCTTTGAAACTCTCATAACTACGATCAACGTCAACTTTTGTCATTTCTCCTCTGGCAACTCTGTCGGCCATCCTCTTTAATTTTCTTCTCTGATGAGAAATCTTTTCCGGAAGAAGAGTCATAACTACTTTTCCAGTTTCGGTTAAGCGGAAACGAAATCCGAGAAATTTAATACCTTGAGAAAGTTTTATTATCTGTGTCTTCTTAGGATTTAATTTCAGTCCTCTTGCACTCATCCATTTATTAATTTCTGATAAGCAATAACTTAAATATTCCTTGTCTTCGTGAATGAGTATAAAATCGTCGTTATATCTAACATAATGTTTCATCCGTAAAACTTCTTTCACATAATGATCAAATTCATCAAGTACCGCTAATTGAATAATTTGTGTACATTGTGATCCGAGTCCCATTCCAACATCCGGATCCGGACCATTATCAAAACTGTCAATAATTCGTTTACTCTCAATAGAAGCCCATGTATCATTGATTCTTTTCTTAACTGACCTATAAGCTAAATCATGGCTTGTGCTGCCAAAAAAATTTGTCAAATCGCCTTTCAATGCATAGCCGTTGGTACCATGTTTTCGATAAAACCGCTGAAGATGGCAAATTAATCTTTTACGAGTTCTTTCGGTTCCACGACCTCTCTGGCACGCACCATTGTCATAAATAAAAGACCGGGTCATTTCATCATAGAAGTAATTATCAACAAAACTTCTTTGAAAAACTCGGTCTTTCATTTTTGTACTTAAAATATCTCTTTCTTTTGGCTCATATACTTTGAAATTTGCATACGGAGATATTTTATAAGTACCTTTTTCAAGACTTTTCTTCAAACTATGTATTCTTACAAGTCCATTTACGACATATCCAGCAACGCTACGTTTCCATATAACGCCTCGTTTACATAAAAGCATAGCTCTATATAAATTATAAAAGCTGCATATATCTTTTCCAACATTCGATAACATTGGAACCTCCACATTGATTATTTTAAATTAGTCGCAGTGTACAGCAATCCTACCGGAAGATATTCAATATCAAGTACGGTAATTGCATCCACGCTCTATTTTCGCCTTATCGGACAGGATAATGATTCCTTGTATAATGCTTTGATTTCAGCCAAACGGCTTACTTTAATACTCGCTTTTTAACAATCCAGGACACCCCCATTAGTGCCGTCAGCACCGTTGTTGTCCAACTGACCTGTAGTGTTCACATTACGGACGTTGCTCGCGTTGCCTGAGTTCGGGGTCGAATTAACAATCATTAACCTTTCTGTTTCATAAAGTTTTTATCAGATTTTTTCCAGCCTTCTAAGAGTGTCTGTAAAGACACCACCATATCTACCCAATTATCTATCTTTTCATCTTTTATATGGAATGTATAATAGGCAATATCCATCAGGGCGAGCATGGAATCTATGCTGCCAAGAGCTTTATTCTGATATTTACGACGCTTCTTATACTCTTTAAGCATTTCCCTGTTGAGAACGCGCTTATTAGCTTTTCTGATGTATCTGCAAATATCAATAGCCTCGTTGACTATCTTAGAAGTAATGGCCCAACGATATCTTTTTGGAAAATTCTTTTCATTACTACATATACGAATTGTAAAAGCAGCTAATTCATTGGCTTTTACTAAAACCTCAAATTTTGATTTTCCTCTTTTGGACTTTACTACTGACATATAATTCCTTTCTCGCCCCTGACGGGGCAGATTCTTAGATTTTTAGATTATGTTACAAGCCAGGACACCCCCATTAGTGCCGTAAGCACCGTCGTTGACCAACTGACCCGTAGCGTACACATTACGGACGTTGCTCGCGTTGCCTGAGTACGGGGTCCTTCCCCACCACCACTGTGGAGCGCCGTTTTTATACTTGATTCGATTTTTGTCAGCTGCGGTATTCGGACTTGTATAGTCTGAATAATTAGCGAAATAAGGATATGGTGCGCCTTCATCAACGTCCGAATATTCGTTTCCTGTATAAAGTTCACTTCTCGAAAGTAAGAAGAATTTATCATTTGTTTCATCAACTCCGGTGTCAATTAATCGACATCTCACTGTTTTCTTCTTCGTTTTGCCAATAGCAGACAGGAAATCAGCATCAAGACCGTTTAAGAATCCAGCTTTGGAAGTATTCCAGTTAGGCGGTCTATCATAATTTGTCTGTGGTGTCCACACAGATCCTGCTGCTTTATCGCTGTTTATTAGCTGTCTAATTGCAGACTCTTTGTAATTATTTGAGCCATAACACATTCTGTGTGGATGATTTATGGTCGCGAGAGCAGTTCCTTCACTACCTTCTGTGGGGACAACTGTCTCGATCACTGCAGTGCTCGTAGGGTCAGAATAAGTATTAATTTTATAATCCAATGGGTCTTTATCCCATGCTCCGTTCCATACAATCTGTCCGCCAGCTGGAACAGGTTTTGTTAATGTAAACTGATATGTTTTACCATTACCCATTCCGCCAGACCAACCGTTTTTAGAAGTTACATTATATGTTTCGGCAGCCAATTCAGTTTCGGCATAATACATTGCCTGCGGCGCACTAAACTGTATGAAATCATATGGCTCGTGCATTAATAATGTCAAAGAATGTGTATACTGAGGGTCGGATGGAGTATCAATATCCATACCAATAATGTCCCAAACAATCTGCACATTATTTCTTGTACATATAATCTGATCACCAACGGAGAATAACTCTTTATGTCGTCCAGCTCTTACCTGTTGCTGAATTTCAGCGAATGATTTAGGTGTATAACCCACACCTACGCCAGCTGCGATATATTTCAAATACTGATTCGCTTTATCCATCTGTTCGTTAAATGTTTCTTCTGAAAGAAAATTCAACACGCTCATTTCGTCACCTCTTTATTTAATTTCTTCATATTCCAACACTGGTTTATTGTTAATTATTTTAATTTCTCCAGAATACTTTTTGCCTGTGGTCTCATCGATAATGTGTATCTTACCATCGCACTTACATTTATCATCTTCGGAATTGGATATTTCTTTTATCTTACCGATAATTATTTGAAGATAAGATTCCTGACGGCTTCTAGGCTCTGGATATGCTTTCTCTGATACCGAAGAGTCTTTAGAAAGTTCACCTATAATGTCCTGCAAATACATTTCCTGACGGCTTCTAGGCTCTGGAAAATTGCCATTTTTTATTTCGTCCATGTCCATCTCCTTATACAGATTCTTTATACTCTAACGACGGCTTTCCGTTTATAATCTTTAGTTCACCGACATATGTTTTCCCGGAAGATTCGTCTGTAAAATATAACTTTCTTTTCAAATCAGCTATCATTTCGGTACCTTTCTGAGAAATTTTCTGACGTTCGGACGATCCTTCGTTTTGAATCTTAGTAATATTTTCAGTTGTAATATTTTTTGCAGACTGATTCATAGAATCGACAGCTTCATTTTTTGCATAATTCATTACAGATTTTTCAGCATTAGTTATCGATTCTTGGATATGTTTGGAGACGTCTGATTCAAGACGTCTCAAGATATCATTCTGTTCTTCAGGTGTAACATGATCTTCAACTTGGATTCCAGACAATACAGTCAGTTTACCATCGTCAGAAGTGTTAAATGCCTGTAATAATTTCCCAGACTCATCGGCAAGAAACATACTAATTGCAAACGTTAATGTTCCGGAATAAGCTAATGCATCAGATTCCACCAACCATGTGAAGTAAATTAAATCATCTTCGATAGTCATATCTGTAACTGAGTAATAATTTAGTATTTTTTTTGAATTAATATAATTTATCCTGGTTGTGAATTTGGACATGTCGAATCCGTTATAATATCGATTCATCTGAAAATTGATGCGATTAATGTTTTTATCCCCAACGACGCCAGCCACAACACCTCTACCAGGAATTGATACAATTCTCAAATCACTATCTATAATAAACTGAATCGGATCATGAAGATAATCTTCTTCGGATATTTGTGCAATTACTTCATCTAAAGTTGCCATATTATCCTCCCTGATTTATCAATTCTTTATTTGTGGTTATCCTTTTATCATTTCTTGAAACTCCGACAACTGATACTTTGAAATATGAACCATCGGTAACCTCGTCCGGAACCATACATGATCCATCCTTCTGAACTGCAACAGCATATGTGCCGTCACTATTTTCAAACACTGCCACCATACCCATACCAGTCCATTCAGAATCTTTTACAGCGAAATGGCACTTTAAATATTGCTTTGAACCTTTAATGATCCCTGAAAAGTTATCAATCTTTCGCAGAGTTTGTCCGTTGATTTCGAAATACAATGTTCGCATACGGTGATTCTCCTTATTTAGGTGTTACTAAAAATATCTTCAAAATATCTTCTTGCAGCATTTGTGCCATCAGCATTTTTCATTTCGTTCATTGTTTTCGTACCAAGTACCTTATCCACTTTCTTTAACCATTTTCTCGCCGCTGCTGTAGTGTAAGTAACGTTTCGATCTCTTCTTCTAAATTTAGCATCTGAGAAGTCAGTACGAATTAACGGACGTTTAGTATTAGCTCGTTTATTAACTGCTTTAGTATGCTTAGCATCTAATTTTGTCATTTTCCTCTGTGCTTTAGCTATAGTCTGACCGGTTTGACCACGTCGAACACCCCAATGCATACCAAGTACACCGTAGTGCATTAATTCATCATTGTTCATAATATCCCCCATTATTCAAAAGCTTCTCTATTAATCTTATAAGCGACAAAGGCATCCATCATTGCAGCAACAGCATCGATTTTAGCTTCATATCGCTTCTTTAATAATTTACGGTTTCCATTTGTATCCTCCATAACAATACAGTTACCCATCGTGAATGTCATGAGTGCTTCGTCAAATAGAAGCATCCTTTCTTCTGACAATTTCTTTAATTCCCCAAGTGGAACAGATTCTGTCTTGGACCCCTGAATAACTTTTACAATTCCAAATGGACCATTCTCTCGTTCCCATCGCTCAACAAATTCTCTGGCGTTGTACGGGTCGTATCCGAAACAGCACACATCATATCCTGATTCTGATATGTAATTATCAAGTTCTTCGTAAACCTGCATCATATCAAGTATGTTTCCGGGCATAACAATCAGACTGCCCTCTTTCATAAACTCGTCATATTTAATTCGTAAAGCTGTTGGCAGTTTGCTGAGAGTCAACTCTGTTATGTAATTTCTGGTCTTTATACCAAAAGCACCATTAGCGAGCGGAAACAGAAATACAAAAGAACAGAAGTCATCGCCCTGGGACATATCAGCACCCAACGCACAAGGTAACTGCCAATATTCTCTTTTCCTATGAGGAAGTGTTTCTTCATATGTGAAATAATAAGTAAATCCTTCCATTGGAATACCAAATCTTTTGGCAAGAATATCATTTCTTGCTGCTGGATTATTCTCAGCTCTTTCCACATCCAACTGATAAGTCTCATAACTAACAGTCTTTCCTAAGTTCGGATTTGCTTTGAGCCACATGTCCGGATTTCCAACTTCGTCAATGGAATCCAATTTATACCACCAGATAGATGTGTGAGGATCGTTATACTCGCCTTTCAGAATCTTCATCAATTCCATTTTGATTGTATCGCCCGATCCGTTACGAACAGTACCTTCTGAACTTATAGCGACAATTAGGTAATCATCATTCTTACCGCCACCCTGCTCTTTTGCAGCTCCCTGTTCAAGAGCACCTATAACGTCCTCTCGAATGTCTCCCGACAACCATTCATCAACTGTGGCAATCTTAACTCGCAGTCCCTGAAGCTTATCAATAGCCATCGGACGCACTTCAAGCAAAGAACCAGTCAAGAAGTTCTGTATTCCCTTTTTGGTAGGGGAAAGTTTTACCCTATCAGCTTTGGAACCTGTGGTGTTTTGGAGAGAACCCTCCGTAAGAAACTTATACAATGGACCGCGCGCTCTTGTTATAGCCGTCCGGATTGGAGACATAACTTCATCAGCCTGTGCCATTGTTGGAGCTGTTGTAACCTGATGAGTTGTCTGAGTGTTTACATTTAAGAAGTAATTCTGTATACATGAAGCATACATTGATTTAGCAGCACCTCGGGCTACTATTAAATATTGTTTATGAATAAGACGCTTCTTAATTCGTCTCGTTTCATAGTGACCTCTTCCAGAATGTCCATTCTGTGAAGGAATATAGATACTCCTATCAACAAAGTAATACCAACCGAAAATTTCTTCAGCCCATAGTTTGAATGAATCGAGTAGGTGGAGATCATCACCATCTGTAAGAGTCAATTCATTCTCACAATATTTGATGAATCCTTCCACTGCTCTATCATCGTAGTATTTCGTTGGATCAGCTATGAGCTTATCAATTCGATTCATCTCCATTGAGATTTCTTCATTAACTGGAATTTCACCACTTATAACGGCATCCCGAAACATGCCGTAATATTTTGGTACAGCTGTATTCGATAATGCCATTTAATTGTCACCTTCTATTTCTTTTTGTTATTCGCGTAAACCTTATTATCACCTTCAAGATTGAACACTTTGTTCACTCCATCAGCAAACATTGATCTAGCTAACTGTTTGCCTACATCTGTAGCAGCCGGAGTAATCACATCATTCATAACTGTTTCAGTAAATCTCTTACCTGCGGAAATTTTCTTAGGAGTTAACGATTTCAAATTTTGTTCCAATGTAATACGATTTATTTTCTCCTGGATCTCTTCGTTGGTCATTTCACTGATACTTTTACTTTTACTTTTACTTTTCGGTTTTGACTCCGTCTTTTTAACATCAGCGGATGATGTTTTCTTATTCAGTTTCATCCCAGTCAATCTCTGATACTCAGAATCCAACTGATTAATTCGCTTTCGACCAGCCGCAGTAAGAGATCCATCTTTATTTTGATATCTTCTTACACCCCAACGCATTCCATGAATCCCATGATGCATTAGCTCATTACTATTCATTTTGACTCACCTCTTTCTATTCAGTCTCCGCCTCTGCATTCAATCGCCACTCTAATTCAGCAATTGTTCGGTTCATGCTGTCTGCTACAACAGACGTAGTAGGCGGGTCAAACAAACTCCGTACTTTCATACCCATGTATGATTTAACCGCTTCGAAATCCTTATCACTTTGAAGCAGATCACTCCAGGTATCAGATTTATCCCTTACTATATATGCTGTATCGCATACACCGATCTGTTTTAATACTAAGATCACTGAATTTATATGCATAATCAACTGATCATCAAATGCTGTATAATCTTCAGTCAAACCAAGGAGTTTTTTTATTGATGTTAATATGCTTTCGTCCATACTGTCTCCTTATCTACGCCATGGACACGTATCATTTAATGACCGTTCCGGCATAATATCTGGTATTAATATGCTGTCATCGCTATAATGAATCGCATCGTGAGTTCTCTTTGAAGTACAAATTAAATATTCCGGATTCAACAGATACTCTGTCCGATCAAGAATATCATCTTTGGTTAGAGGATTCATATGATGTATAATTACTCTTTTATACACTTCTCTTCCCAGTACACCCAAGTCGCATCCACAATCGCGCAGGATAACTTCATCACGAATCCTTAACCACTCTTTCGATTTGTAAAATATCTGATTGAGGTATCGATTACATCCAAAAGTCTCATCACCCACTATGCCATCCAACTTTAAGTATTGAAATCTCTCTTCGAATGTTGGCAAAGTTACCAATTCGGAATATGTTTTAATACTCATCTTCTACATCACCATACCCGGCATAGTCTCTCATAACTTTGATGACGTTCTCATAGGCTGCTTTAGTATCTGCAGCATCCTCTATAGCTTTTGTCTTAGCTTTGAGAAGTTTGTTCTCTTCTTTTAATCGCTCATTCTCTAACTGTTCTTTTTCAGAACCAAGTTTTAGATAATGTACGATGACAGATGGAGATGCAGTGCCCTCACGTAATTGTCTTTCAGCACAATCAACTGCCAGCGACACTAACTGCTTGTCTCTGTTTTCTGGTGATAACGCTGGTCTGCTTTTAGGGCTAGTTGTTTTTACTTTTGGCATACTTAGTGTCACCTTCTTTCATTAATAGTTGTACTTTTCATATAGTATGTAGAAGAATCCATAGACTTTTCTATTACCCAAATCAACCTTGAAGAACCACATCAGGAGGAGAAAACTATTTATTCACACGAGGAGTATACAAATGTAAAGTCCATGAATCCCTCTGCACACTATACGAAAATATAAATTGATTTTGGAAAAATCCCTCCGGAGAAAATATAAAGAGGCCGGCGATGCAGGGAGGGGGTGTGTTTTTCAAGACCCCCCTCTATGGTTCAGCATCGACTTATGCCGTCGCCGTGGCTTCTTTTGCGTTTCTCTGAACTTTTTTATAGATATTTAAGAAATCATTGTCGATAATCTCATCAACAGCACGTTCATGTTCTTCATCAATCTCTTTATCTGACATATCATCTGTAAAGTGTGAGATTCGATCGAGCTTTCCGCATGTGTTGTATCCTTTTTCATTATCAAACAGCCACCAAAGAGTGAACTGTTCGAACGGATCATAAGGATTATCGAATGTTGTCAATCTGCAATCGCTCATTTAGTTCGCTCCTTTCAAATACTTGGAAACTGTTGAAGTAGAAATGCCAAGTTTATCAGCAATTTGTGAAATTGTATAAGAAGCAGACATTGCTTTAATACGCAACTGTTTAGCTTCATTCAATTCTTTCGATTCTTTTGGCATTGCTTTTTGTCTCAAAGAATCTGGATCACAATTGTTAAGAATCTTATTAAGAATGTTTTCTGAAATTGCGCCAGCTTGAATTGCTTTCCATTCATTGTCAGTTATTACAATGTTTCTATCTCTTCTTGAAACAGATCCCACTTCTTCCCTATACCGGGTGAGTGCCTGCTGGGATGCTTTCTTAACATCCTTAGCTTTCATGACTTCGCCCGCTTCTTTGGCAGCATTCTGTTTCTTCTGAACTGCAGCATATGTCATTCTCTGAGCAGCACGTTCTTTCACTACATTGGACTGAGCTATGTCAAGCTTCTTTGTAAGGCTATCAACTTCTGTCTGATACTTTCGTTTAGCCTCTTTGTTGTAAGCTATCTTACCAGCTTTGGTCTCTTCAATACGTGCCTGATTAGCCAAATGCTTCATGCTGTTGGCATAATCTGCGTATACCACCTCCATGGGATGACGGTACTGGGATACCAGTGTATAAGCATCATCGGTCTCTGCCATCTTTGTGCTGTTGGTTTTGCGGACAACTGTTACTTCTTCCATTTCGCCAGTCTTCTTATTGAGCTTGTTCGTGGTATAAGTAGCATCGTCTGCTTTCTTATAGATAAGAGCACCTTCTGGACGAGAAGGATCATACCATTCTTTCCCCTTTATGTTATACTTAGGTGTACCTTGTCGCTTATCAACCTTTACTTCGCCTTTAGCTCTCGATATGATAGTTGATGCACCACCAGTACTCTTGCCCTGATATTCTACTTTCAGTGCGGCGATGTTATTATCTTTCTCACTCTGTTTGTAATCGAGATGATGCTTCTCGGCGTCAATAACTACCATCGAATGTCTTACAGCTCGGGCAAGTTTATCTTCACTTGCACCAAGAAGAGTCATGTCTGTGATGAGATTGGAAATCTTACCCATCTCAGTATCAGTCTTCTTCATCAGTTTGTATTCAGAACCATTGCGATACCAATGTTCTTTTCCGTCGGCATCCACTTTCTTTTCACCACCATAAGACATCTTAGGATCGAATCCCTCAAGACCTTTTAATGGATGAGTAGAAGTAATCTTAACTTTTCCACCTCTATCGTGAGTTGGTATACACATTACCGTATCGCCGTCGAAATCGGCTCCTGACAAACGATCGGCAACTTTACTATTGATACCAATGGCATCTTGTGAAGTTTTACCAATCATACTAATGGCTTCTTTATTCTTGTTATTTACAGTACATATCGGAATTTCAAATGTTCCTCCATGCGGGTAACGAATGAGCGCAAGCTTACTGCCGTCTGGATAACCAGGAGCGTATACTTCTTTTTCACTCATAGATGTGACCGGAAGAATTACATGATACTTCTGTCCCGGTAAGGAAGCACCTTTGAGATGTACGGCTGCTGAATCACAATCTTCTGCGAATTTATGCAGATAATATTTCTTAACTGTTGGGTTAGTAAGAGCCATGATCGAATCGAACTCTGCCTGCTTATCTGCTTTAGCAATACCGAGCTGTTTCTCGGCCATAGCCTTCGACTGTTTAGACAAGAACTGTGATGGCAAAGCATCTTTCCAATCACCCCAATCTCCTTCATCCGAACGCTTATTTATCAGACCCAGTTTCCTATTGCCCTTTTTATCTGTATACCAATACTGTCCACCTTGGTCGGCATCTTTAATCAAAGAACCGAACGGATTATCTGGATCTTTCTTAATATCTTTAAGAACTTCCAGTTTTGGAACTGACTTAGATTTATTAGTATTAAAGATTACATCAACTCCTGGCGGGAAGTTGCTATCATCCTTGTAAACAGCCATACCCTTGATGTATTTCTTTCCATCAACCATGATACGAACCTGTGAATACCTGGATTCGCCAAGTGACAAATCTGGAACATTGCGTCGAAGCTCAACAACTCCATCCTTATCTATACCGCCGTCTTCTTTATACCGAATAGCAAGACGCTTAGAATCAAGACTTTCCGGATAATGGAATTTCTTTTCGAAGGTCTGTCCATCATCTCTTGATATGTAATCCTTTACAGTCTGAATTTTATCGAAATTATAAATATCGCTATGTGTCGTTCCCGGAACACACAACACTCTTTGTGTGGTCATCTGGTTTCTATTAGTTGCCTGCGGAAAACGGTTACCATAAACCTCATATCCACCTTCAGCCTGCAGTATGAATAACGCCTGATCGAGTTTCTCTTTCGAGATATTGAGATCTCGCTCAACGCCTGCACCGACATCGACCATTTTCTTTTTATCAACCTGTTTTTTAAGAAATTCCGCTGTTTCTCTAGCCTGCTTCATCTTTGATTCGGAATTAGGATCGAGTAATGATCTTACGGAAGATTCATTAATCCCCATCTTTCTTCCTATCTCAGAATTATTCATTCCTTCTTTTTCTTTCAGACGTCGAGCTGTAGCAACCATGTCTGATCTACGTTCGTCTTTTGCAATCGCATAAACGGTTCTGAAATCTGTTGTAGAATATCCAAGTGATTTTGCAATAGCTGGATCTCCGGTCCATTTCTTTCCATTTTCATCTGTGTATGTGAAACCTGATTTACGCATTTCCTCAACTCGACCAAGAAAGTCTCTACCACTTTGATAAGGGTCTTTTCCAGAACCCCAAGGATATCGACCTGAACGACGGCGTATCCCATAATGTTCAAGGAAATCTTTCCCAGACATTGAGGATGACCCGATGTACGACTCAATTTCTTCTGCTACTGGATTCATGGTTAACCCTCCTCAACTGCTTGATTGATAATTTTATCTAAATGAATAATTCTATCCATGATTGGAACAATATCCGATGCCGTTGGTCTAAGCACATCAATATCATCATTCTGATAGATTCGTAATTCCATATCAATATCGCCTGGGCGAATCTTATATTCAAGACAGAATAATGCTGCATATATAAGAACCTGTTCTTCATGAACTGGTCCTGTACCGGTTTTCAAATCATGGATTCTAAGAACATTATCTCTGAAACAGATAGAATCTGCAGTTCCCCAGCAATACGGAGAATAATATAAAACAACCTCGGTGTCCATTCGAAAACCGATAGCATCATTTACATATGAATACAAGGTCTTCTTGGATCGGGGCTGTTTAATTTTCATATCAATTGTTTCTTTAGCCCATGCATGAAGTCTGGTTCCTCTTTCGGATGCTTTCTTGGCAATCAAATATTTAATTGCTTTGTCGTCATCGTATCTCAGCCACGCTGGTTGAGACGGGCTGAACGGAGCATGTCCGCTAAGATTTGAATGCTTTATAAAGTTCATTTAAAACTTCCTCCTCGTTTTCAGGGAAAATGAAGCGCGAAAAAGACATATTATTTAATTTGGTCACATAGTAATCTTGGTTCGGGCGATGCGGTGCTTCTGCATCTTTTTTAACTTCAAGGATAGCCCATTTGTTTTTATACAAAATAAGCAAATCAGGAATGCCTTGGATATCACTCGAATCTAGTTTGGTTACCAAGCAGCCAGGAAACATGCTTTTCAATCTCTTCTTCAGTCCTGCCTGATATTGGTTCTCTCTCATGGTTTTCTCCTTTCATGAGATGGACTCTCTCGGATTTGAACCGAGGACACACCGCTTATGAGGCGGCTGATCTAACCGGACTGATCTAAGAGTCCAAAAATAAAGAGACAACGTAACTACCAATTTTGGCGGTTAAGTTATCTCTCTCCTATTAAAGGGAATGTAATTTTCGCTCTACATGTTTTTTTCCCATATGCTATTTTTTGTAAATTTCAAAATGTAAACCATGGTGTGTGTGTCTATATTTAGAACCATGAATAATATCATGTATTCTACTTGGTGTTCCACCTATGGCTTCTGCACAACTCGTGATGGAGTTATACACTTCTCCGGTTTCTACGCATCTAACTTTCACGCCAGGTCTGCCACCACGATTTACTGATGGCTTAATGTCGGACCGTTTGATATGATAGCCATGCACAGAATATAAACCTTTACCCTGACTCACTCTATTAAGCCAACGTGCACTAACACCAAGTCTATCCGCACATGCCTGAAGAGAATTAAATACCTCACCAGTCTCAATAATCTCGCATCTAACTCCATCACGCTTCGTATCGAAATCGCTCATTATTACTCCTTTCAAGCCAAAAGAAAGAGCGCCTGTAAATTTAGCGCCCTGTTCTTAGAATAATTTATTTTTCAGTTTCCTTTCTAATCCGTTCTTCGTGCAGCTTTTGTCTTTCTTTATATTCTTCTAAAGAGATTTCCGTAAATGATACATCATTCTCTTTAAAGTATCTGTTCACTTCAACTTTTTCACCATTCGCTCTTTTAATGTATAAAATAGCAATGGTATCATAATCTCCATTTTTTCGATCAGTCAAAAGTTCATCGCGTACTATGATGTCAGATTTATTATTTGGCATATAAGGCATTGTGATTGGATACATCTCATCATAAATACTTGATATAAAACCATTAAACCAGTTTATAGATGATTTCTCTTTACTTGCGCAGTAGCATCTATTTAAGTCGCTATAACTTACGGAACCGTCCTTGGCAACATACTTAAATAAGCTACTCATTCTTTTACACTGATAACACTTACTGCCGTCTTTTTTATCATGTGCATAGTTCCACATATCCTCTGTATCTTCGATAGGAGTGAGTGGTTTTCTGTCGATCAAACGGTTAAGAATATTCTTGGTAAAACTAATACTCGTACCGCCATGACCATCGCCTAAAAGACTTTCAAAAGCCTTGAGTGCGCTATCATAACACGCACAACCATAATCCCATTCATTCTCTGGTTTATTTCCTCTTTCTCTCTTACTTGCAATAGCAATCTCGTTCTTAGCCCATTCCAACGTGTTCATATTAATATCCTGCCTTTCGTTCATTAAATTTCAACTTATCTCACCAAATAATAATCTGGCAACAAATCGTTGTAGTCACAATTTAATGCGTGACATAAATTCATAATCGCCTTCATACTCGGCATTCTTTGTTTATTCAAATATTTACTTATCGTACACTGGGTCAATCGCGACTCTTTTGCTAATTCGCTTTGATTGATTTTCACGTCTTCCATGAGATCACGTAAATTATCACCAAAAATTTCGATGGCTTCTAATTCGCTAATTGTTTCCATATACAAAACCTCCAATCAAGAAAATATTCCTAGGGGAATACTGGCATTTAATTCTTTTATATATTATTAAATTTTTATCATATTAATAATAGGGGGTATTCCCCTGATATATAAAAATGGCTTATTTGTATATACATAATTAATTTTCGAGCTAAAAATAGACGATTTTAAGTATTTTTGACCCCATTTCGCCTAATTCCCTCGAATTTTGTATATACATAAATATGTACACATACATACCTTTATTGAATTTTGTATATACATTAATACTCTGATAAATATTTTTTCATAGCTTTATCGTACTCATTTTTGAGTCCATCCCTGAAAATATCAGCTTTAGATTTACCTGTAATGTTTTGAATAAAAATCAAATTGTTTATATCACCTGCCGATAATCGCATCATATAAGAATGATTTTTAGGATTATCAGAGTGTCGTCCACGTTTCTTTTCACCCAACTCCAAATCATCCTTTCTCAATCTCTTTGATGATGACCTTTATATCCTTACTGTTATAATCATAAATAACATCATACGTACAATCCTTTGGTAACATAGCAACCTGATGCTTTCCTTCCTGATTCAGTTCCTTATAAAGTTTTTCGCGAAGCGCTATAGTATCAAATCCATCTCTTTTTATTCCAGATTTAACCACAAATATCATATCCGTTCACCTCCAAATTTTTCCAGTTCTTTTATCTTTTACAACGATACGTTCCTCAATATGAAAATCTGACAAATCACAAATAGCAAATATAGCTGTGAGAAAGTCATTGAATCTCTGTTCCGAATTAACCTCTCTTTTGTGCTCTTCTCTCATCATATTCTTGATTGCTTTATGCGCTGTCGGATCTACATATCCAGACCCGTTCCTGCGAATATCATTTTCCATAGTAATCTGCCTCCTTAAATCCAAGGAATTTTATTAATGCTTTGAGACAATCATCGCATAAATCAGTACTATAATCCACATTAGAGTGTCCTTCAAAACGAATACCAACCATTCTTTCATCATATTTACGAATTTTATATAACTCATTTCCGTCGTAGTATTTACCGCATCTATCACATTTCATAGCCTGTGCCATGTTCATTCCTCCTCAATAGTAGCTCCCTCAAGTCTTATACCACCAAACTCCCATAAATCTTTCTTGAGGTCTTCCATATCAATTTCTCCATCCTGCCATTTTCCGTAATAATCCAGAACCTTATCTACAAACCCAGGCAATTTCTGTCGATAACTCTTCTGCCAGTAGTGGTCCATGAGAACTTCCAAAGGTAATGTGAGTACCAAGGCCATAACAGTATTGACCGTCTCTTCGTAAATCTCTTGTTTCGTCTCAGCAATCTTCTTTCCAATTTTTTCATTCACGATAGCGTCGAGCTGTGCCTGTGTAAGATTGTATGTAGCAGTGTTCGCTCTCTTTTCTTCCCGTTGAGTTCTACGTAATTCTGCTCTCTTAGACATGATGTCACCTCATTTCTTACTGTCACTCATAAACGCGTTGATTAAAATAATCGGAGCTGCCAATATACATACAGCCATAACGAAAATCTTTGCTAAAAATCTAAGTTCAAATATACTTTCTGTAAACTGATCATCTTTCAATGCTGCGTAAGTAATGAATAAACCAACCGCCAAATAAAAAGCAATAACCATGATTAAAAAATCCATTAAATATCACCTGCCTTTCTATGCAATGACTGCTCCGCTTTGAATCCGTCCGGATATCTTTCTTTAAGTTTGTCAATGTTCATGCGCATGATATCATCCAGGCTCCATCCTTTAGCTGTACAATATTCAGCAATAAACCAAAGTAAATCCCCAAATTCTTTCTTTACATGATCGACTTCAAATGCATGTCCCTGATACATTTTCTGATAAATAGAATGGATTTCCCCAATCTCACCAACCATACCATGAAGCGCATGAAACTTCTGCTCTTCAAAAGTCAGTCCTTTGTTAATAGTTCTAGCTGCCAAATCCTGATATTCATTTCCTGTCATTATTATTCTCTCCCTTTCTGTTCTGTTTAATATCATACGGTTTTCTTTTAAACCAACTCATGTCGACTGTCTTCCCATAATACTCTAACTTAGCATATTGTCTTTGCTTATCACCCTTTATAGTTTTAACCGATCGTCCCGGATCGGGTGCTCTACCTCTCATTTCTGAAAAATCCTTTCCTTATTATAATGGCTTGAGTAAAACAAAAGACCCAACGTATTTAACGCTGAGTCTAATGTCTTGATAAAATTATTTGTATGCTATATCACTTATAACTTTTATCGCTGTGCAATAAAGCATCCCCCATAACACACTACTAGTAGCTTTTCGAATAGCGACACCTGTTGAATCGCAATCCTCAATAGAATCACAATCTTTGCACGCCATTTTCCAATACAACATTCCCAGTGCTCCAGTTCCTGCTAATACTACTGCTTTTACCTTACCTTGATTTGTCATAATATAAATTCCTCCTTAAAATAATTTTCTCATTATAGTAGTTGTTTCTTACGCGAGAAAATAATTACTTCTCCTTTTAATCTAACAACGCCGTATCAATAATCTGAAAATTAGCTCTGTGAATATAAAGAGCTCTGCCATCAATCATCAATTTCGTCATTTTAGGCAAGTCTTTAGGAATTTTCCAATATACCTCATCTCCGGAATATGCTACGATAGGCTGTCCCAACTGAGATTTAATTACCACCACTCGTGACTTACCAAAATAATTCTTATATTTGTTCACTATACCTGCTACATATGTATTATCAGAAAGCTTACCGGTTGACTGACTGTAAATATCAGTTTGTACAAAGTCTACGTCAGGCTGCAGACCATCCTGCTCAAATATGCATGTATCACCACAACTCTGAATTTCTTTGCCATCAATATTGATTGTGATCACTGATGACATCTCGTATCCCGTAACAACTGATCCGTCGCTACTGTAAGAAGTCGTCTTAACCGGATTGCCCTGAATATTAATTTTATCGCCAGTGGTTGTCATAACTTTTGAGCCATAGTTATCGTAAGTACGGATCGTATAACCATTACCGACAAGATTTCCTTTGATCTCATTAATAGTGTCATCCAGCACCGCACAGCCTGTAACTCCGCCAATAAGGCAAAGACACAAAACCGTGAGTAAAATAAATCTGAGTTTTTTCTTCATTTTTAAATTTTCCTTTCTATTTTAATTATGTTTTCTTTCGCGGCAAGTCGGGACTGAATGTAGTCCTTGGCTGAGTCTATATTGGGGAACTTTGATCTAATAATAGCTTCAGCAGTCTCCTCATCAATATCGCATGGTTCAAATGGATCACCAAAGGCTTTCTTAAATTCAGACAGTTCATTCTCCAAATTATTAATTCGATCTTCGATTACCCCAATATAATCTCTTATTTTTTCGCCATCTTTATCGGTTAAATATTCCATCGCTGTAGACCCAACCATCCATGATAAATCATACAGTTTATCCAACGCTTCTTTCACAGATACTTTATTGTCTTCCATTGTCCTGCCTCTCCTTTCCTAAAAAAGAAACAAAAGACCCAACATATTTAACGCTGAGTCTAATGTTCTTAAAATAATAAAAAATACTGTTAACATATCAATTCTCCTATAGGTTACACAATCCATGACAAAACCATATACAGTATTAAAGCTATGCTGTGACCAATAATGTATACACATGCTATTATTCTAGCAGGTAAAAAATCGTTATAGTTTTTCAAACAGTCGACTGTTATCATCCACCCTGATATATATAATGCTACAATACAGCATAAGGACAACAATCTTCCGAAGCTTACAATGTCTAACATTCCTCTACCCCCGTAATCAGCTCACTATACGGCAAGCTCTCAATCCACTTACAAACCTCTCGCCACTCATCCAGCTTATGTCCCTTTCGCTGTCTGTAAATGTTTGCCAGCACCTCATAATTCATCATAACGTTACGAGTCTGATTATAGCTGCTCGGAAGAAGCTGAATCATCTGCCACCAAATGTCTTTTTTGCTCGGACAACCTTTGATTTCAAAATCGTCTGGATTATAGTTAATATATATATTTCTATAATCATTTAACGCCTTTATTGTTTCTTCTAAAATCTTACGTGTTCGGATGTCGAGATGTTCGTGTGAAAAATCCTCCAAAGTAAATTCTTTCTCTGCAATCTTGTGCATCGTACTACAAGAGTTTGCAACGACACCAACCTTGTAAGTATCAAATTCTTTCCACCAGTACAATGGCGCCGTAATCCTCACATACACTGGCATCATTCTCATGTACTTCCGATGCTCTGTACCTGCGTTAGATAAGCGCTGCATGAGCGAGTGGTCGTTAGATCCAAGTTTTTCATCTTTTCTAAAAAATGAATCTTTATCACATAAATTCCTTTGACTATCATAACAATTCACGCATGATTCATCAGAAAAGCACGTGTCACTCTTCTCCCATGAGTTCATCGGATTTCGCATACCCTCAATAATAAACCCCATCTGCTCTGGACTCGCCAGAATCACATTTTCTAATTTAATGCTCATCGTTCTTTTTCTCCTCTTCTATAAGTTTTCTTACTGTCATTTCCTTATCCGCAAAATTCATATCTTCCCAAATATTGAGTAAACAGAAAAAGTCTGCAAGACTAAGATTCCTCTTATTGAGTTCTTCAATAAATTCTTTATTATTCATTTCTCACTTTCCCCTTTCCCCTTTCTTATCGAACAACACTAAATATGGACAATCAACACAATTCTCCTGCAGATAACCAGTGTGTAAAGTTCCGCCAGTTAATCCGCAACAACAATTGAAAGCTGCAATCCCAGCGTTTTCCATTTCCGAATAGCATTTATCGTAGTCGGATATAAATATTTTTAGCACAGATGCCAGGATATAAATGAAAGCTAAAAAGATTAGTAACTTACTCATCTAATCGTCCCTTCTCTCTTAATAATTTTACATCTATGGCTTTTAGAATTTGATCTGGATGAATTTCAAAAACTTTCTCAATATATTTCAAACAAATATAAACATCTGCCATTTCTTCCAAAAGACAAAATCTATCTCCACATCCTCTTAAATATTTGCTGATCTGCTGTTGTAATTCTGCCATCTCTTCCATACATATAATACCTGTCGTTTCAATTCCACGATATTCAATAGCTTTTTTGACGATCTCATTTCGCTCAGCATCCGTAAATTTAATACCGCTGCATAATCCATCAACGAATTTTTCTCTTTGCATTCTTTCTGCTCCTTATCTTGCAGCACTTAACATAATTTTATTTTTGCATTGAGGACAAATAATATATCGTCCGGCATTCACTGCAAATCCCTGACCACCAGCTGAAATTTTAGATTCTTCTTTTTGCACATCTTCTTTTTCGTCGTAACTTAAAAGAGCTCCACATTTAATACACTCAACTTCTTTTCTATATCCAGGTTTAATAATTTTAATCATTTCTTTCTACTCCTTTTCTTACAATATCCAACTTTACAGCCACCGCCTATAGAAAATCCCAAATAAGATTTACTGGCTGGCTCCCAATATTTACAAGACAAACACTGCTTATTTGGCTGAATGAGATTTCCGCCTATACCTATATGACTCATTTTTCTCTCCTTTCGTAATCCTTGCATCCCTTGATTTTCTTTTTAATAACTCTACCGTATTCGACATTACACCAAATTCCTTTATAATTGATGCAGGATTTAGTTTTATGATCGGTGCAATTATGTCGACAATCATGACACAATGATTTACTCATTTCTCTTCTCTCTCATAACTTAAAAGAGCGCCGCAATTCTGGCACTCGATTCTCTTTTTATTTCCATGCTGTATTACTTGAATCATTGTTTTTATCCATCCTTTCGATGGTAATATCCTGTTCCTTTACACTTTGCGCATTTTCTTCCCGAAGTACTTAAACCAGTTCCACCGCACTTAGGACAAATGTCAATTTCGTCAGGTGGCATTGGTTTACCTTGATATTGTGGCATCCATTTCTTAATCATTCACTTTTTCACCCCTCAACGTAAAAGTAAATCTCAATAGCCGAGTTTAATACTTCAATATTATTACTGTCCCATAAAGCCTTACCGTTCGTGATATTGGTTACGTCACCGCCGCTTTTCGTAGTGAATCGTACATAATATCTAACATGTACAGATGGAACAATTGGCGTCTTACTTCCATCCGGATTGGTGAAAATGCGAAGATTAGACGTAACAATCTTTCCGTCTTTCTCTTTACATTTCATATTGCAATTAACTCCGGCGGACATATCTCCGAATATTCCGTTCTGTACTTTAAGCTGCTTCTCAATTCCCTCTAAAGCTCTGAGAATTTTCTGATCGTGTAAATCTCTGGTTGCCATAAATAGTCTCCTCCGTAATAATGATTATTTCTTTTTAGGTTTGAAATAAACCGGTTTCTCTGAATGCTCATTCATAGGAAAGAACAAACATACATTGCATGGGTCTTTCTCCTCATGTGTATCTGCTTCCTCACACAGAGGACAATACTTTGTAAAATTAACTTCCTTATATATATATATATGTATTCCATTCTATACACCTACCCCCCGATATAAGATACGCACCTGTGACGATTAATCCTACGAATACTGTAAGTCCCAGAAAAATTCCAAGTCTCTCCTTCCATGATAGATCATAACCAAGCAAAAATATGGCTCCTCCGGCTATAGCAACATATATTAAAAAATATCCCAGACATTCTTTCATAATACTACCCCTCTATTTTTCACAGTCAACTGAGAATATAATTTCAAAGCTTCTTCTCCCTGAAATGCGTTAACAATTTCGACTTGTTGTCCAACGGTCTTCCTTCCGACAATTAATACTGTATTGTCTTTACCGTTCGTTGTATCGATACTGATAATCAGGCTATCTACCATTTCAATCCTCCTTCAAAATAACTCGTCCTTCTTTAAGACTTTCTTGTACATCAATCACTCTCTGATTTGTACTGCCGGCCCAGTGATATTTGACGTCAGCGAGTTCCTGTTTAAATTCTCCATCAACCAAAACATCAACCCATCGCATTCCTGGAAGATCTTTAACCTCTTCCCACAAATATCCGGTATAAACCCAGACTGTCTTTCCCGGAATATATTGCTTGATATATTTAGCTAAATGAAAAATAGTGACACGATTCTCAGGAAGTAATGGATCTCCTCCAGAAAACGTCACACCGCTAATATGTTTTTTATACAGATGATAAAAAAGCTCCTGCTCTGCAGCATATCCAAAATAGATTCCTCCATTCGGATTCCAAGTTATCGGGTTCTGACAACCATCACAGTGATGATCACACCCTGCGACCCAAAGAACTGTTCTAAGTCCATCACCATTCCGCATATCATCCGTGGTTATATTATGATAGTTCACATGCAAACACCTCCATTTTTATAAATATTTATCTTTAATGTAATGTTTGAGTATGGATGTTTTATACTCTCTGAAAATCCTTATGGAAAGAAGTTCAACATATTCATCCAACATCATGCTATATAACGCATAATCAAACTCGTATAGTGTATGGTTCCATATTAAAGAATTTGATCGTATGGTTACTTGAATAGATGACAAACAGTCTATTTTATAAACTTCGACAGTTCCATATACCATACACTCTAATACTTTCTTCAATTTTTCCATTAAAATACAAGCATCCTTGTCCGACAACATTTTATATAACACCTCCTAAATATCCCCATTTTCTTTAACACTATAGTAAGTTTCCGAACCAATCATCATGAAATCTTTCATATGAATATCAATTAACTGGCCAATCTCGTCAATAGTTTTTGCAGCATCGATATCTAGTTTACTAGGAGTCGGATCTCCAGATGGATGATTATGAACGACAACGAATGCTCCTGCATTAAGTATAAGAACTTTTTGAGCTATACCTCTTCTGTCAATAACACAAACGCGATTAGTTCCAATACCAATCTCAATGAACGATTTAAAATGCATTTTGAAATCGAAAATGAGTAAAAATACATGTTCTTCTGCCTTTTTTAATTTTAGGGAGTCCGAAGGGTGTTACTTTTAAATCACTTAATCCCATCCAGCAAATTTCCTTTCATTGAATTTTTTCTTCCTATTTAAAGCTTTAGTTATTGCCATATCAATTCCCGACCTACTCTTTAGATGGTAATAATATAAATCATGATATGGGGTATTTAGCCTATCAATTCGTCCACACGCCTGCTCAGTAACTTTGTAACTGTAATTTTGAGAGAAAAATATAATAGTATCAGTCTTAATGCAATTCCATCCCTCACAACCTGCAGTGTATTGAACCAAATATATCCATCGCTTGGCGTCTGGCACTGGTTGATGAGCATGTCCGGACCATTCAGCAACTTCATATCCTATATATTCGTCGTCGCTAAATAAATGCAGTAACATTTCCCGTTCGTAATCAAAATTGTAAAATATAATAGCCCTTGGGACTTTCTCTAATATCTCCATAAGAGCTACCACACGAGATTCATCAGTATTTACAATTCTTCTCAAAATATAACAAAGCTGAGAAGCCTGCTGAATAGGCTCATCTTTATATGGGTCCCATCTGTTTCTCATAACATCTTTGTATTTTGGAATATCATAAGATACACTAATATCAATATGATGCTGAACAGTATGTCTGTGAAAATCCATATCAATAAGAATACTGTTTCGTAATCTCAACAGTCTGCCAGTATTCAGATATCGGTCTATTTGCGGATATTTAGTAAATCTGGAATATACCACATGCTCTCTGCAGAACTCCGTTTTATTTTTATAGAAGCCGTTCGCCACAAACACAGGAATATAATCAGCCCAACAATCTCCGGGGGTTGCTGATAATATAATCCAGTTGTTGTTTTTAGCGATTTTCTGAAATGCTTTTACCCAAGCTCCCGATCCAGTGACCCGATCTTCGTCAAATATAAAGAATCCTCGTTGAATCTCGCTATACTTCTTTATATTATTCCAAGAATCTATCACTACGATCTGACCTGGATATAATTCATTTTTATCTGGATGTACGGACATTCTGTAATTAGCCAATTCAAAATCCCATTCGTGAGAATCTCTTTTCATCGCTGTTGTAATAATATAAAGATTCTGAGGATTCTTCATTGGCACAAATTCCTGATTAACAAAACTGCCACCATTCTCTTTGAAATAATAATAGAGACCAGTCCTGGATTTACCAGAACCAGTCCCTCCGTTGAGAATACAGCCATTTTTCATTTTATTAACGGCTTCCATTTGATAATCATGTAAGAAGTCTGTCAATGGGATTCCTTTCTATACAGATTTTCATGATACATAGCACTAGGCGAATGTATATTGAACAGCTTCTTAAAAATATCAATAATCTTTCTTTTCATTTCCAGTCGCCTCCAACATAATTCCACAGTTAATAGCCTTTACAGCAATAAAAGCACTGCTGAGTTCTTTCGAGATTCGATAAGCGGTGTATCCGAAGATTCCCGCTATAATAATTCGTGTTGTATTATTCATTACTTATTCCTCCGCCGAAATCTACTTCTACAAAATATTTTCCGGATTCTGGTTCATACTGCAACGGATAAATGGCATATCCTTCTTCCATAAGGTATAATAAACTATTGCCAAATTCATCTTCATGCCAAGTATCAACATCCTGTAAATCACAATTTTCAACGAACATTAATTTGTTATGCAGCACACCATCAAAACGATTCATATGGTTTGTATTGTCAGCTATCATTTTGGAACGCAGGCTGTCTGGATCAACATTTCCAATGTACAGAATTACTTTTCTATAATTAAGATCCTCGACAAAATCATCAATATAAAGTTTCATATTTTATTCCTCCGGATGCTCTTCTTCAGCCATTCTTGCAGCAAATCTATCAATTTCCTGAGTAACTTCCATTGCCTGCAGATAAGCTGTTCTTCCGGTTTTACCGTTGACTTCCCAATCATAAGGTCTGATATCCAGATCTACCGAACGAATATCAATATCATCGAGCATGGATACCACATCTTTATCCAATCTATTAGTGCGATCACCTGTCACAAGATAAATCTGAGGTCCGCGATCATTGAACTTAACTTTAATTGGAAGATACATGAACGGTTCCTCACCCTCTTCTCTCGGCTCTTTAATCTTCACGTTCCAACCACGGTTAATGAGTTCGTCTGCCAGATCCTGAGTCGGAATAATCATAGCGAAGTTACGATCTCCTTCACGATTGAATTTGCTACCCTCTCCTCTGAAGTTTCTGTAGATGATTCTTGTGTCGTTAACCTGTAAAATATCTCTTGGTGCAAATGTAAGTTCCATAATCTTTTAATCTCCTTTAATCTTTAAAAATATAAAAGCCCAGCATTATAGCCAGGCTTTATTTCAATCTGTTACACATTCAAATTTATGTGTTTTTCTATTATATTTGTAAATTTTTTCTGTTAAATAATCACTACTTGGGGTTACCTCACGAAGAGTGTCCTGTAAAACGAGTTTCAAATCTTTCGGATCAACTCCTGATCCTGTGCTATGAATCATTACTTCATGGATGCTGGTGAATACCATGTAGAAATCGGAATCCAACAATTCGGATATTTTTTCAGCTACACCAGGTAAGAAAACTGCAATTGCCCCGTTCGTTTTTCTTGTGGTGCTGAGTGTGTTTCCGCTAAACGATTTATCTAAATCGCAGATATCCTCATCATTCATAAAAATCTCACCTGCATAAGATTCATCACATAATACACCTTCCCACTTATAGATTCGTGGCGGCGTTAAATAATAAGTGTTTTTAATAGCTTCATTGAAAATATCATTCTCATTTTTACCCCATTTTTTAACCATAAATTTGAGGATTTTAGTACTGACAATACCGTATTCATTCTCGTCCACTATTGCACAGACTGTAAAAGCAATATCTCCGAAAGTTTTGTACACGACATTCTTTAATATATCAGCATTTCTGCCATAATTAATTAACCGCACAAACAGTCTGTTTTTGGCAGTATCATAATCCATCAGTTCTATGGTTTTATCGTAGTATATGTTATTGTTTTTTGCATGAAGCACATCATTACTGATATAATTGACAATAGCATTAAGTTTAGCTCCATCCTGATATGCTGTGTAAAGTTCGTCTACATGCACACTACAAGCTTCGTAAACGCCATCATGCTCTGCTAATATAATGTTTAATCTGTCTTCATTTCCTTTTACAAATTTGATATTCTCCAATGAAATATTCGTAATGTCGTGAATACCATTTATAAGCTGCTCGATAAATAATTCATAATTCTTATCCATAACGATTCCTCTCTTTCTGGAAAATAAGTTGGAAAGTTGTAAATATAAAACAAAAGAGCCTCAGCTATTTTAGCCAAGACTCTTAGTTTTCACTGTTTAAAGTCGATATTTGCATATCTAATTATTTTATAAAAATCTTTCAGAGATAACTGCGCTACACCGTATTCACAATGCTCACACTTACCGTCACATCCTACACTGGCAGTTGAATTTCCAACCATGTTCGGATGACCACAATACATATATACGGTGTATTTGACATCGCCTTCTTTATTTTTTAAATAATGTTTCATAAACATACCTCCTTAATGTTCTTCTCATTAAAGGGCCTGTTTCTTACGCGAAAGGTATTTCTTCTTCATAGCCATCTGGAATATTCATGAAGTCTGGTAATGGTTTTTCTTTAGCAATATAAGGATCGTCCGATACAAACCATTCGTAATCGCCATATTTAGATATTGCCTCAATAGCATCATTAACCAATGCATCATAAAATGAGCGATCAATAATGTCTTCGTTTCCACGGATAAGCTGAGCTCCTGCTACTTTCTTCGTCTTTCCCGTTTCTGGATCGATAACTTCTACATCTTCGTCAGCTTTCTTTAAGAACTGCTCCGATTCGAGCCAACGGTATCCAGTCGTGCCGGTCGCTGCGTAGAACTTACCATTCTGTTCTCGTACAAGCAAACCTCCACCGCAACCCGGTTTAATCGGACAAAATTCTCCAACCTTTCCTACGAATTGTCTATTGTGACCATCGTTAATCTGCTCCTGAAGAACTGCCGCTTCTGGTTCAAAAGTAGTGTCTGAGATTTTACCTTTCTTGTAATCGGATTCCAGTTTTTCCAATCTCTTCTCGTATTCAGATACATCAGGAAGTTTTTCATTCATATCCAAATATAAAGCTGATTTCACGGAGAACGTCTCTCTCATATCATTGATGGTTGTTGGTTCTTTACTGAAGCAGGTTTTGAATACGTATGGAACTGCAAACTGTTTACCAGTAGCTGTCCATGGATCATTTTTATGTTTTCTGTTATCTCCCGGGGCATATCCGTAAAGTGCTTCACAACCCTCTGGATCTTTATACTTAGCAATATAAACCGCATTATTTACCAGACACATTCTGTCATATGTAGCCTCATGTTCGAATGTGTAGCCATACTTCTTACCAAAGTCCATAACGAACTTAATAATTTCTGGTGTCGCATCCGGAATCTTAATCGAATCTGTCTTGATATGAGCAACGGTGAATCCACGTTTCTGTACCTCATGTTTAAGATCCACCATGAACAGAGCGCCTCGCTTAGCAACAATATTATCCTTGTTTCTAACATCATGGAATGGATTAGAGAATGTCGCCGAGGTAAGACCATATACAGAGTTAATCGCAGTCTTCAAAGCGTTAGCCAAATCCTTAGACGTTAACTCGCCGTCCTTAACCCTCTGAATATATGGCTTGAGTTTTCCATCAAGCATTTTGTCAACTTCATCCCAAGCTTCATGTTTAATGCTTACACGGCCTTCAACAATATCGCGATATGCTTTCGTGTATCTGACACCAAACAGACATTCAGCAATGGTACTATGAGGATGCATTGATGCGATATCAAGAAGAGCGACATTACCATACATACCTGGTTCAGCATATACGTATCCGCCTTCACCGACTTCTTCTCCACGATATGTAGAAACGCCATTCTCATATTTGTACCCCGGAAAATAAGGTAAAAGAGAACCAGCTTCTCCATGTGTCTGAGACATCATTTCCGGACAAGCTTCTTCCAGGAAATCGCGAGTCTCTTCGTCCATTTCGAATACTGGCTCTGCTAAATTACGATAATTAAAGTCATTTTGAGGATTCTTATTGTTTCCAAATATAAACTTAGTTGTTAAGGTATTGGTGGTATCATTGACTGTTAAACCTGCCAGATCAGCGAGAATCTCTCTGGCCAACCAGTCAGACTGAAGATAATTCCATGCTGCTTCGGTGGCAAGAACATCGTTATCACAATACTCTGCTACTTTTTGCCATAACTCTTCAGGTACCGGCTTATCCCATGGAAGTCCAAGCTCCTGATGATGAATACCCATTTCGATTTCCAATTTCTTCAGACTCTTTTTATTACCAGCTGAAGCGAAATCGTAAATATCAGTATATGAGATATTATACGCCTCACCGAACAGATATTTTCGACTTTCACCTTTACTGCTATTTATAATCTTCTGTGATAAATTATAAATCTCTAATGGAGTATATCCCATCATGCAGGCATAAAGCATATGGTTATCATATCGGCGACAGTTAAATCCAACCAACTTGAATCTAATAAGTTCCTCAACTTGCTTCGGTGTAGGATTGATCATCCTTACAATCGGTGTTTTCTCACCCTGAACTTTCCAATTGATAAGAAATAAGTTTGGGAATACCTCACAGTCGAAAAATATCAATGGCGAATCATCCCCAGAGCCTACTGGTGGAGCAGCGTCTTCCGATTTAAACGGCATCTTATTAACAGCCTTTATACAATACGGAGCCTGATTTGTACTCTGAGTAGCAAAAGCATAAACTGCGTTTTTCATATCAGATACATCATAATGCTGACCGCTGTCATAAGCATCATTTAGTAGTTTATAGATAAAATCAATACTACATCTGGTGCTTGGATGAATCTCTTTGTTAAGATTCTTCTTAATCATAGTTCTTAAATGTTGTTCGTTTTTAAATCCTTCAATATTTATCACTTTTTTCCCTCCTTTCAAGGGTAATCCTGAGCTAATGTGTGCAATAGATAAATTGTTGCATAATGTAAGCTTTCTTCTAAGTGAACTTTTTCCTGAAAATACTTTAATCTCAATATCCTTGTCGTATAGACGATTTAATGTGGTCGGGTCACCGTCATAAATATAATGAAGATGAATGCCAGCTCCACTCTTACTCAGCTCAGCATAAGTTGGTGGAAACTTGCTTGCTGCTTCCAGATTCTTTTCGAATGATTTCTTACCAGACTCATCCTTAATATCGAAGTCAATGACTATATGATTCTCTGGAATCTTGACATAATGAAGTTTATGAACATCGATGTCGTGTAACCTCGTGGTAACAGCATCCCATGGCTTGGTCGGGGTTTCCTTTTCATTGGCGTATTGAGCCAGATAATCTCCCGCAAGGATGTCAAATTCTGAAGGTATTCCATCCATAAATTCAATAACATATTTTTTGTCAGCATTATCTTTCTTCTCACTCCTCATATCTTTCTCGAATTTATCAAGCCTGAACCCGGAATATACATTTCGAACTTTAGCCTCTTCATCGAAGCCCTCCTCAAAATGCCAGAAATAATTTCGTAATTCCTCTTTGAATGCTCTCTGAGAATATGGATACGGAACCTTCGTTTCATCGCAATAAGTTTTGTACATTTCCCAAGCTGTTTTGAGAGTTGTACCATCGTTCTTCTTGAATACCGAGAACGAATCAACCACAAAGTTGTAGAAATCATTGGTGGCTCCCATCATCAGAGTTGGAACGTAATCATCGTATGCGTCCTTATTTTTCAAATACACCTGATGACAATGATAGGCAATACCCGGTAACTCAAAAGGAATCTTATTGATACAATCGTTGTAGTCTTTCTGATCGAGTTTTTTCCCAGAGGGCATCACGTCAATAAGTCGTCGCAATAGACCAGATTTGCTATCAGTGATTTTTACAGGTTTGTTCGTACCCATGAATAAAAACGCATTAAATTTATTTGCGTAAGTAGACTTGAATTTTTCATTCACCGTCATAAGCTCGTGGGAAACCAAACTATTCAACCGAGTATTATCTTCAATTCTTGATAAGTCACCATCATGTTGTATAGCGACCATTGGATTGGATTTAAACGCCTCCAACGCAAAAGAGTTACTACTGGAACCCAACGCTTTCGCATCGAATACTGAATAGTAACCCTCGAATAATCGCTGTATAATATTTAAGATAGTGGATTTACCAGTTCCTGCAGAACCATACAAAACCAAGAATTTCTGGATATATTTTGAATCGCCCTCGATGATAGAGCCGATCGCCCATTCAATCTTATGTCTTTCTTCTGGAGTATACAGAGTTGAAATGAGCTTATCATAACCGGAAATATCACATTCTCGCAAAGGATAACTGAGTTTTTTACTGGCATAATCAGTCTTTGTGGTCTCAGTATCACCAAATATAATTTTCTCATCGAGTGGGTGAAAGTTATCTCGCATTCGTTTCTGACAGTATTTATGCCACGAATCAATGGAACCTGAATCAGAATCCCACATATACTTAGTGACAAGACTGTCTGTTGCCGTTTTGCGACGTTCCTCAGTGAATTTGTATAATTCCTGATCCACCATATCAATAACGTCTTGTTCCTCTGTTGACCAAAGTCCTAAATCTTCTCGCCATACAGCATAAAAATCGCCACCTCGTATCATGAGATCCGACGATTTCTTTAATATAAATTTGGGAAATATTTCGGTTACGCCCTGCTTTACACTACGCGTCGAAATCTTCATGAAATCCATATTTTTTGTTCCTTTCTATGATATGCTGTCTAAATACCAACACAATTGGGTCCAGATATCATGTTTTCGTAAATCTTTACAGCAACCTCTTATCGTGAATAACCCACCTTCACCGTCTGGTTTATAGTCTCGTTTTGAAAATTTATCCATTATTTCATGGAATTTATCTCTGTCAAAAAAATAATCATTCATATAATTTAAGCCTAAGCTTTTGGTCATATTCCAAAACCACTGCTTAGTACGGTTTCCATATCTCGGATCGTCCATGATAGTTTCTTCACATCGAATAGCCAAAGCTATCATCATCTCAAGCATACTGCAAGGACTATCCAAATATAAAAGATCAGCCTTCGTAATACCGGGAATATCATTATAAAATCTGTAACGAAGATCTTCTCCGTCTGAAGCTCGACTACTATCGGAATATTTATATACGAAATCAGTGTTATGAAGATGTGCAAGTAATTTACGATATGATACTTTATTCCCAACCTTTACGATATCAGCCAGCCAATTGAAATACTTGTTTTCAACTGCATTTTTATCCATTATAAACGTCTCCATATCTTCTTGTATCTGCCAGAATTTCATAATCTGTTCTCAGTCGGTCATTTCTTACAAATACGGAATCATCCTCATATTCTCCAAAATGAGATAATGAATCCTCTCCAATTAAATCCTCGATCTGATCATCTGTCAGAGGTTCATCATCGATGTCTGTGACTACTCCATCAGCCCAATATGAAAGAGTCTCTGTGTTATAATCACTGTCGCTAAATTCTTCTGGTGTAATAATATACGGCTTATCCATTTCGTCTTCCTCCTCTCTTTTTTCGTTTGTTTTAATATTTGATGAATACTGGGTGTATCCGTTCTCTTCTATTATTTGATTCTGAGTTACTTCCGAATTATCTGGCTCTGTTTCACCATAATCGTATCCCTCTTCTTCATCATAGTCTTCAGGATCATAATAATTTTTCATCAATCTATAGGTGATAGCGGAGCCTAATATAGCCCCGCCCAAAAATATAAATAATCCTTTCATAATGGTTCTCCTTTAATTCATGTAATAATAACAATAATCGAACATATCTCTGTAGGGGTTCCCCGACCCGATTGAATCGAGTCCAGCCATTCACATCATATCAAGGATATCTCCGTCAACATTGAAATCAAGTAAGATTGTTCTCTCGTATCCATTTACAAAAGCTCTGTTCTCAGGTCTATGAATATTGTAGATGCCGAAATCCACCTTATATTCATTGTTTTTATCATAGACCCATCCGACCTGCTGACCAATCTTGGTTCTATAAATTCCGAGCATATCGTAAACCTCGTTTAAGAATAAGAAGCCTTTATCCCTTAATCTATCGTTAGCCGCATCCTGCTGACGACGTAAGAACATGAGATTAAACTCTGGATCTTTAGTCCATCCAATACATCCATCTTCATAGAATTTAGCATAAGGACTATATTCAGCAATATTGTCTGGATCAACCACTTCGACTTCTTTTGTAATGGTTTTGGTTTCACCGTTTTCATCGGCAACCGTCTCTTCAACCTGCTCTTTTCGAATGTTATATTTGAGTTCTCGATCCAGTTCCTCACCGAATCTATCGACGACTCTTCCACGATATTCCTTGAAACTCTTATCGATAGCTGTATATGCCGCAGCTAAAGCTACATTTCTCTTTCTGAGCATATTATTTGATGTAAGAATAGCGCCAATAGATAATCCACCAAGAATAACGGATGGTGCATATAATTTGGCGATTTTAACTGCCGTCTGAGCATATGTAACAGTCAATTCTTTCTTGCTGTCTTCTTCAGTCTGGGTACCATTTTCGATATCCGCATGAATATCATCGATTTTCTCTTTTGCTTCCTCAGTGATATCGGAAAGTTTTGTGGTTGCTTTACAAGCCATAACAGCACTGGCAACAGCTCCAACAATACCGGTTACTACCAGAATTTCAGGGCTGTGTTTTTTTAATTTAAAACCAACTCTGTTTACGGTTCTTCCTAATGATTCAACAATAGCTAATTTTCTCATATCAATAATTCTCCTTTTTAAATTCTTCAATTTCTTTTACAGACATACCGTCAATTCCAGCAGATTCACCAGAATCGGTATGTTTAAAAAACTCTTTTCCCTGCGGAAACATATATCGGAACATGCAGTAATTAGCAGCGTCCGCCAGATATTCAAGATTTCCCGTTTCCTCAAATTTGGCAATACATTTCTTCAGTGATCCGATGGCATCAACATTGCCTGATACAAAGTTTCTCGATGCTTTCCCGTACTTGTAATAGCTCTGTACAACGAGACCTTTCCTGATCTCATCGAATTTCTCGCTATATTCTGTTTTTATTAATGGGTCAAAATTAATTAAATAACTCATAATCCTCCTTAATCAATAGATACTACTCTAGGCATTTTGATGATGTATCCATCTCTTCCATGTATAACCTGCGCGTTGGAAATATTCATCCAGCCATATTTATTGTCTGTGTAATTGCATGTGACACCGGATAAATCATACATATCAGCAACTGTGACTACGTTATATGTATCCATAATTTCATCCATGCTCGCTAACACACTCTCCGCTTCGCTCCTTGTATCGTAGACCAAATCTGCAAAATCATAATTGGTTCTTGTGGAACGATTATTTTCTCTTCGTCCTGAACCGGAAGAATAGTCACGATACGAAACACGACTTGAGTTACTGCGATTTCCACTTCGCTTGTCTCCATACAGAATCATATCAATTCCATCTTTCACAATGTCGGATAACGCCTTTTTTATCGACGGAACCAGAACATCCATAAAAATATAATTCTTTACGGAATTAGCATCTTCTGAGATAAACACATCTTTGAATTTGCTTACTTCGCTTTTCTTTTTCTTTTTAACTGTTCCTTTTACAACTTTCTCTACTTTTTTCGTAGGAACTGTGTTTGCTGCATTAGCTTTTGGCATCGGTCTTTCGCTCATCTTAGTTTTCTCCTTTAATATTTATTTTTCCCGGAAGCGTGATTCTTGAATTTGCAATCCGATTATTGGCTTTCTTAAATTGATAAGCCAAATTACTCCTCGCTTTCTTTTCGGAAGGAGCAGTTGTCTCACCCTCCCAAATGTCAGCAAGAAGAGTATTAAATTCCATAACAGGTCCGCTATAGAAATATTTAGGCATACAACCACTCCTTAAAAATAAAAGAGAAGACACCTTGTTACAGATGCCCTCTCGGTAATATTACTCTTCAGTTTCCTTAGATTCTCCAGAATCCCCAGAAAGGTCTTCGAGTTCGACATAATCGTTCTCAGCAACCGCTCCATCCTCATCTTCAACGTGTCTGCTTCCAAGTGTATAAGCCGCAACCAATCCTGCTCCAACCGCAACTGCCTTTAAGACTGTTGTGACCTTAACATCTTTGATTTTGTCTTTTGCTTTGGAAACAGCTTTCTTGAATTTTGATTCTTTAGCCGGTTCCTCAATTTCAACTTCTTCGTTCTCGTCTAAAACCTCATCAAAGTTTTCTGTGTTTTTAGTTTCTTCCATTTTAGTTTCCTCCTGAAATATAATATTTTTCTCATTAAACACTATGTAAATAACGCGAATTATCCGAGTTTCGAGAAATCATATCTCGGAGCTACATGATAATCCAATGTAATGCATGGTCGTCCGTCATCAGATATTGCGGAGCCATAGCTAATTTCAAGTTGGCCATCATCCAGATTCCATCCCAACTCATCGCTTAACGTCGTCGGTGGCAATCCTATTTCATTATAGAAGTCGCCTAACGATGCGTACATTTCATATACCATAGTCTCATTGATTGTATTTACTGCAGCTCTGATTGTCTGGATGTCGGATTCAAAATATCTTCCGGAAATACCATCATAACAGAGCTGTTTACCAGACCCTGCGATAATCACCTGATTGTTTGATACCGGATGCTCGTCTACATGTTTCTGAGCAACTTTATCCTGAATCAGCTTCGCTTTTTCTTCGCCGATAGTTTCAATAACTTCTTTCTTGTAATCGGTCAATGCAGTTTCAGAAAGTTTATAAGCCGTTGCTATTGCTGCATTTCTTCTTGCATGAACCGAATTGGAACCAAGAAGAAAAGCAACAGATGCTGCTCCGCTAATTGCTGCCGGAATATAGCATTTCCATGTGACTCTCACAATGTCAACCGGTTTCACCTTACATCCAAACACTTTCTCGTCTTCGTTTCCGGTCATTGTTTTAGAAACTTCTCTGTTATGTTTCTTCTGCTCTTTCTCAATCAACCGCATAGCTTTCGGTGTCGCCTTTACTGCCAGCACGGTTGAGGTAATAGCACTGGCAATACCAAGTCCTATTAAAATCTCTGGACTATGTTTATCAAAACCGATACGAACGCCTTTTATTAGATTTTTTACAAATGATGTTTTCATAATATTTCCTTTCTTTATATAAAATTAAAAGAGCCCTTGTTAGGACTCCTTTTCATCTTTGCTCGAAATATATTCATCGAGTCTAGCATCAACCTGTTCCTGCATCTGCTTATCCGACGCTAAGCTGACTAAAATACCGCCAACCGCGGTGGCTACCCAGCCCACAATCTTGATAACTGTAGTTGCATTAATTCTGTTTTTCATGATTTTATCCTCCTAAAATATAATTTCTCATTAAAGTAATTGCAATTTCCGCGAATTAGTAATAATCGTCATAATTGACTCGCGGTTCGAATGGCATTTCCAAAATATAAAAGACCGTACCGTCATCCAATTTGGCTTTTCTGTGATTAAATTCAATCCAGAACTCTCCTTCATCTGTTGGAGCCCATCCCATTTCTTCGCCAAAGTCAGTTTCTTCAAGTCCAAGTAACGAATATAAATCGTTTAATACATTCAAACCGCCCAAAATATAGTTACGGTTTACATGGTACTCCGCCGCAAGTACCTGCTCTAAACTTGCTCTGAAGAATCTTTTTGAATATTCCTCGTACCATAAAACCGGCTTTCCACTACTCTCTTCTTCAAGACTTGATTCGCAAGGCCCATCTAAATAAGACGCATTGATGTATATATGTTTTGCCTTATCCACAGCAATTGCTTCGATGATTCTATTATCAGTTTCTTCACCATACAATTCTTTTACTTTGTTACGGTAATCCCTGTAAGATTGATCAACTATTGCGTATGCGCTTGATAGCGATGCTTGAGTACGTTGATTTAATACGTTCGAGCCAAGAATACATACGACAGTCGCTGCCCCAGTGATTATAGTTGGCAAATATACTGGAAGCACGGTTTTCACTTTTTCAATCTTTGTAAGCTCTTCCTCACCTTTATTTAACTTTGCCGTGTCTAATGCACGTACGGCTTTTGGTGTTGCGTTAGCGGACGTTATGGCAGTTGCTACTACGCCAGCTACGGCTACAAAGGATAAAATAGTCGCTGAGTTACGTTTGATAAATAATCGTGCGTTCATAGTTTTCTCCTTTCGTGTGAAGTTTAAAAGTGAAAAGAAACAGTGTAAGATTTGAACTTACGACCTACATCGTTTCCAATGTTGCTCTAACCAACTGAGCTAACTGTTTCTCATTATAGAAGTTGTTTTCTACGCGAACAAAAAGAAAGAGGACAAGATACGTCCCCTCTCCAATTACCATATGTGGTTTACTCAAAATATTTTAATACTAAATATATGAATAATCCCCCAACTACTGCAATTAAAGCTGGCATTTCTCATCCTCCTTTTCTGAGAAATCGTTCTCAAGTCTCTTTTCTTTAATAAGCTCTACGATACCTGGAGTAAAGTAAATCAGCGAAACGATGAAACAATACACCAGATATCCTTTCCAGTGTTTCTTCATCCATTTATTACTTTCTTTACATAACTCCCAGTAATCTTTGAAAAAGCTTTTCATAGTAAAATCCTCCTTAAAATAATTTTCTCATTATAGGAAATGTTAATTACGCGAAAAGCAAGAGTCATTGCTGACCCCGCTTACTAATTACTTTTTCATGAAATGCCTTATGATCAAAGCAATTATCAATGCACATATTATTACGTCGCCAAACATCACAATGAATCCTGCTCCAACAACGAAGCCGAATACAATTATAACTATCGCTGCCACCAATAATAATGCGATTAAAAATGTAAATAATATCATAATATAATTCCTCCTTGAAATAATTTTCTCATTATAGGAGTTGTTTCTTACGCGAGAAAATAAAAGAAAGAGCCCTTGTTAGGACTCCTCCTCTGATTTGCAATGCTTTAATGATTTTCGAACGCTTCTACGACTTTTTCAGTCATTGTAGCATATTCATCCGGAAATTCTTTGCTGATGTTTATTTGGCAATCAGTGATTCCTTTCTGATACATATATTTCCCAATCAGTATCGTTCCAAGAATCATAAACCCAATTCCACCAACAATTCTTCCAATCTGTTTCGCTGCAATTTTTCCGTTAAGCTTTTTTAATTCTTCCATCAAACATCACTCCTTTCATAATAGCATCTGTAATTCACGCTAAATATTTCGTCTATCAAAGCATGTTTCCCAGCGTTCTCGTTTCAATGGTTTCATCTTCAAAGCCCACATAATCTGTCGAATAGTTACCGTTGGATATAAATTATCCTCACACTCACCAGCACGATTATCAAAGAATTTTTTAAATCCTTCATTCAAATATAAAGCATCTACTAACCATGGATCTATCTCAGTCCAATAGGTCGATTTGGTTTCCGGTATTCTGCGCTGCTGAATTACTGCCAATCCTTTCTTCCCAATCAAATACAATGTGCATCTGTTGTAGACTGGATGATTGCAAATATAAATTTTTCCATACATATGTGAATAATTCTCCGGTTTCTCAAAATGGTATCTCATAGTTTCTCCCAGGCAAAAAGAAAGAGCCCTTGTTAGGACTCGTTCCTTTAATTTGTAATACTTGTGTGTTCTTTAAGGTTTAATAATCTTCCGATTTTGCTGTCATCGTCTGTTTGTCTATAAGTAATGGTTTTGCCATTGTGCTTGATGGTAACTTCGTAATTTTCTCCATTAACTATATTATAAATAGCCTCGTCGTATTTAGATTTCATTTCATCGTATTCTTTATCTTTGAGATTTTCAACCTCATCAATATCTCTACGATATTTCGAATCCGCTTCCGCGAGTCTATTTTCGTAATAGTTAATAGTTGTTACGAATCCACCAATACCTAATACAATAACCATGCTCATAATCATTCCAATAATAGCTTTCTTCATAGTTTTATCCTCCTTGAAATTAAGTATTTGTTTTCATTATAGAGGATGATTTTTACGCGAAAAAAAGAAACAAAAGACCCAACGTATTTAACGCTGAGTCTAATGTCCTCAATATTTTACGATACGAACCATTGATAAATAGTTTTTCATTAATGCTGATTCAATTCGATTGATTTGTTTCTTATTCGCCACAAATGATATTCTCATCGGACATCCTTCGTTAATCCGAAACGTACAATCTATAGTTTCCGCTCCAGATCCCTCCAATATCCCCATAATTCTTCCCATTACATATGGCGATTTTTCCAGACTGTATTTGCAATCTTTTCCAACAATTAATTCATAAGTATTCATAAATGTTTCCTCCTTAAAATAATTTTCTCATTATAGGAGTTGTTTTCTACGCGAAAAAAAGAGCCCATGCGTTATACACGAGCTCTGGTAAATATTAAATTATTCTGGTTTCCAAGAAGGATTGACCTCTTCGATTATTGCTGATCCAGTCGACACAGATACGTATTGACCATCTTTTAAATTAAGAATCCCTCCATTTTTATCATCAGAATATAAAAGAACTTGTCCATCCATTTCGCAATTATCATAATTATCTTTATTGTCATAGATATAAAAATTTACACAATCATTTTCGTCAGAAGCATCTCCGTAATAAAACACTTTGAAATTGGCAGCTTTTATATCGGTGCCAACCACGTAAAGACCTTTTGTGATAATATTATCTCCGTCACGATTGGCAATTTCAGAATGGATAGAATCTCTTAAAGTTATCAAGTCTTCAGTACTCATCGACGCTAAGTCAATATCTGGTGCTTCAGCCATAACCGGCGTAGCAACTGCCATACACATTCCTAACGCGATACCTAAAATACTTTTTCTTCTCATTTTGAATCCTCCTTTTTATCATCATCGCCCACAAGGGATAGTATTCCTATATACATAGCCACAATACATGATGCTATTCCCATATATACGATATTTTCGTCATGTGCGAAATAACCTACAAATATAAGAATTATTCCAAACAGTACAAAAACAATTCCGAGTTTTGCTTTAAATGTTTTACTTTTAGCTTTTCTATCTAATTCTTTTTGCTTGATTTCAAGTTCTTTCAAGCGAATAAGCTTGTCCACCTCAGCTTCTTTTATCCTAGCCTCATCCACTTTGCGATATGTATAGGTAGTTTCCACGCTTCCATCATCGAGCAATATCTTATGGCCACAATATTGACAAAAGCATTCTTTATGACCATCTTCTATCTGAAGTTTAGAACCACATTCCGGACATTTCAAAGCTATCATCTTAACCATAGTCCACACCGTCCCTTTAGTAAAAATCACTAGAAATATTATATCACTACACATTGAAATATGCAATAAAGATAAAAACGAAGACGCCAAGTAATCTCAGCGCCTTCCGGTCCGTATTTTACTTCTTCGGAAGAAGTTTGCTAATGAACTGTCGACCTAAAATTGTTGTAACAGTGCCTTCTTTCTCGAATTTGAAAGATGCTAATGTTCCCCAGATCGTAACAGCAGTAGATACAACAATGCTGCCAACCGTAATTCCATTTTGAATCATCTGATTTCTCTTGTCTTTTTCTAACTGAATATTCTTTACTTCGATATCGGCTTCTCTAGCCTTATCTTTCAAGTCATAATCGTCAGCATTTCGATCAATTGAAATCACACGATCCACCAGTTTACAAGTTGACTCCACCGCAGACTCATACTCCTTCGATCCAAGTTCCAAATCTTTCATGTTTTCGAGATTCGCCTCGACCTCTGTTCGTAATAAATCTTCCATGCTCATTTTTATAAATCCTCCTTTGAAATATAATTTACGTGTTTCATTAAAGAATCTGTTATTTTTGCGAATATTCACGATATAAAATAAGACGTTCCTTGTGTATAAGGTCCGTCTGCTCTTCAATTGGTATCCTCATATTTACTCGATAAAATCCGGTTTCCTCTTCATCATACGGTTCAATCGTGAAATATCCATTGCTGGTATGTTTGATAGAATGTAACGAAGACAATACCCATCCAAGGACGATACCAATGGTAAAAATTAATAGTGTCATCATATTTGACTCCTCCTTTAAAAATAAGATTCTGAAAATCCCTCCCGGGAATTTTTCACATTACAAATATAAAACCGAAAGCGGTAACCTGCGTACGGTTTTAAACTAGAATAACCATCCCTTTATGCTAGATTAGAAAAATAAAAAGGAATAGCAAATGCCATTCCTCACAATTATTTAGAATATACGCAATAGTATACCAACCACCCCAATTGTTCCTCAGTAACAGTTTCGTCCTCGTAATGATAGGTCTGAGTTTTATAATCATATGTCACTTTGTTTATATCGTAATCTTCTCCAAATACGATTTTAAATAAATTATCATATAAATCATTTACCCATTTATAATCATTAGTGGATTTTGTCTGAGAAACATTTGTTGTAGTTGCATATACTGGTTTTGTATAACTAATACATGTGATCATAACAAATGCTACCATTCCCAAAAATACCTTTTTAATTAAGTTCTTCATAATATAATCCTCCTTAAAATGTGTTTTTCTTCTCATTAAAGGGTATGTTTTTTACGCGAAAAAGAAAAGAGACTGAAGCCTAAGCTCCAATCTCCTCCTTCTTCTCTTCCTGATTTTTCTTTAAAACTTTTATCTCTTTTTTCAGGCATTCAATTTCATAGTTCATTTGCATAGCATAACCGAGAGCTTCTCGCATTAAGCCAATCACTTTCATGTTTTTCGGATCTGTAGTTCCGTCCTCATTCTGTGCTGCCTTAGTTGCAACAAGCATAACCTCGTTCATTCTACCTTCAAATTTCGCTCTTTTCATTTTAAATTCCTCCTAGAATAAAGTTTTTATCTCATAATACAAATTGTAAAATACGCGAAATTTATCGATAATTAATTCTTTCATTTATCGACAATAAATGCTATAATAATATATACACACTTAAACACGTGTTTGTAAAAAGAAAGGAGTCAAAACTTATGACAAGAACAGAAATCAACACTTTTATTGAAACAATGAGTGAAATCGGGGATGAATGGACTCCCGATCAGGTAGAGGAAATCTACGGAGATATGCCATTAGATGAGGCATTATCCAGTAGACAAGCACAGGTTTCGTCATTTCTTAATGCCTTAGGACAGGCAATTGCGAAATAATTAATTGAAAAAAAATGAAAGGGGCTGTGCATCACCACAGCCCCAATCAAAAACAAATGTTTTGACTCCTTTCTACTCTTCTTTTAAAGAATTGATAAGTAACATCTCAAAGAAGGTTCTATCTTTGGACAGCTGACAGAGTTCTTTAGTCGTTGCTTCCTGGAGTTCATGGATTTTATCCCAGTGACTCCGTTCGACATTGAAAGCAATCTCTTTCAGTTTGTCCTTAGATACCTCTTTGATATCTTCTAATAACAATTCGTAATTCATAGTAGTTTCCTCCTTTTGTTTTTTTTATTGTCATTAAAGTCGTTGCGATTCACGCAAATCAGTCTCTTTCTTTGTTTAGTATCCAGAAAAAGCGTCTGTATGCTGAATAATACACATCTTTGCAGCATGGTATATCCATTTTGACTTTAATCAGATCGTATGATAATCCCTCTGTAACACCGCGAACTATGTATTGTGCCAATTCCGGTTCAGCTTTCTCGGCAGCTCTCCAGATCATATCCATACGCTCTGAATAATATGCTTTCATTATGCCTATTCTCTCAGTCGGATTAGAAATATGCTCAACCTTTCCGAATGTAGACAAATCTGCTGGTCTACCTAGTAAGCCATCAATAGATTCGTAAGTTTTCTTCCATATCGGATACTGAAGACAAAACTGCTTCAATTCATGATAGCGATGCCTTTCTATCCAATATGGATTCTTTTCTGATAATTCTGATCTTATCATTGTCGTTCCCCTTTCCAAATATAACCAGTTTCTTCATAAAGTTTCTTCGGAGATATGTAATAGTTTATTCGACCATATTTACTGCTCATTTGAGATATGGTCGTTATTACATTACCGTTTCGAGTTGCTGTTCCAATTTGTAAATATCCTGTTATCAGTCCAGCTCTCACCCATGTCGCATCTTTACCGTAAATCCTAGCTGCTACTGCGACCGGCACTGAACCAGGTGCAAATATAACATCTTCCAACGTTCTCCCTCCTTTCAAAACTAATCATATCGAACCACTGCTTATTTGTTAAAACAAAGTCAGTGGATTAAATTTTCGGAGTCAAATTATGACTACGCCATCGCTTCATTGTCATTTCGCAAGGATAATCTTCGAATCCTAATGTGTCAGAATCTATCAAACCTTCGATCACACCGTCGATAATTTCCGCGTCGTATTGCTTATATGGATGTACACACTCTGGGAGAAATCTATGTATAGTTTTACACTTTGGACATCTATATCTCTCCACATGAATATAACTTTTAACACCACCCTTTCCTTTAACGATTCGTGTGACCCTATCATAGTGCTTCAAAACTGCGCCACATTTTTCACAAATTTTCTTGTCCATTATATCTAGCTCTCCTATAGTTAGTCCTTGTTATGATATAGTAGTATTAACTATATATTCAACTGGGAAACGCTGGATGGAAGAAATTGGCAATTGACATTTAGCCCAATGCGGTATATCATTATCGACACTATAAAGAAAGGAGAAATGCTTATGTTAACAAAATGCCCTGAATGTGAACTTCAAGTAAGCGATAAGGCAAGTATCTGCCCTCACTGTGGCTATCCATTGAATATCGAAGTCAAAAAGAAAAGGAAAAGTTCGCCAAAACGTATGAAACTTCCAAACGGTTTCGGTTCTATTACCGAATTGAAAGACGGGAATCGCCGTAACAGATTTCGAGCGAGGGTCTGTGTTGGTAAAACTCCAACTGGTAAGCCCATTTTGAAGTCGCTGAAACCAATAACATTATTCCATACATATAACGAAGCCTATCAGGCTCTTATCGAATACAATAAGAATCCTTATGATCTGGAGACAGATATCACAGTATCTCAGTTATATGAACGATGGAGCGATGAATATTTCAAAAATATTACAGATGCTTCGAAGCGAACAATTGTTGCAGCATGGGCTTATTGTTCATCCACCTACACGATGAGAGTGAAAGATATAAGAGCTAGACATATTAAAGGTTGTATGGACGAAGGGTATCGAATCGAAACTAGAGGTAAAAAGAAAGGCGAAAAAATATACGCTTCTGCTGAAACTAAATCTCGTATAAAATCACTATTCAATTTACTTCTGGATTATGGTTTGGAATACGAAATCGTATCTATGAATTATGCCAGAACTTTCGACATTTCTGATGATATTGTAAAAGAAAAAGAACAAGCTAAAAAACCGCATATAATATTCACAGAGGAAGAACTCAATATATTGTGGAATAATGTCGGAAAAGTTAAGTTTGTAGACTGGATATTGATTCAGTGCTATATGGGCTGGAGACCCCAGGAACTGGCCACACTAAAGCTGGATGAAATAAACATAAATGAATGGTATATGATTGCTGGAATGAAAACGGATGCCGGAAAGCAGCGAATAGTACCAATCCACGAAAAAATAAAAGGGCTTGTAAAAGACAATTACGACAAAGCGTTGGAACTTGGAACCGGATACCTGTTTAATGATAAAGGTCAGACTCATTCTGGATCATATATCATGACATACGATAAATACAATAAAAGATTTAAGAAAGTCATAGACCAACTTGAGCTAAATCCGGAGCATAGACCTCATGATCCCAGAATGACATTCATAACAAGGTGTAAAAAATCAGAAGTTGACGAATACGCATTGAAAGAAATGGTTGGTCATTCAATAAAAGATATAACTGAGTCTACGTATACTGTCCGAGACTTAGAATGGTTAAGAAAAGACTTAGCAAAATTGCAATAAAAAGGGAGCTACTCAATGATGAATAACTCCCAATTTTTTGAATCAAAAGTGTGACAAATAGGATGTGACAAATAAGTGACAAACATGTGTCAAACAACCCCATTTTAACCACTTTTTACTACTCTGTTTGGACACGATAAATGCTTATTTTAAGCCATTTATTAGAATTTACCAGCTTTAGCAGCTTCCTCGATGGAAACAGCTACTGCAACTGTCATACCAACCATCGGGTTGTTACCAGCGCCGATGAGACCCATCATCTCTACGTGAGCCGGTACAGAAGAAGAACCAGCGAACTGTGCATCAGAGTGCATACGTCCTAATGTATCTGTCATACCGTAGGAAGCTGGACCTGCTGCCATGTTGTCTGGGTGAAGTGTACGTCCTGTACCACCACCGGAAGCAACTGAGAAGTATTTCTTACCTGCTTCAAGACGTTCTTTCTTGTATGTACCTGCAACCGGATGCTGGAAACGTGTCGGGTTTGTGGAGTTACCTGTGATAGAAACGTCAACGTCTTCTTTCCACATGATAGCAACACCTTCCGGAACGCTGTTAGCGCCGTAGCAGTTAACTTTTGCACGAAGTCCTTCGGAGTATGCTTTTCTGAATACTTCTTTAACTTCGTTCTTGTATGGATCGTATTCTGTCTCTACATATGTAAAGCCGTTGATACGGGAGATGATCTGAGCAGCATCTTTTCCAAGACCGTTCAGGATAACACGTAATGGTTTCTGACGAACTTTGTTAGCTTTCTCAGCGATACCGATAGCACCTTCAGCTGCTGCGAAGGACTCATGTCCAGCCAGGAAGCAGAAGCACTCTGTTTCTTCTTCAAGAAGCATCTTGCCAAGGTTACCATGTCCAAGACCTACTTTACGTGTATCAGCAACGGATCCAGGAATACAGAATGCCTGAAGTCCTTCACCGATAGCTGCTGCTGCATCTGCTGCTTTCTTGCATCCTTTTTTGATTGCGATTGCAGCACCTACTGTATATGCCCAGCAAGCGTTCTCGAAACAGATTGGCTGAATGCCTTTGATCTGATCGTATACATTAAGACCTGCGTCTTTTGTGATTTTCTCAGCTTCTTCGATAGAAGCAATGCCATAGCTGTTTAAAACAGAATTGATCTTGTCAATTCGTCTCTCATATGATTCAA
>OLRG01000180.1_pt1 | contig 66797 bp, 54 predicted proteins | sample 1672331 | NCBI WGS metagenome assembly OLRG01 (sample SAMEA3136672, study PRJEB25190) | human gut metagenome
GCTGCATTTTCTGCGCCTGTTTCATAAGATTATTCATGTTTCCCGGCATACCCATTCCCGGGAATCCTCCACGTTTTGCCATGGTAGTCCTCCTTATTTTTTATGATTATTATTACTTTATGAATTACTGTTTTACAAATTCCTATTTCATTAATTCCGGCACTGTTATATGCGAATTTTTGAAATATAAGTCATTTGCTTTATTCTTCATTCGGATCTTCTTCCATCACAACATCCATATGAATGTTTTCGCGGATTGCCTGATCTACCGTGATCCGGGAAAGGTTTGTGTGCTGATGCTGATTTGCTACCAGCATCTGAATCTCCACTGTCTTTCCTGTCTGTCTGGCAATAACCTCCTGAAGTTCCTGCTTTGCTTCCGGATTGTCCACATAGGACTGACCCAGGAAATCCTGAAATTCCACATAAAGGATCGGTTCTCCTGTTTCTCCGTTATATTTGGGAACTGCTTTCTGAAGCATCTGCTTGAACATTCCCGATGTCTGTCCGGTAATGGCTCTCCATCCTGCTACGATCTTCTGAAGATCCTCCGGTGCAGCTTTCACAGGTGCTGCTTCCTTCTTTCCTCCTAAAACGGAGTCTCCGGCTGCATCTGTCATGCCTCCCGGCTGTGAGACAGCTCCATTCTGAACGATCACCTGCTGCACAGGGCGTTCTGCCATCTGCTGTTCCAGACTTCTGATACGGTCCAGCACAGAATCCAGATTTGTCTCCATCGCAGGACGGCACAGCTTGATCAGTGCAATCTCGACCAGTACACGTTTCTGAGTCGCATAACGGATCTGATTGGAAAGATCTGAAAAAATCCGGATGTACCGCATCAGTGTCTCCACTTCAAGCATGGTACTCTCTTCTTTCAGAAGTTTCATATTTTCAGAGGATACATCGATTGCCTCTTCCGGATTCTCAGATGTTTTTACCAGAAGCAGATTTCGCAGATACCAGGTAAAGTCGCCTACAAACTGACTCAGCTCCCTGCCTCCTACAATCAGTTCCTCCAGGATATGAATAGATGAGGTTACATCTCCCTGGATTACTTTTCTCAGAAGTTTACTGAAGACTTCTGTATCCACTGCTCCCAGAACATCCAGCACCTTGTCATAGGTAAGTGTCTGCCCCAGATAAAAAGCAATACACTGATCCAGAAGGCTGAGTGCATCTCGCATGGAACCGTCCCCGGCTTTGGCAACATAGCGGACAGCTTTTTCCTCTGCTTCCACACCTTCGATCTTCAGAAGTTCATCAAGGCGGGCAGCAATCGTATCAATTGTAATTCTGTGAAAGTCATATCTCTGACATCTGGACAGGATTGTGATCGGAATCTTGTGTGCCTCTGTGGTCGCCAGAATAAACATTACATAAGACGGCGGTTCCTCCAGTGTTTTCAGCAGGGCATTAAATGCACCTGTGGAAAGCATATGAACCTCATCAATGATGTATACTTTATAGTTTCCCTCTGTAGGTCTGTAGGAAACTTCTTCTCTGATCTCACGAATGTTGTCTACACCATTGTTGGATGCAGCATCGATCTCGATCACATTCATGGCAGTTCCGGTCTGGATTGCCTTGCACATGGCACATTCATTACATGGGCTGCCATTGACCGGATGCTCGCAGTTCACCGCTTTCGCCAGAATCTTCGCCACAGTAGTTTTACCGGTTCCTCTGGTTCCGCAGAACAGATACGCATGACCGATGCGATTATGTTTGATCTGATTGGTCAAAGTTGTCACTATATGATCCTGACCCTTGACATCGTCAAAATTGTCTGGTCTGAATTTTCTGTAAAGGGCAGTATAACTCATGAACAAACTCCTATCTTATCATCACAGCCGCCGCGGAAAAGATTCCCGCGGCGGTATTTTTCTGAATTGCTGTTGTATTAATATCAGATAAAAAATCTGATATCAGCATACGCTCTTGTAGTTTAAACGAAAACGTACGTTTCAGTCAAGTATTGTTTTCTTATCTTATTCTTATTATAGAATGATTTTTATACAGTGCCAAACCGCAAATCCTGTCCGACCTGTAAATTAATCGCCGAAGCTGATTCCGATCTGTTTGGCAGCGAGTACAAGCTGGTCTTTCGGAGAAACCATTTTTAATTTGCCTGCACATTCTTCCAGCGGCACACGTTTAATTTTGCCGTTTACCACACCGATCATGACACCATACTCACCGTCAATGATGGACTGTGCTGCACCTGCACCGATTCTTGTGGAAAGAACACGGTCATACGGGCAAGGTTCTCCACCTCTCTGTGTATGTCCTGGTACGGTGACACGTACTTCACTTCCGATTTCTTTATAAATCTGATCTGCGATCTCATAGGAAACAGACGGATATTTCTTTGCTCTTGCTTCCAGTTTCTCTTTATATTTCTTCTTCGGGAGTTCTGCGTCTTCTTTGGAAATGGCACCTTCTGCAACTGCAAGAATTGTGAAGCGTTTGCCTGCTTTTGCACGTTTCTGGATTGCTGCTGTAACCTTTTTGATATCATACGGGATTTCCGGAATCAGGATGATATCTGCACCGCCTGCAACACCGGCATGAAGAGTCAGGCTTCCAACTTTATGTCCCATGATCTCTACAATAAATACACGTCCGTGGGAAGAAGCCGTGGTGTGGATACAGTCAATGGCATTCGTCGCAATATTTACCGCACTCTGGAAACCAAAGGTCATATCTGTGCCATAAATGTCATTGTCAATTGTTTTCGGAAGGTGGATAATGTTCAGTCCTTCTTCTCTCAGAAGATTGGCTGTTTTCTGCGTTCCGTTACCGCCGAGGATTACGAGACAGTCGAGACAGAGTTTATAATAAGTCTGCTTCATTGCTTCCACTTTATCCAGTCCGTTCTCATCCGGAACACGCATCAGCTTGAACGGCTGTCTGGAAGTTCCGAGGATTGTTCCCCCCTGTGTCAGGATTCCTGAGAAGTCTTTGGCTGTAAGCATGCGGTATTTTCCATAGATAAGCCCCTTATATCCATCGTCAAATCCGTAAACTTCCAGTTCATCCACATTGTTGGTCAGTCCCTTTACCACTCCTCGCATTGTGGCATTCAATGCCTGACAGTCACCACCGCTGGTAAGCATACCTATTCTTTTAATCATGATCGTATCCTCCATTTCTGTGTTTTAACAATTATCCATATCCGCAGTTAGACACGCCGTATATTTATGTGCTGTTCTCTGAAAAAAGATCCTGTCTGCAGGCTTTTCCACCTGTAGCAGTTCGCTTCAGCGGCATAATCCCTCGCCACAGCACCATAACATATCCGTTTCCAGAATAAAGATAGTTTCTTTCTGTTTATTATATAATATTTACTGTTTTCACACAATAGTGTTGGAAAACTTTTGCATTACTATTCCTGTTGTTTTGTTACTGTCCGATACAATATTTTTCAGGAAATCATATATGGCTTATGGCACTTTTTCCTTGACAAAACCGCCCCTCACCTATATAATCAAGAGTGCGCAGCCGGGGAGATAGCGGTGCCCTGTACCTGCAATCCGCTACAGCAGGGGTGATGCCAATCCGAGGCTTGTATCCTGTGGAGCTGCCCTTTATAAGTGGCGTTGACGTTTGGGTCTTACGCAACAGGAATCTGTGAACCGTGTCAGGACAGGAATGTAGCAGCACTAAGCAGAAGCTCTTGTGTGCCGTAAGGGTGCCTGGGCTGAGTTAACTGTAGAGGTAACGTCTGTGGGACCATTCCGAAGTGCGGCGCGCAAAAAAAGAATATTCATGATGTATCTCATCATTATAAAAAGCATTCAGGATTTTATCTGCTGATAATCTTCTGAATGCTTTTCTTATTTTGTGTTTTTTATGATTTGTAAAAAGTCAATATACAAAAAGCCCATATAATAACAGAAGCAGGGAAGTTCCCTGCTCCAATTATGTTTCTTTTACTTAAATGATTTTCATCAGGCAGAAAAATCCATTAATCCTCTACCGCCTGTACCCGGCTTCTGTTCTTATATTTCTTCATCACATGGAAATAGTAAGGTACCAGCGGAATCAACGCCGCGATCCAGGCTGTCGGGTCAGCCAGGCAGACTCCTGCAAAGGAAGTATGTCCTGCAATCAGCACAACAATTCCCGCTCTTGCCACCAGTTCGAATACGCCGCCCAGCATCGGCACAAGTCCATATCCCATTCCCTGTAACGTATTTCGATACAGGAAGATGCTTCCCAGAAACGGATAAGCCCAGAACACAGTCCGGAAGTAGGTAACTGAAACCTTCACCACATCCTGTTCGGACGGATCTACAAACAGATAGGTGAGATATTTTCCAAAGAAGAACATCAGGAACATGACAAAAACGCTCCAGCCCCAGATCATAAACTGTGTATAGCGCACACCGTTTTTCACACGATCCATCTTACCTGCACCACGATTCTGTCCGACATAAGTTGCAATAGTGGCTCCAAATGAAGTAAATACTGTGGCAAAAATATTCTGGATCTTGCCTGCTGCCGAGAATCCTGCCATATATACCGGTCCGTAAATATTAACCGCACTCTGTACAATGATCGTTCCGATCGCTGTGATGGAAAACTGAAGTCCCATCGGGATTCCCAGTTTCAGAAGTCTGCCGAAACTGCCCCAGGATATCTCAAAATTCTTTCGTTCCAGATGAAGGATCGGAAATCTTTTGATAATATAAATCAGACAGCATACCGCGGAAATTCCCTGTGCGATCACAGTCGCATAACCACATCCTTCTACGCCCATTCCAAATACTGCGATAAACACCACATCCAGAACCACGTTAATGGCTGCTGAAATGATCAGGAAATAGAGTGGTGATTTGGAATCCCCCAGTGCTCTCAGGAATGCCGCAAGAGCATTGTACGCACCGGTAATGATAAGGCCCGCATAGATAATTCCCATGTAGGCAGTTACATCATTAAATACTTCCTCCGGTGAATTCATCAGATGCAGGATTGGTTTATTTGCCAGACCGAACCCTATCGTCATCGCAATGGAAAAAGCTGCCATCAGATAAATGGACATGGCAACATAATGCCGCATCCTGTCGTATTTCTTTGCACCAAACATCTGCGCTATGATAATGGCAAATCCGCTGCAAAGACCATTCAGCCATCCGGTTACAAAAAACATCAGAGATCCGGTACTTCCAATCGCAGCCAGCGCATTAACACCGATAAACTTTCCGGCAACAATCGAATCTGCAATGTTATAAAACTGCTGAAAAAGATTTCCCAGACACATGGGAATCATAAATTTTATAATCAGACTCACCGGATTCCCGACGGTCATATCATTTGTTGTATCTTTTTTCATTCTTCATCTGCCTCTTCTTGAATTTGCTGATCTTCGAGTTTCTGCTGTTCTGCTTTCCGTGCAGTCTTCTCCTGCTTCTTTTTTTCACGGAGTCTCCTGAAAAATTCGGACAGCATCACAGAGCATTCCTCTTCCAGAACCCCCTGCGTGATTTTTACCTGATGATTAAATCCGTCCACCTGCAAAAGATTCATGACAGAACCCGCACAGCCAGCCTTGGCATTCATGCATCCGATCACCACTTCATCTATTCTGGACTGAACAAGTGCCCCGGAACACATCTGGCATGGTTCCAGTGTCACATACATCGTACATCCCTCCAGCCGCCAGTCTCCCAGTTTCTTACTGGCTTTACGGATCGCATTCAGTTCTGCATGCGAGAGTGTATTCTTATCTGTATTTCTTCTGTTATATCCACGCGCAATGATCTTTCCCTCATGCACAATCACGCAGCCGATCGGCACCTCCTCCAGAGCCTCCGCCTTCTTCGCCTGACGGATGGCTTCTTTCATAAAACGTTCCTGCTCTGTCACCTTCATCTTCCTTTCTGTTAATATCCATATTATTTCCAACAATAACAATTTTTCATAAAACTGCTGTTTTGCCTGAACAATTTACATAAAAATAGTCCGGAACTTTCATTCCAGACAATCTACCTACCAGATGTTTTTACAATAGCAAAAATGTCTCATAAAATCAACTGCAAAATGCACCTAAAAAATAAAAATTTTTAAAGAAGGTCTGGGCAACTTTTTTTCGTTGTCCAGACCTGTCTGTCCTATAGCCTTTTCTTTATACTGTTTTACTGTACAGAGATATCTGCCCAGCTTTGACCAATAATTTTTACTTTCTTCTTATCGAATGTCACATTTTTCTTATCACCACGGCAGCTAATCAAAGCCATTGCTCCATATGTCGTAAGTGATCCTCCTGTCATGGAGAATTTCTTTCTTCCCTTCGCTATCTCAATTGCATATACTGATGCACCGCTGGTAAATTCTCCACCTGTAATCACTGTTGTGCTTTTCTCTCCGCACTGCAGAACAGGACCATTTTCAGATAAGAATGTTCCGCCTTTTATGGTCATAACCGCACAGTTCTGGATAGAGGCACATGTTCCGCCATAATTTCCTCCGGAAATAGTAACCTTACCATTCTTGTTATAAACAACAGCAGGCACTTTCTTCCAGTATGAGTGTGCATATCTTCCGCCTTTTAAATTTACAGTAGCTTTTTCTGAATAAATAACCGGATAATCACAGGAATCATCATAGTTTCTGAAAGTTCCGTCATTGATTGTTACCGTTCCTGCTTTCGCATAGACACAATTATATTTTGCTTTTACTTCCGCTTTTTTTATCAGTAATGTTCCGGCATAATTACAGAATGCAGAATATTTATTGGTTGTAACTTTTCCATTGTTAAAGATTGTTTTTCCTCCATTTGCAATCTGCTCATAATTTCCGCTCTTTACTGTTAATGTAGCACCTTTTTGTACAAGCACCGGTCCGGTTAAAGTTCCATTCATAAGTGTTACCTTTCCTGCTCTGATGTCAAAACTTCCTTTAGTTACATCAGGTACCTTTGAAGTAATTTTGTGTTTATTCATATCAAAGGTATAGGTTACATTCTTTTTGGATACAAGTGTGGTTTTCAGGGTTACATTCTGATTCAGTGTAATTGTCTGGCCATTCTTTACTGCTGTCAGGGCTTTCTGTACTGTTGCATAGTTCTTCTTTCCGATAGAAGCCTGTCCTGCCGCTGACACATTCATGCTGTACATAAGAGCGATTGTTAATGTCAGCAGCATGACTCTTAAAACTTTTTCCAGTTTGTTTCTCATGTTTTTCTTCTCCTTTTTCATATTCTGCCTGAGCATTAATGATAAATAAAACCGTACATATTCTTTTTGCAGCTGTCTGATATCTTAATGTATATCACTAACTTTAATCATTTTTTACAAAGAAAACTGTACAGCAATATTTCTAAAAATAATCATACATTTTCCTTGTTCCAATATATTTACTCGGCCTGATAATAACATTTCCACCAATTTGGTTATTTGTTCTTTCAACAGAGATTGCTGGATACAGTTTTAAATCTTCATCCGATCTAGGTGCTAAAGTCCCACCCGTCATGCTAAATTTCTTGACTCCCGTGCCCACACCTATTTCTTCAAAATACCCTCCTGTAATAATAGTTGTTGTATGAATTGTGCAAGACAATACTTTTCGTACAGTTCCACCAGTGATTTTTAAATTTCCCTGCGACCATATAGAACAATTTCCAGCAAATCGATTTGTATTATTAAATGTTCCTCCTGAAATAACACACTGTGCAAGAGGTTCAATTGTCAATGAAAAGAAAGAACCTCCCTTTATATAGCACTTTCCCTGACGAATTCTTATTGGTTCACTGAACTTACCACTGTTAATCGTTAATGTTCCATTCCAACCATCCAGTTTTTTTACTGTACACTTTGTAACTGTCAACTTATTTTTTTCATCATCCTGATAATTTGTAAGGATTTCATTTACCTTACATTTGGATAATTCGCAGATACCACGGTTCAAAATTTCATCGTACGTTCCACTTTCAACCCTAACGTTAGCACCATTTTCAACCACAAGTGACTCTACATATCCACCTTTAACCTTTACTGTTCCTTTAGATATCCAAAAAGACCATCCCTGTCCACCTCCTATTTGCGGAGATAAAATACTGTGATTATTAAGGTCTATCGTGTATTTCGCATTTTTATTTACAGGTATCCATTTTTTTAAACGAATGCTGCTGACAAGTTTAATCGTTTGACCATTTTTTACCGCTTTTACTGCTTTGTCCAACGATGTATACTGCTTCTTACCTATGACAGCCACAGTTTTCGATGCTGCGTAAGTGGTATTAACAGAACAAATCAAAAGGCAGCTGATAGCAATAACCATACATGTTATTAATTGCTTCACTTTTCCTCTCATAAACAGTACTCCTTTATCTCTCTGCATTGCTGCAAGAGGCCGCCTGTTTTCAGGGCAGCCCCTTTCTGTATGAATTGAATATAACTATCCTCAGATCTTATTAGTATTATTAAAAGTCTTAAAAAATTCCGTCAGATATTCTTGTTGAACCAATCAATTTCATTTTGTTTTTATCCATTTTAATATTAAAATCATCGAATTCACACAGCAAAACTGCCCGCGCCTTAAATGTTCCGCCATTAACCAGAAGTTTCTTTCTGCCATAAGCTGCTCGAATCACGTCTGCCTGTAATGTAAATTTACCTCCGCTGACTACTGTACTGCTTTTTTCTGCACAGAAAAGTGCATACAGATAACCGGAATTGGTAAATGTGCCACCTTTAATTGACATGGTTTTGCAATTAGTAATCATTCCCCAATGCGTTCCACTGTTTCCACTGTAATTTCCTCCGGAAATTGTGATTTTTCCATTCTCATTATATACTGCTGAGGCATTTGTTGCTGTATATTTTCCACCTTTTAAATAAACAGTTGCCTTTCTTGAAAAAACTAACGGATAGGTAGTTTGGGAATTAGCTGCTTTATAATTTCCTCCATTTACAGTCACAGTACCGCCTTCCGCATAAATACAGTTGTAATTGGCTCTGGCAGTAACTTTGTTGATTACCAGTGTTCCTTTATAGTTACAGATTGCTGAATAAACCTTATTTACAATTTTTCCATTTTTAATAGTTGTTTTTCCCCAGTTATCTATCTGGCTATATGTTCCATCTTTAACAGTAACGTTTGCTTTTTCATGTACAAAAATTGCAGCTGATGTTGTTCCATTTGTAAACGTTACATTTCCCGCCTGTACATCAAAATCTCCTACATTACTTTCAGTAATTTTACTTGTAACTTTATGTTTGTTCATATCAAACGTGTACTTTACGTTTTTCTTGAAGAACAGTGTTTTCTTCAGTGTAACATCCTGATTCAGTCTGATTGTCTGACCATTCTGTACCGCTGACAGTGCACTCTGTACTGTCGCGTAATTCTTGCTTCCAATAGAAGCCTGTCCGCTGGCTGCAGATACATTCATGCTGTACATAAGAACGATTGTTAATGTTAGCAGCATTGCCCTTAAAACTTTTCCCAATTTGTTTTTCATGCTTTTTCTTCTCCTTTTTCTGTATTTTCATACTCTGATAATTGCTAAAAGAAAGATGAAGATTCCTTGTTTGTAATATATCAGGTATTTAAATACATCTTACCTTCTGAAGAGATTTTTTGCAATAATATTTTCATATTTTACATAAATATCTGTAAATTTCATACCATCTTAATTTCCAAAAAGCTATAAATATTTTTGAACGCAAAAAAGGACGATTTCTCGCCCTCCGATCCTCAGTTTCTTTCATTTATAATTACTATTTTTATTATGGAAAAAAGCCTGAAGACTTAATGTCCTCAGGCTTTCCTGCATATAGTCGAAGCGACGGGATTCGAACCCACGACCTCTGCGTCCCGAACGCAGCGCTCTACCAAACTGAGCCACGCTTCGTCGCTGCAAGTGATAGTATATTAGAATCAGGCATATTTGTCAAGGGATTTTTTTATTTTTTTTGAATATTTTTTTTGAGTCCTCATATACATTATTGAATCTGCTTTTTCGGAGGAATTATTTTGTCCGGATATCGGCGTTTTATCGCGTATGTATATGAATACCAGAAAGGGAAAAAAGGAAGCAACTGTGGTTTTCTCAAAGTTGAGGTGAAGGATCAGCAGTGTTCTGTGGAAGTGCATCTGCATTGTCCGGGACTTCCTGCGGATATTCCATGCCGGATTTATGGATTTATACGAAAGGACGGACTGATCAATGGGATTCTTCTGGATACCTGCGAGACAGAATCTGAAACTGTGGAATGTCTGATTGAGACAGATGCTCTGAACATGAATGGTTCTGATGTTTCACTGGCAAAGATGGGAGGAATGGTTCTGGTCACAGATGCAGGAAGTTTCTTTGGCACGGAATGGGATGACCAGACGATCCGTCCTGAAAACTTCCGGGAGCTGAAGCAGGCTGCATCTCAGGGTAATTCTGCTTATGATAATACAGTATCAATTTCTCCTTCTGTTCCTGCTGCCTCTGATACTACAGCCAAGGCAGCTACAGCACATTCTGATAAAAAAAGCAATAAGGTTTCTGCTGCTTCTGAAATTTCTACTGTTCCTGACATTACAACAACCAGTCAGGAGCTTTCAGATTCCGCAGAAAACATAGTTTCCTCTGCTCCATCAGAACAAATTTCAGACAACATATCTGAATCGCCCAAAGTCTCACATCCTGAAGCTTCTGACACCCAGGTGGAACCTGTCAGTTTCACAGTACCGGATAAATTTATAAATGCAGAAAGCAATACAAAACCACAGGCATCTATAATGCCAGAGAAACTTACACAACCACAGCAAATGTTAAATTCCGAAGAGATTCCACAAACAAAACAACTGACAGAGCCCAAAGATTCTGCACAGTTAAACCAGAATATACTGGCAAAGGAAAACATATCTACAAATGAGCCTGAAAGACCAAAATCAATCTCAGACAGCAATAGTCCCAACAGCACTCCTGCAAATGCTTCTTCCCTTGCACAATCCGCTGTCCTTAAAGAGTCAGCTTCTCATTCTGAAGCTGCACATCATTCAAAAGTATCTTCACAGGCGGCCTCCCAGCCTCAGCCATTTACGCCATTCTCTGACGGAGAACTCGCTGCTGCCTGGAAGATACATCTGAATGATTTAAAGCAATTTCCGCGCCGTTATAATGCCCTGCGAAACAATCGTTTTATTCAGTATGGACATTATAATTTCGGACATTTGCTTTTGGGACAAAGAAATGACGGGCAGTATATTCTGGGAGTTCCGGGCGGGTATAACCAGCAGGAACGGTTTATGGCAAATATGTTTGGCTTCCCTTATTTCAAAGAGAGTACTTACATCGAACTTCCGCGAGCCAGGGGCGGCTACTGGTATAACTTAATCGATGCCCCTGATTCCCACAGATGAGATGGTCTGTTGAAGGATCTGCTGAAAACCTTTCAGTTCTTCCAGTGTATAACTTGTAAATCCAGGCTTAAGGACTCCCTCTGAGTCCTTATATGCCTGTAGATAATATTCTTTTGCACCTTTCAGCCACTCTGCAATTTCTTCGAAATCTTTTTTTGTATGTAATTCCCGCACTACTGTTGTCCGGAATTCATAATCCAGATTCAGATTCCCATGAATCAGCATATCTACAGTTTCGCAGATTTTATCCATATCCGGATCAGAAACTCCGGTCAGAACAGAATAATTGTCCAGACAGGCTTTGATATCCATAGCCACTTTATCGATCAGTCCTTCTTCTGCCAGCTTTCTTACGATCTCCGGTCTGGAGCCGTTGGTATCCAGTTTGATCTCATATCCCAGTTCTTTGATCTTATGTAAAAATTCTTCCAGTTTCTCCGCAAGTGTCGGTTCTCCTCCTGAGACACAGACTCCATCCAGAATCCCTTTTCTTTTTTTCAGAAATGCCAGAATCTCTTCCTGACTGTAATCCGGCTGCTGCCCTGGTTCCAGTACCAGTACACTGTTCTGGCAGAACGGGCATCGGAAATTGCATCCTCCCAGAAAGATCGTACTGGCCACCTTTCCCGGATAATCCAGCAATGTTGTTTTATTAAATCCACAGATTCGCATCTTGCGCCCTCCTGTATCACTTGATTTTATAGCAATTTTATCACATAACGCAAAAAAGAATCCCGTTTTATCAGGATTCTTTTTCATAATCTTTTTATTATCTTGCATTAGTTAAGTCGATACACTTCCGCTGTCTGAAGTCCAAAGCTTAATGCTTCAGAGTGGCTGCCACAGTAAATATCTACGTGTCCATAAGGTGTGCCTAAATCCTCTACTGTATAAACATTTCCATTGATCAGGAGCTGTGTTCCGAACGGAACGCCTGCCATTGCCACAGTGCGTCCTGCTGTCGGTACGGTTCCGCTGGCTGTCAGGTTGCCTGCTGTTCCGCAGCACTGTGCACAGTTGCAGTATGCTGTCAGTGTAAAGTTTCCAAGGTAGGTACCCTGACCGGAGGAAGAGCTTTCGGAAGATACCTGTGATTCTTCTGATGCAGAGCTGTCTTCTGTGCTGTCCGCATAATCACTTTCATCATATGTATCTTCTTCATAATAGTCACTGCTGTCAGAGGTGTCCTCTGTATATTCTGTATCATCCGCATAGTCTGCACCATCTGAGGATTCGGAATCTTCTGTGTAGCTGTCCTCATCGTAGGACTCTGCGTCTTCGGAATTGCTGTAGGAATCGGAATCAGAATTATAAACATCAGAGGACTCATCTACTGTATCATACTCGCTGTAATCATCAGAAGAATCCTCAGAAGAATCCTGTGATGCTTCATTTTCAGCAGCTTCCTGTACTGCCGCTGCCTCGGCTGCTGCTCTTGCTGCTTCCGCTTCTCTGGCTGCTTCCGCTTCTCTGGCTGCTTTTTCCTCTTCTGCCTGTTGTACGAGCTGTGCAATGGCAGTGTCTGCGCTGTTGATCTGCTCTGTCAGTGCTGCTGCTTCTTCCTGGCTTGCGCTGATCTGGCTTACATAAGAAGAAATATTGTCGCTTGTGCTGGCTGCCATGTTCTGAACTTCCTGCTGTTTAGAAGCTCTTTCTGCAAGAAGTGCATCAATAGATGCTTTCTCCTCTTCTGCCTGTGTCTCCTGCTCTTTAATCGTCTCCTGAAGGTTCTCATACTTCTCCAGCATACTTCTGTCATACTGGGAAATATTGGCAATGCTCTCTGCATTGTTCAGGAACTCTGACAGGTCTTTGGAAGAAAGGATTGTCTGCAGTGCAGTGGTTCCTCCATTCTCATACATATACTGAATACGAAGTTTCATGTCTTCGTACTGTTTCTCAGATGCTTTCTTCGCTTTCTTTAATTCTGCGCGGATTTCTTTTAACTGGTTCTCTTTCTCGCCAGCCTGTATACTTAAATCGGAAATTGTATTGGTCAGTTCTTCATACTGTGCATTCAGATCTGACAGGTAGTTCTCAAGTTCCTGCTTCTTGTCTTCCAGACTGCTGATATTCGCCTGTGCCTGTGCAAGTCCGGCTTCTGCTTCCTGTTTCTGAGCCTGCATATCTGCGATCTCACCTTCTGTTGCATATGCAGTTGTTCCCATAGACAAAGCAAGCATACCTGCCAGCAGTAACGAAAATACCTTTTTCTTCATAAACAAATCACCTTTCATCTTATTCTGGTGGTAAGTATAACATATTCCGTAAAAAAATCAACACTTTTTCTTAATTTCTGTAACAAATATGTAATATTTCACTCTTTAGACACAAAAAAAGCCTGCACGGAGGACATTTGGGTATCACAAAAACATTACAGCGTAATTTCCTATGACACCAAAAATATGACGCAAAAAACAGGACAGTGTTCCATGCGGAATACACTGTCCTGTTTATAATCTTCTTTATTCTGCCACAGCTTCCTCTGCTTCCGGTTCTTCTGCCATGACTTCCTGATATTTATCAAGAATGATTGTCTGGATTCTGTCACGGGTTGCAGAATTGATCGGATGAGCAATGTCTCTGTATTCGCCATCTGTAGCTTTGCGGCTTGGCATTGCGATAAATAATCCTTTTTCTCCTTCGATCACTTTAATATCATGTACTACAAATTCCTCATCAATTGTAATAGAAACAACTGCCTTCATCTTTCCTTCTTTAGCTACTTTTCTCACACGCACGTCTGTAATATTCATGATATAATTTACCCCTTTCGATTTTACCGATTCTATCCGGCTGTTTTTTATTGCATTTTTCCTGAACGTAAATAACAGGATGCACTATCGTTCTTATAATGGATAGCGCTCATTTTTCTCCACGACGATCTTTACTTCCCCCTCGCCGCAGTAATACGAATTTGCACGAATAGTATCCCGGCTTTCCACAATGCAGTTCTCGATGTGAGTATTGTCACCCAGATATACATTGTTTAAAATCACAGAGTTCTTGATCACACAGTTATTTCCTACAAATACGTCTTTAAAAAGAACGGAATTCTCTACCGTACCGTTAATGATACATCCGCTGGCAACCAGGCTGTTTTTCACCTGTGCGCCCGGGTTGTATTTTGCCGGTGGCAGATCATCAATTTTAGTCTTGATCGTTGGTTCCTGTTTGAAGAAATAGTTTCTGATCTCCGGTTTCAGGAAATCCATGTTTGTCCGATAATAAGCTTCTGCTGTGGAGATATTGCTCCAGTAATTATCGATCTTATATCCGTAGATTCTCTTCAGATTCTTATAACGGATCAGGATATCCTGTACAAAATCATGTCTTCCTTCCTGTGCAGCTTTCTCAATGAGTTCAATAAGCTGTCTTCTTCGGATCACATAGATTCCTGTAGAGATTGTATTATAGGAAGAAACCATAGGCTTCTCCTCAAATTCTGCGATTCTGCAGTCCTCATTCATGCGGAGAACGCCAAAACGTTCAATCTCCGCAGGATCCTCACAGGTAGTACATGCCACTGTAATATCCGCACGTTTTGCGATATGATATTCCAGAATTTTGTTATAGTCCATCTTATAGATACAGTCGCCGGATGCGATCACAACATACGGCTCATGGCTGTTCTTCAGGAACTGAAGGTTCTGGTAGATGGCATCTGCGGTTCCCTGATACCAGAGACTGTTCTCCTTGGTGATGGTCGGTGTAAATACAAACAGGCCGCCCTGTTTTCTTCCGAAATCCCACCATTTGGATGAGCTTAAATGCTCATTCAGGGAACGGGCATTGTACTGTGTCAGAACAGCAACTTTCTGAATATGAGAACTTGCCATATTGCTCAGAGCAAAGTCAATACTTCTGTAGCTTCCTGCGATTGGCATCGCCGCGATCGCTCTCTTATTTGATAATTCTCTCATGCGGTTGTTATTACCGCCAGCCAAAATAATACCTATTGCTCTCATGCCTCGTCACCGTCCTTTGCTGCAATTACCTGTCCACTGGCCAGTTCTCCATCCGGATAATCTGCGGCTGTCGTAACCCCTGATATGGCTGTGTTTTTGCCGATTTTTACATTATCCGGGATCACGCTGCGCTCACCTACTGTCGCAATGCCAAAAGCATAAACTGCAGGTTTCAGAACGTTCGGAGCTTCTTCTCCACATCCCAGAACGACATGATTGCCAATGGTAACGTCTTCTGCAACGATCGCCTTATCCATCTGTACGCCTTCACCAATAGTAGAATTGCGCATGATAATGGAATCGCGGATCACGCTGCCCTTTCCGATCACAACATTCGGTCCGATCACAGAATTATGTACTTCTCCGTAAATCTCAGCACCCTCTCCGATCAGACATCTGTCTGTCACAGCATCTGCGGAAATATACTGAGGCGGAATAATATCCCCTTTGGTATAAATCTTCCAGAACTCTTCATAAAGGTTAAATTCCGGAATGATATCGATCAGTTCCATATTGGCTTCCCAATAAGAACCAAGTGTTCCTACATCCTTCCAGTAGCCATTGTATTCGTAGGCGAAAAGTCTCTCACCTTTCTCTTTACAATACGGAAGAACGTGCTTGCCGAAGTCACAGCTGCTCTGGTCTTTCAGAGTCATCAGTGCTTCTTTTAAAGCAGGCCAGCTGAAAATATAGATACCCATGGATGCCAGATTGCTGCTCGGATGCTCCGGTTTCTCTTCAAACTCAGTGATCCTTCCCATTTCATCTGTTACCATGATTCCAAAACGGCTTGCTTCTTCGATAGGTACAGGCATACAGGCGATTGTCACATCTGCTTTATTCGCTTTATGGAAATCAAGCATCACTTCATAATCCATCTTATAGATATGGTCACCGGATAAGATCAGAACATAATCCGGATTATACTGTTCCATGTAATCCATATTCTGGAAAATCGCGTTGGCCGTTCCTGTATACCACTCACTGCTTGTACTCTTCTCGTAAGGCGGTAATACCGTTACACCACCTTCATTTCTGTCTAAATCCCACGGAATACCGATTCCAATATGTGTATTAAGCCGAAGTGGCTGATACTGTGTTAATACGCCTACTGTATCGATACCCGAGTTAATGCAGTTGCTTAAGGGGAAGTCTATAATACGGTATTTCCCGCCAAAAGCGACTGCAGGTTTTGCTACTTTTTCTGTCAGTACACCCAGCCTGCTGCCCTGGCCACCAGCTAGAAGCATGGCTATCATTTCTTTCTTAATCATGCAATCACCTCTTGTATGTTATGATTTTTCTATTATAGCACACTTTGAGCCATCCGTGAACATTATTTACAATTTTTCTTCTTATATTTTGTTTTTTTTGGAATTATTGCATACGTTTCTTTTCGTCACGTTTCTCTGAAGCCTTGTGTTTTTATGCACTTTTTCCATATATTTTAGAGTTTTTTGTATTTTTTTGACAATCTTATTTTCTCTTTCTTCCCCTTTTCAATTTTCCGGGCAGGATGTATAATAAATGAAATCGTTATTGTTCCCGTCATTTCAGATAAAATATGCTGCGTTCCGGATCAGACGTCTGTCAGTTAAGATATCCTGCAATGTACCACATTTATCCTGTGATATATTTTTCCGAAGCTTCACAGAACAGGAACAGTAGCCAAAAATCATTTAAGGAGATTATATTTATGTATCAGATAGATTTTCATAAACCGCTTCATGTCCATTTTATCGGTATCGGCGGAATCAGCATGAGTGGTCTGGCAGAAATCCTTCTTGGTGAAGATTTCATCATTTCCGGTTCCGATGCGAAATCAAGCCCGCTCACCCAGTCCCTTGAGAAAAAAGGTGCCAAAATTTATTACGGCCAGCGTGCTTCCAACATCACAGATGAAGTAGAGGTTGTTGTCTACACCGCTGCTATCCATCCGGATAACCCGGAATATGCCTGCGCCGTGGAAAAAGGTATTCCTATGCTGACCCGCGCCGAACTTCTCGGACAGATCATGCGCAACTACGACACACCGATCGCCATTTCCGGAACTCATGGAAAAACAACCACTACTTCCATGGTATCCCATATCCTTCTGGCAGGAAACTGCGATCCTACTATCAGTGTAGGTGGTATCCTTCCTGCAATCGGAGGAAATATCCGTGTCGGTGAATCCGAGACTTTTGTAACAGAAGCCTGCGAATATACCAACAGCTTCTTAAGTTTCTTCCCTAAGATCAGTGTGATCCTGAATATGGATGCAGACCATCTTGACTTCTTTAAAGATATCGATGACATCCGTCATTCTTTCCGCCGCTTCGCAGAACTTCTTCCTGCTGACGGAACACTGATCATCAATGCAGATACACCGAAGTATGAAGACATCATCCGCGATCTTCCATGCAAGGTAATTACCTATGGTCTGGAACATGATGCTGATTATCAGGCTGCTGATATTACCTATGATAAATACGGCCATGCTTCCTTTACTGCACTGCGCAACGGTGTCAAAGTGGGAAGCTACTACCTGAAAGTACCGGGCATCCACAATGTATCCAATGCTCTGGCTTCTATCGCTCTGGGACATCTTCTTGGTCTTTCCGAAGAAGTCATTATCAAAGGTCTTGGCAGCTTTACAGGAACAGACCGCCGTTTCCAGTACAAGGGAGAGGTTGCAGGCGTTACCATTATTGATGACTATGCACATCATCCGACAGAAATCGAGGCTACTTTACATGCGGCACATAATTATCCGCACAAAAAATTATGGTGTGTATTCCAGCCTCATACATACACCCGTACTAAAGCCCTCCTTCCGGAGTTTGCCAAAGCTCTGACTCTGGCTGACCATGTCGTTCTGGCAGATATTTATGCGGCAAGAGAGACAAATACCATCGGTATTTCCTCCGAAGATCTCCAGAAACAGATTCTGGAACTGGGAACCCCTTGTGAATACTTCCCGACTTTTGATGAGATCGAGAATTATCTGCTCTCCAATTGTAAGGAAGGCGACGTACTGATCACAATGGGCGCCGGAGATGTTGTAAATATCGGTGAGCATCTTTTAGGCAAATAAGCATAAACTGTGCTATCAGGCAGGAAGTTGAGCAATAAGTCAGGCGAATAAAAGCATCCGCTTCGCTACGTGGCTCTACATCAAATAACTGTTCCGCAGTTTATCAGGAAGCTGTATTGCAACTGCATGCAGCTTCTTTTTTTGCAATTTTTCCTGTTCCGCTCCGATAAACACTGGTGTTTCGGATTTACAGGGATTAGCTGTAAAAAAGTTATAAACATTTTATCCCCTCTCATTTTCCGCGTATTTTCGACATTTGTAAGACTTATCCACATTATCCACATGGTTATACACATTCTTCCTCCTGTCTGTGTGTGGATTTCCATGTGCATAAACCACTTGACATAATACGCCATTCTTCACAATAAAAAAATCTTATTTTTCCTTAAAATACGCCATTTTTCAGTTACCCATAATTTATACTGCAATTCGTTTTTCCACACTTTCCACATTATCCACATTGAAATGTGGAAGAACCCGCGTGTAAAAATCTCCTATTCTCATTTAAAAAAGGTTGTGCTATAATTCAGTTTATCGCAAATTGACGAAAAAGAAAGAGAGTGTGGACTCATGGCTATGATCACCTTACAGAATTCCTCGGACACCGGAATTACTGTTTTAACCAACAATTTCATAGACAACTATATGCCCGAAGCCAATGGAGAGTTTGTAAAAGTTTATATCTATCTTCTGAGGCTTCTTTCTGCCGCATCCATTCCGTTCAGTCTGGAGCAGATGGCGGATCATTTTTTCTGTACAGAAAGAGATATCGTCCGCGCCCTGAAATACTGGGAGAAGGAAAAACTTCTCACCTTAACCTATCGGGACAATGAGGAGATCGCAGATATCGTTCTTCATGTTCCACCTGTAAAAACACAGGCTGCCGCTTTCCAGACACCAGACAGTATTCTGTCAGATCCGTCTGTCAATACCTCTGATACGAACGTAACTATGGAAATGGCAGCCCATTCCGCTGCTGTCAGCAATACACCTGTATCCCAGGCACAGGCAATATCTCCGGCAGCTCCGCAGGCAGTGCCGCCGAATGCACAGACTTCTTCCAGTGCTTCTGCATCTACCCCAAAATCAGCTTCCGCTCTGACTCCGGACCGTGTAAAAGAACTGAAGCAGAACGAAGAGATCGTACAGTTACTCTACATAGCAGAACAGTATCTCGGCAAGACTCTGACTCCTACAGAGATGAAAAAAATCCTGTTCTTCTATGATGAACTGAAACTTTCTCCTGACCTGATCGAGTATCTGATCGAGTACAGCGTAAGCAGAGGGCATAAGAGCATGCGTTACATAGAAACCGTTGCCCTTGCCTGGGCGGAAGAAGGGATCAACACTGTCACCATGGCAAAAGAATCCAACTCCCGCTATGCCAAAGAATACTTTACCATTTTCAAGGCAATGGGAATCAGCGGCCGCAATCCTGTTGATACGGAAATCAGTATTATGAACAAATGGCTGAAAGATTATGGCTTTACCATGGATATCATTCAGGAAGCATGCACCCGTACCGTTTTATCCACCGGACAGCCAAGTTTCCAGTATGCGGATAAAATACTTTCCGGATGGAAAGATAAAAATGTAAAGACTCTGGCTGATGTCCGCCTTCTTGATGCCGCACATCAGAAAAAGAAACTGGAAAAAGCTGCAGAAAAGAAACGGACTCCGGCACCGAAACCGGCTGCTTCCAACCGTTTTAACAACTTCCACCAGAGAACCTATGATTTCAGTGAATATGAGAAAAAACTGCTGAATCAGTAAAAGGAGTAAGCATTCATTATGTCTCTACAGAATTATCAGTATGATATCATTATGAGGGAATACAGCAAGACACAGTCCAGAAACCGCCGTCTTCTCGAAGAACGTACACAGGAAATTTATGAGAAAATCCCCCGTATCAAAGAAATCGACGGAGAAGTCGCTTCCCTCAGTGCGCAGAAAGCCCGTGCCCTGTTAAGCGGGGAATCTTCCGGTCTGGAGGACCTGAAAGCAGCCATCTCCCTTCTTTCACAGGAGAGAACTGCCCTGCTTGTATGTAACTCCTATCCGGAGGATTATCTGGAGCTTCCCTACACCTGTCCGATCTGTCAGGATACCGGATATGTGGGGAACCAGAAATGTACCTGTTTTAAGAAAGCAGCCATTGAACTGCTTTATACACAGTCTAATTTAAAAGAAATTCTCAAAAAAGAAAACTTTGACCACTTTTCTTTTGATTATTATTCTGATACAATGAAAAACGAAGCCACAGGGCTGACCGAGAGGGAAACAGCTCTGCGGGCATATGATATTGCCAGAAACTTCGTGAAAAACTTTGATGATTCTTTCGAGAATCTCTTTCTCTATGGAGATACCGGTGTAGGCAAGACATTTCTTTCCCACTGTATCGCTCACGATCTTCTGGAATCTGCACATTGCGTCATGTACTTTTCTGCTTTTGATCTGTTTGATCTTCTGGCAAGTTCCAAATTTTCCAGAGACAAAACAGAGGGAGAAGAATTTGTATTTGACAGCGATCTGCTGATCATTGATGATCTGGGAACCGAACTTACCAACAGCTTTGTTTCTTCCCAGCTGTTTTTGTGCATAAACGAGCGTATTATGCGCAGGAAGTCCACGATCATCTCAACGAACCTGAAACTGGAGAACTTCTCGGAAACCTATTCCGAGCGAACCTTCTCACGTATCGCCAGCAATTACCGCATGGTGAAACTGGAAGGAAAAGACATCCGTATACAGAAAATTTTTTTAGGAGGAAAATAAAATCATGGCACAGGTAACAACAAAAGATTTAACTACACTTCCGGTGGGCAGACTCGGTCTGATCCCGCTGATCAGCTGCAGTGAGCTGGGAGAAAAGGTTAACGACTGGCTGGTGCAGTGGCGTAAAGAGCGCAGTCACGAAGAACTTGACTCCTTCGCATTCGAGGGCTATCAGAGAGGTTCTTACCTCATTCCGGTTCAGACAGCCCGTTTCGGCTCCGGTGAAGCGAAATGTACGATCATGGAATCTGTACGTGGAGACGATATCTATCTGATGGTAGATGTATGTAATTACAGCCTCACTTACAATATCGGACAGTACACAAATCTGATGTCCCCTGATGACCATTTTCAGGACCTGAAACGTGTAATCGGTGCAATCGGCGGCAAGGCCCGCAGAGTAAACGTCATCATGCCATATCTGTACGAAAGCCGTCAGAATATCCGTACAGGCAGAGAATCTCTTGACTGCGCAACTGCACTTCAGGAACTGGTAAACATGGGTGTGGAGAATATCATCACCTTCGATGCTCACGACTCCCGTGTACAGAACGCAACCCCGTTAAGCGGATTTGAAACCGTTCAGCCTTCCTATCAGTTCATCAAGGCACTTCTGAAACATGAAGAAGGACTTCACATCAACAATGACCACTTCATGATCATCAGCCCGGATGAGGGAAGCATGAGCCGTGCAATCTATCTTGCCAACATTCTTGGTGTGGATATGGGTATGTATTATAAGCGTCTGGATTATTCCAAGAGAATCAACGGTCGTCATCCGATCGCAGCTTATGAGTTCCTTGGACCAAACCTCAAAGGAAAAGATATGATCCTGATCGATGATATGATTTCCTCCGGAGATACTGTCCTTAAGATCTCCTCTCTTCTGAAAGAGCGTGGAGCCGGAAGAATTTATATCTGCTCTACTTTCGGTCTTTTCACAGATGGTCTGGAGAAATTTGACGAGGCACATAAAGCAGGCGTATTTGACAAACTTCTCACCACCAACCTGATCTATCAGGCACCGGAACTTCTCGCAAAAGATTACTATATCTCCTGCGATATGAGCAAGTATATCGCACTGATCATTGATACCTTAAATCATGACCAGTCTGTCAGCCACCTGCTCAACCCGGTAGACAGAATCAAACGCTGCGTAAACAATTACATGGCACAGTATGATGAGAAATAATTTCTAATACACAAAACAGAGAGGATACATGTTTTCCATTCATGTATCCTCTCTGTTTTTATCAGGATAGCAATAATTTCTGATAAGGGATTCCCTCTCTGTCCAGAATCTCCATCTCTCTTTTATGGCAGGTACTGATGATGATCTGTTTCTGTTCTTTGTGCATCCAGCGCAGGACTGCTGCCAGCCTGTCCTCATCATACATTCCGAACACATCATCCAGGATCACCGGAAAGCTTTCTTCTTCACAGAAAAGTTCTCCCGCTGCCATACGAAGGGCAAAATAAATCTGTTCCATCGTTCCTCTGCTGAGACGTTCCAGACCTACGGCACGGTCCCCTGTATTCACCATCATATGCAGGTTTCCATCCATCAGGACTTCCTGATATTTGCCGCCTGTGATCTCACTGAGAATCTGGGAAGTGCGTTCTCTGAGTTTGTCTCCCACATGGTGACTGATATTTCCGGACAGCTTCTCAATCGTTTCCATGGCAAGATTCAGCGCCTGAATCTCTGTCTCTTCCACTGTCGGAAGATAAGATTCCTCTTCATACTCTTTGTACTCTTCCTGAAGATTCTTCAGATTCATTTCTTTTTCATCGTATTCCTGCTGTATCGTTTCTTTGTTCCATTTCAGTTTCTCCTGTCTGGAAAGCCATCTGCTCTTCATGCGGAGGCGTTTCTGAAGCTCTCTGGCATATTTCATCTCTGCCATTCCACAGCAGATTATAAGAGCTGCCGCAACCGCCACTACCAGAAGCCCCTGAAGAATACTTGCAGACATGGCAGCCGTCGCGATCAGCAGCAGAATCCCGGCAACAGCAGCCGCGATCATACCCACTGCAAACTCATTTCTTTTCTTCCGCATTTCGGCAATTTTTTCATCGAGGATCACTGCTGCTGTCTCATCTCCGGGGCGCATATGGAGCGATTCCTCTTTCTCATCGATCTCATTCATCTTTTCTTTCAGAGTATCCATCTCACCCTGTATGTAATCGATGTTGGTAAGGAGTTTCTGCTGCTCTTTTTCGGTTTCCCGCTTCTTGCGGTCCTCCTGAACCTGGAATCCTTTTCTGGACATTTTCAGCATCTGCATGGCACGTCCCAGATCAATGGAACTGTCAGCCGTTCCCTGATAGCTTGCCATATAGTTCTGAACTTCCCTCACCAGATCCTGTCCTGTAACACTCTTTAACTGTGCAACAGAAACCGTATTGTCATAGACAGCTTCGCTGACATTTCCAAGAATCTCTGTAAGACTGCCATTGTCTGCATCCGTCAGTTCTTTACTGTCCTCATTAAACAGTTCATTCAATGGATGATCCTTCTGAAAATTTCTGGAAAGACGGTACTTGTGTCCTTTGCTCTCAAACCAGATCGTTCCGCCATATACTCCCGGATTTTCCCAGGGTTCATACGTACTGTAAACATCATTTCTGGCAGCTTTTCCCCGCATCCGCGTAAGTCCGAAAAACATACTCTTGATAAAGGTATGGATCGTTGTTTTGCCACTTTCGTTCTCACCGTAAAGGACATTGATCCCCGGCGAAAGCTCCAGTGTCCTGTCATGGATTTTTCCAAAATTTCTGATATTCAATCGTCTGATAATCATATTTTACCTGTCACCTGCTCGTCTCCAGCAAAGCCTGAAGTCCATAATATAATGCTTTTTCTTCCATTGCACTCCTGTCTTTTTCCAGAAAACAACTGATATAATCTCCGATCAGAGTCCCACTGTACTTCTTCTCCAGTTCCTCCAGATCATAGGCCGGTCTGGACTCATCCAGCACCTCGGTCACATAGCCATAGGTTTTCAGTTTTTCCGGGAGAAGCATCAGTTCCGGAGCCCTGACTCCCTTGATGATGATCCGGTACATATTCATTCTGCCTCTGTTTGCCAGATCTGCTTTCAGCATATCCTCCAGAGATGCCTGCGTGGAATTCTCACGGAGCATCAGAATGATCTGCTCATAAGACCTGCTGGCAAAAGGAACAAAGTTTGTCCGGAGTCTTCCGTTTTCCAGATGACCCTCTATGTATCCGTGCTCGCCAAGATCATTTCTGTCGATTGGCTCCAGAGCTCCCGCATAAGCCGCTTTATCACGAAGCAGAATCTGCGGTTTGTGGATATGTCCCAGAGCCAGATAGTCAAAACCGGAAGCGGAAATCGTCTTAATGCTCATCGGGATATGCTTTGCATCTCCGCCATGTGCCAGAAGAATGTGCAGTCCGTCGCCTTCTTGTGGCTGCGCCCCGTCGTAAAGAGACGCTTCTATCTCCTGATGCTCATAACTTAATCCATATACATAAACATCCAGTTTCTCATCCTTCACACAGGTAAGCTGTTCGTTTTTAAAAAATGTCACGTTCTTTTCCCACTGAAAATCGCGGTAAAAAGAATCTGCCTTGATGTAATCGTGATTTCCTGCCATCAGATAGATCCGGGTTTCCGGAATGGTGGAAAACAGGTAATTCACTTCTTTTAGCTCCCGCAAAAGAGGCTGACGGTGGAATAAATCTCCTGCTATAAATAACAAATCCACCGGATTCTCACGGATGCCCGCAATAACCCGGCGGAAAGTTTCCCAGATTTCTTCCTCCCGCCTGCTGCTCCATGGACAGCCCCTGTCCGGAACTGCCCCCAGATGTACATCTGCAAGATGAATAAATCTCATGCCAATCTCTCTTTCTGTTCCTGTCTATATGCTCTGACCAGCAAACATCTGATCCGCAAACAGGAAATACTGTCTACAATTTCTCAATTATAAGTCGCAGTTTTTAACTGTTCTCGGGAATGGAATGACGTCACGAATATTGCCCATGCCGGTAAGGTACATTACGCAGCGTTCAAATCCAAGTCCGAAACCTGAATGACGGGTAGAACCATATTTACGAAGATCCAGATAGAAATCATAGTCTTCTTTCTTCAGGCCAAGCTCATCCATACGTTTTTCCAGTTTCTCGAAGTCGTCCTCTCTCTGGCTTCCTCCGATGATCTCACCGATTCCCGGTACCAGACAGTCCATAGCTGCCACTGTCTTGTTATCCTCATTCATCTTCATGTAGAATGCTTTGATTTCCTTCGGATAGTCAGTTACAAATACCGGTTTCTTGAAGATTTCTTCTGTCAGATAACGCTCATGCTCTGTCTGCAGGTCGCATCCCCAGAATACTTTATAATCAAATTTGTCGTTGTTTTTCTCCAGAAGTTCTACTGCTTCTGTATAAGTTACATGGCCGAACTCAGAGTTGATTACATGGTTCAGTCTGTCCAGAAGTCCTTTGTCAACGAAAGAATTAAAGAAGTTCATCTCTTCCGGTGCATTCTCAAGGACATAACGGATGACATATTTCAGCATTGCTTCTGCCAGATCCATGTTGTCATTTAAGTCTGCAAATGCACACTCCGGCTCGATCATCCAGAACTCAGCCGCATGACGGGTAGTGTTGGAATTCTCAGCACGGAAAGTCGGTCCGAATGTGTAAACATTGCGGAATGCCTGTGCAAATGTCTCGCAGTTTAACTGACCGCTTACTGTCAGGTTGGTTTCTTTTCCGAAGAAGTCCTGTGAATAGTCGATCGCACCTTTGTCATCTGTCGGAACATTGTTCATATCCAGAGTCGTTACCTGGAACATCTCACCAGCACCTTCACAGTCGCTTCCTGTGATCAGTGGAGTGTGTACATATACAAATCCCTGTTCCTGGAAGAAACGATGGATCGCATAAGCGCAGAGAGAACGTACACGGAATACTGCCTGGAATGTGTTTGTTCTCGGACGGAGATGTGTCATGGTTCTTAAGTATTCAAGGCTGTGGCGTTTCTTCTGAAGCGGATAATCCGGTGCGGAAGCGCCTTCTACTGTGACTTCTGCTGCCTGAATCTCAAATGGCTGTTTTGCCTGCGGAGTTGCTACCAGAGTACCTTTTACGATAATGGCTGCACCTACGTTTAATTTGCTGATGTCTGCAAAGTTCTCCATTGTGTCATGGTAAACGACCTGCAGAGTCTCAAAAAAGGTTCCGTCATGAAGCACGATAAATCCAAAAGTCTTGGAATCACGTACACTTCTGACCCATCCTCCTACGGTAACTTCCTGATCCAGGTATTTTTCTCTTTCTTTGTAAATTTCTTTTACTGTCGTTAACTTCATATCTATATTTCCTCTTTCTCTCACACTTCTTATAGTAAAAATAGTAAAAGGACGAAACTCTGTAAGAAATAACAGAAGTCTCGTCCTTTAGTATAGACTATTCCCTGATTTCACGCAAGGAGTAATCTGGTATTTACTGTGGTTTTTTCCACAGGAAATCAATATCTTCCCTTTGGAACTGTTACAGTTTCATATCCGGGCAGCCTCCTCATTTGCAATACTCCCGGTTCATATCTGAAGCATCAGCTGAGTTTCAGCGAATCAAGACATTTTGCAAAGATACGTTTATAGGTTCTGGCTGTGTAATGAAGTCCGTCATCTACGCTTCCTGCACCATAATGATCGCTGGCAAAACTGTATCCTGTGGATTTCAGATAACTGTACATGTCAATGTAAGTATAGGCAGACGGCAGATTCGCCTTCATATAAGCATTAAAAGTTCTGACCACAGCCTCACTTCTGTCAGCTCTGCCGGCATTCGGAAGCATCTTTCGGTTGATCGGGTTTACAGACATAAAATACAGCTCGCATCCCTTATTGGTAAGAATTGGCTCTATCATTTTATAATAAGCCACATATTCTTTATATTTTTTCAGGTCATTTACTCCGAAATTAAAAATGACGGCTGTCTTTTTCTGGAGAATACTGTTGGTGTTATTTTTCACCAGATTATATAACTGTGTATAACCAGTGCTCTGGAACCAGCTCAGTCCTTTTCCAGCTTCACATACAAACTCCACATGATTCGTGGTATCATTTCCAAGGCTTTCCAGAACATTTTCCATAAATTCTGTACGGGAATCTCCCACAAAAATCACCTGTTTATACTTATAAATATTCACCTGAGGAAGCTCATCCTTTGAAATATTTTTCTCTGTGGAGCAGTTATAGACCACCGCATACAGATCCATATTGGCGCTGACCGTGATCACCTGTTCCGCCTCATATTCGGGATTTACAGATTTATTGCTTGTCTTTTTCCTCAGATGTGCTGCTGATGACCAGCCCATAAAGGTATATCCGGAAGCATTTTTTACTCCGGGCAGTGTATAAGAACCGCCCTGAGCCAGAGTTGTCGTCTGCCAGATCGTTCCGTCTGCTTTACGGAGAGTCAGCTTTACCGCTTTTTTCTGCACTGCATAAAGCGTAATATTTTTATTGACTGTGTATGTCGCCTTCGCAGTAGCCTGAGTAGAATTTTTCTTGCTGGACCATCCCAGGTTTACATAGCCGGTTCTTGCCGGAACTTTCGCAAATGTAACCGTTGTCCCTTCTTCTACTGTCTGGGTCAGTTTCTTATAAGCGCTGTTCGTGCTTCCGTCTCCCAGATAGTAATTGATCGTATAATATTTACTCTTTCTGCGCACTGCATAAAACTTTGTCGCCTTTGTGATCTTGACCTGAGAACCGGCGGCATATACCGGCGTGGTCTTTCCTTTGGCAGTTGTCCAGCCAAGATTTACATATCCCTGCGCTTTCGGAACTGCCGGCAATGTAATCTTCTGGTTTTGGGACGCATAGACGGTCAGCGCAGTATATGCTTTGCTGGTACTTGTTCCACTGTTATTGTTAAAGGTAACTGCATATGGCAGCTTCTTATACACCGCATAAAAATTCAGGTTCTTTGATACCGTCACTTTTTTTCCCACACTGTAGGATGCACTTGTGGCATTTTTACTCAAAGACCATCCCAGTGCCTGATATCCGGATTTGGCAGGAACTGTCGGCAATGTTACGGTAAGACCTTTTCCAATTGTCTGTTTCAGTTTCGTAAAGGAACTGGTGCTGCTTCCTGTCTGGGAAAAGAAGGATACTGTCAGCGATGTACGGCGTACAATATAAAGAGACTGATCCTTTGTTACTTTATACTCTGAATTCAGCGCATACTTCACATCTGTACTTCCCTTCACATCCGTCCATCCGTAATTGATATATTTTGTCCCTGACGGATTTGGGAGGGTCACAGAGTTTGTTTCATACACTTTTAATTTCAATCCCCGAAATACAGCCGTTCCGGAGTTGTTATAAAGAGACAGGGTACATTTCTTCGGCATATAAAAAGTCAGAACGCCTTTATTTATAAATACATTCCAGCTTTCCCCCTTTTTCAGTGTCATGATCTCTCCACCGTTCAGTGTGATGCTGTCATTCAGTTTTTCATCCTTCTCCAGTTTCCACTGATCCGGTGCTGTCTCATCCGGAACGTGTGGCAGGATCAGGGTTTCTCCCCAGTCCAGAACTGTACTGAGATTATCACATTCATTTCCGTCCCCGTCTATAAAACGAAGCATGATCTCTTCTTCCGGATTTATAGTTGGAGTCGGTGTGATCGAAGGCGTCTCTGTCGGTGTCACTGTGGGTGTGACAGCAGGTGTCATCTCCGGTGTGACTGTCGGGGATACCTCCGGTGCCTCTGACGGCGTAACGGAAGGTGTTGCTTCCGGTGTGACTGTCAGAGTCCCTTCCTGCGCGGCAGAAGGTGTTGGTGTAACCGAAGGCGTCTCTCCGGGCTCGTCTGCCGGTGTCACTGTTGGTGTGGGATCTGCCGCAGGTTCTGAACTCTCTCCCTTATAAAAAGATGATACAGAACTCGACGTACCGGTACCAGAACCTCCTGTATAGGCATCTGCCACGCCCGAACTGAAAAGATCTGCCTCTGCCGATGGTGCTGTAAACTCTGCTGCCTGCACGGGAATCCCTGTCATCACCAGTGCCGCAGAAAGAAACAGACCAGCAAATCTTTTTCCTCTTCTGTATTTGTGTTTATGCATTTTTACCTCCATTCGTCAGGTTATAACTGTTCATTCACTTCCAAAATTATATTTTACCAGATTTTTCCTGAAACCGGTAGCTTTTATATTACTGTAAGCAAAACGTCCCACAAAATCGTGGGACGTTCCTGACATATGTATCTTTCAGAAATACTTTTTACTCTTCTCTCTTTTCTGAAAATACGATTCTTATAACTGACTGATAAATCTCATAAATGCTTCTCTGCCTTCCGCAGTGCATTTATAAACGCCGGCATCTTCCAGTACATGGACGAATACGTTGCCGACCTCTTTTCGAAGAACATCCTGAATATTGTCTTTATCAAGGTTGTCATATTTAGGAAGGAACTGTGCAGCCCATGCAGCGTGCTTTTCGATCTTCTCATTGGAGGAAATATCCTTTCCTTCCAGAATGTACTCTCCAAGCAGTTCCAGCTCTTCTTTTAATCTCGCCGGAAGTACTGCGAGTCCCATAACTTCGATCAATCCAATATTTTCTTTCTTGATGTGATGATACTCTGCATGCGGGTGATATACGCCCAGAGGATTTTCCTCTGTGGTAATGTTATTTCTCAGAGTCAGATCCAGTTCAAAGGTGTCACCGACTTTACGTGCGATCGGAGTGATCGTATTGTGCGGTTCTCCGTCTGTCTCTGCGAAAACAAATGCAGCTTCATCTGTATATCCTCTCCATACTTCCAGCACATGAGTTGCCAGGTCGATCAGACGTTTCTCATCTTTATGACGGATTCTCAGTACAGAAAGCGGCCATTTTACAATACCTGCCTCCACATCTTCATAACCCGGGATGATCACATGCTTCTCGATCGGCGCTTTCGCCATGGCAAAGGTATAATGCCCTCCCTGGAAATGATCATGGCTCAGAATCGAACCGCCAACGATCGGAAGGTCTGCATTGGAACCAAGGAAATAATGAGGGAATAATTTTACAAAATCAAACAGTTTGATAAATGTATTTCTCTCGATCTTCATCGGCACATGACTGCTGTTGAACACAATGCAGTGCTCGTTGTAGTATACATACGGAGAATACTGGAAGCCCCACGGACTGTCATTTACAGTGATCGGAATAATACGGTGGTTTTCTCTTGCCGGATGATTGATTCTTCCTGCATATCCCTCATTCTCCGGGCAGAGGAGACATTTCGGATAGCTGCTGGATTTCGCAAGTTTCGCTGCTGCGATCGCTTTCGGATCTTTCTCCGGTTTGGAAAGATTGATCGTGATATCTATTGTACCATATTCGCTGTCTACTGTCCATTTCTGATCCTTCTTTACACGGTAGCGGCGGATATAGTCACTGTCCTGGCTGAGTTTGTAGAAGTAGTCTGTTGCTTCCTGCGGATCCTTCTCATATCTGTCCCAGAATTCCTTCTGCACCTGTGCCGGACGGGGCATCAGGCAGTTCATGATCTTTGTATCAAAAAGGTCACGGTAAACAACGCTGTCCTCAATGATTCCTCTGCTTACTGCTTCGTCCAGAAGTCCTTTTAATACTTCTTCCAGATCAATGTCTGTGTATTCTTCTTCCGGCTCCACATAATCGTCTTCTTTAAAAAGATCCAGAAGAAGATTGGTTGTGTAATTTTTCTCACATGCCGGTGTGAGTCCTGTTTCTATTCCGTACTGTACAAGCTTTTTGATGTTTTCGTATAACATTGATATTCCCCTCCGTTTCTCTTTCCTGTACGTTTGAATCCTGTATATCCACCGGATTTAAACGTACGCTGTCCTTTTAAGGATACTGAAATCTCACTTTCTTGTAAAGAACCAATTGCACAATTTTTTTCTGTAATAATTGACAAATTGTTAATTACCGGTTCCATATTACTTTTCAACAAATTCTATTTCTCGACAGCCGCTGCTTTCTCAATATAAGTAAGAAAGATATTACCTGCTTTTTCAAACAGGTCTGTACTGTCATTCATTCCGTATGGATAGGTTTCGCCTTTCGCAGGATCATATAAATAAGTATTGTATTCATCATATCCTACGATCACTACACTGGTGTTGTCTCCTGTCTTTGCGATTACCGGACGCTGTGCGCTGACTTCATATAATACACTGTCCAGACTGCATCCGGAAAGATCCAGAACTGTTCCCACTTTTTTCAGGTTCTTTTTCAGAGCAGAAACATCCAGCGTTCCCTGAAGTACAATATCCGGAATATCAACTGTATCAAGCTGTATCTGCGTTTTCTTATTGCCTCGCTCCCACACATACTGCTGTGCACGGTTTAATACTACGCCGCCCTGTTTATCTGCACGAATGACGGCCTTCGCCGGATCACTGTAGGTACTGTCAAGGCCGCCTTTTGCATAGACATAATACGTGGACTCCTGCGGAATCTGTGTATCCAGGCTGATATCGCTCTCTTTACTGCTACTTACCTTCGCATACAGTACAAGAGGTGTATCTGTTTCCGCATTCACTCCAAGGGCAAGCCTTACTCTGACTCCTGTTCTGGAGGCAGATACCAGTTCTACCTGAACAGTATTTGCCGCTGCGTTTTTATTGTTCATAATGTTGTCTTTCTTCTGAGCAACATATTCAGAATCACCGGATTTTGCAGAAAGTTCAAACTCGATCAGTGTGCTTCCCACAGTAATGTCAGTAATATAAAGTCCTTCTTTATGGTATTCTTTTTTGGTATTTCCCTCAAAGTCTTCGATGCGAAGTGTGGAGATTCCCTCCGTTTTATGACCGTTGACATCTGTCAGAATATCCGCTTTATTCAAAATTCCATAGATCAGATCCTCATTCATAAATCCAAGAGCACGAAGCCTCTGTCCTTTTTCAGGAGTGATCACACGCATCTCACCTGTGTCAAAATCAATCTCCTTAATGCTGCCTTTATCGTCCCCGTCCGCAGAAACCAGCCATGCCGCATAATTATTATTGTCAGAAGCAACAAAATTAGAATTTTTGATTCCCTCTTCCAGAATCTCGTAAGAATTTTCCTCAATGTTGACCTTATAAAGATTCTGCGCAAACAGAAGGAAAAGTTCATTGCTGCTGTTTACATAGGATAATTTTCCGAGATCTCTTTTCAGAAATTCATAAGACTCTGAAATCGGAATAAACACTTTCTCTTCGATTGCATTTTTGTCATGATTATAATGATAAGCACCGATTCCCTGATATCCTTCATGTGTTCCACGGTTCATATATCCGTAGACAACAAAATCAATATCTCCTTCTTCGCTGACACGTATGATCTTGATGTCATGCTGTACTCTGGAATCACGGAAATCGCCGTTCTCTGTCTTGCGGAAGCTGAATACCTGTGTCACTTTTCCATCTCCCGGGGAATAAGACCACAGATCTCCCTGCTGAACAAAGACAACGATCGAAGCATCGTCATTTGTCATATATTCTACATTTTTGTCCCGGATGCCAAGGATCAGACCATCATTTTCAAACATCGGAAGTTCCGGATCAAATACCTGATTTGCAGAGCGCTGGAAATCCAGAAGAAAAACTCTCGAATCATATCTCATTCTGTAAAATTCTTTTACATCATAAATCTCCAGCTGTCCCTGATCATTCTGCGAAGAAATCTGATATTCCAGTGTGATGCTGGCTGTGGTTTCATTGATATCGTTGATCACCGGAACGCCTTCTCTGTAAAGCTCCGGCTTCAGAGTTCCCCAGCTTATTTCGCTTAAAGTAGAATTCAGCGTAATGCCTGAATAGTTTGTCGCTGCTCCGTTATTATCTGGTTCCAGATAAGTCGCAAGTGCATCTGCTGCTTCTTTATCCATGGATGCCTGCGCAAAATATTCCACAAAGGAAGCATATTCTGACACATTGGTCTGTGATCTGGAAACGATTCTGGTATAGTAATAGGCAGTTTTTCCGCCTGTCTCCAGAGAAATCTGCATGGAATATTCCTGATTCATTCTCAGGTCACTGCTGATTTCCACCTGTGTGCGCAGATATTGTTCATCTGTTTCCAGATTTTTGATTTTTTTGTTCTCCAGAACTTTACTGCCGTCCGAAGTGCGGATCTCATAAGAAAAACTGCTCACCTCTGCATCATAGGGATTGATGACAAAAGAAAGTGTTTTCGAGGTATCCAGCGGAGTCACACTGTCTCTGGTAAAATCAGCCTGCATTGGCTGTGCATATCCATACATACGGTTTACCAGGGTTCCGTTCATGTCGATCATGACTTCCGGAAGTGTAGCTTCATTCAGATCCGAACGGTCATCTGTGGACTGACTGTTCAGCAGTAAAGCGGTTGCCGTCACGCCTGCTGCAAAAATAAAAAATAAGATCAGTATCTTTGCCAGCACCTTTTTCATAGCGTTCCCCCTTTATCTGATTCCGGATAGAGGAGCTGCTCCAGAGTTGGGTGAATGTTCAGTTCTTTTATCATCTCATCCAGTCTGGTTGTCTTTGCTGTATTCTCTGCCTGGGCAGTTTTTCCCTTTTTAACAGCACGGATCAGCAGATTCTTCGGGGTATGCTCCATATCAATAAATTCCAGAATCTGTGTCTCATACCCCTTACTTTCCAGCAGGTTCGCACGGACTGCATCCGTGATCAGTGCTGACATTCGTTCTTTCAGGATTCCATAATGAAGCACCGGTTCCAGTAGTTCATTTCTGATCTGTTTATTAACCTCATGCTGGCAGCATGGCACAGAAAGGATCACCTGCGCTCCCCATTCTACGGCCTTCGCCAGAGCAAAATCTGTAGCTGTATCGCAGGCATGAAGAGTCACTACCATGTCTACAGCGGAAACTCCTTCATAATCTGCAATATCGCCCTGATAGAAATGAAGCTTTTCATATCCATACTTTCGCGCCAGTCCGTTACATTTCTCGATTACATCTGTTTTCAGATCAAGACCGATGATATTTACATCATAGCCTTTTAATTCTTTCAGATAATAATACATGGCAAAGGTCAGATAACTTTTGCCGCATCCAAAATCAAGGATTGTTACCTCCCTGTCTTTCGCCAGCCTTGGAAGGATATCTTCGATAAACTCCAGAAATCGGTTGATCTGGCGGAATTTATCATATCTGGAAGTAATGATCTTCCCTTTTTCCGTCATAACTCCAAGGTCTGTAAGGAACGGAACCGGGATTCCTTCCTTTAAAATATACTGCTTCACACGATTGTGAGCCTGAATCTGCACATTTTCTCTGACCGCGTGGTGTTTCTCTTTAATAGTCATTTTGCCTTTTTTACTCACAAGAACCACACCGTCCATCAGCGCGCCCTGGCACTGAAGCTGTCCAAAATTTCCGGAAAGCTCAGCCTCCAGATATGCCAGCATCTGCTCCCGGTCATAATTTTTATGAAAGACCTTCGTTCCCTCCAGAGCAGATGCCTGATAGCAGATCTGGTCTTTCAGCTTAACCGGACGGATTTTTACTTTTGATGGTCCGTCGGCTTTTCTGCCTGCACTGAGAACAGCCTGTATCAGATTCTCATTGATCTGTTCTTCTAAATATTCTTTTAAATTTTTCATGTTTTTCTTTTATTCTATCTATCTCATTAAGCGGATAAAAGTATCCGCATACCTGTTTTATTGATTCTTAGTAACAATTCAGCAGTCTGCTGTGAATATTCTACCAGCGGCCATGACCGCCAAAACAGCTTCTGCATCGTTTTCTGCGGCAGCGTCTCCGGGAAATCTCCTGACACAGCATTACCTGCACCAGTTCATCCAGAAAACTGCCCGGAGCTGACTGTCCGGTCATTTCCGGTTCTATGCTCTCTTTAATCTTGCTGCACAGATGGTAAAACATATATTTATCCGGATATTCGTCATAAAGCCTGCTGCCTTCATAATCCAGATGATCACATTCTTCTTCCACTCTCTCCTGTATCTGCTGTACGGTTATCGGATAGTAGGATTTCATCAGCTCAAATTCCTGCTCCTGCACCCTTTCTCCTTCATATAACATAGGATTGGCATATGTGGCGTAAAACGGAAAATAATGTTCAAAATACATATCGAAATCCTGCATTCCTTCTGATAGTCTATTCCAGTATATGCTTCCGGTTTCAATACGGTTACCTGCACAAATCTTTTTACAGTGTAACTGTTCAGTCCCTTCACAGTTCCGAAGCAGCAGACTGTCGAATAATTACTTTACAGTTTCTGAATCATTCCAAGTGTTAATTTTACGCTGTGCTCAATGGCAGCCATCTCAAATTCCGCATAGTCCATATTTGCACTTCCGTCTGCCTTATCGGAAATCGCACGTACAACCAGGAATGGGATTCCATTTAAGTATGCAGACTGTCCGATGGCAGCGCCTTCCATTTCTGTTGCATATCCTGCAAATTCGGAAACAATGGCATCTTTTACACCTTTGTCAGAGATAAACTGGTCACCGGAGCAGATTCTTCCTTCAAATACACTGATTTCCGGGTTTACTTCTTTACATACTTCTGCAGCTAATTTACGAAGTTTCTCATCTGCCGGGAAAGAAAATTCTTCCATCTGCGGGATCTGTCCTTTCGGATATCCAAAACCTGTAGCATCCATATCATGATGAAGAACATCTGTAGAAAGAACAATATCTCCAATATTTACATCATTATTCAGACTTCCTGCGATGCCTGTGTTGATCACCGCTTCCACACCAAATACATCTGCCAGAATCTGTGTGCAGATTCCTGCATTTACCTTACCGATTCCGGAACGTACAACAACAACTTTCTTTCCCTCTAAAGTTCCTTCATAGAAATCCATAGATGCCTTTTTTGTGATCTGCACATCCTGCATTTTTTCTTTAATTCTCGCTACTTCCTGCTCCATTGCTCCGATAATTCCGATACACTTCATATTTAAACACCTCGTCTTTGATTGATTGTAATTTATAGTTGATACTGCCTGTGCTGAAGACAGTAATTGCATTTCCATACATACGGTTACTGAGAACGGAGTAAACAGTAACTACATACGCGTACTTATTATAGCAAATCTTTTATTTATATGGAAACTTTTTTTCGATTCTGTTATAATAATCTTTCAGGTTGTTGTTTTTTCACCTCTTACCTGCGAAGTGTATTGCCAGAAGCAGAGGAATCAGTAACTTTTTTCGAGATGTGATTTAACAGTTTACCTGATCTGCAAAATATTAATGATATCTCAGAATTACAGGAGGATAAGTGTTATGACATACAAGACTAAAGGCGTATGCGCCCGTGAAATCGAATTTGAAGTAGACGAAAACCATAAAGTTCATAATGTGCAGTTCGTAGGAGGATGCAGCGGAAATACTCAGGGAATTGCCTGTCTCGTAGAAGGTATGGACGCTGAAGAAGTGATCAAACGTCTGAAAGGAGTCAAATGCGGCTTCAAAAATACTTCATGTCCGGATCAGCTTTCTATTGCACTGGAGGAAGCACTGAACAAATAAGCAGTTATTGCTTATGAGCATCATTTGATTTCTGACAAAAGTTTACTGAATATTGAACAGGTGGAATCCACAGTTATTCATATGCTGTAGATTCCACCTGTTTTATATTACTATTTTGTATTATTCCACATTACTGTTTCGTGTTGCTGTTTCATATCACAACCTTATATTATTGTTTTTACATTACTGTTTTACACTATTTTATATTATCATTTTTACATATCCGGTCTGTCCCATTTGTCGCATAAGGACTGTACATCTCTGGAGAAACGTTCCAGGTCTTTGTTTGGGGTTCCTTCGTTTTTCTTGATGACAGCAAGCAGACGATAGCCAAGAGCCAGCAGTTTCTCGAATGCGCGGGCTGCTCTTGCTGCTTTCGGGGAAACAGATGCCTTCTGGATCCTGACTCCCACAGCTTCATGGATGCAGACATTCTGCGTCAGGTCATAGACTGTGCCACTGAAAGGTGCCATGGTGTTATACCCCAGATCATCTCTCAGTCTTTTCGCAAACACTTCTGTCACGGTATCTTCCCCGTGGGTTACAAATACTTTCTTCGGTTTCTCTTCAAAGGCTTTTGCCCAGTCCAGTAATCCATTCACGTCCGCATGACCGCTGATTCCGGGCATTCTGCGGATATGGGCTGCCACATGCACAGATTCTCCGAACAGTTTTACATCTGTCGCCCCCTCGATCAGTGCCCTTCCGAGAGTTCCCACTGCCTGATATCCTACAAACAGAATTGTATTCTTTTCATTCCACAGATTATGTTTGAGGTGATGCTTGATTCGGCCGGCATCACACATACCGCTGGCAGAAATAATTACTTTTGGATCTTCATCAAAGTTGATGGCTCTGGAATCGTCACTGGTTACAGAAATCTTCATTCCCGGGAAACTGATCGGATTGATTCCTTTCTTAATCAGTTCCATTGCCTCTTCATCAAAACAGTCATACTGATGTTCCGAGAAAATCGTAGTAGCTTCATTTGCCAGAGGACTGTCCACATAGACTTTGAATCCATCAAATCCATGTACCAGTCCATCCGCTTTGATCTGGCGGATAAAATACAGCATTTCCTGTGTACGTCCGACTGCGAAGGACGGAATGATCAGACTTCCGCCTCTGTCAAACGTTTCCTGAATAATGGAGGCCAGAAGCTGTACATAATCCGGTTTCTCCCCATGGCTTCGATCGCCGTAGGTAGACTCCATAACCACATAATCTGCATGATGAAGATATTCCGGGTCTTTGATCAGCGGCTGGTTCGTATTTCCGATATCTCCGGAAAATACGATTGTCTCTTTGTCCTCCCCTTCCTGGATCGTCAGTTCAATACTTGCAGATCCCAGAAGATGCCCGGCATCAATAAACCGTACAGAAATTCCTTCTGCCGGAGTAATCACTTTATTATAAGGACAGTGTACAAAATTTTTGATAACGCCCATGGCATCTTCCATCGTGTACGCAGGCACGAATTCCGGTTTGCCCTCTCGTCTGCCTTTACGGTTTCTCCACTCTGCCTCGAACATCTGGATATGTGCACTGTCACGAAGCATGATATCACAGAGATGGCAGGTTGCATCTGTGGCATAAATCGGTCCCTGGAAACCTTTTGCATAAATTGCAGGCAGATTTCCGGAGTGATCCATATGCGCATGGGTCAGAAGCACGAAGTCCAGTTCTCCCGGTGCTACGGGAATTTCTGTATTCTCATAATAATCCGGTCCCTGTTCCATACCACAGTCAACCAGAAACTTACGACCTGCTGCTTCCAGATAATAACATGATCCTGTAACCTCGTGTGTAGCACCAATAAAAGTAAGTTTCATACAAAAGCCTCCTTTCGGATTACTTATTATTATTGTATCTATTATACAATACAATTGTGAGGATTAACAGCTTTTTTATGAATATTTAATAATCGCAAGACAATATTGTGTCATTTATCTATCACAACACATCTTCTATAATACAAAAAGGATCCTGCCCGGATGGCTTTTCATGTCAGTTTCGCAATTGAAGCAGGGGACTTACTTGATTTGGTTAAAACATTACAAAGTAATTTCCTGTGACTGACACGAAAAAAGCTGCCGCATTTACTTTCATGCGACAGCCTTCTCCCATGCGTTTGCCACGTTTCCGGTTTTCAAATGGTGCTGATATTCAAAAACGTTTGACGTTTTTCTGCTGCAAACACATGACTTGCAGAACGGTAATGTCCGTTTACAAAATCCCACTGTGTTCTGTTTTCGTTCTGCTTCTTTATGTAGTTTATGCTACCATGTGACTTGTCTCCGAGCCTCACAGAATGCAATGTTTTTTCATGGACAGGCACTGTATGGCCTTCTCGTAAACTTCCACTACATATAATATACGAATCAAAATCGAAAATATCACACTTTTTTTCAAAATTTTTTAAAAAAATTTTGTTTTTTTATTTTTACTCCGGAATGATTGCCTGATCTGCGGTATTTTCGGCAACATCCGCTGTATTCCCGCTTCCAAAAACCTGAATCATCGTTTCCTTAAATGGTTCCGGATTGGTCTGCGCAGTCATTCCTGCTATCAGCAGAACAAACACAATTGCAGCCACAATACCTGCTGTCTGCATACGTTCATGCTCTTTTTCACGTTTTTCCCTGGCAATCCGGAACTCGTGTCTTATTTTCTTCATACGGCGTGACCAGAGAACTTCTTCGTAATTACTCTCGTCCCTGTATTTTCCGGTTGCTTTCAGATGAGCAATCAGACGCTCATATCCTGCTTTCTTTTTTTCCGGGGATTCTTTTTCTTTGTTTTTCCACGGGTTCCCGCCCGCTGCCGCGAAAATTCTTGCCTCGGCTTCCTCAGCCTCTTTCAGGAACTGCTCCCCTAACAGTCTGTCGGCTTCTTCGGTGCTCATTTTTCTGTCTATTTTGTTTCCCATAATTTCCAACTTTCCTTGACAATCCTTATATGTGAGTTCTATTATTATAGCAATTACAGAAAATAATGCAACCATAACCTCATACTCTGATACGCTGAACGGAATGCATTATTTTATGAAATTACTATGATCATATTGGTAACTATAACAAATAATCAGGAGGTTTTCCTATGAAACATATCGTACTTACCGGAGGCGGTACTGCCGGACATGTCACCCCGAACATTGCTCTGATCCCACGTCTTCAGGAACTGGGATATCAGATTTCCTATATCGGTTCCTACAATGGTATCGAGAAAAAACTTATTGAAGAAATGAACATCCCTTATTACGGAATTTCTTCCGGTAAACTCAGACGTTACTTTGATCTGAAAAACTTCACAGATCCTTTCCGTGTATTAAAAGGCTTCAGCGAAGCCAGAAAACTGTTGAAACATTTAAAACCGGATGTAGTTTTCTCCAAAGGTGGATTCGTCACAGTTCCTGTTGTGATTGCCGCAAAAAGATGTAAAATCCCTGCAATCATCCACGAATCTGACATGACTCCGGGTCTGGCAAATAAGCTGTGTATCCCTTCTGCCGCAAAAGTATGCTGCAACTTCCCGGAAACAGTCAAAAGCCTTCCGGCAGATAAAGCTGTACTCACCGGAACTCCGATCCGTCAGGAACTGTTAAGCGGTGACAAAGAAGCCGGAAGAAAGTTCTGCGGTTTCTCTGCTGACAAACCGGTTCTCATGGTAATCGGCGGCAGTCTTGGCGCAGCCTCTGTCAATGAAAATATCCGCAAAATCCTGCCGGAACTGTTAAAAGAGTTTCAGGTAATTCATCTCTGCGGAAAGGGCAAAACCGACGAAAGCCTGAAAAATACTCCAGGTTATGTTCAGTATGAATATATCAAACAGGAGCTTGCTGACCTGTTTGCATTATCTGACATCGTCATCTCCCGTGCCGGTGCAAATGCCATCTGCGAAATCAATGCCTTAAAGAAACCGAACCTTCTGATCCCGCTTTCTGCCAATGCCAGCCGCGGTGACCAGATCCTCAATGCCCGTTCCTTCGAGCGTCAGGGATTCAGCATGGTTCTCGAAGAAGAAGAAATCACACAGGAAACTCTTCTCGCAGCAATCCGCAAGCTGTATGCTGAACGCCAGACTTTTATTGATGCAATGTCCGGAAGAAGCCATATGAACTCTATTGAAAAGATTACCGGTCTGATCGAGGACTGTGTCAATCATAAATAATTATTTTGACCAAAAGCTGCGGAGCAGTTATCTGGTGTAGAGCCACGCAGCGAAGCGAATGATTTCATCCACCTGACTTCCATAAACCAAAAGCACAGGTATAGTCTGTAAATTTCCAGCTATGCCTATGCTTTTTTTATTTTTTATTTATGCTTATTTATGCGATTTTGTTATATTCTCTGATCAGCCACTTTCTGGTTCTCCAGACTCTCGTATTTACATTATTTTCTGTCATATGATACTGTTCTGCGACAATTTTGGATGGCATATCATATAAAGTCACGCTGATAAAAATTTCATAACTGATCCTGTTTTTCTTACGGAGTTTCTCGAATATATGATTCATGTAACCTCCCGTTTCCATGGCAACGATCAGTTCATCCACACCATAGCCACTTCTGATCCTCATTTCCGCTACATCTTCCACTGCATCAGAATTGGCATATTCGTACTTTCGATATGCCTTTTTAAAATAATCAAAAGACTTATGTATACTCATGGTAATGATCAGTGCCAGCAGCCTTTTCCTGTCTGAAAAATCTACTTCTTCACCCATACTGTAGATGATCGTAAAAACATCCTGACACACATCTTCTGCTTCATCCTCATTCCCCAGAATGGTACCTGCAATTTCAATTGACCGTTCACGGTATGCATCATAAATATATTCAAAATCCGCATTTTCCATGCTGTCATACATTCAGGAATTTATGACAGTTCTGCCTGCACTTTTGACAGAATTTCTTCTTTTACCTCATCTGTCAGACTGCCAGGAGTCCAGGTAATGCCTACTCCGTCTTCTTTATATCTCGGAATCAAATGCATATGGAAATGAAATACTGTCTGTCCTGCACATTCCCCGTTATTCTGAACAATATTAAATCCATCACAGTTTAAAGCTTTTGTCAGAGCACCTGCCATTTTTTTCGCAAGGATCATTGCCTTTCCTGCCAGTTCATCCGGCATTTCATAAATATTGGCAGCATGTGATTTCGGTAAGATCAGCGCATGTCCCTTACTTGCCGGACCCAGATCAAGAATGACACGAAAATTTTCATCTTCATAAAGTGTTGCAGCCGGAATCTCCCCGTTTGCGATTTTACAGAAAATACAGTTTTCCATTTTTAATTCCTTCTTTCATAATAAATGATTTATCAGACATATCTCTGCGCCAGTCTTTTTTCAGCGAAATAATTGCTCTTTTTCTCCTGTCAGCTCATAAAAGCTCAGGTTTTCGCATGATATGTCGGTTTTCTGCGAATTTTGCAATACGAAATCTGTTGCTATGTAAAATTCACAGTGATACACTTCCTTTGAGGTGATGATATGCAAGCTGAAACAGCAACAGCACAATTAAAAAAAGAATTCCAGTTTACTTTATCCAAGCTTTCTCATGAAATTCGTAATCCCATCGCTCTGATCAACAGTGAACTTCAGCTCATGGCTTCCTCTCATCCGGAGCTTTGCAGTTATCAGCAGTGGGACAGTCTTATGGATAATCTGGAATATATCAGAGAATTACTGAATGAACTCTCAGATTTCAGCCATGCAGGTACCATTTCTCCGGTTCCTGTAAATCCAAAAGAATTTCTGAGTACGGTGCTTTCCTGCGAAAAAAATACTCTGGAATATCTGGGAATTACTCTGGAAACACATCTTGAGGATATCTCTTTCCCCATCTTTCTTGACCGTGTAAAAATGCGGCAGGCATTACTGAATCTGATTCGAAATGCCAGTGAATCCATCGAACATCCCAAAGGAAAAATCATTGTCTGTCTCCGGAAATGCGAGAAAGGAATCTGTATCTCCATTCAGGACAATGGATGCGGAATGACAAAAGAACAGGTACAGACTGTATTTTCTCCTTTTGTCACATATAAAGATGGCGGAACCGGTCTGGGACTCGCTGTTACAAATGAAATTATTACTGCTCATCATGGACAGATCGTGATTGACAGCCGCCCCGGTTATGGTTCTACATTCCGCATTTTTCTTCACTGATATCCTTTTGCTGATGTCTTCAGGATATCCTTAACTGATGTTTTTTCTTCGTGTTTTTTCGTTGAAATATTTTAACTGATATCTTTTAAGCAACATCGGCAAATCCATATTTTTTCGGATGATACAAAAGCACAGCCAGAATAAATCCTGTGATCAGACCACCTACATGTGCCGCATTGTCCACGCCCTCACTGGTAAACCCAAAATAGAGGGAAAATCCCGCCATGATCAGAATCTGCCTTGTGGAAAGATCTTTCACATGGCCTCTGCCTCTGATCACTGCATAGATCATAGCTCCCATTACTGCGAACACTGCGCCTGAAGCTCCTGCTGACACCGCGAAATCACCGCTTCCAAGTTCCAGAAAAACGCACAGAAGATTTCCTCCGATTCCACCCAGAAGATAGATCAGAAGGTATCTGAGCCTGCCTACTGTTGGTTCCAGTCTTGCTCCCAGAACAAAAAGAACCAGCATATTATTTCCCAGATGCTGTGGTCCGAAATGCAGAAACATACTTGTGAACAGACGATAATATTCTCCATCTGCAATCATAGGTGTGTAAGCTGCGCCACATTGCACCATGTGCATGGTATCCTCTGTGCCTCCGGTAAATTCCACTGCAAGAAATACCAGAACATTTATCAGGATCAGAAACACGGTCACGGGTTCTTTCTTTAATTCCTCCAATTCATGCCTCTTTTCTGTGTTTGTTTCCCACAGGCTGATTTCCTCAGAATATATTATTTTTATATGCCGGAAATTCCTGTGTTACTTGCTCATCTGTGTCTTATTGTATCAGACATTTCCAGTTTTTACAAAGTATTTATGCGCAAATAATCCGTCATTATCCGCATTTTACACGTCATTTTTGATTAGTATGTGTTATATTTTGATCTCTACACGTCATTTTTGATTAGTATATATTGTATTTTGACGTGTCGCATGTCATTTTACACAAGTCAGACAGGATATTTATTCCATTTGCGATCATTATTCCAGAAAAATATATCTTGCCTGCGCAAAATCTACCTCATCTTCCTGTTTAAGCTGATATTCTTCGTCCGGAAGCAATAACTTTCCATTGACAGCGGTTCCATTTCTGGAGTTCATATCTGTAAGATAATAGCCATCTTCTTTTTTGCGGATTTTGGCATGAATCCTGCTGACAGTAGGAAGTTCAATCACTGCATCGCAGGCATTTTCCAGTTTACCGATCACTGTCAGGTCATCATTGAGATAAATGGTTGCCAGTTCTCCTGCTTCTTTGCTGACCAGACTCGCAGGGCCAGATACGACACCTGCTGACAAAACTACTGTTTCTCCAAAGTTTTCATGCTTTCCCTGATACTGCTTTTTCATATTTTCCTCTGCAAACTTCTTCTGAGTCCTCATTTTTTCCTGATCTTCTTTGCAGATTTTTTCTTCTGAATCCTTAAAAAACAATTTCTGACTCTCATAACTTTCACTGTTATGATTTATTTCCCAGTCTTTTATCTGCCTTCCTGCTGTATGAGAATCAGAAGCATCTTGTTCTCTTTGATTCCATCTGGTTTTCTCCTCCTGAAATGACTGAGCGGACATTTTTTTCTTTCTTCTGTTCAGAAACAATGAGATCAGCATTGCACTTCCCATACCCACAAGCACCACACCCAGAAGGATTCCGGATTCTGCATAAGGAAGATATCCCGCAAAAGCTGCTGCTATGATTCCACTGAGCAGTAAAAATATTACCAGCAAAATCACCAGCCTTTTTATCAAAAGCTTCTGAGATGTATTAAGAATGTGTCTGCCCTGAACAGAAGAATTCTGATTTTTTTCTTCCTCGTTTCTCCGAAATAAGATATCGGATTCCCGTATGAACCCTGTCTCTTTCTCTGTCCTTGTATTTACATTTTCTTCCTCTTCCGCTTTATCCCCCGTCAATCCTCTGGCGATATTCCCGGCGATATTTCCAGCTATATTTTCTTTTCTGTTTCCCGTCATACTGCCGGATATCTTTCCTCTTTCTGCTTCTGTAGTCCCTGTATTCTCTCTTCCTTTTCCCTGTGTTTTATAAAGTTCCTCTTTGATATGTTCCAGATGAAAGCTGTCCTCCATTCCCCGCCTGTAAACCCCATATCCAAGAATAACCGCATCTCCATCCTCATGGTCAATTTTCGGAAGGATATATTCCGTCAAAGCCTGAAACTGTTCCCGGATGTCCTTTTCATATCCCGGCATCAGGCAGAAATAGATTTTCTTCTTCTCCATATCTACAAAAATATATTCCGGAGCGATCACCATCTGACCTGGATTCATAAGATATTCTGCCGCATCCTCCATTGCCTGAACAAACCCGCCAAAAACCAGTCTCAGATCATCCACCCCAAACTTCCTCTCTTCATATAAGGTACTCAATGACTGTCTGGAAGTAATATCAAAATATACCAGAAACTGTCCGTCCATTCCCTGGATTCTGCATTTCAATAATGACGGAATTACATTCCCTACAAGCATACGCACCTGATAAGAATCTGTGTTGATCTCACTTTCTCCGTAAAGGATCAAGTAATTATGATTCATATCTCTCTTATATTCTGCTTTCATTTTATTCACCGGCTCCTTTCAGGATTGCTGCTGCACTGCGGATTTTTCGGATATGTTTTACAGGATCAATAATCTTTGCCGTGCCTTCTGTACGCAGATGCCAGGAAAGTCCTCCATAACCGGAAACCGTATCCAGATCATAAGTCACCTGCACTTCTTTTCCCACATTAGTCTGTGTGCTGAGATTTTCTGCTCCGAAAAATCCGGTATTGGCAAGTTCTTCGCTGCGTATTCTGGCTGTCTCATACACCTGCCCGTCTTTCCTGATTCCTTCCATACTGCCGCTTAATGCAGACTCATAGGCAGCCACTGTCAGCCACGCTCTGTTGTGAACAAAAAAGCTAAGATAAAGAATCCCCATCAGCACCAGTAGAAGCAAGGGCATCAGACATGCAGTTTCTATAGTCAGACTTCCTTTTTTTGCGTTTTGAAAAATGCCCTGCGTCTTCTTCCGGATTTTTATCTGCGTACTATTATTTTCTGCCCTTTTTTCTTCCGCTTCTTTCATTTTTACATTTCCAGTTTCAACATTCCTCATCCCCATAAAATCACGCCTCCCAGATATCCCATCAGCAGAAATGGAACAAACGGTATTTCCGTATTCCTGTTCTTCTTCAGAATCACAAGTAAAATTCCTGCATATACAGCACTGCTGAACACTGCTCCCAAAAGCATAAGAAAAAAATCTCCCATATCCATCACCGTTCCCAGTGCCAGGAGCACCAGACAGTCTCCCATTCCCAATGCTCCCTTGGTGATCACACTGATTCCTGCAAATAACAATCCAACGCCAGCCACAGGTAAAATTTCCACCGAAACTCCCTTACCAGACAATCGCCAGATAATACCTGCTATTGCAAAAATCCCTGTAAAAATCAGAGATATTTCTCTCTTTCTGATGTCTGTCCAGGAATTGACTCCAAGAAAGATCAATATTCCTGTTTCCCATATCATTTCCATCTGTTGACCTTCTAACCGCATACTTTCTGTCTACATTTTTTCCGGTACACTTCCCATTCATGTACCTTCTGTCATCTACTTTTCACTATCTACTTTCCACCTTTACATTTTCAATCCATATACACTATCCCCATTATCCACATCTGCTGCAGGTTCCCATGCCTGAAACAGATGATTCTTTCACCAGTCTCACCGATCGTTTCAGGCCACTGCAGGATTCCAGGTTATGGTATCTGTTTCCCTGATCTGTAACATATACAATTCCCGCCGGTTTTTCATTTCTGCTGCAGGTTTCGCAGGCAGAATAATGTTCCCCATACTGATTATTCATTGACAGCACAGAACTTCCGGAAACCTGTTTCAGTGAAACATTCAGGTAACTGCATCCCGGGTCTTTGTGACAGACACTTCCTGATGCAGTCACATAAACCATTGTTTCTGTATCACCCTGATTTCCTCCATTATCTTCAAATACAGTTCCCGTCCAGGCATGAACTTTGACATGGTTATAAATGATAGTTTTGGGCAAGGGGACCAGACCGCCAAATGGTTCGTACGTATACACATCCGGCAGTGTAATATCCCCCGCATCACTTCCGCCTGCCAGATATGCGTACATTCCTGCCTGCTTCGCTTTTGTACACAACTGGCTTAAATGTTCTGTCTGTAACTGATAAATATCCATAAAAGAAATCAGCGTCACCATACCCATAAAAAAGATCGGCAGCACCAGAGCCGTCTCCACTGCCAGACTGCCCTTTTTCCAGAAAGAGGTGCGCAAAGATACTTTTACAGTGGAAAGTCTTTTCCTTCTTTTCGGGGGAAACAAGGATGGATGAGTCGTTAGAGAGCGTCTTTTCCTTTCATAGATTTTTTTATCTTTTTTTCTGATTTCTTTTTTGCATTTTGTGCTTTCCATCTGTAAAAGCATCTTTGTACACCTCTTTTCTTTTAACAGTGTTTTTTATTCTGTCATCAGTAACTCAACTATAGCAATCCTCGTAAATAATGCATTTAAGACAGTTCAGCAGAGGGTGAAAGACAAGGAAGATATCTGCAGGCGTGCTGACGCACGGCAAAGATATCTGACGCAGGATTTCACCCTCTGATGGACTGGATTAAGATGCGTTATTTTAGAGGATCGCTATAATATCATCATGAATAACACTGTTAATAACAGTACTGTCTGATAACCTGAAACTCTTTCTTTTTATTGGCTTTCACATCCGCAAATGCCTCCAGTGCCACAATACAGGAATCCATGTAAAAATGCTCCCTCCCATTGCTCCGGATAGTATTTTCGATCATATCCATGGACCGCATTACCTTTTTACTTTTATTTACAGATAAAACCAGTACCTGAAGGTAATCCTCATAGGACATTCCATTTTCATCATTTCGCCGCATGGAATCCAGTCCCTGCATAAGATTCGGAAGATTTTCCAGAGAAATCTGCCATTCTGCTGCAGTTTTTACCAAAGGGATCTTGCCTCCGCAGAAAAGTTCCCTTACATCCAGAACGCTTTCTGCAAATGCCCAGCACAGAAGTAATGCAGATTCAATCACTGCTGCCGCAGGCGGAATCAGAAAGCTGGAAGCGATCAGTGTCGCAAGTGCCTGTGCTTCCGAACGTTTTACATTGTCTGCCATCAGGCAGGCGAAATTGACACCTTCTCTGATAAATAAAAGTTTTGTGGCAACTGACTTCAGATTATCTACATCATTGTCTTTTCCCGCAAAAATATACTCCATCTGATATGCCAGCCCTGCCGAAGAAGGTTCGCTGTAATTTCCCAGATGATTCATTAAATACTGCTGAAAAAGAATCCCGGAACTATATCCGTTTTCTGCTGTAATTCCGTCCGGCATTTTCATTCCCTGCTGTAATTGCCTGCCGGAAACCAGCGTACTTTTGTCAATCTCATTAGCTGAAATTCCTTTTCCGGCGGGAAGGACAAGTTCCAGAGCTCCCATTTTCATGATTCTTTTGATTACTGTGATCGGATTATTTACAGGTTTCTGCGCCGGTGGTACAGGCTGTGCTGGCTGAGCTGGCTGTTCCGGCTGACCGGTTCCACTTCCGAAAGAATCTCCCGATGAACTGTTTCCTCCCTGAGAGTTCTGATCTTTCCTCTGTTCTTCCTGCTTCTTTGCTGCTTCTTCTGCTGCCTGCTGGCTTTTCTGCGAAGCCTGATCCATCTCCGAATCATAACGGTCGATCGAACCTCCGGTTTCTGCCTGTCCTGCTTTTAAATCCGCTTCTTCTGTTTTCTTTTCTCTCTCTGACATTCTGTTAAGGAGGAGCTGTACTCCCTGGCTTCCAAGTGTTTCCTGCATATACTGTACGATCTGCTGATAAAAAACTTCTCCGTTCTCATCTGTCAGAAGACGATAGCCGGTAAGTCCGCTCTGCTTCAGTTCCAGTTTCTGACTGTTCTGTTTTAAGACCGGTTTCATATAGGATTCCAGATTGTCACAGACGGCCGCCAGATTTAGCTGACCTCCGCCAACAGACCCGTCAAAAGCAAACAGATCATACTCTTCCAGCAGTTTTTTATCATACTGTCCAAATAAAGAATACAGGCCAATATCCATTCCATTGAGAATCTGTGTCCGGGCAGATGCCATTCTTACAGACTCAATACTGGTACACACAAGAGAAAGCATCAGACTGAGAATTAAGGCAAGAAATACAGTAATACTTCCTGTTCCGTTTCTGTTTCTTATTCTGCATCTGCTTTTCACCCTTTTTATACAGATTTCTCCTGTACAGTTCTTCTCAATGCACATCTCCATGCAGAAAGTACACCTCCTCCTTTATGATCAGATTGTGTTACTCTGTTTGGTGACCTTGGAAAGAATATTTTTTACCAGATCGGTAAGCTGTTCCTTAAAAAGAATGACAAGTCCTATCAGGACCAGAAGAATCAAAATAATTTCCACAACGCCTACTGCGTCTTCTTCCTCAATGAAATTTTTCGCCAGCTTTTTCAGTTCCATCAATTTCTCCATCTTCTTCCTCCGTCTTTTTTTATATATTTTCCCTTATATTGTTACCTCCGGTCAGCAGTTCCCTTCCTTTTTTCTCAGGTTCCTCCATAAAAGGAAAGAAACGCCGGAATCATCACAATTGCCATAACAACGATAAGCATCATCATCATAGGTACCAGCAGTTTCGTAGCTGCCGCTTCTCCCAGAACACGAGCTTTTCGTTTTCGTTCTTCCCAGGCTTCTGTGGATTCTCTTTCCAGCATCTCTGCCATCTGCCGGCTTCCTTTCTGAAGATTCTGGATCAGAAGGGTGGCAAAAACTTTATATTTTGCCTGCCCGCACCGTTCTCCGAATCTCCGGTATGCCTCTGCTTCCGAAACACCACTTTCCATTTCATAACAGACAATGCGGATTTCTTCATAGGCAGCTCTCTGTATCCGTTTTCTTTTCCTGCCATAGTCCAGTGAGATTTTCTGAAAAGCTTTTCTTACCGTCATTCCTGCCTGAACCAGAAGCGTAAATTTCATGATCAGTCCCGGATAATCCATCAGAAGTTCCTCATATCGTTTCTGGAGTTTTACCTGTTCTTCTCTTCCTTTCATGACCAAAAGCACCAAAGATGCCATAAGAAAAATCCCCGTCAGAAGCATTCCGGAAGTATCCGCAGGACTTTCCCATACCAGATGTTTTCCTTCCCAGGAATCCGGCAGATAATAATAGTCCGGATCGTTTTTTTCCTCGTTATACTTCGCCACTGCCTCTGCCAGATCTTTCTGTGCCTGCTCTTTCGGAGTCAGCTTTTTGCTCTGTTCCTGTTCTTCCTGCTCTTCCAGTTCTTTTTCCGGTACCTGAATGTACAGGGTGACTGCCTTTTCTCCATCCATGGATACCATGAATTCCTTCTCATAAGATCCTGTGTCCTCCTTTTCCATGCGATATCCCTGAGAATACACCTGTCCGCTGCCTCCGACAGTAAGAAACATGCCGAGCAGATTTCCGGCCACGGCAATCATCGTAAAAAGCCGTATTCCATCTCTGCCGCCAATCCCTGCTGAAGGAATCCATCCTTTTTTCCATCCCAGCAGTAATACCGGAATCATAACAAAAATGACAACATGTACCCACATCTCTTCTGTTACACCTCAATATCTACAATTTTTCTTCCCATCCAGTATGCAGTGATATAAATTGCAAGGCATACACTCATTGCGGCAATTCCAAAGGGATTTCCATAAAGGACATTTAAAAATCCCGGAGAGGTCATCTGTAAATAAACGATGATTCCGGCAGGCATCAGACTCATGATCATCTGCTCAGATTTTTTCGCTGCCAGTGTAGCTTCAATCTCTTTTTTTACATCAATCTTATCTCCCAGCATCCTCGTCACTTTCTGGATCACTTTATTCATGTCCCCGCCAGTACGTTTGGCTGTGTAAAAAACAGACGCAAAATTTTCGATATCTTCCACCTGACTCCGCTCGCCCAGATCCAGAAACAGTTCTTCCAGAGGAACACTGACATGCTGCTGGCTTTCGATATACCGAAACTCCTCCACCACATCCGTTCCCCTGCCATAAAGACGCTCCAGATCTCTGGCGCAGGCATTCACCGCACTTTCCACAGAATATCCCGCCTGTACAGCGACACTTAAGGAGGTCAGCGCATCTTTAAACTGGTAGTTCAATTTCTTACGCCGCTCCCGGATCAGGCGATTCTGCTGCCATTTCAGATAGCCCATAGCTAATGGGCTCATCAGAAGCAGTACCCAGATACTTTTGTAGAAAAGATAATCCACTGCTGCACAGAGCATAAATGCCTGCAGCAGATATTTCATGATTTCTTTTCCCGTGAAATGATAATGTGCATAGTCTCTTTTGGCATATAACTGTCCTTTTTCTTTCCCTTTCATAATTCAATCCCCGCTCTTTCCAGTTTTTCCATGTGGAGGAGGGGTGCTGTCCTGACCAGACCTTTTCCCTCCTGCCACTGATACAGCGGCCGAATCTGGATTCCTCCGTTTTCAAAACCGCACACTTCAGTTACTTCCAGTAATTTCCTTGACTTATCCCGCATTCTTCCCAGATGGACCAGAATATCCACGCCGGACGCAATCTGTCTGCGGATAGCTTCCAGCGGAAGGTCTACTCCCATAAGCACCATGGTTTCCAGACGGGATAGCATATCTTTCGCAGAATTTGCATGCGCAGTTGATAAGGATCCTTCATGACCGGTATTAAGCGCCTGCAGCATATCCATAGCCTCTCCGCCCCTGACCTCGCCCACGATGATCCTGTCCGGACGCATTCGCAGTGCAGATTTGATCAGGTCACGGATTGTCACGGAAGCTGCACCTTCCATATTTGCCATCTTTGCTTCCAGACGTACCAGATTGTCAATTCCCCGGATGCGAAGCTCTGCATTATCTTCTATGGTGATCAGTCTTTCATCCCTGGGAATATACTCTGACATTGCCGCCAGAAAGGTTGTCTTTCCGCTTCCTGTTCCACCTCCGATGACCATGGAATATCTCGCTTTCACCAGTTTCTGTAAAAACTCTGCACACTCCTGCGTGATACTCCCCAGTGCGATCAGTTTCTCCATGCTGATCGGATGTTCCGGAAAACGGCGGATCGTCAGGATCGGTCCGTTTAATGCCACAGGGTAAATAACCGCATTGACACGGGAACCGTTTTCCAGTCTGGCATCCACGATCGGCATGGATTCATTTACCACACGGTTACATTTGCCGACAATCTGCTGGATCACATCTTCCAGTTTTTCACGGGAAGTAAAGGTTTTATGCCATTTCATCAGTTTTCCGTTTCGTTCCACGAAGATTGTCTCCGGTCCGTTTACCATGATCTCTGTCACTGTCTCATCATCGATCAGTTCCTGAAGCACATCCAGTTTACGCACAGAATAAAATAATTCCTGTCTGAGCTGCACTTTCTCTTTCAGTGCAAGGCGCACTTCTTGCATCTGATTCAGGATCAGTTCATCGATCACATCCAGAATTTCCTTATCTGACAGTTCTCTGGACAGATCCAGTTCTTCCATCAGCATCTGACGCAGCATTCGAAATGTCTCTTTGTTCATCCTTCTTTACTTCCCTTCATGCCCTTTTCATTACCGTTTATGCCGTTTTTATCCCATCATCACAGTTTCCTGTTCTCATGTTTATTCTGTTTCTTTCCGCAGAAGTTCCCGTACATAATCTCCCAGCTCGCTCCACACCATCTGTTCAATACAGGAGGCAGACGGAGCCGATATCATATGAAACGGCGGACTGATCTTTACTGTTTTTTCGAGAATCTGCGGAAAATCCCAGATACGCACCAGATTTTCAAACTGTGCGATCTTACATTGTGAGACAGTATCCGCCAGTACAGGCATGTAAATCCGTTTACACAGGTCAAGTAACTGGAAGTTTTCATCAATCCCACATCCAATATCCAGCACTACCACTTCATAGGAACTGTCATGCATGATCATCTGCAAAAGCCGTTCCCAGTCCTGCCAGGTGATCCCCCGGATGTCTGCCGGCATCTGTACAGGGGGAATGTAATCCAGATTGTTGATGGTCTGTACCATACTGTTCATTTTGTGAAGCAGATTCTGGTTATCCTGTCTCACATAATAAAGAAGATCGCTTAATGTATGCGCAAATCCTTTTCCCAGAAGTTCCTCAAATCCGGAAAATTCCTCCAGATTCAGGTAAAGAACTGCTTTGTTTTTTGCAAGGATCTGCCCCAGCGTCAAGGCAAAGGAGGTCTTGAGACATCGTCCCAGAGGCGAATATACTCCCAGGATTTCCGTGTTCTTTTTTAATACAGGAAAAGTATCCGAAGCAGTCTTTTTTTCTGTCCCATAGTACTCCATAACTTCACGGAGTACATCAGAAGATGACTGATATTTATACACACTGGGATACTGATCAAGGTCCGGAGGATGCACACCCTCCGACAGAATAATGATCTTTCCGATATCCAGTTCCCGGACTTCACGGCACATGGCCCTTCCGGAAATTAACAGCAACTCTATATGTGTGTGTTTCCCATAATCAATCAGATTCTCAACTGCTGTAAATGCCTGTATCTCAAAAGGAATATTCTTCTTTCGATTCAGAAAATCCATAAAATTCAAAGCATACTCTACTTCAAGATCGCACACAGCAAAAACGCTTCTTCTCAATAAATACCTCCCACGTACAACATGACACTCAGAAAAACGGGCACAGTAAAATGAAAATTCTCCGGAGCTGTAATCTCTTTTCTTCGATAGGGTATTATTTCTCCTGCATTTCTACAGTTCTCCATATAAGTGATAAAATACTGGATTCTTTCGCAGAAACTGCGTGTAGTGATCAGAAACAGGACAGAAAAAACTGCTCCCAGAAGAAAAGAAGAAAGAATACATCGAAAAACTGCTCCGGTGCCCATGACACCTCCCAGTGCACAGAAAAGTTTGATATCTCCGGCACCTAACATCCCGAACAGAAACAGGATAATCAGAAACAGCGGAAAACTGCTTCCTGTAACAAAAAAACATACCCCGGAAATGCCTTTTTCCCGGATACATATCATCAGTCCCAGAAACATGGAAAATAAGATCCAGCCATTATCAATCTTTGCATTCCGAAGATCCATGATCATGGCAGTTCCGGCAACTATGACAGGAAAAAGGTGAAAAAATACACGGCTTATCACCTCCCGTTCCAAAATCTCAGGATTTAATCAAATCATGTAAGTCCCCTGCTTCAATTGCGAATATCCGCCTGACTCTGACAGATAATCCTGCATTTCTTTTGTTCCTTATATTTGGTTTTTAATAAAAAATAAAAGTGGAATTTACCGCCGAGCTGGCGGGATTGACTACCAGAAGATCTCTGGTGAATATTATTATAGGACTGGGCAAGGGATTTGTCCAGTCCTGTTTTTTGTCGAAATTCTAAAATATTTATAAACAGTTATTCTCTGTCAGCAGAAACCATACTGCTGCATTTACTATCTTTCTTATACTGTCAGATTACAGTACAACTTCCATTTTGCATCCGGCAGGTGCAAGAACGATTCCTGCATCTGTATCTTCCACTACAGTTCCTCCTGTGACGCCGGATACTGCATGGATATTTCTCAGAAGGTAAGTCATGCCTTTATTCTCTTCTGAAGTTTCGAAGATTACATTGTTTCCGTCTCTTCCGGCTTTTACAACCATTGCTGTCTCACCTGTTCTGGTTACAACTTCGCAGGTTGCTACTGCCTTTTCTCCCAGTTCATAAACCTGAATCTGAACATCTTTTTCCAGATCATAGTCAACGGTTGTATCGACTGCGCCGATCGGGAGCAGAGTGTTTTCTCTTACAAATACAGGCAGTGAGAAGAAATCATAATCTTCTGCATACCATCTGCCGCCTTCTTTGACCTCACCGCTTAACAGATGAGTCCATTTTCCATTCGGCAGATAATATTCTACGTGGCTTTCTTTATTGAAGATCGGTGCAACCAGAATGCTGTCACCTAACATATACTGCATATCCAGATATTTTACAGCCGGATCATCATTGAATTCCATGATCATTGCACGCATGGACGGAATACCTGTCTTATGTGATTTCACAGCCATGGAGTACAGATATGGCAGTAATCTTAATTTCAGTTTTGTAAACTTACGGCAAACGTCTACAGCTTCCTCATCGAACAACCACGGTACACGATAGCTCTTGGAACCGTGCAAACGGCTGTGTGTGGAAAGAAGGCCAAACTGTAACCAGCGTTTGTATACATCCGGTGCTGCTGTCAGTTCAAATCCACCCATATCATGGCTCCAGAAGGAGAATCCTGATAATGTGAAGGACAGACCGCCTCTTAAGCTCTCAGCCATGGAAGCATAAGTTGCAGAGCAGTCACCACCCCAGTGAACCGGGAACTGCTGTCCGCCTGCTGTCGCACTTCTTGCGAAAAGAATTGCTTCTCCTTCGCCTTTTACTTCTTTCAGCAGGTTAAATACTGTCTGATTGTAAAGGAAGGTATAGTAGTTGTGCATGGAGACAGGGTCAGAACCGTCGTGATATTTTACATCGATCGGGATTCTTTCACCGAAGTCTGTCTTAAAGCAGTCAACGCCCATATCAAGCAGAGTTTTCAGCTTATTCTGATACCATTTCACTGCATCCGGATTTGTAAAGTCAACCAGACCCATTCCCGGCTGCCAGTTATCGATCTGTTTTACGCCCCTTCCATCTGCGCGCTGTACCAGATATCCATTCTCCATACCTTCTTTGAAGAAGCCTGTTCCCTGTGCGATATAAGGATTGATCCATACGCAGATTTTCAGTCCTTTTTCTTTATAACGTTTCAGCATTCCAGGTACATCCGGGAAAATTCTGGAATCCCATTCAAAATCACACCAGTGAAATTCTTTCATCCAGAAACAGTCAAAGTGGAATACACTTAACGGAATGTCTCTGTCTGCCATTCCCTGGATAAAGGAGTTGGTTGTTTCCTCATCATAGTTGGTTGTGAAAGATGTGGAAAGCCATAATCCAAAGGACCATGCCGGAGGCAGTGCCGGTTTTCCTGTAAGGTCTGTGTAATTCTCGATCACACCTTTGATATCATCGCCATAAATGATGTGATATCTGATCTCTTCGCCTTTTACGGAAAATCCTACATTCTCAACTTTCTCACTGGCAACTTCGAATGAAACATGATCGCTGTGGTCTACGAATACACCGTAATGTTTGCTTGTTACATAGAATGGAATATTTTTGTAGGAAATCTGGGAAGCGGTACCGCCGTCTTCGTTCCAGATATCTACAACCTGTCCGTTTTTCACAAATGCGCTGAATCTCTCACCAAGACCATAGACGCATTCACCCGGTGCAAGAGAAAGCTCAGTTACCATATATGGCTGATACTGTTCTGCCATATAGTTTGGTTCCGGGAATTTAGTCAGGGTTGCTCTGTCATACTGCATGTATCCAAGGTTGCGGAATCCGATGTTTGTCAGAACTTTTCCATCTGCTTCATAAGTAATCTGGAATTCTTTTAAGTTGACCCTTACGGTCATTCTTCCGGCTTTCATCACTGCCTCTGTGTCAGTGATCTCTACTTCTGTTTCCTGCGGGTCTTCGTTCAGGTCATATCTTGGCTCGCCTTTGACATATCCTTCGTAATGATAGCTTCTGACACTGATGATATCTTTGCGTACAGAAGTAAATTCTGTAGTGATGGTTCCTACATCCAGAGCACCGCCTCTGTCATTAATCTCGCGGAACGGAGAAACAATTCTCATTCCTCCCGGAATTGCTTCTGCTGTGAAAGCCTGTGATGCATAAGATGCATTGGCACGTTCATTCTTCTCCCAGTAACCTTCTGTGAACTTCATTCTTGATCCTCCTGTTTTAATCCTGTAGTAGAAACGGATACGATGATCTGTTTCTTTTGCTTCATTGTCCTGCTTTCCTGTTTCATGATGTTGTTCTCATGTGTGTTGGCAGTTACCTGATAAGCTGTCCGTAATCGAGTAATCAACAGCTCTTTTTGTTATTCTCAATATAACCCATTTTATGTGCATTGTCAACATTTTATTTGTTATTTTTGTTAATTTTATTGTAGGTTTTCTTCATAACCTATGATAACCTGTCAAAACCTGAAAAAACCGTCTTTCCATTCGTACCAGAATAATGGAAAGACGGTTTCTCCTTATAATTGTTTTATATTTATCTTATTGTTTATATCGTATCGTTTATGTCCTGTTTATCTGTTTTTATCTGTTTTTGTCTGTTCTTATCCGTTTTATTTCTGTGTATCTTCTACAACTTCGATTTCAAACAGACGCGCACATATCTCTTCTTCCATTCTCACACTCAGAGAACTTTCAGCCGCATTCCATCCAAATGTAACCGGACGATTCTGCGGATAGGCACAGCGGACTTTTACTTCTTTTCCTGCAAGTCTCGTCATCGGAAGGGAAATTCTGTCTTTTCCGCCTCTGCGCCATACTGCCACGTAATGTTTCTTTCCTGCATCCAGAGCAAGGGCTGACCAGTCATCAGAATAACCGGAAGTTCCGATCGGCCAGTATGGATATGCCTGTCTGATATCCCCGCGGATGGTTTTGTAATAATCCAGGGCTTCTTTTACCAGATCTTTTTGCACATCCGTAATCTCTGCCAGATGTCCGCTCTGATGGATGCGGAGAAGAATGGCATTTACCATATTGAAAATCGTCTCTTCTTCTCTGGCTCCTGCTTTCGGATAAGACCAGACCGCTGCCTGCTCCATGGCAACAGCCAAAGGTGCATTTGCAGAAATGGTCGCATAATAACGGTAATCTTCCTGATCACTGGTGGACTGAATGCTGTATCTTGACAACATTGCATAGTCCATACGAAGCCCACCACTGGAACAGTTCTCGATAATCAGGTCCGGATATCTCTGGAAAACGCTGTCCAGCCATGCCAGATAAGCTCTCTCATGTCCAAGCAGTCCTTCACCCGGGCAGGATGCATCTACTTCTGTGCCGATTCCCGGTTCGATATTGTAATCCATCTTGATATAACCGATGCCATATTCCCGCACCAGACGGTCAATGACTTCATTTGCATGTGCAATGACTTCCGGCTGACGGAAATCAAGCTGGTATCTGCTTCTGTCATAGATTCTCTTTCCATGTCTCTGGAAAAATGCTTTTTCCGGCATTTTCTCAACCATCGGACTCTTGATTCCCATAACTTCCAGCTCCAGCCAGAGTCCCGGGATCATTCCTTTGGAACGGATATAGTCGATCACTTCTTTGATTCCATTTGGAAAACGTTTCTGAGAAGGTTTCCATTCCCCTACCGCATCCCACCAGAATCCGTCTGCATACCAGCCTGCATCAATGCAGAAATATTCACAGCCTGCTTTTGCCGCAGCATCGATGAGTGGGATTTCTTTCTCTGTGGTCGGATCCGCCCAGAGGCAGTTCATGTAATCATTGAAAATGACGCCCATTTTTTCATTATCCTGATTCTTTCTGCGAATCGCTCTTCTGTATTTCGTCAGTTCCTTCGCCATCTCTCCCAGTTCTCCGGTAACTGCTCCCACGCCTGCCGGAACTGTGGTAAAAGTATCTCCTGGTTTCAGGTCTTTGAACCAGTGAGACTGCTGTTCTGTCGGTCCGCTGAGCTGCACATACAGATGATTGGTAAAATCGCTGACTTCCCAGTGCCAGGAACCATTATGCTCGATCTGCCAGAACAGTCTGCTTCCTGTTTCTGTGTTTGCCACATATCCCATCGGAATATAACTCTTTGCAGACCAGTTTCCGGTGTTGGTGATCTCAAAAGCTTTGGAAGAACGGACAGGAGCCTTAAACTGGGCAAATTCCATTCCTGCGTCTGGAAGAGAATATTCTTTTACCTGAAGCTCTTTCTGCCATGCATTATGTACCACTCCGATCCGGATTTTTTCGTCCGGTGTCAAAACACCTTCTTTTTCCACGCCGTTCAGATTGAAGGTAGAAACATATTCCAGAGTCTGTGTTTCTGTTCCTGTATTCTTTACTTCGCACCAACATCTTACCATGGCAATTCCGTCAAAAAACTGAAAGTGATTTATCGCCTGTAATCCGGATTCTTCATCGCCTGTACAGATTTCCAGTTTTCTTCCGGTTTCATTTCTTTCATCTTTATGGCTCAGATATTTCATGCGGTATCCCGGCGCAGTTACAATATATTTGGTTCCGTGACGTTCTTCTGGTCTGTCATAGCCTGCTGCCTCCAGTTCCACCAGTCTGCATCCGTTTTCTTCGTAATCATTTTTTATCGTCTTTTCATCAAACGGCAGTGCAGAAAAATGAAGCAGTCGGACGCCTCCGTCCTCTCTGATCTTCCATACCATGTGGATGCCGTTTTCATGAATCTTAAATACTTTCTCCATTGCACTTCCCCTTTTCACGTGTATCCTGTATTTTCAGTCTCTTATCCTTTAATGTATGATATTTTTATATTCTGCTGTATCTGATATATACTTGATATCATTCACTGTAAAACCAACTTTTTCTGCTGTTTTTTACCCGTGTTATTTCTGTAACTTCTTTACACTTTCACGTTCTATGAGCTGTACTTTTGTCTTGTGAATATACGGCGTACACGTTTCTCCCTGAATCAGTTTCATCAGGATATCTACCGCCACAGTTGCTTTCTCTTCCACATCAATCTTCATAGTGGTAAGCGTCGGATATACGATGGTGGCAAATACGTCATCATCAATTCCTGCCACTGAAATATCTTCCGGCACCTCTACCTTGTTTCTGTGAAGAAAAGAAATCATCTCCGCCGCATTTCTGTCAGTGGAAAAAAACAGTGCCGTGTCTGTTCCCGTATATTTCAGCAACCCTTCGTACACTTCCTGCCTGCCGTCTGCTTCCACAGGCAGCCACCTCGTCTCCAGCTCACAGCCGGATTTTTCTGCCGTCTCTCTGGCTCCCAGATATCTCCGGTAGTCTGCACCATGATCATCATTTGCCAGATACACGATCCGTTTCACTCCCTGAGAGATCAGATATGCACTCATCTCAGCTCCTGCCTTTTCATCTTCTGACGTTACGAAATAGAACTTATCATCCTCTTCCGGAAGCTGCCCCATATCTATGGCAACCATCGGTTTGTCAGAAAGTGCGGAAATCTTTTTGCAGTATACAAGAGGCATGGAAATGGAAATAATCCCGTCTACGTTCCATCCAAGTGTCATCTTCTCAATTTCTTCCACGTTCTTGTCCGAAAAAATCATGATATAATATCCTTTTTTCCGCAGAAGTTCCTCAAGCTTACCGATGATTCTTCCGTAAAAAGGACTTTCATATGCAGACCCTCTGGCAAACGCAGGCGTGTTGATCAGGATGCTGATAATCTTTGAACTCTTATTCGTTAATGCATTCAGCCCCAGCCTTGGAATATAATTGTTTTCTGCAAGCAGTTTCTCTACTTTCTCTATTGTTTCTGCGGAAACCCGGGCTGTTTTTTTGTGCAGCACATTGGACACTGTCGTTGTACTCACTCCCGCCATTTCTGCTATTTCTTTAATTGTGACCATTCTTATCTGTTTCCTTTCTGGTAACTGTTCAGTACCTTCACAGTTATCCTTTCTGTTTTATGAGCAGACATTATATTACTACTGCTTTTTCCTGTTCACAGTTCATCACAGCCCATAAAAATATTTCTGGAAACACGCCGTATGAACAGTAAGTAATAACAGTATACTACATGTATACAGAAAATAGCCACATGTATCTTGCATAAACAGGAAAGTTTGTGGTAATATTCTCCAAAAACAAAAATAATACCTTTTTTATTACTATGATATGAACAGTCAGGCGGATAAATCATCCACCACACCATTTGCTCATAATTCAGACAGGAGGAATCATTATGTGTACAGCAGCAACTTATAAGACAAAAGATTTCTATTTTGGCAGAACCCTTGACTATGAATTTTCCTACGGGGATGAAATCACCATCACTCCGAGAAACTATTCATTCCACTTCCGTCATTCAGATAAAGTTCTGAACAGTCACTATGCAATCATTGGCATGGCTCATGTTGCCGGTGACTATCCGCTTTATTATGATGCCATCAATGAAAAAGGGCTTGGAATGGCAGGTCTGAATTTTGTGGGAAATGCAGTCTATGCAGAACCGGTATCAGAGAAAGAAAACGTAGCCCAGTTTGAATTTATTCCGTGGATTCTCAGCCAGTGTGCCACTCTGGAAGAAGCCCGTCAGAAACTTTCCGTTATGAATCTGACCAACACACAGTTCAGTGAAATGTTTCCCTGCGCACAGCTTCACTGGATTCTGGCAGATGCTTCCGGGTGTATTGTAATCGAGTCCATGAAAGACGGACTTCATATTTACGATAACCCGGTCGGAGTTCTGACCAACAACCCACCATTTCCACAGCAGATGTTTCAGTTGAATAATTATCAGGGCTTATCTCCTAAACAACCGAAAAATACCTTTGCCCCGGGCTTGGAGCTTCAGTCTTACAGCCGCGGCATGGGTGCCCTGGGACTTCCGGGAGATCTTTCTTCTGCTTCCCGCTTCGCAAAAGTCGCATTTACCAGAATGAACTCCACCTCCGGAGAATCCGAAGCCGAAAGCGTCAGCCAGTTCTTCCATATCCTCGGCTCTGTAGATCAGCAGAGAGGATGCTGCGAAGTGGCAGATGGAAAATATGAAATCACCATCTACACTTCCTGCTGCAACGCGACAAAAGGAATTTATTACTACACAACCTACGAAAATCATCAGATTTGTGCTGTAAACATGAACCATGAAAACCTGGACACAGACTCTCTGATCCGCTATCCGGTTCTCGCAGAACAGCAGATTCATTTTCAGAACTGATATGCCGTTGCCCAAACAGCGATGTAGCAGTTTCGACAAATAATCCTCAATTATAACCATTGCCACTTTTCGGTTCTGTACGGTATAATGAAAATAATTTATTGTTTCAAAAACAGGTAATAACAATAACAAAAGGAGCGTAATTTATGTCTTCATTATTTATCGTAATTCCGGCATATAATGAGTCGGAAAATATAGAACAGACCATCAGGGACTGGTACCCGATTGTAGAAAATCACAACGAAGAAGGGAAGTCCCGTCTGGTGATCATTAATGATGGAAGTAAGGATAATACTCTGCAGCTCGTCAAAGCCCAGATGAAAGCTCATCCTCTACTCATCGCCCTGGACAAGCCTAACGGAGGTCACGGTTCCACCGTTCTCTACGGTTACCGCTATGCCATTAAAAACCATGCCGATTACATCTTCCAGACAGACTCCGACGGGCAGACCAACCCTGACGAATTTGAACAGTTCTGGCAAAAAAGGAACCATTTCGATGCCATCATCGGAAACCGTGAAGTCCGTGGTGACGGAAAATCCAGAAAGTTTGTAGAAAATACCGTATGCTTCCTGCTTCGCATGATCTTCCATGTAAAAGTCCCGGATGCCAACGCCCCATTCCGCCTGATGCGCACCGACCTTGTAAATAAATATATCCGGCGGCTTCCAAAAAACTACAACCTTCCTAACATCATGCTTACCACTTACTTCGTATACTATAAAGAAAAAGTAACTTTCATCCCTATCACTTTCAAACCAAGACAGGCCGGAACCAATTCCATCAACCTGAAAAAGATTACAAAGATCGGATGGCAGGCAATGAAAGACTTCCGTACCCTGAAAAAGTCTATGTAGACCCGACCGACAAACATTTTTTCAAATAATATTTTATAAAATCCAAAACAGCTATCCGGCATCTCAACAAATGCCAGATAGCTGTCTTTTTCTGTTTTCCTGTCAAACGGATATTCACAATCCACTTCGCCACCTGCCTGATTCGGTTAAATAATCTGCTACTCCCATATAACCAGTTTCATCAGTTTTTTCACAGCCCCTATTACCTTTGGTGCTAAATATGCCTTTGGCAGTTTCTTTTTAGAATAAGCCCATACAAGACTGTTCTGTGTTTTCTCTGTCAATACCGCCGTAAAAAATCTTTCCCAACTGACATATTCTTTACAGTCTATATAATCTTCCGGTTTCTGAAGGATTTCCTCTACTTTCGCATTGGGAATCACAGCAGAGGAAAGAAGCAGCCATTCAAATGATTCTGGTGCATAGAGCACAACATTCTCGTAGACTTTCAGATATTCATCAACATCTTTCATCTCAGAGCCAAAAGCAGCACCATCTACAATCACCAATCTTGTTTCTGTTACGTTTTCACTGTCCTGAAGCTTTTTGATAACATTAGATTTTCCACTTGCAGAAATACATTTAATATTTTTCTGTTCTGCCAGTTTTGCAAAAAAATCATACCCGGAATTAGAATCTTCTGTAATTATAAACCCGGGAACAATTTCACTCCGCACAGATATTTCTCCGTACAAATGGTAAATTTCATTATATTTCTGTTTCGCTTCATGGAATTTTCCAGACTTACGAAATCCATAAATTTCCTGTACACTGTATGGAAGCATTGGTAATTTTTCCCTTGTTGCTATTACAAAATAATTATCTGAATTTTGTACAAGCATGGCGAATTTCTTTGAAGTCAGAAAGCGATTACCTTCATCAATAAAAATGATACTTCCGGAAATTTCTTCTATCTGTCTTTCCCAGTCTTCATTATCTATTGTCCTGCATTCACAGTCACAGGAAAGAAAAACTCCACTGTCCGAACCATATCTTCTGTAATCACGGATCAGATCAATCAGAACTGTTTTTCCAGTTCCACTGTCTCCTGTAAGAATTGTAATATTTCTTCTGATCACAAAATCATATTTTACTTTTCTTGATTCTACGATTACTCTGTGTGAACTTTTCATACCTGCTCCTGCCCCATCTCATTTAAATACTTACTGGCTACGGGAATCAGCTCTTTCATGGAGTGTACGATTTCTCCTCCATTTGCTATCCGGATATCAAATTTTGTATCCTTTCCAAAACTCATCATATGTCTGAGATTAACAGTAACATCTTTCTGCTTTCCTATTTCCAGCAGCCATTTCGCACAATTATCTCCACAGGTTGATGCATTGAAAACTCTATCCGGTTCATTCAATATCAACAACAAAGTTTTCACTCCCCCTGACAATCGTTCCGGAGGAATCTGACCCAGAACCGGGCTATTGATGCATTCTCCGCTCAAAACATCTGAATCATCCACATCTCTTATCATCTTTTTCGCAATATCTGTTTCAAACCATTCCGGTTCATAAGTATTTTTAAAAAAAACATTCGTATTATAAACACTCTGCGGAGCATCTCCATATATGATCGTAAGCATACCTGACACCTCCATTATTAATTTTCCTCTTACTGATTATATCAGATATTTATCCTACTTTACATAAAAAAGTAAAAAGACCGCTCTCGTCAGATTTATCAGCATGAAAATACCCCCATATAGGACCATATCTTCTCGGAATTCTAAGCCTTGATTTTTCAAGGCTTTTTCTTTGTTCATAACTAAAATCCCCCCATTTTTTTCTAAAAAGTACTTGACAAATCCCTCCCAAAATGTGGTGTTTCACGCCTTGATCAATAAGAAATATCTCTTACGGCTCTGCCGATTATATTATTTTTGAAATGGAGGCATTATCATGTTACCTGTTTATTCACCTGAATCACATTCCCTTTACCAGGACTTCTTTATCTCTAATTTTTTACTTTATTATCCAGATCCTTTTTCTATATCCAGACAGACATGGAAGATCATCGTACAGTTCTGGCATCTGGATCTTTCCCAGACTACAAGCATCCTTTTGGGTTCTTATTCTAAATTCGGACCTGCTCCACGAGATCCAGTTTCCATGCTGCGTTCTTACCTGCTTTCTAGTCAAGCGGATATTCGCAATCCGCTTCGCTACTTGCTCATAACCAAATAACTGCTCCGCAGTTTATCAGAAAGAGCTTGCACTCTTCCTGATACAAGCAAGTCCCCACCCACTGCTTATTGCTTTTCGCAATTGAAGCAGGGGACTTACTTGATTTGGTTAAACTCAAGATCACTTCCATTACTGATTGGATATCCAGACTCAAAGAATGTCCTTTATATGCGATCATCAGTGGATTCTACCCTGATGATGTGCCAGGCATCGGTACCTTTTACGATTTCTTCCGGCATATCTGGAACTCTGAACAAAAACATCTTTCTGTCCTGCATACCTTTTTTACCATGAAAACATGGCTTCCGGAATACAGGGTCACGAAGCTTCTTCTGGATGCAGCACATGATGCTGATGCTGTCTACCGGTACTGCCAGGAATCAGACATCCAGCCTTTTATAGATCTTAATTCCGGTAACACTGGTAACTTTATCTATAAGGATACTTTCACAATCAATAACGATGGTGTCCCTGCCTGTAAATTGGGCTTACATATGAAACCAGACGGCGTAGAACGGAACAGGAACCGCTGCAAATGGCGCTGTCCAAAAGCAGACAGATCCGGTTGTCACTGCGAAACTCCCTGTTCAGATTCCTCTTATGGGCGTGTGGTACATACACCTGTCAAAGACAATCCACGCCTCTTTAACATACCGCCAAAAAACAGTTTAGAATGGGATAAGGAATATGATAGAAGAACTTCTGTAGAACGCTCCAACAAGCGGGAAAAAGAAGATTATAAATTAGAAGACGGCAGACACCGTTCATCTATGATGTGGTACTGCCGCCTCTACTGCACCATGATGCTGCAACATCTGGATGCATGGGAAATGCCATCTATTGAGGCATTCCAGTCATTATTAAGTTTAGACGCTTAATAATGATAGTTTACGTCATACCATACTTTTTTTCAAGACATAGTTTCAGCTATGTCTAAAAGTCATGCCCATTGAAATGTTATACTTTCAATAAAAGCAGATTTCTTCTATCAAAATGCTATATTTAGTTTTATTTGGCTTGGTATTTACTCACCTTAATTGATTCCGAGAAGTTATAACACTGTCAATATTTTTCATGTTAATTTACTCTTGTTCCATCTCATTTAAATACTTTTATACGCAAAAAAACTTGCGCTCCCACAAAAGAAACGCAAGTTTCAAATTCTAAATTTCTTTATGACTCGTAACTCTCAGTCGTGCCATCGCTCTTGACAGTGCCAGCTGATTCATATGATACTCCTGAATACTCTGCTTCTGTCTCATCTGCTCTTCTGCTCTTTCTTTTGCTTCCTGCGCACGGCGGATATCGATTTCCTCCGGGCTCTCTGCGGTTAAGCAGAATACTTTTACACGGTTATTGATCATTTCTACAAACCCACTGCTCACAGCCAGCACATGTTTCGTACCATCTGCTTCCTCGAAACGCATCTCGCCCGGAATGATGGCCGCAACAATGTTCTCATGCTGTGCCAGAAAGGCCTGCTCACCGTCAACAGCCGGAATTGTCAGAGTCTTGCCACGTCCTGCAAACGCCAGCTTATTACTGGCATAAATCTCAAGACCAAATGTATCTGCCATAAAATCCGCTCCTTATTCCTGACCCATCTCAGTCTTTGCTTTCTCGATGACATCCTCAATTGTACCAACATTGAAGAAAGCATTTTCCGGATACTGATCCATCTCACCATCAACGATTGCCTTGAATCCACGGATGGTTTCTTTCAGAGGAACATATTTACCCTTGATACCTGTGAAGTTCTCAGCTACATGGAATGGCTGGGAAAGGAATTTCTGGATCTTTCTTGCACGGAATACAGTGCTCTTATCTTCTTCAGAAAGCTCTTCCATACCAAGAATAGCGATGATGTCCTGAAGTTCCTTATACTTCTGAAGGATTTCCTGTACTTTACGTGCTACTTCATAATGTTCTTCACCTACAA
>OLRG01000184.1_pt1 | contig 65950 bp, 3 predicted proteins | sample 1672331 | NCBI WGS metagenome assembly OLRG01 (sample SAMEA3136672, study PRJEB25190) | human gut metagenome
CTCATTGGAAACGAGACAGCGTCCCTGAGCAACTGTCTCATTCCCGACGGAGGCAAATGCCGCGAGGGGCGCGGAAAGGTCGCCCACTCCCCTCCTGTAGGAGCGATGCGGAGCGTGCCACGGGGTCTGACCCCCCGTCACGTCGTCAAAGACACGTGCGCGCTTATGCATACGAGCAGGTCGAGCGGGAATCGGAGCCTCATAGGCAACGAAGCCGTCGATCTCGCGCCTGGAGTCGCACAGCCACGTAAAGATGGCCAGCGTCTGCAGCGCGGTGCGGGAGGGCACCGAGGAGGCGCAAGTCGCGGCCGCCACGGCGGGCGTCGCAACCACAGGCTCGTGGACCGCAGGCGCGGAGGCGCCGGTCACGGGCGTCGCAGCAGCCGTCGCGGGCTCCATCGCCGTCGCAGCGGCCGTCGCAGGCGCGACAGCGGCCACAGGAGCGACCTCGTGGGCGCCAGCGGTGCTGACGCGCGGCTTCAGGCCACGCACACGGCGTGCCATGCGCTCGCGCGTGCCGGGCGCGTCGGGGCGCGTCGGCGGCACGATCGCCGCAAAGCTCTCCCAGACGCCGTCGTCGGCGCGGCGGACGGAATGCGCTCCGTAGGCGGCCACCAGGCCGTCCAGGACGCGCTCTCCGGCCTTGGAGACCGTGTGGGCTCCCTGGGCCGCACCCAGGCGCTCCACGGCGCCACAGGCGGCCTCGTCGGCCAGAACGGGTATCGAATGCGCGCCACGACCCGCCGCGGCCACCGAATGGGCACCGCAGCAGCTCGTGCGCAGCTCGTCGTCAGATGTGTCGGCGCTCGTGGCAACCGCGTGCGCCCCGATGCCGCTTTCGGCGGCCTGCGCGAGAAACTCCTCGCGCGTCTCGCAGTCCCGCTGCGCCTCGCGCTCCCTGCGCGACACGCGCGAACCGTCGCTGCGGACGGAATGCGCACCGAAGCCGCTCGTGCACAGCACGCGCGTGGCCTTGGCATCGCTCCAGCTCGCGGAATGCGTGCCGTAGGTCGCGGTGGCGGCCTCGTAGGCCTCCTCCTCGCGGCGGCGAAGCGCCGCAAGGCCGATCAGGATCGCGCAGGCCACGAGGGCGGCCAGGGCGATGATCCACAGGGTGCCGTCGAAGGGCACGTCGCCCGTGCGGGGCGGTCCGTCGACGACGACCGGGTCGGCGCCCTCGAAGACCGGGGTGAGGCTAATCGGGCCATCGATCGTGAGCGTGGTCAGATCGGTGGTGAAGCCCTCGGTGACCTCGCCGGTCTCGGCGTTGGTCATCGTGTACTTCCAGCCGCTCAGGTGCCAGCCGGGGTTCGGCTGCGGGTCGAGGCCGTCGACGAAGCTCTGCGGGATCTTCTCGCCGTAGATGACGTCGGTGGAACCCGGGGTGATCGAGCCGCCCTTCTCGGGGTCGGTCGTGGTCACGGAGTAGGAGTTCTTCTCCCACTCGGCGTAGAGCTTCATGCCACTCTCCGGCATCAGCATCTGCGCCTGGCTCAGCGTGTAGTGCGTGCCCGTGCCGTCGGCTGCGGTGTTCCAGCCCTTGAGCGTGTAGTGGCCACGCTTGAAGGGAGAGCCGTCGGACAGGGTGAAGTAGCTGCCGTGCGGGGTGGAGAAGGTGTAGTTCTCGCCCTCGCCGCCGTTGGGATCGTACTCGACGGTCGCCTCGGGGTTGCGCTCGAAGATCGCGCGGTACTCGGCGCCGTAGAGGCGGCCGGACTCGGAGTCGGGGCTGACCACGATCGTGGAGCCGTCGGCACCCTGGTAGGCGACCTCGTTGGCGTAGTCGCTCACGGCGCGGGTGCGACCGTCGAAGACGATCTCCCAGCGGACGAAGTGCCAGCCCGGCTTGGCCTTGGCCACCGAGTGCAGCTTCTCGCCAGCAGACGAACCGTTCGGGTCATGCTCGCCGGAGACGGCCTTGATCTTGTCGAGGAAGCGGTCGATGTAACCGGCCTCCTCGTTGTCGACCGTGTACTTGATCTCGATCTCGAGCTCAGCCCACTGAGCGTACAGCTTGATGGACTTGACCTCGGCGTTGGCGTTGAGGTAGTTCGAGATCTCGGCGTAGGTCATGTTATTGGTGATGGCCAGGCCCGTGCCGTCGGCCTTGGTGTTCCAGCCCGTGAAGACGTAGCCAAACGGGGCGGCGTCGAGCTCGGTGTCGTTGCTCTGGTCGAAGCCGTTGTCGGTCCAGGCCACGTTGTGCTTGTTGAGCTGCTCCATGTCCAGCGGGTTGCGGTAATCGGGCACCGCGGTCTGGATCTTGGGGTTCGTGTCCTTGTCGTTGTTCAGGTCGTAGAGGACCTCGAAGTCGCTGGCGATGGTCCACTGGGCGTACAGCGTCAGGCCGTTCTTGAGGATGGCGGCGTCGTCCAGTGCGGCACCGTAGATCCACTCGGCGATCTGCGCGTAGGTGGCGTCGGCGGTGAAGTCATGGCCGGTGCCGTCGGCCTTGGTGTTCCAGCGCTGCGGCTTGTCGGCCAGGCGGTAGCCGATGCGGGTCGGCGCGGCGGTGGCCTTGGAGTCGGGCTTGGAGGTCCAGCTCAGGCCGGTGATGGTCTGGGCGTTGGCGTTGGCACCGTAGTTGGTGTTGAGGAACAGCTTGAAGCCGTTGGCCTCGCTGTAGATGACCTTGAGGACGTTGTCCTTGGTCGCGTCGCCGATGAGGCTCAGGATCGAGGCGGCGTCCAGCACGTAGCCCACGGGGCGGTTGGCGCTCACAATGGCGTCGGGAACCGTGTAGGAGCTGCCGTTGTAGACCTTCTGGTCATCGGCGGTGTAGTTGATGTCGAGGAACTTGACCTCGCCGTTGGAGTCCTTGGTGTAGAACTCGATGGTGACGGGCAGCCACTCGGCCCAGACCGCGTAGACGGTGACCGGGGTGTCCAGGGCCGTCTTGGAGTCCAGACCCAGCAGGCGGGCGAGCTCGTTGTAGTTGACGGTGGCGCCGCCATCGTACTTGACGAGCGTGCTGCCGTCGGCCCTGCGGATCTCCCAACCCATCCACTTGTAACCGGGCTTGCTGTAGCCGGGGGTCACGATGGTGGCGGGGTCGCCCATGACGACCGGGGACGTCCAGCGGTAGTCGCCGTTGTCAACGATGGTCGTGGCGGGGTCGTCGGCACCGTTGGTGTCGTCGGCGAAGATGACGTGGTAGGTCAGGGCCTTGATCTTGGCATAGAGCGTGATCTCCTTGACGGAGTCGCGGGGCACGCCGTAGATGCCGTAGACGATGTCGCCGTAGGACATGGTCGCGGTGACGTCGATGCGGTCGCCGCCGACCTTGTACTGCCAGCCGTAGCCGTCGAGCTCGTAGCCCTCGAAGCCGGAAGGCAGCGTGGTCAGGCCGAGGTTCTTGTCATCCCAGGCAACGCCCGTCTTGTCGCCCACGGGGCGCTGGGTGCCGTCGATCTCGACGACGTAGTTGACCTTGTAACCCTGCTTGGGGGCGAGGTAGACCTTCATGACCTTGAAGCCGTCCTCGAGCGGGGCGTCGGTGGTGTTGTAGATGCCCAGGGCCTCGCAGGCGGCGATGTACTCGTAGCCGGCCAGACGCGGCAGGGTGTAGGTCTTGGGGAAGAAGCTCGAACCCTGGGTGTTGGGTGCGGTCACGGTGATGGTGCCGTTGGCGCCCACGGTGATGGTGGCCACGCCGTCGCCGGAGGCGAAGGAGGCCGGCCAGTTCATCGGGGTGACGAGCTCCTCGGTGGTGACCAGCGTGTTGCCGTTCCACTCGGCCTTGTAGACGAGCACCTTGAAGTCGACGTTCTTGGTCCAGTTGGCGGTGGCCTTCACATTGAAGAAGGGCATCTGGAAGTTGGAGCCGCGCACCATGGACTGCTCGACGCCGTCGGCATCGGTCCAGGTGATGGTCCAACCGGACAGGCTCATGCCAGCGAGGCGAGCCTCGGGGATGACGACCATGCCGCCACCGACCGCGCGGTTGGGGCCAGGCGTGGAAGCCCAGGTGCCCGCGTCGCCCTTGTCGTTGGTGCCCAGGTCGTACTCGATGTTGTACCAGATCAGGTCATAGTAGAGCTTGAGGGTCGTGGAGCCGTCGGCGGCGACCACGGCGGAGAGGACCTGACCGAAGGCGTTGTCGTTGAAGACGTAGCCGGCGTAGGTGCCCGAAGCGGTGTTCAGGCGATGCGCGTAGGCTGCGTTGGCGGCGTCGGTCACGTCGGCGCGCTCACCGGTCTCGAGGTCGGCGAACTTGTTGGGCGTGACGTTGGCCTTGGTGTAGTTGCCGTCGGCACCCTGCAGGTAGTACTCGATGGTGTACTCGGCCTTGCCGGGGACGAACTTGGCGTAGTAGGTCATGGGGACCCAGCCCGAGGACGGGCGCGTCGGGGCCAGCTTGGCGCTGATCATGACGGTCGGGTCATTGGGGTCGTTGACGATGTTGCTCAGCAGGCCCAGGTCCACGCGCTGCGTGCAGGCGGCGTCGGTGTACCAGCCGTCGAACTTGTAGCCGGTGTTGGCCGTGGCCGTGGAGCCCTTGAGCTGGCTCGTCAGGGCGTTGATGATGTTGTCGCCGGGCGAGTCGAGCGTGCCGCGGCCGATGGAGCCGGCCTCGATCTCGTAGCGGATCTTGAGGCTGTCGAACTCCCAGATGGGAACGAAGACGACCTCGTGGGCGGGCATCGTGAAGGAACCGCCGGCGGCGACAGCCGCGCCGACCAGCTCGTTGCCCTGGGCGATGCCGTCACCGTTGGCGTCGACCCACTGGCGCCAGCCGGCCAGGGTGTAACCCTCGCGGCTGATGTCGCCGGTGCCGAGCAGCGTGACGGTCTCGTCAGTGCGCGGGCTGGGGCTCACGGTGTACTTGGAGCCGGTGGTGCCGGCGGCAGCGCCCGTGGTCGTCCAGACGGGGGCCGGGTTGCCCGCACCCAGGACGAAGCTCAGGGACTGCGGAGCGGCCTCCCACATGGCGGTGAAGGTGATGTTCTCGTCGATGATCCAGTCCCTCGTGCCGGCCACGCCGAAGACGCTCAGGTCGTAGGAGGCAGTCGGGGTGTTGAGCACCTCGTAGTAACGGGTGCCGTTGCGCTCCCAGGACCAGCCGATGAAGTTGTAACCGTCGGCGGCCGGGGCGTTGGAGTCATAGTTAGTGCCGTTGAGCATGAAGCGCACGGAGTTGACGTTCTTGTTGGCGGACAGCGGGATGTCCTTCTCGACGACCACGAGCTGCGTGAAGTCGTCGGAGCCGGTCACGCCACCGTGGTTGGAGGCGCCGTTGCCCGGGGAGTAGATGACGCTGAAGGTCTGGGCCCACAGGGCGGTGAAGACGGTGTCCACGTTGATGAGGACGGTGTCGGGGTTCACCGTGGTGAGGGTCATGCCGTTCTCGTCGACGTAGGACCAGCCGGCGAGCGCCCAGGTGGCGTCGGCGACGACCTTGATGTTGCTCGAGCTGCCCGTGGCGGACGGATCGTTGAGGTTCTTGCCGTGGTTGACGCGGAACGGCAGGGTCGCCGGGGCGATGACGCTCACGGTGCCATGGGCGTCGGAGCCGGCCACGAAGGTGACGGTGTGGCCCAGGCGCGTCCAGGTGCCCACGATGTTCACGTCGGCATCGGGCATCGAGAAGTTGGCGCCGTTGGCGAGCGTCTGGGTGGTCTTGATGGTGGAGTCGGAATCCTGATAGGTCACGGTCCACTTGAAGTCCCAGCCGTCGGGGGCGGTGATGGTCGGCAGCACGAGGGCAGTGCCGAACTTCTGCAGGGTATGCGAGGCGGTGATGCCCGTGGTCTCGTAGGTCGGGGTCGGCGTGGGCACGGGGGCGTCGGCGCCGGGAGCGGCCGGGCTGACCCACACGTCATGCTCGTTCACGCGATAGTACAGGTGCAGTTCCTCGCCATCGACCAGGGCGGCGATGTGGAGCTTCTCGCCCAGGATGCCGGTGGCATGGGTGAAGCCCTTGACGTGCTTGACCATGTCGTTGGAGACGTTGACCACGGAGTTCTCCTGGCCGGAACGGACCTCGAGCAGCTCGGGCTTCTCGACGAAGGTGCCGGGGTTGGAGGCGTCCTCGAAGAAGTGCTTGATGTTGTAGTTGATGGAGGACAGGGCGCGGAAGTGGGCCTCGTAGGTGCCCGAGGTGAACAGGCCGTCCACGGCGGTCACGGTGTAGCTCTCGTCCTCGGTCAGCTTGACGCCGTCCTTGTACCAGCCCAGGAAGACGTAGCCGTCGGCGACGGTGACCTTGACCGTGGGGGCCGGGCCCGTCACGGCGTCGATGTCCTTGTACTTGGAGCCACCGGAGGGAACCGTGATGGTGCCGTCGGTGCTCTTGATGATGCCGCCGACCTGGGCGTTGAAGACCAGGCGGACCACGTCGGACTCCCAGAGTGCCTTGAGCACGATGGGGTTGGTGTTGTCGTCGTTGACGGCGATGTCACACAGCTTGGCGTTGGTCGGGACGACGGTCCAGGTGCCCGTGGCGTTCTTGTACTGCCACTTGGGAGCCTTGTAGCCCTCCCACACCGGGGTGGTGACGGGGTACAGGTTCGAGGAGTTCCAGGCGACGGTCTTGTCGGCGGGGGTGCCCACGGTCGGCGGGCAGGCGTTGCCCAGCACGTCGGCGCCCAGGTCGTAGGAGACCGTGAAGAGCTTCTCGACGAAGTACACGTTGAAGGTGATGGTGCCGCCCGAGGTGACCTCGGAGCCGTCGGCGTTGATCTTGGTGGCGCCGGGGATGGTCTGCAGCACGTAGCCCTTGAGGTCGGCGCGACGACCGGAGCCGTTCTGCATCTCGAAGCGGGTCACGTAGTCGATGCCGTTGAAGGTGCCGTCCTTGATGTTGATGCCGACGCCCACGGGGGCAAAACCGGCGTCCTGCTTGAGGCGGGCGGCCTGGCTCATCAGCGGGTCGCCGTTGGCGTCCACGTTGACCTTGTAGTAGTTGATGACGTACTTGGCGTTCTCCTCCATGATGGCGGTGAGCACGAAGGTGGTGCCGTCAGTCGGGGAAGGCGTGCCGTCGAAGACGCCCACGGAAAGCGGGGTGCCGGCCATGGCCTTGAGCCAGGTCTGCTCGGTGCCGCCCGCGGGGGTGTACTTCCAGCCCAGCAGCGACTTGGAGCCGTCAGCCGGGGCGTAGTTGTAGTAGGCGATCGTGTCGTTGAAGTTGACGCCGGTGATGTTCTTCACCACGGTGCCGGACTCGGACTTGAACTGCACGTTGAAGGTGCGCTGGCCCCAGCAACCGTAGATGGTGGCGGTGGTCTTGGTGTTGTCCGAGGTGCCGTACAGGCGCTGGTAGATGTCAGCGAAGCTCGTGGCGTTGGTGACGACCAGGCCGGTGGCGTTGGAGGCGGTGTTCCAGTTCTTGAAGTCGAAGCCCGTCTCGGTGAGCGTGGCGTAGCCGCTGGGCAGCAGGCCGGTCTGCGTCCAGGTCACGGTCTTCGCGGGGAAGGTCGTGGTGGTGGAGCCGGGCCAGCTGGGAGCGTAGTTCAGGGTGAAGGACTTCTCGTTCCACTTGGCGTACAGGGTCAGGGTGGCGGTGCCGTCGCCGTCGACGGTGATGCCAGCCTGCGCGATGGCCTGCTCGAAGGTCTTGCCGGAGCCGTCGATGCGGGTGTCGCTGAAGTCGTCCTTGGTGTACCAGCCGGCGAAGTCGTAGCCCTGCTTGGCCTGGCCGGTCTTGGCGCCGGCGGGCATCACGTTGTCGATGACCGCGTTCCAGGTGACCTGCTGGCTCGGGACGGCAGGGGCGCCGCCGTTGGTGTTGTAGACGATGGTGTAACCGCTGCGCGGCTCCCAGATCGCCTTGAAGGTGCGGGCGGCGGTGACGCGCTCGCCACGCAGCGAGCTGTCGCTGATGGTGCGCACCACGGCGCCCGTGGTCGGGTTGATCTCGGCCCACTCCTTGAAACCGTATCCCGTGTTGGCCTTCATGGCCGCGCCGGTGCCGGTGTAGGTGGGCACGTTGGTGCCGTAGTTGGTGTTGAAGGTGAGCGTGACGCTCTTGTCGGTGGAGGCGGCGGTGCCGTCGGTCCAGGTGCCGTTGTCGCCGACCTGGAACTTGATGACGTACTGCTCGGGCTCGAAGTAGGCGTAGTAGGTGGCCGCCTTGTAGACGCCGCTTTCCTTGCCGGGGGTGAGCTTTTTGGTGGAGGCGTTGACCCAGGCGGCGTCGACGGCAGTGGTGTGCGCGGCGTCCTTGAACCAGCCCACGAACTTGTAACCGGTGTTGGCGGTCGGCGTGGAGCCGTTGGGGGTGCCGCTGACCATCTTGAAGGTCGTGCCCTCGGAGCTGGCCGACAGGGTGCCCATGGAATCGCAGCCCGTGGCGAACTTGTAGAGGATGGTCACGGTGTTCTCGCTGAAGACCGGGTACAGGGTCACGCCGTAGCCACCGTCGGCGGCGACGGCGGGCAGGTTGTAGGTGCCGGTCTCGCGAACGCCGGCGGTCATGGTGAAGGTGTTGGTGTATAGCGGGCTCGTGCCGGCGACGTAGCCGGTGGACACGGTGGTCCAGCCCATGAAGGTGTAACCGGTGGGGTTCGTGGCCGCGCCGTAGGCCGGGGCCTTGGGCAGGTTCACGACCTCGTTGGTCTTGGCAACGATGTCACCGGGGGCGGGAGCGCCCGTGACACCGGGGATGTTCACGCAGTTGTTCACGAAGTGGATCTGCTGGGAGGTCTCCTCCCAGATGGCCGTGAAGGTGTAGGACTGGTCGACCGTGGTGGGAAGCGCATCGCCACTGGCGAGCACGAACTTCTTGGCCGCGTTGTAGGAGCCCACGGCGCGCTTGGTGACGTTGCCGGACAGCACGTCGACCCACTCCCAGCCCACGAACTTGTAGCCGGGGGCGGCGTGCGGGTTCAGGCCGTTGCGGTCACCGGAAGGATCGAAGGATCCGCCGTAGCCGGGCATGTTCCAGCCGAGCTGGAGCTGGGTGTAGTAGGTGCCGTCCTTGGTGACGGTGTTGGCGACCATGGAGCCGTTGACCGTGCCAAAGGCGTTGGCACCGCCGTTGGTGTAGGACACGGCCACGGTCTTGCCAAAGCGGGCCACGAAGCGGGAGTGCGAGGTGACCTGCCAGGGGGTGCCGGCCTCGGCGCCCAGGCCCAGGATGGCATCCACGGACATGATGCCCTTGGAGGTGCCGCCGGTCACGGACAGGGAGGACGTGGAGGTGCAGCCCTCGAAGAGCTCCCAGCCCATGAAGTAGTAGTTGTTGGCGTCCTTGGGGTTGATGGTCGGGGTGGCAGGCAGCGAATCCATGTAGTCGAGCTGGTAGTTGCTGGTGCCGCTCATGTTGCCGTTGGTGGCGTCGTTGACGAAGAGCACGTTGTACTTCACCTTGGACCAGACGCCCTCGATGACGACGGCGCCGTTGGGCATGGCAAAGGTGCCGCTCTTGACCTGGCCGGCAGTGAGGCCGGAGACGGTGTTCTTGAGGGTCCAGCCGGTGAAGGTGTAACCGGTCACCGCAGGGGGAGCCGTGAGCGTCACGGTCTCGCCAAAGCGCTTGGTGTCGGTGGCCGGGGTGTAGACCATGGAGGGGGGCACGTCGCCGGAGTAGGAGACCTGCACGTTGAACTGGTTGCGGTCGAAGTAGAGCTTGAGCACATTGTTGGCGGCCGTGGCGCTGATGGCGGTCAGGTTGGTGACCGATCCGGCCGCGGCGGAGTTGAACGTGAAGCCCGTGATGTCGGAGCGGGTCACGGTCACGGTCTTGGTGGAGTCGTTGGTGCCGGCGGTGGTGCCCAGCTGCAGGGCGTAGCCAAACGGCGCGGTGCCGCTGCCGGCGGGGGTAGTGACCTTGGTGTAACCGGAACCGGTGGTGTTCTGCTCGTAGTACTCGATGGTGTAGGCGAACCACTTGGGTGAGACGGTCAGGTAGTAGTCACCCGTCACGTACAGGTTACTCGTCTTGGGAAGGGCCAGGGTCTCGGCGGTGGAGACCTGCGTGCCCGTGGCCGAACCCTTGGTCCACTTGGAGCCGTGGGTGGCGTTGAACTCGTAGCTGGAATCGGTGATGAGCGGCTTGAAGCCGGTCGAGACGTTCTTGGCCGTGGGCGTGGAGTCGCCGGCGTTGGCGTAGATGGCGCCCGTGGCGGCACCCACGTAGATCACGGTGCCGGCGGTGTAGGCGGAGCCGTCGCCGTACTGGATGCCGGCCTTGGAGCCGTCACCGTAGACGCGGATCTGGACCTTCTTCTCCTCCCACTGCGCGTAGGCGGTAAGGGTCGCGCCGCTGGGCAGGCTCGCGAGCGTCCAGGTGGAGCCCACGGAGTTGCCAGTGGCGACGGTGTTGCCCGTGCCGTTGGCGACGGTCTTCCAACCCTTGAAGTCGTAACCGGCGCGCGTGGGGTTGGCGGGCTGCGTGATGGTATCGGTGGGCTTCACGTTGTTGGTGGTCGTCGGGGTGGGACGGCCGGTGTAGTTGTGATCCCAGGCGATGGTGTAGGTATAGGGAGTCCAGTTGGCCACGATGGTGGCGGTACCCGCGAGGGTGCCGTCGGCCGAGGTGCCCGTCCAGGTGATCTTGAAGTTGGCGACGGCCACGTTGGCGCCGGCGGCGGCGATGTCGGCGGAGGTGCCGGCGGTGGTGGTGTAGGTCCACTTGGCGAAGTTGTAGGCCGTGCGCTCGTAGACGGTCGTGCCCTGCGGCACGGCGATGGAGCTGCCGTACTTGACGGTCATCTGGTAGGGATCCGGGGTCTTGTGCGAGGTGACCTCGGATGCCGTGGCGTTCTTGTCAAAGGTGAAGACGACGTTGGCGGCCTCCCACTTGGCGTAGAGGACCTTGCTGGCCGTCATGTTGGTGAAGGTGTGGCCGGCGGTGTACACGGTGCCGGTGCCGGCGCTGGACTCGGTCCAGCCCCTGAAGTTGTAACCCTCGCGCCACGGGTTGGAGATCGTGGCGGCGGCGGGGATAGAGGCAGAACCGCCGTTCAGGATGTTGTTGACGGTGTAGACGCCCGTGGTGCCGTTGTAGTTGCCACCGTTGGGGTTGAGCGTCAGGGACACCTTGTCCTTCTCGGTCCACTGGGCGTAGACCTTGAGCTGCGTGGTGGTCTCGGTGGCCTGGCCGGCGTCCTTCATGACCTGCCACAGTTTGTTAAAGGTGTCGACGGCGGTGATCTTGGTGCCCGTGGCGGAATCGCCGTTCTTCTGGGTGTACCAGCCGGCAAAGGTGTAACCGGTCTTGGTGGGCGTACCGGACGGCAGGCTGATGCTGGCGGTCCAGTTGAGGTTGCTCTGCGTGTGGTAGGCGGTGCCGTCGCTGGCGGCGGTCTGCTGGTCGTACCAGGCGATGCTGTAGCCGCCCTTGACGGTCCATTGCGCGTAGAGCGTCATCGAGGTGGTGAAGTTGTTGATGGCCGCGCCGGCGGCATACTTGGTGCCGGTACCGTTGGCGGCGGTGGTCCAGCCGGCGAAGGTCCAGCCCACGAGGCTGGGGGCAGCGGCGGCGGTGGTGTTGGAGCCGTAGGTCACGGTCACGGTCGCGGGGTTGGGCATGCCCGTCACCGTGGTGCTGGCCGCGTCGGTGGGCCTGTTGGCGTTGTAGGTGATCTGCGGGTTCCACAGGGCGTAGAAGGTCACGTTGGTGGTGGCATCGTGAATACGCCCGTGGCGCCGGCGATGGTGCCGTTGTAGGAGTACTTGGTGCCCGAGGCGTTGTTCTGGACCGTGGTCCAGCCGGCAAAGACGTAGCCGGTGCGGACGGGCACGCCCTGTGCGATGTTGTAGGTGGAGCCGGGCGCGGCGGAGGTGCTGGTGGGAACCGTACCACCCGTGTTGCCATTGCCGTTATAGGTGATGGTGGGATAGGCCTTCCACACCGCGTACAGCGTGATGGTGGTATCGGCCGTGATGTTGTTCCTGGTGATGGTGAGATTGCTCGGGCCATAATAGGTAGCTGTGGTGGCGCTTGCGCTCTCGGACCAGCCGAGGAACTCGTAGCCCGTGCGGGTCGGGGTGTTGTTGGACACGGTGCTGGAATAGTTGTCGCCGTGGTTTACGGGAACGGCAGCGGGGTTGGAGGGCATGGAGCCCGCGACACTGCCGGTAAAGTTCTGGATATAGGTGAGGGTGACGTTGTGCTTGACGACCTCCCACACGGCGTAGAGCGTGTAGGCGCCGCCATCGGCGCAGGCCAAGGTGGGCTTGAGGGCACCCTTATCAGCAATCTGGGCTGCAGACGCACCGTTGGCGGTGGCCCAGCCCTTGAAGGTATAGCCCGTGCGGGTGAAGCCGCCCGGGGTCGCACCGGTGGCGGAGCCATCGGTGGTTGCATTCGGAGAAGAGGTGGTGTAGGTGATGGTCACGGCCGTGCCGGTGCCACCGCCATTGTTATAGGTAACGGTGAAGGAAACGGGCTTCTCATCAATAAATTCGCGAATATCAACGTCATGCCAGTAGCTAGAGTTATAGGCCGCTTGCGATCCCCTAAAGTGATACAAGGAGTTAAGCGCATCAAGAATCGTCATGCTCGATGTCCAGGTAGTATCACCACGTTGTTTCCAATTACCCGGTTCCGATGCAATCCACACAATGCTGGTGTTGCTAGGATCGCTCTTTTCCGGAAGTGAAATCTTTCCGAGACCCTGCAAGGTCTGAGCTCCGCCTACTTTGTTGGTGCCTACGGTCTTTGTTTCGGTGCTTGATTGGCTAATTAGAAAAGTATTAGCGCCAACAGAGGCAGGAGCCAGCTTCAAGAAAGCATGCACGTTAGTTACATAAGTAGCGCCAGTCCCTTTGTACAGCGCCAGCGAAGCCAACTTAGCCCAGGTATTCGCAGAAAGCTTCTGGTATTTACCGGTCTTACTATTGATACCATAGAACATCCATTCAGAGTAAGTATATCCATACCTGGGAATCCAGTTAGTTACGCCTTCAAGATTCTTTGCAATTGCATCATCGGCATTTGTGACTACAACATCTTCGCCAAACGCAAACCATGCTCCAGTGTTATCAAAAGTCGGATCGTTAGGATCTCCAAATTGAGTAGTCGGAGTAGGGAGGGTTCCATCAGAAGGAAGGGTTGGGACGCTTGTAAAACCACTGCCAAAATGGACAGTGACCGAAGGGGCAGCTTGCGTAGTGATGGTATTAGACGCGCTAGTGATAGTCTGCTGGTTCTGCACCTCCCCTCGATTGCTCGAGGAGGTAGCAGAGGAAAGATCCTCACCCTGACCGGCTTGCGAACCGTCAGTAGAGATCACGTCCTTGCCCTTGCTATCGCTATCAACAGTCGGCTGGGCACTCTGGCTCTTGTCACCAGTAGCTAGCTCGTCGTCAATAGCAGGAGCACCGGTGCTATCACCAGTGCTCTTATCAGCGGTATCAGGGTTGCTAGTATCGTCACTGTTAGCATCGCTCCCAGTGTCGCTAGCACCCGTGTTTTGATTGGCCCCGTCCGATGCGTTCTGCTCGGTTGAGCTAGCATCGTCGGAGTCATCATCGCTGTCTTTTCCATCTTCTGTATAGCCAACCCGGTTGCTAGCATCGTCCCCAGAAACTGCAACGACCTCGGAGTTTTTATCCGAGGTCGTCGTGTAGGCATCTGTAGCCGTGTAGGGTGGGGGTGCTATATCGGGTTGATTTGGCGTTATGTCCACCGACTTGCTGCTACGCTGCTGCTGTAGCAGGATTTCCTGCGCCTCGCCGCCCTGGGGGCTAGCACTCGCCTCGCTAGAGGCATACGCAAGAGAAGGCATTGCGAACAATAACGCTGCCGCTACGAATATAACGGCTATGCAGGCCACGAGGCGGTTGCGATGCTTGACCGCAGGCATGTCAGAAGACAGGGCAGCCGTAGCTATACCCCTCTCCTGCTCTATGTCTTTCCAGTCTTGCATCAAATCCGTCTTTCCGTAGACACCCCGACCCAAGATCCTTCCCTCGGAGTCGAGGCTTCCTGCTTTGCGCTTCCCAGGGGTGCCGTCGAGACACTCCTCTGGCGAAGCATGCGGAATGGTACTCCGCGCTTCTGGGGTTGTCCAGCTCAGGCTTAGGATTCGCCTGTTTTCGACCTCGAAATCGCGCCAAATTCGATTTTCGTTTGCGCAGGTCAGCGAATTTTGACTATTTGCAATGTGTCGTTGACCGAGACTTCCGCGCCGATTTGCCCTTCCGCGCTTTGTCTGTTTCCAGGCGCGGAACCCCGGCGCGGAAGATCCCTCGAGAAGCCTCGAAATTGCGGTGTTGACCTCGGATTTCATGAGGCGCGGAAGAAAGCGCGGAAGCCTGGCGAGAGGGCATGCCGCATACATGAGGACTCTGAAAGACGTTCGGGAGCTTCCGAACGGACCCCCAGAGGCTCGATTTTGTGTGGGTGAATGGTCAATGAATGCCCATTTCTTCACAATTCCTCCACAATTCAAGCCAATTTTGGGGTCGTGACTGAACGATCCGCAGGCCGAATCTCGAGTCGATTTCGGGCCGATTTTGGGTCCGAAAACGGGTGATTTTCGAGCCGAAAACGGACCGAAATCGAGACCGGAATGGCCCCTCCCCTGCTTTGGACAATATGGCTCTGACCGGGAGATATACAATGATATATGGCTTTTAGGGTCAAATCTAAAACACCTGATAAATGCGTATATGGTTTTGTAGCAATTGGTAGCTTCTGGGTATACACGAGACTATCCGATTCGTAGCACATACACTGTTTTTGCTAGAAATGCAAGTCGGGAATCTAGAAAACAAGGTGCATTGAGCATATTTAGGGGCATAGGGCAGTACATGTCAGGGCTCCAAGACCCAGTCGCCCTGATCATGTCTGCCCTATGCCCCTACCCTGGACCTGTTTTCTATCTTCTCTGGAAGAGAGCGGAGGAAATGGTGCGGTGTGTGAGATAGAAATATCTCACACACCGCACTAATACTAATTGCTATTGAAATAGCCGCCCCTTGTTCGTGGAAGCGGCTATCTCACGTGCCAAAAACACATGGGGATTAGCCAAACCGCTGCAACGGTGGCCACCCGGTTACCCTATTCTACCATGCAATACCGCTCGCGGGCAATTCTCCCCTATTCTTCCTTAATGCCATAGTGCTCTGACCTGCGGTTTTGTAGGATGACGCAATATTTTGCCTTCTAAGACCTCGTATATTTCCTAGGTGTAAATACTCATAGACCACTCGTAAAGTCCGTTAGACGCGATTCTGAGAGGTCAATTTTCATTGAGTTTGGAGAATCAAGCGTGAATCAGCGTCGTAAACCGACGGAGTCAGAGCGAATGGGTCTCTGAGCTCTGGCTCCGTCGGTTTACGACCTTGCCCTTCTGAGCTCTGACGCATTGGCCCTACGGCCTTTGCATAAGCCTATCGAAGCATATTAGGTTGAGAGGATTGCTCAGAGTAGCAAGAGCGTTGCCCATAGCACGTAGAGCATGATGGCGCAGACCCCAAGCCCTGTCGCAATGCGCTTCACGACGCGCCTCTTGCGCTCGTCGGTGATAGCAAGCTCGACTGACATCTGCATCATGCGGTTGCCGATGTGCTTACCAACGACCAGCAGAATCGAGGTAGCAGCCAGGCACAAGGTAGCTAGCACCACAAGGAGATAGCTCACCGCATTGAAGTCCTTTTGAGGCGCCGCAGGTGCAGCGAGGGGGTTGGCGTCATCGGCGATCGTCTCAGTGCCGGCAAGGTCCAGACCGCTCTCGATGGGAGTGGCATTCAGGGGAGCAGGCACCTCAATGCCGGGATCGACATAGGAGAAGATGCGCTCGGCGATCTGGCCCATGGGACCCCTATCGGTGGTGGTATCGGTGCCGGGCACGTAGATGTCACTGGGCACCTCGGGATCATCGATCGCGGGGTCGTCGGGGTTATCCGGATCATTGGGGTTATCGGGATTATCCGGCGTAACCGGATCATCGGGATTGTCGGGCGTGTCGGGATCATTGGGCACCACGGGTGCAGGCGCGATGTTCACGTAGGTCTGCACCGCGTTGGAGGCAATGCCCGCGCGGGTGAGCATGACGACGACCGACACGTCACCATCGGTGACTTCCGTGAACTCCAGGCCGATGTTCTCGTCGACGCCGACCGTGCGGGTCTCGTAGACGCCGTCGCAGACGTAGGTCACGACGTCGCCATCGACCACGCCAGGCGCGGTCACGTAGTGCGTGGAGCCGTCGTAGGTGGTCACGACGGGCTCGATGCCGGTCGCGTAGAACTCTCCGAAGTCGGGCGCGAAGACCACGTTGATGACGTTATTTGCAGCATCGGCCGTGATGGTGAGGTTGCGGGCGTTGGAGACCTCGGCATATCCGTTGGGACGGTGCGTGTTGATCTCGCTCGCGCGCAGCTCGACGGTCGAGCCGAAGGGACGTAGGTCAGTAGGGTTATGGACGGTCTCGACGAGGTTCTCGTCGGAGACGCTGCCCTTATAGTAGTTGATGCTATAGCCAAAGCTATCAACGGTGTAGACGATGTTGAGGACGTTGCTAGCAACGTCATAGCCCACGGTCAGGGCGCCATTGGTCTGACCAGTGGTGAGGTAACCCTCCGGAGCGTACTTGCCCTGCTCGAAGATGACGGGGCTACCGTAGAGGCCGTTGGCCGTGTCGCTTCCCAGCAGGTTGTCCTCGGAGATGGCGTCCTTGTAGTAGTTGACGGTGTAGTCGTAGCTGCCCAGCGGATAGACCACGTTGAGAACGCTCTCGCCCTCGAGGTTCACGATGGTGGTGTCACCGCTCACTTGGGCGGGAGTCACGTAGCCGGGGGCGAGGTGGCTACCCTCCTCGAAGACGATCGCATCGCCATAGGCACCGTAGCCCGTCTCGGAGGCCACGGGGGCGCCGTCCATGCTACCCAGGTAGTAGTTGACGCGCCACGACAGGTTGTTCTGCCTGGTGTAGACCACGTTGAGCACGTTCGCGGCCGCGTCGGCGGTCACGAGCGTCTGGCCGCTCGTGGCGGCGTTTGCCACGTCGTAGCCCACGGGGGCAAACGGCCCGACCTCGTACGGGATGTCGCTTCCCAGCATGCCGGATCCCGTTACGGAGCCCAGCAGGTTGGCGTCATCGACGCCATCCCGGTAGTAGTTGACGGTGTAGCCGACCTGCCCCTTGGTGTAGACCACGTTGAGGACGTTGGCATCGGCATCGATGCCGATGGTGGTGGCACCGCTCGTCACGCCGGTGGCGTCGTAGCCCTCGGGGGCGTACTTGCCGCTCACGTAGGGGATGGCGTCCTCGAAGGTACCCGTGCCGGTGTCGCTGCCCAGCAGGTTGGCAGCATCGACGCTGTCCCGGTAGTAGTTGACGGTGAAGCCCAGGTCGTTGCGCTTCCTGTCGTAGACGACGTTGAGCACGTTTTGGGCTGGATCAGCCGTGATGTGGATTCGCAGGTCGGCGACGAGCCTACGGTAGCCCTCGGGCAGGAAGGCGTCGGTGTCGCCGGGCACGGCCAGGTTGCGGTCGTAGTCCCACAGGTAGACGCCCGTGCGCTCGCCCAGGAGGTTCTCGGGGGCCACCGAGTCCTTGTAGTAGGAGATGGTGTAGGCGTAGCTAGCGCGCTCGTAGACCACGTTGTAGCTGTTGGCGGCCGCATCCTCGGTGATGACGATGTCGAACTCGTCGTCATTGTCCTTGGGATAGAAGCCCTCGTCGGGGATGTTGCGGTTGAGGGTGTGAATGTCCACGTGCACCGTGGAGCCGTACACGGCCTCCCCCCACCAGGGGCTCTCCCTGGAAGTGATAGGCATCGTCCAGCGCCGCATCGTGATAGTAGCGGATGGTGTAGGTGAAGGTGTCGGGCTCGTAGGTCACGTCGATGACGTTCTGGGACTCGTCGGCGGTGATGTCCACCGTGTAATCCGCGCCGGCCTCGAGCGCCTTGAAGCCCGTGGGGAGCTTGGCGTTGAGCTGCTCGACGGGCACCGTCACCGTGGAGCCGTACGTGGCGGCAGGACCGGTGGTGCTGCCCAGGAAGCTCTCCTGGCCGGCGTAATCGCGGCTGTAGTAGTTCACGGTGTAGCCAAAGCTATCGCGCTCGTAGACCACGTCCACGACGTTCTGGGTGCCATCGGCGTCGATGACCTCGGGGCCGGTGACGACGGGATCTGCCTTGTAGCCCGTAGGTGCCGTTGAGGGCAGCTGCACGGGAATGGCCTCGCCCACCTTGCCGGTACCGTAGTCGCTACCCAGGTACTCGCCTTCCGTGGAGTCCAGGTAGTAGTTCACGGTCCAGGAGGCCTCGGTGGGAGTGCGCAGGTAGGCGACGGGTAGCACGATCTCGCCGTTTTCGTTGGTCCCCATCTGGAAGAGCTCCTCGGGCGTGATGGGGTCGAAGCTCGTCGGACGGTAAATCTCGAACCCGTCGGTGCAGTTCTCGTAGATGTAGTCCACGGGCCAGTAGAAGTCGTCGTCGACGAAGGCCCTCATGTGGAGATTGCGATCCTTATACTCGGTGACCTGGGCACCCTCGAAGTAGAGCAGGCGGATGCAGACGTCCAGGTAATCCAGGGCCACGACCGGGCCCTCGCAGGTGTACTCCTGGGACTGACCGTTGACGTAGATGGACGCCGTGGCCCACAGACGTGCGTATCCGTCCTGGGCATCGGCGGTATCGGCGTCGGTCACGAGGTGCGAGGCCGTGAAGCTGCGGCTCTCCCCCGGCTGGAGCACGGTGGCCGTGGACCAGTCGTCGCTGGCGTTGACCAGCGCGATGCCCGTGGACTGGGCCCACACGCCGCGCAGGGGGACGTTACCGGTATTGGTGACGACATAGGTGAAGTACAGGGTATCGCCCACGATGGTCGGCTCGTCACCAGATACGCGCGAACCGTCAGCCTTGGCGGCGTCGAAATAGCTCAATACCTCGTAGGCCTCGTAGGGAAGCACGTAATCGTCCATGCAAGAGCCAAAGGCGGTCTCGCCGGCGGCCTCGACCGTGGCGTAGAAGCCGACGGTCACGGGCGTGCCGTCCGTAGGCTGGATGACGAGCTCGTGGGTAAAGGTGAAGCTAGCAGATGCGCCCACGGCCAAGTCGAAGTCGGCGGGAAGGTCCGTGATCTCGAAGCTCTCGTAGCTTTCGCCCTCGCGCGCGGACTCGAAGCCATTCAGACCAGTGGAAGACGAAGCCCCCTCGCCGGCCTCCGCACCGGGCGGAATGAGGAAGGTGACGCCCGTGAGGGCGACGTCGCCCGTGTTGGAGACGGTCACCGTATAGGTGATGGTGCGGCTATCGACGTCAAAGGCGGAGCTCACGCTCACCGCATGCTGCGGGTCGGGCTCCTCGTTGGCGGCGGGATCGTCCGGGTCGGGCGTGTTGAGGTCACGGTCCCCCTCGCCCTCGGTGGTATCGGTGGTGTCAGTAGTATCGGCAGCGTCAATGGTGTCGGTGGTCTCTTCAGCAGGAGGCTCGACAGAATCCTCGGCGGGATGAGACTGCTGTCCGGAGGAATCTGCCTCGTTTTGGTCTTCGAAATGAGACAGTTGCTCCAGGCTGTCTGTCTCGTCCGTGGCAGCGACGCCCTCGTCTGCCGTCGTCGCGTACGCCGTCGTCGGCACACCCACGTAATAGAACGCGAGACAGAACACCAGCAGGCAGCTGATGACCTTTTGCAGGTTATTCCTATGTTGGACGCGTGCGTTCATCCGTGTAGATACTCCCCTGAATATCCCCTTGTCAGGCACGGGTAATTGATACCACAGGCCCTGTATAGCAGTCATGAGTTTTGCCACGATGACCGGGATTTGACAGGGTAAAGGCATGGAAGTTTGCGGCAGGCGAACCATGTCATGCTCCTAGGCGACGCGACGTGTCATGCTGGGAAGCACGGCCTGCATCGTCTGAGCGGGGCAAACCGTGTGTCCAGCGGCACTTTCGGCGATCATTTCATATGTGGACGCTGCACATGCGGCAGCGGGATACAAGGAGGCGGAGAGCGTGGCGTCATCCGCGGCAAGACCGTTCACGGCGTCCATCTGCACGGAATCCGCGAGGGTGGGTGTGGCGGCCTGCATGCTAGCAAGCTGCAGGGCCGCCGAAACGACGTCCTGGGGCTTGCTAGCCACCTGGGCGGCGGTAGCCAGAGAGCGCGTCGCGGGTGCGGCGCTTGAGGCCGGTGCGGGCTCGCTGGCCGTTTGGATGCTGCTCACGACCTCGTCGAGCACGCTCATCGAGCTGACGGAGGAGCCGCCGATGGGAATAACGTAGGCGTAGAGATCTCTTTCTATAACAGAATCCATTGCCTCAATATCAGAATACTTCAGACCATTTGAAACAAGGCTTCCGGCACCATCTGGCTCTGTGTACCAACCAACGAAGGTGTAACCAGGCATCGTGCTCATATCAACTTCCGGGAACTGAATCTCTCCACCAAACTCATGGCCAAATACGTTGACATTTCCGTTCGGCAAATGGAAATTCACGTTATACACTATTTTTTCCCAGTCAATATAAATCGTCAGACAATCATTTAGCTCATCCATAATTCCAATCAAGACATCGCCACAGGTCATAGTATCGTCAACCTCTTGACCCCAATCATCAGTCTGCGACAGCAAGGTATATCCAACCCATCGAAGGTTAGACGCATACGGGGATACGTTCCACGGAATATACTGAACAACTTCAAAGCTGTTCTCGTCTTCATAGCCATTTGCTACATAAGTTACCTCAATAGTGCGCAGCTCAAGCTCAGCGTATACGATAATAGGACTTGTGCCATCCCATGCTACGGCATCAGCGAGATACTGAATGGTTGGCTCAAAGCCCATCGAATCAACCCAATCCTGGTTATAGAACTCTACCCACCATTCGTCGTACCAACCAGTCGATTTGTATTCCAGATAATTGTTTGACGGGTCATCATCGTGATTCTGATCGAACTTGTAATCGAACAAATCGGTAAGCTGGACCGTTTTCGTATAGATAAGCACATAATCGTTCGGGCTATCCGGCGTGTAGGACCAGTACTGCAACTCCACGCCGTCCGGCTCCCAGATCGCGTAGAGCACGTTCGGGTTGACGAGCTTCTCGCTAAAGGTGCCGTCACCGTTGTCCTCGAGCACGGAGAGCCAGTTGAGCACGTCGTACTTGTCGCCGGGCTTGCAGTCGATGTCGGTGGCATCCGGCGTCACGGCCCAGCCCTTGAGCTTGTAGCCGTCGCGCTGGGGCGCGTCCAGGGTGATGGTGGTGGAGCACTCCACGAGCCACTCGTCCGGATCCAGATGCGGCACGTCCGGGTAGTTGGAATCGTAGATGATGGGGATCCACTGGGCCTCCCACACGGCGTACAGGATGGTCTCCTCGGCCGGCATCCTCCAGCCCGTCGGGGCGGTCTCGTAGATGCCGTCGCCGTCGAGGTCCTGGTAGGTCAGGTCGGCATCGGGCTCGGTGGCGCCCAGCTTGCGCGACCAGCCCAGGAAGTTGTAGCCCACGCGACGCAGGTAGCTAGCATCTGGCATGGTCACCTCGGAGTCGATGTTGTGCTGCGTGCGGTCCTCGTAGCCCGCCGGCGGGTTACCGTCGCTCGTGTTCCACGAGCCAGTGGCCACGGCCGTGGTGCGGGTCTCGTCGATGGTGCCGTCCGGGTTCACGTAGACCGTGTATAGCGAGCCGTCGCGGTCGATGCGCGAGGGGTCGTTGATGTCGGCGTAGCCGTCGGGCCTGAAGGTGAGCGGCTGCACGGACATCGCCCAGATGGCGTACAGGGTCACTTCCTGCGGCAGCATCTTGAAGATGGCGTCCTCGGCGCCGGCCGGGGCATCGGCCGGGATGTAGACCGGCGTCGAGGCCGTGGCGTTCTCGGCGATCAGGGCGTCGCGGTACATGAAGTTGTCGATGCCGCCCAGCACCTGGTTGGCGTTCCTGATGCAGTCCATGATGGACATGAAGGTGAACGAGCCGTCCGGGGCGGTCACCATGACGGTGTTGCCGTTGTCCCAGGCGTAGCCCTGCAGGCTGTACGGGCGGCCCTGGGCGTCCAGCGGGGCCTGTACCAGGCCGCCGTAGCGCTTGTCCACGGGCAGGTGCACGGTGGCGCCGGTCTTGTATTCCTTGCCGTAGCTGTGCTGGTTGTCATAGCCCGGAGCCGGGAAGTAGGAGTCGCCGCGCGTCTCGTTGGCGCCGTCGATCCAGGTGCCCACGCCCAGGTCCACGATCAGGCGCGAGGTCACGGCCTCGAAGTAGATCTCGAGGCGCAGGTGCTGCTGGCCGGGCGCGAACTCGCGGTAGCCCGTGGTGGCGTCCGGTGCGGGCCACTCGGGATTGGTCCAGGCGGTGTGGCCGATGATGTAGCCGGTCTCGACCGACGTGGTGGTCACGGGGTTGCCGAAGTCGTCGTAGTAGGTGACGTAGGTGCCCGGCATGATGTACTTGTAGCCCTGCAGGCCCGGCTTGGTGTAGTCGTCCGGGTTGTCGTAGGGACGGTCGTCGTTCCAGTAGTCGCGCTTGGACGCGTCATAGGTATTGGCGCTGGCGACCTCGTCCACGACGCCCCAGTGGTCGATGACCTTGTAGATCTCGCGCTGTCCGTCACCGTTGATGGTGTAGATGATCGTCTGGTAGGTGTTGGACTGGGAGGGAGGATCGACCGGGTCATTGCCGTTCGGGTCCTTGGACTCGGCCTCCCACACGGCGTACAGGGTGATGTCGCGGTTGGGCATCGTGAAGTTGGTGCCCACCGGGATGAAGTGCACCAGGCCGTTGGTGGTGCCGCCGTCTGCCATGGCGATGGCGGCCGCGGCGATGGAGGCCAGACCCTTGGAGTCGTTGACGTTGACGGTGCCGTAGTCGGCCGTGGTCACGTTCTCGAGGTAGTACCAGCCCTTGAGCTTGTAGCCGGGACGCTGCAGGTCGTTGGCGCCGGGAAGCGTCAGCACGTTGGCGTCGCGCACGCCCGGGGTGCCGGCGGTCTCGTCGAAGACGTAGTCCTTGTAGTTCTGCGGCATGTCGGGCAGCTTGGTGCCGGCGGCGTCGGTCCACACGATGGTCTCGTTGCCGTCCTTGTCGAGCACCGTGCCCGGCTTGAGGTACAGGCTCAGCGGCGTGGAGTCCATGACCACCGACATGACCGAGGAGCCGTCGCCGGCCACGGTGATGGTCAGGGTGCCCCACACGGTGCCGGCGGGGTTGAGGCCCATGCTCGTGATGGAGGAGCCGCTGATGCCGGCCCAGTGCAGCGAGCCGTCGCTGGTGGCGCTGGCCGTGCCGATGATGTCGTAGATCGTCGGGGTCGTGCCCATGAACTTGTAGCCGCTCCAGTCGATGGCCTGCAGCGCGCTCTTGTACGGGGCGGCGGCCACCTGCGCGGCGTCATGCGGGTTGGCGATCGTGTAGGTCTCGTTGGCGATGCCGGTCGTGGTGGTGGACAGCCACAGGGTCAGGCTGCCGTTGCCGTCGACCTTGTAGTAGTGGACCTCGAACGGGGTGTCGCCCTTGGCCGACCACACGGCGTACAGGCGCACCACGGTGTTGGGGTAGATCGGGGCGGGCATCACGTAGAACTCGTTGGGGTCGTTGCGCGTGAAGTGCTTGCCCACGTTGATGCCGCCGTCGGCGGTGTCGGCGCTGGCCTTGTTGGCGGTGTCCTGCGAGGTGCGGCCCTCGGAGGTGTGCACGTACTGGTTGGTGCCGTCGTCGAGGGTGACCTGCGGCTGGTAGTACCAGCCCACCAGGTCGTAGCCGTCGCGGTCGAGCTTGTCAGAGCCGGGCAGGTAGTGCTGCTCGTCGGTCACGAGCTGCACGGAGCCCTTGAAGTTGGGGTCGAGCGTCACGGAGCTCGTGCCGTCCACGCCGCCCGGCGTGAGCACGAGCGTGTAGACGTTGGCCTGCCACACGGCGTACAGCGTGGTGTCGACCAGGCCCATGGTGAAGGTGTCGCCGATCATGTAGATCTTGCCGGCCATCTGCAGGTCGGTGTAGATGGCGTGGGTGTCGCGGGCCTTGGCGGTGGAGATGTCGATGCTCGTGGCGCCGCCGTCCAGGCTCCAGGTCTTCTCGGTCGTCCAGCCCATGAGCGTGTAGCCCGTGCGGGTGATCTTCGGGGTCCAGTAGTCGGCGCCGATGTCGAAGCGCTTCTCGGTGTAGACCGGGTAGAGCTCCTTGGTGTGCGTCGAGGTGAGCGTCGAGGTCGCACCGTCGATGGTGTCGGTATCCGGAGCGGTGTCCCACACGGCGTAGTCGCCGCCCTCGAAGGTGAGCTTGAGGGGCCTGGGCTCGTAGTAGAGCTTGAGCACGAGCGGGTTGACGCCATCGTAGGTGCCGGTGCGCACGTTCTGCACGGTGATGGTGTTGTTGCTCGAATCCTTGTAGGTGAAGTTGGCGCCGTCGGCGAAGACGTTGTAGCCCTGGAAGGCGGGATCCAGGATGTAGGGCTTGCCGATCGCGTCGTACTTGGCGATGGTGTCGGCGTCGTAGACGTGGTCGATGGCGGTGCACACCTCGTCGGTCACGCAGTACAGCGTGTTGGTGCCGGTCGGGTCGACGATGACCTGCTTGAGGTAGCCGTTGCCGTCCTTGCGGTAGTGTTCGACGGTGTAGGGCACGGTGTTCTGCGCGCGCCACACGGCGTAGAGCTCGATGTCGCCAGCGGCCATGATGATGTCGCCGCCGTCCTTGGTGAACAGGCGGGCCAGGCCGTCGGTGAGGTCGGTCGGCACGATGGAGAGGTCGTAGTACGCGCCGTTGGTGGTGCCCCAGCCCGGCAGGCTGTTGGCGTAACCACCGCTCACGTCGGCGATGGCGTCGCTGATGAAGCGGCTTGCGTAGCCCTTGGCGGTAGCGACCTCGTAGGTGGTGCCGTTGTAGAGGTGCTCCTTGAGGGTGGTCCAGCCGATGAAGTCGTAGCCGCCGCGGCCCAGGTCGCCGTAGAGGGCGCCGGTGTTCTGCTCGGTGAAGAAGTAGGCCACGCGCACGTCGTCGGTGTTGGCGTCCGTGCCGCCGGTCCACTTGCCGGCGCCGGTGTGGTAGCTGATCTTGTGCATGACCGGGTCGCCGTGCTCGTCGGTGGCGTACGGCGCGTAGTAGAGCTTGAGCACCAGGCTGCCGTCGGAGGCCACCGTGCCGGTGTAGGTGGAGGTGGTGCCGCCACCGGGGACGAAGACCGTGGTGCCGTCGGGCAGCGTGATGGTCGAGGCGATGACACGCTGGTAGCTGTAGCCGGCCACGGCGGTGTCCTTGGCCAGGTAGCTGTCGCCGTTGGGAGAGGCGGCGTGCGTCGGGTCGAAGGCGTCGATCCAGTTCTTGTCGACGTAGACGGTCTCGCCGGTCACGCCGTACAGCGTCTCGGTGGACAGCTGCACCTCGTCGCCGGCGTTCTGGTAGGTGCCGGGGATCTTGTAGCGCTCGACGGTGTAGGGCGTGTTGTTGTCGGCCTTCCAGATGGCCCACAGGTGCAGGTCGCTGGCGGGCATGACCACGGCGTGGCCGTCCTCGGTGTAGAACACGGTGCTGAAGACGCCGCCCGTGATGTTGCCGGGGTTGTTGACCGACTCGAGGTAGTAGCCCAGGCCGTGCGTGAAGATGGTGTTCACGTAGCTCGTGCCGTTGGCGTAGCTCACGGTCTGGCTGCCGGTGGTCGGGTTGAAGACGAGCCAGTTGTTCTCCTGGTTGTTGGCCAGGTAGTTGTTGGCAATGGTCACGCTGGACGAGCCGCTGGCGGCGGCGCCGTCGGACTTGGTCGACCAGCCCACGAGCTCATAGCCGTCGCGGAACGGGTTGGCGTCGTTGTTGTCGTGGCGGTAGGCGCCGTTGAACAGCGTGTTGCCCAGCAGGTCGTTGGGCAGCGCCACGGTGGTCTGCTCGGTGCGGTAGATGCGGCTCACGTAGCGGCCGTCCGTCGAGATGGTCCAGCCGGCGGCGGCCAGCGCGTTGGTGTCGTAGGTGCCCTTGGAGGTGTCGGCGTCCAGGTGCAGCACGAACTCGTGCTCGTCGGCCTCGTAGTAGAGGTTGAGCGTCGGGCGGCTCGTGGCGGTCAGGCTCGCGGTGAGCAGCGCCTTGGCCGTGGTGAACCAGTTGGCGGCGTTGGCGCTGTAGTAGCCGGCGTCGGCCTGGCCCTCGTCGCGGTAGGTGTAGCCGGCCATGGCCTTGTCGTAGGCGTGCCAGTCGTCGTTGCCGGTCAGGCCCTCGGCCATGCCCTGCTTGTTGGCGTTGCCGTGGACGGTGGTGTCGACGTAGCCCTGGTAGGTGTTGGAGCTCACCAGGACGCGGTTGCCGTTGCCGTCGACCTTGTAGATGTTGACGTCGTAGTCGACCTTGATGCTGTCGTCGGCGCCGCCGGCGTAGTAGAAGACGTAGATGGTGGTGGTGCCGTCGGCGTTGACCACGGCGCGCTCGTAGCCGAAGCCGTCGGCGCTCGTGGTGTAGAGCACACCGCCGATGAGCACGGAGCTGTGCGGGCCGCTCGTGATGTGGCCGTAGCCGAGCCAGAAGAGCCTGTCGGCGTCGGTGGTCACGAGCGTGGTGTTGACGTTGCCGTAGCGGTCGACGTAGGTCTCGGCGTCATGCGGCATCGTGTCGCCGTTCTCGGCCACGGTGAAGGTCAGGCCGGCGTCCTTGATGGCGGGGAACGTGTCGGTCTTGGCGATGGTGCCGTTGCCGTTGCGGTCGACCTTGATGTGGACGACGGTGACGTCGGCCGGCAGGGCCTCCCAGATGGCCTCGAACACGCGGTTGCTATCCCACAGGAAGTTCTGGGTGTCGAAGGTGCCGTCGGCCTTGATGTTGAAGACGGTGCCGCTGGCCACGTCGGTCCAGCCCTTGAGCTTGTAGCCGGTCTTCTTGACCTGGCTGGCGGGCAGCGGGGTGTAGCTGTGGTTGTAGTAGACGGTGCGGTCCACGTTCTCGGGCGTCGTGCCGTCGTCCTCGGTGATCTGGCCACCCAGGCTCTTGTAGGTGATGGTGAACTGGTCAACCACGTAGTACAGGCGCAGCACCAGGGCGTCGGCCGAGGTGTGGTCGCCCACATGGCCGGTGATGCGGCCGGTGGCGTTGGTGGAGTACAGCATCGACGGCGTGGCGTTCTCGGGGAGGACCCTCGAGAAGGTCGGGTCGTAGGAGAAGCCCACGTAGTAGCCGTTGACGTGTAGGTAGCGCCAGCCGGCCTCGGCACCTGCGCCGGCGTTGGCGATCCAAGCGGAGAGCACGGCGTCGTAGATGGCGTTGAGGATGGTGGTGCCGTCGGTGTCAACGGCGGCGTCGACGCGCACGTACTGGCCGGCGGTGCCGTTGTAGGAGTTACGGTCGATGAGGTTGGGGCGCTGCAGGTTGCCGTTGGCGTCGACGTCGACGGTGTAGCGCTCGACGTAGAACTTCGTGCCGTTGGGGATGGCCTCGAGGTACACGGTGAGGATCGTCTGCAGGATGCCGGCGGCATCGGCGTCGTCGCCGGTGGCGTTGAGGTAGGCCGTGTTCCACTCGGTGACGCCATCGGGCAGAAGCGGGCTGGTCTGGCTGTAGATGCGGTAGCCGGCCGGGATGACGATGCTCTGCAGGTTGGCGTACACCTTGGAGATGTCGTTGCCGTAGCGCTCGGTGGGCAGCAGGCTCGTGGAGCCCGGGGTGCCCGCGTAGTCGAGGTAGTTGCCCGTGACGCCCGTGCGCACGTAGGTGGCGATGGTCTCGACGGTGCCGTCGCCGTTGACGACCTTGACGATGACCTTGTACTCGGAGTCGATGGCGCGCCAGATGGCGTACAGCGTCACGGTGTCGTTGGGCACCTCGAAGGCGAACGGGTCGCCGGCCTTGATGATGCGGCCCGCGTGGGTGTCGATGAACTCGTTGGAGACGATGCCCTCGAGGTCGCAGGCGATGGTGCCGTTGTCGGGATGCGTCGGGTCGGCCGTCGAGAAGGCGCCGTCGTTGGAGACGTACCAGCCGTATAGCGTGTAGCCGGGACGCACGCCCACGATGGAGTTGGGCAGCGCGATCTTCTCGCCGGTGCGGTACAGGTTGGTGGACGGGTTGTCGCCGCGCCACTTGGCGTCGTTGGCGTAGTCGCTGCCGGCCTTGGTGCCCAGCTCGAAGTTGATCTGCTGGCGCTCGGCCAGGTAGTAGAGCTTGAGCACGAGGCGCGGGTCCTCGGCGGTGACGGTGCCGGTGAGCACCTGCAGCTCGTAGTCGCCGAACTTGTAGCCCTTGATCATGTGGGCGTAGCTCGTGGCCGGGCTGGTGGAGTTGTCCAGCCAGGTGCCCAGCTCGTAGGTGCGGCCCGTGGCCTCGTCGATGTAGGCGCCGGTCTTGGCATGGCCGATCGTGCGGAACTGGCTCTCCTCCCACAGGTCGATGATGTCGCCATCGCCCTGGACGAGGTAATGCTGGATGTAGAACGGCGTGTCGTTGTCGGGCACGTAGACGAGGTAGATGGTCGGCTTGCCGATGGGCATGCCGGGCACCTCCTCGATGGTGCCGGTGGTCACTATCTTCTTCCAGTACTCGACGCCGCCGATGGTGGAATCGGCCTGGTCGCTCGGGTCGGTCGGATCGCACAGGTGGTAGCCGGCCGGCAGCGGGACTTCCCAGTTGCGGTCGGGGTTGGGGTTGGTGGAGTCCATGATGTCGCGCGGGGAGAGGGCCACGAGGCTGCCGTCGGCCTGGACCTCGTAGTACTCGCACTCGGGCTGGCTCGGGTCGTCGAAGAAGACCTTGTCGCCGGCGTAGCCGCGGAACTCCATGGTCGTGAGCTTCTTGGCGTTCGTGCCGCCCTCCATGACCCAGCGCTCGACGGAGAAGGTGATCTCCTTGGCGCGCCACACGGCGTACAGCGTGGTGGCGCCCTGCGGCATCTTGAAGGTGCCACCGGCCGGGATGAACAGCGGGTTGACGCCGTACTGGTCCATGGCGCCGGAGGCGGCCAGTGCGGCGCACTTGGCGATGGACTCCTTGCCCACCAGGTTGGTGTAGATGGTGTAGTCGGCACCGGAGTACCAGCCCACGAGCTCGTAGCCCGGGCGGGTCGCGGCCGTGGAGACCGGCACCGTGAGCGTCTTGCCCACCTTGTAGTTACCGGAGATGTTGGCGGCGCCGCTCGTCCAGTCGCGGTTGGCCAGGTCGGTGGAGTTGCTGTCACCCAGCACGAAGGTGAGCGGCAGGGCCTCGGCCACGTAGTACAGCGTGAACTCGGACTTGCCGTCGCCGGAGATGCGGGCCGCGAGGCTCGTCTGCAGGGTGGTGCCCGGCACGTAGCCGTCGGAGTTGGGATGGAACTTGTAGCCGGTGAAGTCGAAGATGAACTCGTTGCCGATCATCGCGCCCAGCGGGTAGCTCAGCGTGATGGTCGTCAGGTTCACGTTGTCGCGGGTGCCGTAGATGTGGTTGACGTTGTCCTCGTAGCCGGTCTGGTACGGCGCCGTGCCGGTACCGCGGCCGATCCACGCCGGCTGCCACTCCTTGTCGGTGGTGAACTGGCGGATCTCGGTGAGCACCTCGAAGGTGTTGCCGTCGCCGTCGACGAAGACGTGGTGGACCTTGAACAGCGTGTCGTCGTTGGCCTTGTAGTACACGCGGAAGACCGTGGGATTGGTGGGATCGCCGCTGATCACCGCGTTGAGGACGTTGCGCGCGTCGGTGAGGTCCAGCGTGTAGCCGCGGAAGTCGTAGTCGCGGCCGTTGTCGCTGAACGTCGAGTTGGTGACGAGCTTGTAGCGGGCCTGCAGGTCGGAGAGGTCGGTGACGCGCAGGTCGACGGTGTCGCCGGTGGCGTACTTGAGCGAGGCGTTGGTGTTGGTGTACTCGAGCGTGGCCTGGCCGTCGACGACCTTGTAGTAGGCGATCTGGAAGTTGGACTCCTCGGCGACCCACACGGCGTACATGAACACCTCGGTGCCCGCATCGGAATCGGGCACGGTGTAGTTGGTGCCCACCGGGTAGAAGGTGCCGTTGCCGTAGAAGTTGGGGTTGCTCATGAGGTTGTTGTAGCGCAGCACGGAGGCGGCACCGGCCGTGGCCATGTCGGCGTTGGTGGTGTACCAGCCCACGAGCTTGTAGCCCGGACGCCTCGCGGCACCCGCGCCCGGCAGGTAGTGCTGCGAGCCGCTCGTGACGTCGATCGAGCCGGTGAGCACGAAGCCGTTGCCCGCGCCGCTGTAGCTCTTGATCCAGTTGCCGTCGGTGAAGGTGACGTCGTCGTTGAGCTTGAGCGTGAGCTTGTAGGTATCCGGCGTGTAGAACAGGCGGATGACCGCGCTGCCGTCGCCCTTGATCATGACGTACGGGTCGGAGGTGAACGACACGTCGTTGATCGTGAAGGTGCCGGCCTGGTAGCTGTAGCCGATGATGGACGGGTCGCGCAGGAACGCGTCGGCGGTCAGGTGCGTCGGGATGATGGTGTTGCCGTCGGCGTCCACGTAGCTGTACGACATCCAGGTGCCCGGAGCGCTTTCCTGGGCATCCGCCTTGGCGTAGGCACCCGCATAGCCCTGGCGCCAATCGCTCACGCCGTTGCCGTGATCGTCGAGCACGCGGGTTGCCACGCCGTCGCCGGACACCTTCCAGTACTGCACCTCGTAGTCCACGAGGACGGACACGTAGTACAGCTTGAAGGTCGTGGTGCCGTCGCCGGCCAGACCCGGGGCGGAGGTGATCGTGTCGAACTCCTCGTACAGCGTGCCGTTCAGCAGCTGCGAGAAGTCCTCGAAGTACTCGAAGCCCTTGAGCGACGGGTAGGCGGCGTAGTCGGTGATCTCCCTGACGGCGCCCTCGGCGATGAGCTGCTCGGCCTTGAAGCCGGTCTGGGTGGTGGTGTAGATGGGGCCGTCCTCGACGCGCAGCACCTGCGAGATGGTGCCGTCGGCGTTGCGGATGGCCACGACGCGGTAGTGCTCCACGTTGAAGGTGGCCTCGGCGGGCTCCCACACGGCGTACAGCGTCTGGTGCAGCGGAGCGCCCACCTCGTAGGTGGTGGTGTAGAGCACGTCGGTCAGGGCGTCGAAGGTCGCGTGGTTGCGGTCGGCGCCGATGGCCTCCCAGGTGTCCAGGGCGGCCTTGTCGGTGGTCCAGCCCAGCAGCTTGTAGCCGGTGCGGTAGATGTCGTTCTTGGCCTGGGTCGAGACGGGAACGTCGATGACCTGGCCGGTCATGTACTTGCGCGACGTGGACGAGCTGAAGTTGTCGGTGCCGCTGCTCCACACGCCGCCCTGGGGATCGAAGACGATCTCGCGCGGGGCGGGCGTGTAGAACAGACGCAGGACGAGCATCTCGCTGTCGCCCACCACGGTGCCGGTAGAAGTGGTGGAAAGCGACGTGTTCTGCGAGACGCGGAAGGTGCGGCTGATGGTGGTGACCGTGCCGTCGGCGGCGACGTAGGTCACGTCGTAGGTCAGGTCCTTCGAGGCGCCGGTGTACATCCACGAGGTGGTGGGCGCGGCGTCGAAGCCCTCGATGGCCTTCCACATGTAGGACAGCGAGTCGTACGGGGTGGCCTCGTCGGGGGCGCCGGTCACGGTGGTGTCCAGCGTGCCCGGGGCGTTGGTGTTGTAGGCGGCGTCGCTCACGTTGGCCTTGTAGCCGGCGGTGCCGTGCAGCGTGACGGTGGGAGCGACGCTCTCGTCGAACTTGACGGGGCTCTTGCTGATGGGATCCCAGTACCAGTACTCGACCTGGTAGGGCGAGCCGCCGGGAATGGCCTCGTAGTAGAGGATGAGCGTCATGCGGCCGTCGGGCGTGACCTGGCCGGTGAGCTTGGCGTTGCCGTAGACCGTGGAGTAGGTCGGGTCGGTGATGAGGTTGTAGCCGTTGCGCAGCGGGTAGGCCCAGATGGTCTGGGCGGCGTTGCCGGTCGGGGCGAAGCCCACCGTGGAGCCCGTGGGGCCCTGCAGCAGCGGGTTCTCGTTGACGTCCATGAAGGCGGGCTTGACGACGTCGCCGTTGGCGTCGCGGATCTCGAGGCGCTCGAAGTCCTTGTCGCGGATGACCTTGCCGCCCTCGACGCGGTAGACCTTGACGTTGTAGTAGTTGTCGAGCGGCTTCCACACGGCGTAGAGGCGCACGACGCCGTAGCCGGCGGCGTCCACGTTGGCGGGGCCGAGTGCCGCGGCGGGCACGGTCCAGTTGACGCCCGGCTTGAGCAGGCTGCTGTAGTCGAAGTTGAGCTCGGCCCAGTCGCGCATGTCGGTGGTGGTGGCCCAGCCGGCGAGCTCGTAGCCGTCGCGCTCGACGTTGGCGTTGACCGGCAGGTTGAGCGTGTCCAGGGTGTGGACGCGACCCAGGGTGCCGCCAAAGGCGCCGTCGTCGCGGTTGAGGTTGTTGATGGTCCAGCTGCCGTCACCCAGCTCGAAGACGACGTCCTGCTTGTTGGCGTCGAAGTAGAGCTTGAGCACCGTGGAGCAGTCGCCGGCGACGCGGGCGTTGTCGTAGAAGGCCGACAGGTCGGCCGAGAAGGTGAAGCCCGGCAGCGCGTTGTCGTAGATGATGTAGTAGTTGGTGTTGTCGCTCGGGTCGACCACGCGGATGGAGCCCGGCGTGTAGGTCAGGCCCATGCCGTCCACGACGGCCTTCTTCACGGCGTGCGCCCACTGGCCGGCCGTGGCGGCGACGCGGATGAGGTAGTCGTCCAGATCCTCGTCGGCCACGCGGTTGGTCAGCGCCGCGTCGGTGTAGACGTTGCCGTCGGTGTCGCGGTAGATGGGATTGCCGTTCTTGTCGACCTCGATCTGGGTCACCTTGTCGGACAGCACCATGTAGCGGTTGACGGTGTAGTACACCTTGTCGACCTCGGGCGTGTAGAACAGGTAGATGACCGAGCCACCGGTCTTGCTCAGCTCGAGCGAGTTGACCGAACCGTTGACCGGCAGCGAGGTGTCGTAGCCGATGATGTTGGCGCCCACGGGCACCGTGAAGGACTTCTCGAACACGTAGCCGGCCGGCGTGGGAACGCTGAACGGCGTGCCGGGCGCGTACGGCGTGTTCAGGGCCTCGGTCACCACGCCGTTGGCCGTCGGGTAACGGCGCACCGGGTTGGTCGGGTCGCTGAAGTCGATGATGTCGCCGAAGTTGCCGGACAGCACGTTGTCGTCACTGGCGGGCGGCACGGGGAAGGTGAACGGGATGCGCTCGATGTCGCCGTTGCCGTGCTGGACCCACACCTCGACGGTGTAGGTGGCCTGCACCGCGCGCCACACGGCGTGCAGCACGTAGGTGTCGTACTCGCCCGTCTCGGCGTTGTAGTGCAGCAGCGGCGAGCGGTCCGGGTCGGTCGGGTTGAGCTTGTCGCCGGCGTTGAGCTCGGGCATCTTGAACAGGGCGCCGTGGCCGTCGCTACCCAGGCCCCAGAAGCCGCTCGTCATCGCCTTGAGCTGGTCGGCGACGGCCAGCGAGTTGGTGCCCTTGGTGTTGGTGCCGGTGGCCTCGATGTACCAGCCCACGAGCTCGTAGCCGTCGCGCTGCACGTCGCCGGTGGTGGGCAGGTAGGTCTCGCTGCCCGTGGCCATCTCGATGGGGATGACGCGGGTGAAGTCGTCGGCCCACTGGCCCTCGTCACCCAGGTCGAAGTCGAGGAAGCGACGGTCGGCCACGTAGTACAGGCGCAGCACCGTGGAGCCGTCGCCGGCCACGTAGAGCTCGAACGGGTTGGAGTTCACGGTCGTGAGCTCGCGGTTGCCCGTCTCGGGGTTGGTGCGCCACACGGTGGCGGTGTCCGAGTAGGTGTAGCCGGGGTGTCCCACGGCCGCCGGCACGAAGGTCAGCGGGTCGGTCGAGACGTAGGTGCCGGCCGTGGCGTTGGGGATGACGATCGGGTCGCCCTCGGCGATGGTCTCCTTGAACATGCCGTCGACGAAGACGTGCTCGACCTTGTAGGAGGTGCCACCCTCGATACCCTCGAAGTACATGCGCAGCACCGTGGTGCCGTCGCCCTTGACGATGGCGCTCAGGATCTCGTTGCTGTGGGCCAGGTAGCGGTAGCCGGCCGGCGCGGTGATGCCGATCTTGCCGGCATCGGCCTTGTCGCCGGCGTTGGCCAGCAGCTGCAGGGCCACGGTGCTGTCGGTCGGGGCGCCGTTGTTGTTGTAGGGGGCGCCGTAGTGCGTGGTGTCGAAGAGCACGGCGCCCAGGTTGGTCTCGGGGCGCGACGGGTCGCCGCTGTTGACGGTGTAGCGCTCCACGACGAAGTGCATGTTGGGATCGGCCCAGTAGTACATGCGCAGCACGAGGCTACCGTCGCCGCGCACGACGCCGGACTCGATGGCCTTCTCGTAATCGGGCAGGTACCAGTAGCCGAGCCACATGTTGAAGTACTTGGTGACGCCCACGTCGAGCTGGACGCCCGAGATGTCGGTCTCGGCCACGTAGTAGTCCTTGAGCTCGGCGTCGTAGAAGACCTTGACGCGCGAGTTGGCCGGCGCGTAGACCTTGACGGTCTCGGTGGGCTTGTTGGTGTAGCTCAGGGTGCCGTCGTCGTTGACGTAGACGACCTTGCCGCCCACGAGCTTGCCGTCCACCATCTCGCCGCCGATGACCTTGTAGCGCTCAACGGTGAAGGTCACGTCGTCGATGACGAAGTGGGCGGTGAAGACGCGGTTGTCGTAGCTCATGAACGAGTTGTTGATGTGCTGCGGGAAGAACGTCGGGCCCATGAGGTTGGCGTCGCTCGGGATGGAGGTCCACAGGTCGGAGCCCGCGATGACGGTGCCGTCGTAGGCGACCCACAGGCCGTCGTCGCGCGTCCAGTGGCTGAAGCGGTAGCCGGGCTTGGGCTCGGTGTACACGGCCTGCGGATGGCCGGTCACGGGCTCGAAGCTGTCATGGTCCATCGAGATCGAGCCGCCGTCGGAGGGCACGAAGTCGTAGTAGATGTCGATGGGTGCCTTCTCGCGGAAGATCGCGTAGAAGGTCACGGTATCGCCGGTGTTGAGGCCGGTGGTGGGCAGTGCCACGCCATCGAGCGCCGGGGCCCAGTTGAGGTCCGTGGAAAGCGGTGCCATGCCGCCCTGCAGGTCGACGATGCTCGTGAACCAGCCCAGGAACTCGTAGCCGTCGGGCACGGTGACCTTGGTGCCCAGGGGCTTGCCCGTCGGGCCCGACGCGATGAGCTCGAAGGTCGGGTCGGTGGAGCCGTAGTCGCCGTTGCCGTACGGGTCGTTGCCCACGTGCGGCACGTTGATGACCTCGTAGGCGATGGTGGCGTAGTTGCGCGGGTCGAGCATGTAGTAGAGGTCGAGCACCATGACGTTGCCCGTGGTGCCGTGGCCGATGACGCCGTGGCTGGTCTGGGCCGAGATGTCGTCGGCATAGGCCCACTTCCAGCCGCCGTCGACCAGGTAGTCGTTGTCGAGCAGGATCTTCTCGAGGTAGTAGCCGGACAGGTCGATGTTGCCGGCGTCGTCCAGCTCGTAGAGGTGCCAGGCCACCGACGTGGTGCCGTCGGGGTTGGTCACCGTGGTCGAGCGGACGCCCACGCGGGTGTCATAGGGGCCGTCCAGCGTCTCGGTGAGGCGCAGGTCGAAGTTCATCGAGCCGTCGGTGTGCTGCAGGTAGTGGTTCACGACGAAGTCGATGTGCGGCAGCGGCTTGATGACGGCCGTGTAGGTGTGGCCACCGGCGAACTCCTTGGAGGGATCGTAGAAGATCTGGGCGCCCGGCAGCAGGCCGTCGCCGTAGCGCGGCGGCATGAAGGTGGTGATGGGATCGGGCAGGTTGGGGATCAGGTGCTCGCTGTCGTCGTCCACGTACCAGCCCACGACCTCGTAGCCGGGCAGCGTGCGCACGTCGGTGCCCAGCGCGGTGCCGGTGGACGGGGCGATGGACTCGCGCTCGCGCGAGACCCAGCCGTGGTCGGGATCGTCGACGCGGTACTTGATGACGATGTCCTGGTCCTCGGTGAAGATGGCGTAGTAGGTGGCGTTGGTCCACACGCCCGAGGCGCCGGCCGGGGCCACGAACTCGGGGGTGTCGCAGACCACGACGCCGTTGGAATCGACCCAGTTGAGGAAGTGGTAGCCGGTACGGGCGACGGCACGCACCTGGATGGGCGTGTCGCTCACCACGAGCGTGGAGTCCTTGGACAGCCAGCCGCGGGTCTGGCCCGAGATGGCGCTCACGTTGAACTGCAGGGTGTCGTACCACTTCTGGTACATCTTGCCGTCGGGCTTGACGGCGTTGTTGATGACGTAGTCGACCTCGCCGGTGGTGCGGTTGAACCACTCGTCGTGGAAGCCGGAGACCTTGACGACCTGGTGGCCGGCGGCGTCGTCGTAGTACCAGCCGCTCAGGCCGTGCCAGTAGCACCAGCCCGCACCGACCTTGCCGTCGCTGCCGCAACCGGGGTCATGGGTGGTCTTGTAGCCGAAGTCGGACACGATGTAGCCGGCGCCCGTGGTGTTGGTGGCCTCGGACTTGAAGGTGAGCGTCGCGAGGTCCTCTTCCCAGTGGGCCTTGAGCGTCGCGCCCATGCGCGGCACGGTGAAGGCATCCGAGTAGTTGGTGCCCACCTTGTAGGTGTGGCCGTCGTAGTCCCAACCGGTGAGGTGGTAGCCGGGCTTGGTCACGGTGCCGATGAACGGCAGGGTGATCTGCTCGTACGGCGTGCAGTAGCGGTCATCGAGCGCCGTGGTGTCGTCCACGGGAATGCCACCGTCGACGTCGAAGCGCACGAGCACGGGGCGGCGCACCCAGTTGGCGGTGAGCTCGAGGTCGCCGCGGCTCATGAGGGCCTTCGTGACCTCCTCGACGGTCTGGAAGTAGCGGCCGTCATTGGAGACCCAGCCGTCGAACATGAAGTCGGCGTCCTTGGACAGCGGCAGGGTGCGCTTGACCGCGATGCCGCTGCCGTAATCCAGAGCGGGGATGCTCGGGTCGTTGTCGATGGGGCCGTTGAGGTCGGGATAGTAGGCCACGAGCATGTCGCGTCCGCCGCGCAGGCCCTCGACGAAGATGGTGTCCTCGGCCCAGTCGCCGTGCTCGCCGGGCTGGTAGGTCAGCTTGTAGGTCTTCTCCCAGATGGCGCGCACCATCGTGTTGCCGTAGACGGTAATCGAGCCGATCTCGCCTTCCTCGGGGAAGGTGCCGGTGAGCTTCGTGCCGTCGGGCAGGGTCACCTCGTAGTTCCAGCCGGCGAAGACGTAGCCGGGGTTGGCCTGGAGGTGTATGCAGTTGGAGAGGTGGGTGAGGTCACCAGGCTTGTGCATGGTGGAGGGATGTCCCATGTACTCGACGGTCTGGGTCAGACGCGGGTCACCCTCGAGAATCGGCTTGCCGAGCCAGCCGATGATGTTACCACCGACGATGTCGCCAGAGGTGAGGAAGGTCACGGTGTACTCCTCGAGGACCCACACGGCGTAGAGGTTGACGTCGTGGCCCACGGGGATCTCGCCGAGCGTCGCGGGGAAGAGCGCCTGGTTCTCGAAGAACTGGCCGCCGTTGTTGGCGATCTCCGCGGCGATGCGGCTGTAGTCGTTATCGCCGATGAGCCACGACTTGGCAAACGGGCTCTCGGCACGCGTGGACCAGCCGATGAAGCGGTAGCCGACGGCGCTGTACTGGTTGGGTGCCAGGTTGACCTGGGTGTCATAGGCCATGAGCTGCTGGGGCATCGTACCGGTGACCAGGTCGATGCCATCGAGCTCGGGCACGTTGGGCTGCGGCGGGTCGTTGCGGTTGAAGATGATGAGGCAGTCGCCCTGCTTCCAGGTCGCCACGAGGAAGAGGTCCTCGGTGAGGGACAGGCCGGAGAGGTCGGCGGTCAGCACGAGGTTGCCCTCGGAGTCGCGCAGGTACATGGGTGTGCCGTTGGCCGTGGTGCGGTACACGACGTGGCCGTCGAGGTCCTTCTTGGGGCTGCCGTCTTCCATCTCGGCGAGCGCCCAACCCATGAAGGTGTAGGTGATCTGCTTGTTGCCGTCGAAGACGGTGACCGAGCGCGGCAGGCCGTTCTGCATGCCGTTGTAGGTCGGGATGGGCTTGTTGGGCACGGCATGGGTGAAGCGCGTGGTGCCCTCCTCGCCGCCGGTATGGCCGGCGTCGTGGCCGCTGTCCTCGTAGAAGTCGCCGTACTCGCCCTCGAAGTACCACACCTCGCGGGCATCGACCCAGAACGCGGTGAAGGTCGTGTTGCCCTCGAGGATGTAATCGGCCATGTCCTCGGGCTCGATGCGCTGCGACTTGGTGGCCGTCGTGCCGTCCTCGTTGACGATGACGATGTCGGCGGTCCAGTAGGCCAGCGCCTTGCGGTAGCGCGGCGTCTTGATGACCTCGTCGTACTTGGTCTTGTCGCCGGTGTAGAGCACCTGCGTGGTCTGGCCGGTGATGGTGCCGCCGGTGACGGAGTCGTAGGACTTGAAGATGGCGGTGACACGACGCGGCGACCAGATGGCGGTGAAGGTGACCTCGGAGCCGTCCAGGTTGGACAGGCCCTCGTACCAGCCCTCCTCGTACTCGCCGTCGAGGTTGTTCACGGTGTCGCCCCAGCTATGGGTGCCGGTGACGCTCCAGCCCAGGAAGTCGAAGCCGCTGCGGAAGAAGCGGTTGTTGGCGTCGAAGAGATCCTCGAAGCTGACTTCCATCTCGAAGTAGGGCTTGCCCTCGTCGCTGTACTTGAGGTGCACGTCGCTGGCGTACTGGCCGAGCACCTCGTAGTTGGTGACGCCGGCCTCGAAGCGCACGGTGTAGGTGATGGGCTCCCACACCGGGGTGAGCGTGACGTGGTAGTTGGGCATGACGAAGGTCTGGCCAAAGCCCACGCCGACCCACTGGCCCAGGTGGTTCTGGTAGCGCCAGCCGGTGAAGTTGTAGCCGTTGCGGTGCGCACCGTGCGTGTCCTCCTTGGTGAGCGTGGTCACCACGGTGTTGGTCTTGTAGACGCGGTCGTTGTCGACGTCGTCGACCCAGCCGAAGAACTTCTCGCCGAAGAAGTCGTTCTGGCCGTCCAGGTTGTAGTGGACGTTGAAGCCGACGTTGACCCACACGGCCCACAGCGTGACCATGATGTTGTCGCCGTCGACGAGGTTGATGACCTCTTCCTGGTCGAGGTAGAGGTGCAGGTTCTGGGCCGTCAGGGCGGCGTTCATGTCGTCCACGGTGTCGAAGGCGGAGAGCTGCTTCTTGGTCCAGCCCATGAACTTGAAGCCGTCGCGCACCACGCGGCCCGCGTTGGGCGTGAGGGTGACGACCTGGTCGAAGGGCGCCTTCTGGTCGTTGAGCTTGCCGGAGTCGGCCTCGTTGGACTCGAAGACGATGATGTACTGCTTGTAGAGGAAGCGCGCGTAGTACACGGTGCCGTCGAGCCACGCCTCGTCGGGGTTCTTGGTGGGCACGAAGGTGGGCTCGGTGCCCACGAGGTTGCCCTTGGCGTCGTACCAGCCCATGAAGGCGTAGCCCTTGCCGGCGACGGCCGTGGAGCCCTTGGGCTGGCCGTCGGAGGCCGACAGGTTCACGTCGCGCGGGTTGGTGACGGTGCCGCCGTCGCCGTCCACGAAGTAGTGGATGGTGGCAAAGCCGGGCACGAACCAGGCGTACAGGATGACGTCGGTGATCTCCTCGGAGATGAGGAAGTCGCACAGGCGCGTCTCGGGGTAGATGCGCTGGCCCTGGGGCTCGTCGCCGGGCAGCGTCGTGGAGTTGTCGGCGGTGTACCAGTTGTTGAAGGCGTAGCCCGGCCAGGTCGGGTCCTCGGCGGGGATGAGGCCGCGGTCGGTCCAGTGGAAGATGTGGACGCCGATGTAGGTGCCGCCACCCGTGGCGTAGTGGACGCGGTACTCGCGCTGGGTCCACACGGCGTAGAGCGTGACGTCATGCTCGGGCATCTCGAAGTCGGTGAAGACGTTGCCGTTCTCGTCGTAGCCCGGATAGGTGACGATGTGCTTCTCGTGGTCCTCGAGCGAGGTTGCCCAGCCCTCGAACATCCAACCGGCGCGGTCGATGGCGTCCTTGGTGGGAACGGTCACGATCTCGCCGGCGCCCACGGTGAGCTTGACCGGCAGGGTGTCGTCCTGGCGCGGGAAGCCGAAGTCGAAGTCTTCCTTCCAGGTGCCGCCGCCCATGAGGTCGTAGGTCAGGGTGAAGGGCTTGTACCAGCGGGCGATGAAGGTGACGGTCTGCTCGTCGTTATCGATGAAGCCGAGCGAGCCGACGGGGTCGTTGAGGTACTCGTTCAAGGTGATGATGAGGCGGTCGCCCACGATGTTGCCGCTGGCATCCGTGGCCACGCGGTCCCAACCCATGAACTGCCAGCCCTCCTCGCCCAGGGGCAGGTGCTTCTCGTCGTCGACGGCACCGCCGTAGGGGTACTGCTCGGCGGTGGCGCCCATGGGCAGGTCGGTGTACAGGGTCTCGTTCGCGATGTAGGGGGTGAACAGGCCATGGTCGCCGGGGAGGTAGACCACGACGCGCGGGCCACCCCACTGGGCGGTGAACACGGTGTCGCCGTAGATCTTGACCTCACCGGGGGTGTAGGTGTAGCCGGTGATGGGATCGCCGCCCTCGGGATCCTGCATGACGAAGGACCAGCCGATGAGCACGTGGTTGCCGTAGCTCGCCGTGAGGCCCGCGACGTTGGGGGTCTCGCCGTTCTTGACGTCCTGCGGGTTGGCGATGCCGCCGATGGTGCCGGCGCCGCCCTCGAAGGTGACGCGATGCGGCTTGGGCGTCCACACGGCGGTGAGCGTGATGATCTGGCCGTCGACCGTGGTGAGGTTGCGGATGCCCTCCTCGTCCTCGAAGGTCACGATCCTGCCATTGATGGTGGCGGTCCAGTGGTAGAAGACGTAGCCCTCGCGGGTCATGGTGTTCTTGGGCAGGTAGGTCGTCTTGTCATAGGTGGCGGTGATGTCCACCATGTCCTCGGCGCCCTCCACGTCCGGCGCACCGGGCTGGAAGCGGATGATGTAGGTGTTGGGCACCCAGTGGGCGTAGAGCACCACGTTGCCGCCGGGCATCTGGTAGATGCTGCCCGGAGCGATGAGGTCGTCGCCCATCGGCTTGGTGACCCAGCCGTCCATGGTGTAGCCGGCGCGCACGAAGGTGTGGGTGTCCGGGAGGCGGATGGTGGAACCCGCGACCATCGGGTACTCCACGTTGCCGTCGGCGTTATAGGTGACGGGCGGCTTGGCGACGCCGTCCCACGGGTTGGGCATGCCGCCGTTCTTGTCGAGCGTCAAGGTGAACTCGAGGCCCTTCCAGATGGCGTACAGCGGGATGCGGGCGCCGTTGATGCCGGTGAGGTTCATGATCTGGGCGCCGTCGTCATAGCGCACGCCGGAGCCATCGGGGTTGGTGGCCCAGCCCACGAACACGAAGCCGACGCGGGCCATCTGACCGTTGTTGAGGGGCAGGTAGCGGGCCTCGCCGTAGTTCATCTCGAGGGCCTCGATACGGCCGATGCCGCCGTTGACGACGAACTCGACCATGTAGGTGTTGGGCTCGAACACGGCGTAGTAGATGGAGTGGTTGGGGTCGCCCCAGAACTCGCCGGTGAGGTTGTAGTCGCCCTTGTTGGGACGGAACTCGTAGGCGGACGACACCTTGTTGCCGTTGACGTCGTACCAGCCCACGAAGTGGAAGCCGGTGCCCGTGCGGGCGGCCGAGCCGTTGGGGGCCTCGACCTGCGTGATGATGCGCACGGTCTCCTTCTTCACGGTGACGGTGCCACCGTTGGTGTCGATGAAGTTGCCGAACTTGTCAATCTGGGCGGCCTTGTACTGGATCTCGTAGACGTTCTCGAGCCACTTGGCGTACAGGGTGACGCCGGGCTCCAGGGCCGTGAGGTCGGTCAGGCCGTTGTAGCGGGCGATGGTGGAGTACATCGACGGGTTCGAGACCTTGTGGATGGAGTCGTCGACGAGGTCGGCGTTGGGGTCGATGATGTACCAGCCGTCGAAGGTGTAGCCGTTCTTCTTGGGAGTGGCCACGCCCGCCAGCAGGTTGCGGTCGGCCCAGCCGACGCCCTTCTTGTCGGCGACGGAGGTGCCGCCCAGCGAGTTGAAGTGCACGGTGTAGGTGAGCTTCTGCCACACGGCGTAGATGTGCAGGCCGTAGGTGGCGATGATCGTGTCACCCGCTGCCCAGATCACTTCCCCACCGGGGCTCGAGGTGTAGCCCATGAAGCTATAGCCCTCGCGCTCCATGATGTTGACGTGGGACGGCAGGATGATGGCGCGGCCCGTGTTCTGGACGGCCATGGCGAAGTCGTTGCCCGCCGTGAGCGTGAACTCGCCGGCCTCGTCGGGATGCGCCAGGCCCGGGTCACCCGGGTTGCGGATCCACTCGCCGCCGTTGGTGCCCAGGTAGACGGTCACCTCGGACGGGGCCCACATGGCCGTGAAGGTGTAGGAGCGGTTGGTGATGACGCTGGGGAACTCCTCGGCGCTCTTGACGAGGTTGCCCAGGTCATCGTAGTAGTCGAAGTTGTAGTGACGCGTGCCGTCGTCGTCTTGCCACATCCAGCCCAGGAACTGCCAGCCCGGGGTGCCCTTGGGCTTGCCGATGTTCTTGGGGTTGGAGCTGTTGGTGTCGAAGTAGGTGGGATCGAGCGCACCACCGGCGGGCGTGTTGCCGTACTGCGGCACGTAGGTCGGGTTGGTGCTCACCGAAGGCGGCAGCTCGACGAAGTAGGTCTTGTTGTCGGCCGACGGGAAGGTGCCGTGCTCGCCCTGCTCGTAGAGGACGATGTAGGTGCGGCCGTAGGTGTAGACGGCGGTGAAGAGCATGACGCCGGTGACGGCGATCTTGCGCACGTCCTGCGTGATGCCGGTGTCGACGGTGCCGTCCTCGTGCTGGATGCTGTAGCGCCAGTAGGCCAGCTGGTAGTCGGCGTCGATCTGCTCCTGCGTCTGGCTGAAGAAGGGCACCTGGTCGTCGGGCACGAAGAAGTCCTGGCGCACCATGATGCCGATGTTGGGATCGTAGTCGTTGGGCATGTGGATGGTGGCCATGCCGGTGCACTTCTCGTCGAGCTCGAAGAAGACGTTGTAGGCCTCGACCTTCTCCCAGCGCGCGTAGAGCACGATGTTGTCGCCGTCCATGCCGAGGTTCTTGACGAACTCCTCGTCGGTGTAGTCGATGCCGCCGTACAGGCTCTTGGCCCAGCCCACGAAGCGGTGGCCGTTGCGGATGTACTGGTTCTTCGAGAGCGCCTGGGCCAGGTCGTAGGTGAAGGTCTGGACGGCCATGGTGCCTACGGCGTTGTCGGTGCCACGGTAGAAGGTCACCGTGTACTTGGAGGGCACCCAGTGGTCGTAGAGGAAGACGGTGTCGCCATCCACGGCCGAGAGGTCGATGTTCATGAAGCCGCCCTCGTCGAAGACGGTCTTGCCATCCAGGGTGCGCCAGCCGCTGAACACGTAGCCCAGGCGGGTGAGCAGGTCGTAGCCGTGCTCGTCGTAGTTGTACGGCAGCGCCAGCGGCGTGTCGTAGGTCTTGGTGAGCTCGCCGGGCATCGTGCCGGTGGCCACGGGCTGGCCGTCGTTGTCCACGTAGTGCTGGAAGACGATCTTGTAGGTGATGGGCTCGAAGGTGGCCGTGAAGCTCTGCTCGGCGGGCCACATGGTGCCGGCGGCCAGGATGCGCTCGAGCAGGGCGCTCGTGGAGAGCACCTCGTCGCTGCCGGTGATGTGCCAGCCGGTGAAGCGATAGCCCAGGTCGGCGATGGCGCGCACGCGGTCGAGCGCCACCGTGACGGTGGTGTACTCGCGGGTGACGGTCTGGGCCTTGTTGCCCTCGTCGCCGGCCACGGCGACCATGCCGCCCTTGCCGGCGATCCAGGTGACCTGGATCGTCATGGGCTCCCACTGGGCCGTGAGGATGATGGTGCCGTTGTGGGTGCTCAGGAAGTCCGTGATGTTGTCGCCGGCGTGGATGAAGCGCGGCGTCGACGGGTTGGAGTCGCTGTAGAGCTCGTTGGTCATCCAGCCGGTGAAGACGTAGCCGTCACGGTAGAAGGTGGTGGTGTCGCCGGCGGTCGGGACGATGAAGCCCACGCCGTAGGTGGCCTGCTGGTCGGGCATGGAGCCCTGGCCGCCCTCGCCCGGGGCGAACTTGATGGTGTACTCGTTGGGAGCGAAGTGCGCCGTGAACACCGTGGGCAGCCAGTGGCCCGTGACGGCGTCGAAGGCGATCTGGCGGATCTGGTCGGCCGTGAGCAGGAAGTCGGTGAACACCGTGCCGTCGCGGTCGTTGGTCCAGCCGTCGAAGTGGTAGCCCTTGTTGACGATGGCCGTGACGTTCTTGACGGCCGTTGCGTCGGAAAGCGGCACCTCCTGCATCGGCATCGAGACGCGGCCGGCTTCGGTGTCGGCGTTGAACTCGAGGACGATGTCGCCCTCGGCCCACTCGACGTACAGCGTGATGACGTCGGCGACGTCGGCGGAAAGCGCGATGTCGCGGATGCGGATGTGCGCGGCGTTGGCCGTGGTGATCAGGTTGCTGCCGTCGGCGAAGGTGATGCGGTTGCCGTCCTTATCCAGGGCGTACCAGCCGGCCACCTTGTAGCCCAGGCGCGTCACCTTGTCGCCGTCGGTCGGCAGCAGGTTGGCGTCGGTCCAGGTGAGGTCGGTGCGCATGTCGGGCGTGTAGGCGCTCGGCGTCGAGACGTACTGCACGCTATAGCCGCGATGCGGGGCCCACAGGGCGTAGAAGGTGTCGATGAAGAGGGTGTCGGCCTCGTCGGCGCCGTACGGGATGAACAGGCGCGTCGTGTGGTCCTTGTCCTCGTCGAACTTGATGGTGTAGGTGTGGCCCTCGATGGTGCCGTCCTCGTTGATGTGGCGCAGGTAGAAGCTCCAGCCCACGAGGTCGTAACCCGGGCGCTTGAACTCCTCGAAGCTCGCCATGTCGAGCACGTAGCCCTCGGCCGGGTCGTAGATCATGGTGCCGATGGTGGTGCCGTCGAAGAGCTGGAAGGTGTCGCCCACCTTCTTGCCGGTGATCTCGAGGTAGCCCGTGGTGATGTCGGCGTCGGCGCCCACGTTGGAATCCGGGGTGGTGCCGGTGCCCGCGCCGTCGGTGTCGACGACGAACTTCACGGTCACGTCGGCGTCGCGGTGCCACTGGGCGTAGAAGGTGATGGAGACGGCGTCGTCATCGCCCACGTTGGGGGCGGTGTAGCTGTAGCCCCAGGTGACCTCCTGGCCCTGCGTGGGCACGCCGTGCTTGTTGGTGGGCGGGTTGGCCACGGTGTTCCAGTAGCGCAGCACGTAGCCGTCCATCGTGTAGGCCGGGTAGCGGTCGCCGTTGGGGAAGTCGATCCACAGGGTGCCGTCCGGGTCCTTCGTGAAGCTGAAGGTCTCGCCGCCCTTGAGGAAGGCGCTCGGGATGTAGCCCTCGGCGTCGTTTCGGTTGGGCTCGAAGTTGATGAAGGTGCCGTAGCCAAACTCCCAGGTGACGATGCCGTGGTCGTTACCGCCGTTGGTGTAGGCGTACAGGTTCTCGAGGCTCTTGTTGGTCGAGGTGGTGGGGCTCGTGTTGAGCACGGCCATGCCCTCGAACACGCGGTTGGAGCCGGAGTCGAGCTTGGGGTTGTCGGCGTCCTCGGTCACGGACTGGGCGATCCACGCGCCGTTGTTGTGCTTGGGGATCTGCGCGATGAAGCTCGGGTCGGTCGTGAGCGAGGTGCCGTTGTCGACGATGATGCGCTCGAGGTTGACCAGCGAGGACAGGGCCTTGTCGGTCGTGATCTTGGTCGGGTCGAGTGACCAGCCGCGGATGTTGATCTCCTTGAGGCCGGTGGTGTTCTCGAACAGGCCACCGATGCTGCGGCAGTCGTCCATGTAGATGCCCGAGCCGTCGAAGGTCTCGAGGTTGCGGAAGAAGTCGGACGGATAGTAGTACTTGGTGTAGTTGCTCGTGCTGATGGTGGGCGAGTACTCCAGGCGGCTGCTCGTGGTGTAGGTGATGCCGGGGTTGGCGGCCAGGTAGTCGGAAAGCTCGTCGAAGTCCTCGAAGGAGGCACCGTTGCTCGTCACGTAGACGGGGATGCTCTTGGTGGGGTACGTCTCGTACTTGCCCGCGACGGTACCGGCGCTTTGCAGGCCCGAGGTGGAGGACGTGGCGTTGCGCGGCGAGAGCAGGCTCAGGCCGTCCAGGTGCAGCGTGGCGGGGTTCAGCTCGAAGGCCTTGTTGCCCGGCAGGCGCAGCCAGATCTTGTACTCGCCCGAGTAGCCCGGCCTCAGGGAGACCCAGTTCTCGTACAGGCACTCCTCCCCCACGCGGTTGGCCAGGAGGTTGGCGCTGAAGACGACGTCTCCCTTCCTGGTCTCGGTGCCGCCGCGCTCGATGGAGAGCGTGACCTGGGCGGTCGAATTGCCCGCCGCGATGTTGAGCAGGTTGAGGTCGCGAGCGTCCCAGTAGTAGCTGTAGTGGAAGTAATACGTGGTGCCGGCCGTGAGGTCGAAGCTGGCAACGGTGTTGAAGGAGCCGTCGCCGTTCTCGTCCTTCATCGTGAAGGAGCCCTTGTCGCGGATTTCCTCGTCCAGGTTGTTGGCCGTCCAGCTATGGGGGTCGTAGAGGTTCTCGATCAGGTACTCCTTGTTGGACGAGAACCACTGGTTGAGCGTCAGGGCGCGCCACTGGCCCATCGTGGCCACGTGCTTGACCACGCCGGCGGGCACGATCTTCTCCCACGGCAGCATGGTCGTGGCGCGGTCGATGTCGACGGTCAGGTTCTGGGGCGTGTAGCCCGGGTCGGCGCCGATGACCAGCGAGTTGGGCTTGACCACGTAGCCGTTGTCGGTGCGGGTGTGGCCGGGCTCGGTGTAGTACCACCACAGGTGGTCGTTGCCGGCCAGGCGTCCGCCCATGAAGTTGGGATCCCAGATGTAGGTGTACTTGCCCTTGGTGCTGTACGTGTGCTTGATGAGGTCGCTGTAGTTGCCGAACCAGTCGCCGTCCTGGCGGGTCAGGTCGTCCTTGGGGTACGGGCCTGGGCGTCCGTATTCGAGCCAGGCGCCGTTGCCCTCGAGCACGCCGGCGGGCTGCGGGCCGAAGGTGCCGATGTTGTTGTCGGTGTTGGCGTAGACCGCGTTGTTGGTCACCGCCGTCACCTTGCCGCCGTTGATGAGGGCCTTGAAGCCCTTCTTGTTGACCATGGCGTCGGAAGACAGGGTGATGACGATGGTCTTCATGTCCTTGAAGGTGTAGGTCACGCCGGCCATGGTGGTGCCGGTGAGCTTGTACTTGGCGCCGCTACCCGTGGGGTTGGCCGTGGTGACGTTTTCCCAGATCTTGATGAAGTCGCGGTTGCGCTCCATCTCGGAACCGGGGAGGAAGTAGATGGAGATGGGATCGGCGCCCGTGGCGGTGATGGTCCAGGACTGCGACGCGCCGGCGGCATAGCCCTCGGTCTGGCCCCAGGCGGAGCTCTGGATGATGGCGCTGTTGCCAAACGAGGTGAGCGGGCCCAGGTCAAGGCGCGTCATCTTGTCGTCCTCGTGGAACATGTAGGTGAAGTTGCCACCGTTGCGCATGTCCCAGTTGTGGATGTCGACGGACTCGAGGTTGCCGCGCTTGTACAGCATGTAGGAGAAGTCGGTGCAGGCCGAGGTGTCAAAGCCCGTGCCGTCGAAGTTCCTCAGCTTAGAGTCCTTGTTGATGAGCATCATGTTCTTCCAGTAGAACGTCGCGTAGTTGTTCTTGCCCAGAAGGTCGAAGCCGAAGTTCATGGTGTGGTTGCCCGTGGAGCGCGCGGTGAAGCTGAAGTGCTCGGTCTTCCAGTTGCTCTGGTAGGGCGAGAGGTTGGTGTAGTAGAGGCAAGCGTTGTAGTCAACGCTCTGGCCGAAGCCGAAGCGGATGTAGCAGCCACTCGTGAAGCCACTGCCAGTCGTCGTGATCTTGTAGTCGTACATGAACTCGTAGGTCTTGCCGGCCTCGAAGTAGTAGCCCCATTTGTAGATGCCGGTGGTGTCACCGTGGTCGTAGTCGGTCACTCTCATGTAGGTGCCGTCGGCGCTCGGGCTGTAGTAGGTGTCGCTGGCAACGTACTTGCTGAAGCCCCAGGTCTTGGTCTGCTCGGTGGTGAGGAAGTTGTTGGTGAACCAGTACTTCATGTTGAGCGGCTTGAGGCCACCGAAGGTGCGGACCTCCTCGAAGTCGCACGATGCCCACGGGGCCCACATCTCGAAGCCGGCCGTGGTCTTGTTGGCGGCCGTCGGGCGCACGCCCACGTAGAGCGTGTTCTTGTGCAGCGTGGTGGTGGGCGACAGCTCGACGTCCTCGTCGGCCATGATCCACGTGGCCTCGGGGTTGTCGTCGAAGGGAGCGCCGGTGCCGGGCACGAAGGTCCAGGTGACCGTGCCCAGGCCACGGCCCGTGGCCGCCGCGGTGCTCGTGGAGTTCATGTAGCGGCAGGTGGTGTCGGTGAACAGGTGGGCCGTCGTGTCGAACCACAAGGTGTCTGCGGCGGTGTACTCGTTGTCGTAGGTGAACTCGCCCGTGGCCCACAGGCCGTCGGTGCGCGCGATGTTGCTGCCCATGAGGTAGATCTGGTTGCCGGCCACGATCTGCGAGATCGACGTGGCGCCGGCCAAAAAGTCGGTCATGGTGGGCCAGATGCCGTTGCCGAAGCTGGTGCTGTTCTTGACGTTGTAGCGCTGGCTGCTGACCATGTTCCAGGTGGAGATGTCGATCTTCTTGAGCTTGGCGTCCCCGCTGAAGGTGCTGGTGAAGAAGCCCGTGCGGTCGACCCACAGGCCACGGCCGTCGAAGTCCTCGACGCTCGTGAAGCCCGCGAACCAGGAGGAAAGGTCGCGCGGACGCAGGCCGTTGCCGCCGTTGCACACGACGCCGTCGTCGCCCGTCGCGCCGAAGTTGGTGACGATGTGCTTGACCTCGGTGATGGGCATCGACTTGGCGCCCGAAGCGGACAGCCACGGCAGGGAGTTGCCGTACTCGGTCACGATGTGGTTGGCGCTCGCGGCGTAATTGTACAGGCCCATGGACATGGTCTGGGTCTCGTGGTCGTAGCGCCACCAGGCGTTGCCGTTGCTGGCGAACTCGCCGCCGTAGATCCAGCGGTAGGTGTGGATGCCCGTGGTGTCGCAGCTCGCGGCGCCGTAGTGGGTGTTGGCCAGCTCGGCGGTGTTGCCGTAGCGGTCGGCCTTGCGCGTGCCGTCCTTGTACCAGTAGCCCGACATGTCGGGGCCGATGGCCGCGATCTCGGTGAAGCCGGTGCCCTGGAGCACCATGCCCGGGCCGATGTGGATGATGGTGATGTACTCCATGCCGGCGAACATGTTGGTGATGCTCGCGTTGGCGCCGGCGGCGTTGCCGCGCACCTTCCAGTTGCTCATGTCGAGCTCCTTGAGCACGGAGCAGCCCTGGAACATCGAGTCGAAGTTCACGCACTTGTTGGTGTTCCAGTTGCCGGTGCCGGTCACGGTCGCGAGCTTGGTGGCGTTGTAGAAGGCCTGGTAGAAGCTCGTGACGTTGCTCGTGTCCAGGTAGGTGCCGTCGAAGCTCGTGAAGGCGGCCGGCGTGGAAGCGAACCACTGGCTCATCGTGGTGGGGGCCACGTTGCCGTTGGTGCCGTCGGTGGCAAAGCCGATGACGTCGTTCCAGAAGCTGACGCTGCCGAGCGCCTGCTTCCACGGCAGGTTGGGGCCGAGCATGGACGTGGCATGGCTCTTGGAGTTGCCGATGAGGCCGATGCGCAGGAGGTTGGCCTTGTCCTCGACGCTCGCGTCGGCAACCGACGTGGTGTCCTTCTTGGCCACGGTCCACCAGATGTTGCGGTTGTCGGCCATGACGCTACCCAGGTGGGTGGGGTCGAAGGTGTAGGTCGTGATGTCGCTGGGCACGTTGACGCTCGTGTCGTACCAGATCATGAGGTCATTGGAGTTGCCCACCGAGGTGGCCTGGCCCAGGGCGTTGGTGTTCTTGATCCACACGCCGTCGGCAAGGGTCAGAAGCGGGGTGTTGGCAAGGCCCGCGTTGTTGGTGGAATCCTTGTAGAGCAGCGTGTTGGGGCCGAAGGTGAACGACACGAAGTTGGTGTCCTTGGGATCCTTGGCGTCCGTGTAGGCGTTGCTCGACAGCTGCAGCATGTTGGTGAGCAGGATGTTGCCGTTGCGGTAGGTGTTGGAGCGCATGTCCCACTGCGACAGGTCGATGCTGGTGATGGTCATCTTATCCGACGCGTCGGCGATGTTGTAGAGCATGTACGAGAAGTCCGTCACCTTGTCGACGTTCCAGTGATTGGCGCCGATGTTGGCCGACGAGCCGGTGATGGGCTCGATGGACGTGAGCTTGGTGCAACCCGCGAACAGGTAGGCGAGCTTGAGCGACGTGGTGGCGCTCGAGCTGGCGGGGGCCCAGTCGCGCAGGCCGTTGACGTTGGTGAGCTCGCCCATGGACTCGAAGGCGTGGCTCAAGTCCTCGACGCGGGCGGGACGCCAGCTCGCGAGCGCGTCGAGGTCGGTGATGCCGTCGGCGTCGTAGAGCAGGTAGCTCATGTCGCGGACGTTGCTCACGTTCCAGTTTGCGAACTGGTTGAGGTTCGTGTTGACGAGGCCGTCGTTGTTGTAGAACATGCCGGACATGTCCTCGACCTTGCCGGTCTTGGAAGCCCAGGCGTCCATGCCCGAGATGTTCGTGAGGCGCTCGTCGCCATGGAAGAACTCCCTGAGGCTCGTGACGTTGCTGACATCCCAGCTGTCCAGACCGGTCACGGTGTGGAGCTTGGGCTGGTTCTTGAACATGCCGGCAAGCGACGTCACGGCATTGGTGATGTGCATGCCCGAGCCGTCGAAGCTCACGTTGTTGACGTAATCCTTGAACCACTCGGCCGGATTGGACGGGGCGATGTCGTACTTGGTCTTGATGTACCACACCTGGTCGCGGGTGACGATCGGGTCGACCTCGGGGGTCGAGGCGTCGTCGAGCCACGGCAGGGCGTTGGCGGTCTCGGTGACGACGCGGTTGCTGGCCGTCTGGTCGGCGCCCAGCAGCAGCGTGCCCTTGCGCATGGGCTCGCCATTGTAGGCGGAGTCCTTGATGAAGAACATCCACCAGTCGTTGACGTTGGAGCCGAAGCGGCCGCCCAGACGCGAGTCATCCCAGATGTAGTCGAGGTAGGACGGCACGAGGATGGCGTTGCCCACGCCCGTGGAGCCGTCCTTGTACATGTCCATGAGGGCGTTGGAGGTGCCGAACCAGTCGATGACCGTGCCGGAGCTCGTGTCGCGCACCCACATGCCGGTCTTGGCGGCGCGGGTCGAGATGTCGGCCAGACCGGTGAGCATGAGCTTGGAGAACTTGCCCAGGCGCAGGTAGCCGCCCTTGCTGGCGTCACCGATGACCTTGTTGTTCTCGAACAGGCCGTTGACGGTGGCGTTGCGCATGTCCCAGCGGGAGAGGTCGGCGCTGTGCATGGCGACGTTGCCGCCAAAGGCGTAGCTGAGGTCGGCGTAGTCGACGGTCCAGTCCTGCAGCGGCACGGCGCTCAGCAGCTTGGTGTCGCCGTAGAGCATGTAGCTCATGTTGACGGGAGCGTACTGGGAGGAGTTGATCTGCCAGTTCGCCAGACCCGAGATGTCGGTGAGCGACGTCATGCCGTTGAAGGCGTAGGAGAGGTCCTTGACGTTGGACACGTTGAAGCCGTTGGCCCCGGAGGTGGAGAGCATGTCGAGGTTGGTCAGGGCGGTGCCAGAGAGGAAGCCGCTCATGTTGGTGACGTTGGAGGTGTTCCAGCGGTAGGCGCTGGTCACGAAGTCGGCGAGCTTGACGTCGCCGGCGAACATGTTGGAGAGGTTCGTGGCCTGCGAGGTGTCCATGCCCGAGCCGTCGAAGTACGCGAGGTTGACGTAGCCCCTGAACCAGTTGGCCGGGAAGCGCACATCGATGCCACCCTGGGTGGTGACCTTGACGATGCTGTTGCGATCGACGGGGGTGTAGTCCTTGCTCACGTTGTTCACGGAGTCGGACTCGGACACGGTGAAGGTCCTGAACAGCCACGGCAGGTCGGAGGCGGACAGCGCGGTGGTGTCGTCCTGGCCCTCGGTCACGAGGCTGCCGTAGGTCTGGGTCTGCTGCTCCGGGCTGCGGCAGTAGTCGGTCGCATCGGCGCCGGTGTCGAGACCCATCACCAGGTGGCCTGCCTTGACGGGGTTCTTGTTGCTGTCGAGCACGGGGTTGCCGTCCTTGTCCAGCTTGATGCCCTTGTCGTAGATCCACCAGGCGTACGGGTTGGACTTGAAGCGCTCGCCGATCATGTCGTCGCGCCAGACGTAGGTCAGCGCGGCGCCGGGAACGCTCGAGATGGTGGTGTAGCGCTCGGCCAGGCTACCCGTGGAGCCAAACCACAGCGCGGTTCCCTCGGGGAGGAACTCGGTCGTGTGAGAGGTACGCGGCAGGTCAACGCCGTTGGCCTTGACGAGCTCCCACATGCCACCGGTCTCGCTGTCTGTTGGGCCGCGATTGGCGAGGCTGTTGTTGAACGCGGTATTGGTGAGCATGGAGGACTCGCCCACGGTGAGCTGGCCCAGCTTGGAGCAGCCCTCGAACATGCCATCGACGTTGAGGTTGCCGATGTGGGTCAGGCCGCCGGCGCTCTTCATGGCCCAGCGGGACAGGTCGACGGTGGTGAGCGCGGCGCAGTTGCGGAACATGCCGGCCATCGTCTGCACGCGGGAGATATCCCAGTTCTTGATCGTCTCCTGGGTGGTCATCTCCTTGCAGCCGGCGAACATGCCCTCCATGTTGTCCACGCGTCCCACGTTCCAGTAGGTGCCGTTGGTGGCCAGCGCGCCCGGGTCGGTGATGCCCGTGTCGGCGAACATGTAGGCCATGTTGACGCCACCGGGCGTGTTCTTGAGAACCCAGGTGGAAAGCGTGCTGATGTCCTTGAGCTTGACATCGCCGTGGAACATGTGGCTGAAGTCGACGATGCCGCTCACGTCCCAGCCACCCATGTTGGAGATGGTCTCGAGCTTCTCGCAACCGGCGAGGAAGTACGAGAGCGAGGTGGCCTGCGAGGTGTCGAAGCCGGCGCCGTCGAAGTCCTTGAGGTTGTTGTGGTCGTAGAACCAGCCCTCGGGGTTGGTGGGGCTGATCTGGCCCAGGAGGCTATCGAAGGTGATGGCGCCATCCTCGTGGAGCACGGCGCCGGTCTTGATGTGCTCGACGTTGGCCACGATGTTGGCACCGGGGTACTTGGCCCACGGCAGGTTGTTGGTGCCGTTGTCCTTGTGGGACTCGTTCTTCTCGGTCACGACATGGTTGCCGGCGTTGGCGATGGTACCCATGACCAGGGTCTTGTCCAGGTCGCCCTTCTTGTAGTAGCGCCACCACGAGTTGTAGTAGTACAGGCCCGTGGTCGAATCCTGCGCGATGGAGCTGTCGAAGACACCGGCGTAGCAGCTGTCATCCCACTTGTAGGTGGTGACGGCGGCAGGCGCCTTGTGGGCCTGCACGCCCGGGGCGATGGGCGCCGGGTACAGGGCCAGCAGGTTGGAGGTGGAGCCGGACCAGATGTTGGTGCCGGTGAAGTCGTTGCCCGTGGGACGGTTGGCGTCCTGGGCAAACCAGGTGCCGCCGATGTTGCCGTACTGCCAGGTGACGCCGTTGTAGGTCAGCTTGTTGTTGTCGGGGTTGATGTCCACGTTGGAGCGCCAGTAGACGTTCACGTCGGTGTGGGTGCCGCCGTTGGCGCGGGTGGGAACCGTCTCGATGAAGAACATGTCCGGGCCAAAGGCGGTGTCATCCAGGATGTTGTTGACGCCCAGGGTGATCTCGTTGAGGCCGGCGCAGTTGAGGAACATGTCGGTGGCGGTCTTGTCGTGCATGTTCCAGCTCGAGATGTTGACCTTCTCGAGGCGGATGGCGTTGGCGAACATGTTGGCGAACGTCGTGGCTGCCGAGGTGTCCCAGAGGGTCACGACATTGGCGTCCAGGAGCATGGAGCCCTTGTCGCCGATCGTCATGTTGAGCTTGCCGTCCTTGTACTCGTAGACGGTACCCTTGTGGTTCTTGGAGCTCGAGAACATGCCGCTGAAGTCGGTCACCTTGGAGGTGTCCCAGGCGGCAAGGCCCGTGAGCGAGGTGATGCCCTGGAGGTCCTTGAACATGTCCTTCATGGTGATGGAGCCGGTGACGTTGGCGCCGATGTTCCAGTTGCCCATCTGCACCAGGGCGTCGTTGCCCAGCACGCCGGTTGCCTCGAGGTGCTGGCTCATGTCGAACATGGACGAGAAGTCCGTGATGTGGCTCACGTCCCAGTTGTCCAGGCCGACGATCTCTGCCAGCGCCTTGCAGCCGGCGAACATGCCGGACAGGCTCGTGGCGTGGCTCATGTTGTTCCAGCCGGCAAGGCCGGTGGAGACGCGCTTGAGCTTGATGTCGCCGCGGAACATGTCGGCCAGCGAGGTCGCGTGCTGCATGTCGGCACCCGAGCCCTCGAACTCCTCGAGGTTGCAGTAGTTCTGCGAGCCCGTGGTGGTGGTGTTTACCTGGGTGGAGAACCAGCCGTTGGGGTTGACCGGGGCGATCTGGTTCTGCATGTAGATCTTCTTGATGTCGGTGCCCGAGAGCACGTCGAGCCAGGGCACGTCCGGCGCGTTGTAGTTGCCGGCAGACGGGCCCGTGGGTGCGGTGGTCGGGTTGGCGATCACGGTGGACCAGTTGTAGTCCGTGAGGGTGGTGTCCTCGGCGATGACGTCTTCCCAGACGCGGAACTCGTTGTTGACGACGCCGTCGGTGATGACGTGGTCGACGCTGATGATGAGGTTGCCGTTCTTGTCGTACTTCCACCAGGCGTGGCGGTTGGACTCGAAGCGGCCGCCCACGTAGCCGGACTTCCAGCTATAGGTGAGGAACTCGGCGGTGGCCCACACGGAGGCGTACTCGACGGGCAGGGTGTTGTTGCCGCCCTCGGGGTAGCGCTTCACGAGCTGGCCGGGGTTGCCCCACCAGGCCACGTAACCGGCGGTGGTGCCGGGCTGCGGGAAGGCCTCCTGCTCCCAGGTGCCATCGGTGGCCTTGTGGTTCACGGGCTCGTTGTCGAGGCCCGAACCCGCCAGCGTGAAGGTGTGCGGCAGGGTGATGAGCTTGAGGTTCTGGAGGTTGGCCAGCATGTTTTCGATGTTGTAGGCGCCGCTGGGAAGCACGGAGGCCGAGAGGTCCCAGGTGGGGCTCGAGAAGTCCATCTCGACGACGGACTTGCAGCCGTTGAACATGTCGACGAAGTTCTCGACCTTGCGGGTATCCCAGCCCATGACGCCGTCGACGACGCGGAGCTTCTCGACGTTGCGGAACATGGCCTCCATGGTGAGCACGTTGCCCGTGTTCCAGGTGGCGAGCTGCGAGACGTCGGTCAGGGACTTGCAGCCGTCGAACATGAAGCTCGTGTCCAGGAAGGTGGCGGTATCCCAGCCCACGACCGTGTCGACGTTGCGCAGGGCCTCGGCGCCCTGGAACATGCCCTTGGCAGAGGTGACGGGACGCGTGTCCTTGCCGTCGAAGGCACCGGTGGTGGTGGGAAGGTTCATCTCGGTGTTCCAGGTCTCGAGACCCTGGACGGTGCGGAGCTTGACGTCGGCCTTGCCGCCCTCCTTCTCCTTGTCCTTGATGGCCTTGATGGACTCGGGATCGTGCTCGACGCCGGCGTCATCGACGTACTTCTCGGGCAGCGTGCCGAAGAGGCCCTCGATGGAGCCGGCCACATCGATGTGCATGTGGGCGACGTCGGCCTTCTCGAGGTTGGGCAGGCCCGCGAACCAGTACTCGGGGTTGATGACGTGGACGTCGCCCACGAACTCGATGTACTTGATCTCGCTGCGCTTGTAGAGCGCGTCGTTGTTGCCGGTGATGTCGACGAACCACGGCAGCTCCCACCAGCGCTCGGAAACCCAGCGATGGTAGTTGGGATCGCTCGTGGTGTTGTCGTTGAGGCCGATGACGAGCGTGCCGGAGTCGGGCATGAACTTCCACCATGCCCAGCGGTTGGAGACGAACTCGTTGCCACCGGTCTGCTCGCTCTGCCAGATGTAGGTGTAGATGAGGGCCTCGGACAGCAGGAACTGCGAACCGGGGGTGTAGGCCGAGACGAGGTCGTTGGTGGTGCCGAACCACGGGGTGGACGAGCCATAGCGCGTCCAACCACCGGCGCTCGGGGCGCGCGAGGCAAGCGCGTTGCCGCCCACGCCGTCACGGCCCAGGGCGGAATCCTCGAGCATGCCGTACTTGCCCATGACCAGCTGGGTCAGGGCGCCGTCGCCGGCGAAGAGGTTGGTGATGATGGCGTAGTGCGTGCCGTCGGCGCGGTCGTAGATCTTCCAGTCGGTGATGTCGACCTGCTCGAGCTTGCCGCAGCTGGCGAACATCGAGGTGAGGTCGACGGGATTGGCGCCCGTGGCGTTGATGCCGACCTTCCAGCCGCCGATGGCATCGACGCTCGTCATGGACGAGCAGCCCTCGAACATGGACTTGAAGTTGGTGATCTTGGAGACGTCCCAGCGGGCCATGTAGTTGGCGTTGACCACGGAGGCGTTATTGCGGAACATGGCCTCGGCGTTGGTGAGCGACGAGACGTCCCAGCTCAGGCCGTTGGTGGTGTCGACCTTGCCCACGCCGTCGAACATGAAGGAGGCGTCGGTGACCTTGGACATGTCCCAATGGGTCACGGACGTGATGGTGTCGAGGTTGCCGCAGTTCTGGAACATGCCCGAGGTGTTGACGAGGCTCGCGGTGTTCCAGGCGCTCATGCCCATCGTGCGATGCAGCTTGTTCTGGTTCTTGAACATGTTCTTCATCGACACGGTGTGGGTGACGTCGATGTTGGTGCCGTCGAACTCGACGAACTCGGCGACGATGGACAGCTCGATGTCCCTGATGCCCACGGACACGGTGTAGCCGTCGGCGATCGGTCCGCCGTTGAAGCCCAGGTAGTAGGTGCCGGCACGCGAGACCGTGAACTGGATCGAGTTGGTGGTCCAGCCGGTGGTCTGGCGCGGGGTGAAGCCGATGTACTTGAAGTAGTCGGCGTTGCTGTGGTTGTAGGACTGGTAGGCGATCTCGAAGCCCGTGCTACCGCCGACGTTCGTGGGCCAGCTGATGGTGCGCATGGTGGCCTTGAGCTGGTAGGTGTAGCCCGTGGACAGGTAGATGGGCGTGTAGTACTGCTCCCAGTTGGGCCTCGTGTTGAAGGTGACCTGGTACCAGTCGCCCGTGCCGTCGTTCTCCTTCGAGACGCTCACGTAGGGCGAGCCGCTCCAGGCCGACGTGTTGGTGAGGTCGAGCTGGCTGGCGGGCATGTTGTTGATGGTGGTGTAGCTCTCGAACCACGACTCCATGGTCTCCGGGGCGGCCTTGCCCTGGGTGCCGTCGGCGCGGAAGTCCGAGATGAGGAAGCCCAGGCGGCGCCACGGCAGCGCGTCGTAGCTGCCGTCGGTGGGCGCCGGGCCACCCTCGGTGATCTTGTGGGCCCAGCCGATGGAGTTGGGGCTGTAGACGATGGTCCAGTTCTTGTCGTACTCGACGGTGGCGTTCTTGTCGAAGACGCCGATCTTGAGCTCGCCGGTGGCGTGGCTGTAGCTCCACCACACGTTGCGGTTGGAGTCGAAGTGATTGCCGACCGTCGTGTTATCCCAGGTGTAGGTGTGCACGTAGGTGAGCGAGGTGTCGTTGGCCTGGCGCGAACCGGTGCCGAAGCGGTAGCGGTCCTCGAGGCCGAAGTTGCTGCCGAACCAGGCGACGTCGGTGTTGAGCTTGGTCGGGTCGAGGTTCAGCGGGTCGCCCATGACCCAGCGGCCGATGGTCTCGCCCTTGAACGTGGTGGCGTCGGCGTCCATGCACGAGCCGTTGGATCCCGGATGCATGCCCAGGCCGGAATCGGTGAGCACGGCGCCGGGGCCCAGGGTGAGGGACTTGAGATGCGAGGTGTCCCAGCCGCCCATGTCGGTGAACATGTCGTAGATGTTGGTGCTGTTGGTCACGTTGGTCATGTGCCAGCTGCGGATGTCCAGACTCGAGATGGACTTGGTGCCGAAGAACGCACGGCTGTAGTCCTGGATGTAGGTGGTGTCCCAGGTGTTGACGCCCTTGACCGTCTCCAGGTTCTCGGCCTTCTCGAAGAGGTTGCGCAGCGACGTGCAGTGGTTGCCGTACTGGCCCTTGTCGTTGAAGGCGGAGTCGAAGGTCACGAGGCCCGAGCCATCGAAGGCGGTGAGGCCGGTGTGGTACTCGTCTAGGCCATTGTAGGTGTTGTGGCCGAACCAGCCCTCAAGCGAGGCCACGGCGACCTTGCCGCTGTAGTCGGCAGCGGTGAGCACCTCGGAGATCTCGGTGCAGGTGTCCAGGAGCTCACGCCAGGGCAGCGCGTCGCCAAACTCGGTGACGAAGGACTCGGTGATGTCCTTGGAGTCCGAGCCGATGCGAAGCAGGCCCACGTGCAGGTACGGGTCGTCCTCGGGGGCGACGCCGGTGTAGCGCCACCACACGTTGTAGTTGGAGGTGAAGCGGCCGCAGAGGTTGCCGGCATCCCAGACGAAGGTGATGGCCTGGGTCGTGCCGTCGAACAGGGCCAGGGCGTCGGCGTTGGCGCCGCCGCTGAAGCCGACCTCGAACATGTTGGCGAACTCGTCGCCCGAGCCGAACCAGGCGTCCATGATCCAGGAGCCTTCCTTGCGGGTGTGGCCCACGAGGTTGTTGTCGATGCCCGAGCCAGCCAGGACCGCGTACTTGCCCACGGTGAGCAGGCGCAGCTTCTCGCAGTCGAGGAACATGTCCTTGATCTCGGTCGTGTTGGTGACGTTGGAGGGATGGGTGCCGTCATGGCCCATCTGCCAGGTGGAGATGTCGACCTGGACGAGGTTCTTGCAGCCGGCGAACAGGCCCTGGAAGCTATCGGAATGGTTAATGTCGCCCAGGATGGACTGCATGGAGATGCCGCTGCCGTCGAAGCTCTCGAGCCCCGTCATGTTGGCGAAGGCCGCGCGCAGCGACAGCGGGCGGATCAGGTGGTCGCTCGTGGAGACGAAGGTCTTCACGCGCGAGAGGTCGCCGATGGCCTTGGTCCACGGGAGCCTCGAGGTGTCGTAGGTCCAGGTGCCGTCGCCGTTGTCGATGGCGTCGCCATCGGCCCAGACGTCGAGGCCGTAGACGTTGTTGGCGACGTCGACCACGGGGTTCTGGTTGTCGGTACCGGCCTTGAGGGTGCCGGCGGGCGTGTTGTACGTCTCCTCGACGTTGAAGGTCCACCAGGCGTTGGGGTTGTCCTCGAAGCGGCCACCCAGCACCTTGGAGTCCCAGGTGTAGGTGTGGCGACCCTGGAGGTAGTTGACGACGACCTGCGGGCTGGTGGGCGACATGAGAGGACGCTGGAGCACGACGCCGGGGGTGTTGCCCGGGTAGCGTGCCACGAGCTTCTCGGTGCAGTCGAACCACGCGATGTCGGCGGCGCCGGCGCCGGTGGTGACGTTGTCCATGACCCAGCGGCCCTCGGTCTCGATGCGATCCGCGGTGGCGGTGCGGTCGTCCAGGCCCGTGCCCGCGAGCGCGGCGTCGGCCTCGAGCGTGATGGAGATGAGCGAGTTGAGGCCCAGCAGCATGTTGCTATAGGAAGCGGCGCCGGGAACCGTGGTGGGGTTCTGGCGGTCGGACCAGTGCCAGTTGGAGAGGTCCAGCGTCTTGAGCGCGCCGCAGCCGTTGAACAGGTCGTCCAGGCTGGCGCTGCTGCCGCACATGATGGTGGTGTCGTAGTTGGAGCCGTCGAAGTTGGTCAGCGCGGTGTAGTCCTTGAACCAGCCGTGCATGGTGGTCGGACGCAGCTTGAAGCTGGAGACGCCGTTGAGCACGGCGTAGGCGTTCACGCACTCGTTCTTGATGTTGGGGAAGGCGACTTCCCACGGAAGCGCGGCGACGCCCGTAATGCCGAGCCAGCTCGGAAGCGCGGTGACCTCGCGGTCGGCGTCGGTGTAGGTCTCGCCGGCCTCGGGCTCGTCAAGGCCCATGGTCAGGATCTTGCGGCTGGAGTCGTAGTGCCACCAGGCGTTGTCGTTGTCCTCGAAGCGGCCGCGCAGCACGTCGGTCCAGATGTAGATGGCGCCCTCGCCGTCACCCATGCCGTGGGTGTTGGTGGAGTCGCTATAGCGCTTCACGAGGTTGGCCGAGGAGCCGTACCACGGGTCGGCGGTGTAGGGCGTGTTCTCGGTCTTGTCGATGATGCGCAGCCACGAGCCGTGCGACGGGCCGCGCGTGTCGGTGGCGGCAAGGTCGTCGAGACCCGAATCCCTCAGGGACACGGTGCCGTTGAGGATCAGCGTCTTGAGCGACTTGCAGCCGGAGAGCATGTCGGTGCGGTTCACGGCGTTGACGGGGCCCATCTGCCAGTTGTGGATGTCCACGACGTAGAGGCTCTCGCAACCCTTGAACATGTTGGCGAAGCTCGTGATGTGGCTCACGGGCCAGTGCGAGATGTTGCCCACGATCTGGAGCTTGGTGTCGCCCTCGAAGAGGCCCTCGAGGCTGGTGGTGCCCGACACGTCCACACCGTAGGTGTCGCTGCCGCGACGGCCGTCAAAGTCGGTGAGGTTCTTGTAGCCGGCAAACCAGTGGGCGAAGTTGACCGGCTTGATGCCGCGCTCCATGACCACGTAGGTGATGAGGTCGTTGCCGTCACGCGTGCCGGCGCTCGAGAGGACCTTGGTCCACGGGGTGTTGAGGTAGTCCTCGTCCACCTCGCGGTTGCCGTTCACGTCGTAGATGCCGATGTAGAGGTTGGCGCTCGTGTGCTCGGTGTTGTTCCAGGTGATGGTCCAGTAGGCGTTGTCGTTCTTGAAACGACCGCGGATGGAGTCGCCCGCCCACTCGTAGTAGGTGGCCGTGCCGAGCGGATTGTGCACGCCGTTGACCTCGAGCGTGATGGTGTTGCCACCAACCGGATACAGGACGGTGAGGTCGCTGATGTTGCCGAACCAGGAGTGATCGGAGCGGTCCCAGGAACCCAGGGCCGGCTGGCGCGTGGCGATGGCGTCGAAGCCCGTACCCACGAGCACGGTCTTGTTGCCCACGCCCAGGCGATTGAGGCTCGTGAGGCCCGTGAACATGTCGGCGCGAGAGCTGGCGCCCGTGGTGTCCCACCCCGAAACGTCGAGGTCGGTGGTGCCCTTGGCGTTCTTGAACATGTTGGCGAGGTTGACCGCACCGTGGACGTTCCAGTCCGCAAAGGCGGTGAGGTCGCCGAGTCTCTCGCAGTTCTCGAACATGGATTCGAAGGTCGTCACCTTGGAGACATCCCAGGCGCCCGTGGTCGCGTTGGCGCGCATGGTGGAGATGGACTCGAGGTTCTTGCAGCCACGGAACATGAACGCCATGCTGGTGACGTTCCCCGTAGTCCAGTGATCGACGGCGGTGACCTGGGTGAGCGTGCTCACGCCGTCGAACATCGAGGCGAGGCTCGTCACGTTGGTGAGGTCGAAGCCCGCGCCGTTGAAGCGCGACAGGGCCGTGTAGCCGTTGGCAGCCGTGAACAGGCTGGCCAGGCTGCTGGCACCCAGGTGGATGTTGGCCATGTTGGTCTTGCCGCCCTGGGCCACGAAGGCCGCCACGCGGGCAAGGCCGGCCTGCGGGGTGGCGTCGCCGTAGATGCGGTAGATGGTGCTGATCCACGGGGCCGTGGCATGGGTGAGCGTGTAGTTGGTGCCGTTGGGGTTGTCGGTGCCGAGCGTGAGCGTGCCCGTACCGGCGCCGGTCGCGCCCTCGGTGCCCTTCTGGAACTTCCACCAGAGGTCATCGTAGGGGTTGCCGGTCTGCTGGATGCGGCCGCCGTACTGGCCCGCACGCCAGGTGTAGGTGATGTCGCTGGAGCTCAGGTTGATGCTCGGCGTGCCGTAGCGGGACAGCGTGTAGCGGTCCATGAGGTTGGCCGAGGTGCCGAACCAGGCGAAGTCAGCCACGCCCGCGGCGGTGTTGGCGGCCTTGTCGGCCTGCCAGGTGCCGAAGGTGTCGCCGCGCGGCAGGCTCGTGTTGTCGGACAGGCCCAGACCCGTGCCGTCGAGGCGGGCGCCGTTGCCCAGCACCAGCGTGGCGAGGCGGTCGAGGCCGTACAGCATGTTGGTGCGGTTGGCGGCCGTGGGCATCTGCCAATCGGAGATGTCCAGGGCGGTGAGGCGCACGCAGTTCTCGAACATCCTCTCGAAGCTCGTGACGCCGGCGTTGAGCTGCCAGCCGTTGAGGCCCTCGAGGTTGGTGATGTTGGGGTTGTTGGCGAACATGTACGAGAAGTCGGTCACGTTGCCGACGCGGTTGTTCCAGTTCTCCAGGCCGCCCATGATGGCGAAGCTGTTGCCATCGAACAGGTGGCTCAGGTTGGTGGCGTTGCCGGGGTTCCAGCTGCCGATGCCGTCGATGCGGGCGAGGTTGGTGTCGTTCTGGAACACGCCCTGGAGCGAGCTGGCGTTGGCCACGTTCATGTTGCCCACGAAGGCGTTGGCGAGGTTGACGTAGTCCTTGAACCAGAACTCGGGGTTGTTCACCGTGACGGCGTTGCGGAACTCGACCGACTCAACCATGGCACGCGCGGCGTCCTTGTGGGCCTGCGTGGTGCCGCCGCCCAGGACCGTGAGCCACGGGAGCTGGTCATAGGTCTCGGTGACCACGTTGCCCAGGCTCGTGTTGTTCACGCCGATGACGAGGAGCTTGTCGGTCTTGTTGAACTGCCACCACACGTTCATGTTGCTGGCAAAGACGTTGCGCAGCAGCTGGGTGTTGAAGAAGTAGGTAGCGGCACCGGCACCGACGATGGTGGCGTTGGAGCCCTCGGAGCCAGCACCCGAGTAGCGGGTCATGAGGTTCGCGGACGAGCCCATGAACTTGTCGCTCGGATGACCCTCGCGCTCCCAGGTGCCGTCATCGGTGGAGTGACCACCGAGGGCGGTGAGGTTGGAGCCCGTGAGGTCGACGTTGGTGCCGAGCACGAGGCGCTCGAGCGCGGTGCAGCCGTTGAACATGTTGGTGCGGTTGGCGGCCGTGGAAGATCCCATGTTCCAGCTGGAGATGTTGATGGTGGTGACGGCCGAGCAGCCCATGAGCACCTCGGAGAAGTTGGTGCAGAACTGGGTGTCCAGGCCCGAGCCGTCAAAGGTGCGCAGGTTGGTGTAGCCCATGAACCAGTGGTACAGGTTGAGCGGGGCAGCCTGGCCCTTGGTCTCGATGGACGTGATCTCGTTCTTGGCGAAGAGCTGCGTCCAGGGCAGGTCGCCCTTGGAGGTGACGTCCCAGTCGATCTGGAAGTTGGCGACCTCGTTGGGCTCGAGGGCATCGGCGCCCACGGTGAGCGTCTTGGCGTTGGCGCCCGTGACGACCTTCCACCAGGTGTTGTCGTTATCGAAGCGACCGCCACGATACGAAGTGTTGAAGACGTAGGTGGCCTCGCCGTGGATGCGGAACTTGGAGGTGTCGGTGTTGTAACGCGTCACCAGGTTGAGCGAGGTGCCGAACCACGGATCCGTGGCCGAGGCGTTGGTGCGCTCCCACACGCCGTTGTTGTTGCCGCGACCATTGAGGGCATCGAGGCCGGAGCTGTGAGAGGCGTTCACGAAGAGCACGACGCGGTCGCTCGTCTTGACGGTGAGCAGCGACGTGCAGCCGTTGAACATGTTGCGGATGTTGAAGCCGACGCTATTGGAGTTGGAGAGCATGTCCCAACCCGTGAGGTCCACGGAGGTGAGCGCCGAGCAACCGTCGAAGAGGCCGGAGTAGTCGACCACGGAGACGTTGACGCCATCGGCCGGGTACATCATGAGGCCCTTGCCCACGAAGGTGGTGAGGTTGGTGTAGCCGGCGAAGAGGTTGGCGATGCTCGTGTTGCCGCCGATGTTGAAGCCCACGGGGCTCGTGGGGTTGTTGTTCATGTCGCTGAGGGCGAAGTTGACGGTCTTGATCTCGCTCTTGGAGACGGTGGCCAGCCACGGCATGGTGGCGTCGGTCACGATGCGGTTGAGGCCCGCGGCCGGGTCGGCGTAGACGGTGATGGTCTGCGTGGAAGTGTTGTAGTCCCAATGCACCTGCGCGTTGGTGAGGAAGGTGCCCTGGGGATGGAAGGTGTAGACGATGGAGTTGGTGAGCTTGCTGCCCGTGGTGGAAACGCCACCGGACAGGCCATAACGGGCCATGAGCTGCGTGCCGTTGCCGGTCCAGTTGACGGTCTCGCCGGTGCCACGGCCCTGCGCCTCCCAGATGCCCAGGGAGTCGAGCTTGCTCGAGATGGTGTTGAGCCCGGAGCCCACCAAAGAGGTGTTGGCGCCCAGGCGCAGGCTCTTGAGCGAGGTCATGCCCGCGAGCATGTTGGTGCGGGTCTTGTTGACCGTGGGGCTCGTGGTGTTGGCGGTGTGGATATCGGAGATGTCCAGCGACTCCAGCGAGGAGCAGCCGGAGAACATCTCGGTGAAGTTGGTGCCCCTGGTGGATGACCAGGCAGCCGTGCCGGTAATGGCGGTAAGGTTCTGGCAGCCCTTGAACATGCGGGAGAAGTCCGTGGTCAGTCCGAAGGACAGGCCCGTGCTGTCGAAGTCGATGAGGGCGGTGTAGTTCTCGAACCAGGAGGCGAAGGACTCAGCGGCGATCTTTCCGCCGCCACCGCTCATCTTGAAGGCGATGTGCTTGATGGCCTGGGGCGCGGCACCATTGGCGGCGGTGAGCCACGGCAGGGTGGAGGCCGTGAACTTGCCGCTGATGTCGGTGATGCCGGCGTTGGTGCCGTTCTGCCCGATGGTCAGGGTGCCCGAGACGGCGTCCCAGGTCCAGTAGAGCATCGGGAAGTCGGTGTGGAACGGGTTCTTGGTGAGCTCGGCCTGCGCGGTGATCGCGCCGGTCTGGGGGTTGAGCGTGAAGACGACCGGAGCGGCAAGCTCGACGAAGGGCTTGTCGTCGCCCGGGTACACGGTGACGCCGACGACGTCACCGTCGGCTGGGTCTGAGTCTGGGTCTGAATCTCCGTCGCCGGAGTCATCACCGTCCTCTTCGCCCTCGCCGTCTTCGCAAGTCGCGGCATCGCCAGCAACGCCGTCAGCGCTGACGGAGGAGCTGCCGGTACCGTTCATGTTCTCGTAATGGATGTTGTTCTGCACGTTGCCACCGGCGGGGAGGATGACGGTGGAGGCCGAGGAACCCGGAGCGCTCGGGGCGGGCGTGCTCGGAGCCGGAGCGGGCGAAGGCGCGGGGGCAGGCGAAGGTGCCGAGGTGGCATCCTCGTCGACGGCGGATCCGTTCGACCCACTAGTATTAGTGCCATGAGAGGGCGACTGCGTGTCACCCGTGCCGACGTCGATGCTCGGCGTTCGGTCCGGCTCGTCACCAGGCGGCGCTGTCGAGTTCTCGCCACCCGATGAATCTGTGCCCTGATCGGGCAATATGTCAGGTTCGTACAAGTTGTCTGGCGGCTTGATCGAACCGATCACGTCGTCCAGGTCGGCATCGGAATCGCCGTTGTCCGGGGAGGACACGTCGATCGAGGGGAACGTGTCGATGCCATTAGTATTGGTGGGAAGCTTGATCAGGAGGTCGTTCAGATCGAAGACCTTGGACTGGAAACCGCCCTGACCAGAGTTGATGCCATCTGCGGAGCCGTCAACGGGCTTGATGTCCCAGCGAGCCGTGAGCGTCGCGTCCTCATCAAGGTCAACGGTGGCTCCCGGGGCGACAAGCGTGCCGTCGGGGAGCTCCCATCCCAGGAAGGTGTAACTCTTGCCATCGATTACCGTGTTGTCCAGGCTCTTGATCTGAACGGTGCCAGCACACGCCTCGACGGTGTTGACCTGGTCAAGTGCCCTAAACGTGAGATGAATCTTCTTTCCGTTGCCCGTCGAGGTCACGAAGGAGGAATCGGAGGCTCCGGCGGAAACACCACTAGTATTAGTGGAGCCACCAGCATTGGTGGAACTGCCCGAATACCTCGAAGGCTCCTGAGCGGCCGCATTTGACGATGCGGAGGACTCCTGCGGCACATCGACGCGGGTCACGGAGGTTTTCGTGATCTCGCCAGTCGCCTCGTCCAAGGTGAAGACTTCCTCATAATACGAGGCGTCTCCCCCGGTGGAAGAGGTTTCTGCATATGCCGAAGGGGTCATGATGGAAGACGATATGAGCAGAACATTGTGAGCCCCTGCCTCATGTCGTCTTCCATATG
>OLRG01000188.1_pt1 | contig 65228 bp, 52 predicted proteins | sample 1672331 | NCBI WGS metagenome assembly OLRG01 (sample SAMEA3136672, study PRJEB25190) | human gut metagenome
GTGTATGTGAGGACGCCCGAGGCCGTGGATTCCGTTGAGGACGAGTATGCGAGTATCGATCAGGCGATAGCGGATCCGCTGGCCACCATTGCCAGCCAATGCCGGTCGTCCCCCGAGAAGGCGGGCGCGCTTTCGGCTGACTATGAAATGCTGAAGGCCGAGCAGCGACGGCTCATCGACACGTGCCGCAATCCCGCCACTACCGACGCCGAGGTGCAGCGCGCGGTAAGCGAGCAGGTAGACCCGCTGATCGGGACAATGCTCGCACGCAATTCCGAGATCATCGGGAGCTCGCACCAATCGTTCGACTCCCTGTTCGAGCTGGCCGTCAAGGCCTGTGCGGAAACCGCGCTGTATGCTACCGTGCTCATGGCGGGCGTGTTGGCCGTGCTCGCCATCTTCCTGCTCGCCTTCAACCTGGGCTTCCTCTCGCGCTCCCAGGAACTTGCCAGCCAGTATGTCCAGAGCGACTATGCCGCGGACGTATTGCTCATCATGTCCTATGACGAATCCGACCCCAGCACCCCGCTTGCCCGCGACGGCGTGCTCGATGTCATGGGCCGTTCCGCGGTGAACGTCGACGTCATGTACATGAACGCCCATAACGCGCCCCTCGGCAGCTCTGCTCATTACACCTGGGTGGGCCAGTTGCGCCAGAGGCTCGCCTCGCATGGCGGCTACGATGCTGTGATCTGCTGCGATGACGAGGCGCTCACCTTCATGGAGGCCAACCATGGCGATCTCTTCGCCTCGACTCCGGTGGTGTTCTTCGGCATCAACGACTATTCCCATGCGATGAGCGTCGCCAACAGCGGATACGCCACGGGCATGTTCGAGCAGGGTTACATGTGCTCCATCATGGAGGTCACGTACTACATGCACCCGGATGCCACGAGCTTCACCGCCATCATCGACCAGACCCCGACGGGCGTCGGCGACCAGGCACAGTTCGCTGCTGCCGCCCAGGACTTCACCGACATGGGCGTGCGCTACGTGAACGCCTCGCGCCTGAGTCGCAACGAGCTCGCGTCGTCCGTGGCCTCGGCCGGCAGCGACACCATCGTCTTCCTGCTCGATGCCAACAACGACCGCAACGGCAACGTCTACACGCTGGAAGACTCCATCGCCTGGGTGACGAGTGCCAGCTCCGTGCCCGTGTATCGCGCCTCCTTTGGCGGCGTGGGCGGCGGCATCGCCGGTTCCACCTACCTCGATCCCGAGCAAGACGGGCGCAAGGCCGCCGAGATGGCCATCGAAGTGCTCAACGGCACGAGCCCTTCGGCGATTCCGGTGGTCGTGGACGGGACCCTGGGATACGTCTTCGACGGGCAGGTGCTGAGCGACCATGGCGTGTCGACGCTCAACGTGCCGATCGGCAGCACCATGGTGAATCGCCAGCTCTTCTCCTTCGACACGTTGCGGGTGATCGTGCTCCCGCTCGCCCTGCTCGTCCTCGCGCTCGTCTTCTTCATGAAGGCGCGCAACCTGGCCCGCCAGCAGTTTGCGATGGTTTCCGCAGGTCAAGACGAAGTGGCGCTTGCGGTCGAGGACTTCGATGACGGCGTTGACGAGACGGACGAGGCGGATATCGTCGAGGCGAGCGCCGTCGAGGTGCCGGCTCGGATCATCGAGCCCGTGGCCCGACGCACGAAGCCGCGGCAGCTTCCCAGGAACCACAAGCGTCAGGGCAACGTGCGTGGTCATCAGCGCTCGCTGCGCAAGACGCATTCGGTCGAGAGGGAGACGGACGAGCTGCAGGTCGAAGACGAGGTCAAGGTCACGGCATCGCCCGAAGGCGACGAGGTCGAGGTGATCGCAGAGGCTCGCGAGGAGCTTCGCGCGGACGCGCCCGCCGAAGAGCAAGAGGCCGTCGTCGAGGCCGAGGTCACGGCGCTGGCCGAGGGCGACGAGGTGATCGTCGAAGACGCCGAAGCGCTGGAAGCCGAGGCGGTCAAGCCGGAGCCGGAACCCGAAGCCGAAGCCGAGGATGCGGCCAAGTCGGAGGCCGATCCCGAACCAGCTCCCGAGGTCGAAGCGGAGGATGCGGGCGATTCCGAGGATGACAGCGAACCCGAACCCGAACCCGAACCCGAACCCGCCATCGCCGAGCCGGACATCCGCGCCTTGGTCGGCATCGAGGTCTGTGACCTGGACGAAATCGCCGATGCCAGCGGTGTGCAGGCCGAAGAGGAATCGCTGCGCATCGTGCGCAAGCGTCTCGAGGGCGTCGAGAACTCCTGCGTGCTCGAGGTCGAGGGCAATCGTATCCTGCTGGGATTCGACACCGACATCGACCGCGGCTCCAAGCAGCTCGAGCTCATCGAGTTCTTGCTGCGGCAGCCCATCACCGTGGAGGACAATACCGTCACGCTCAACTCGTGCATCGGTGCCGTGAACCGGCAGAAGTCCATGGACCTCGACGAGATGAAGTCGAGCGTTGACTTCGCCATCGGTCAGGCCGCCGAGCTCGGACAGCGCAACGTCGTCGTCTTCTACGACAACAACATGCGTCGGGCCATCCACGACCGCGAGAAGATAACGGCCCTGCTCCAGACCGCCATCGAGCAGGAGGACTTCCTCGTCTTCTACCAGCCGCAGATTGGCCTGCATGCCAACGAGGTCGTGGGCTACGAGGCCCTGGTGCGCCTGCGCGACAAGGTCTATCCGCCCTCGCAGTTCATTCCCGTGGCCGAGATCACGGGCCTCATCGTCGAAATCGACCGCATCGTGACCAAGCGTTCCGTGGAGCAGCTCGCCATCTGGAAGCGCCGCAACAAGCGCATGCGTCCCATATCCATCAACTTCTCGCCCGTGCACCTCGCTCGCGACGACGACTACGTGACCTACCTGCTGAGCTTGCTCAAGACCTATGACGTGTCGAGCGAGTACATCAAGATCGAGGTCACAGAGACGTTGTTCAGCGGTAGCAACCAGCAGAAGGCCGAAGATCTCATCAAGCGCCTGTTCGATGCCGGCATCTCCATCGCGCTGGACAACTTTGGCATGGGCTATACGTCGTTTACCGACATCATGGCCATCCCCGCGTCGATCATTAAGATCGACAAGGAGTTCGTGGACACCTTCCTCGTCGACGGCAACGCCGAGAACTTCGAGCAGCTCGTGCGTCTCGCGCATGGCTTGGGCCGCAAGGTGGTCGTGGTGGGCGTGGACAAGAAGTGGCAGATCGACGTGTGCCGCGAGCTCAACTGCGACGTGGTGCAGGGTTACTACTTCTCGAAGCCGTTGCTGCCCGAGAACGCAGCCCAGTACAAACCCCGCGGGTAGCTGCGAATGAGACAGTTGCTCAGAGACGTTGACTCATTAACGACGATCCCCTGGTCAAGGCAATCGATACGGAGGTCGCTATGGTCAATAAGGACGACGTCTGGCTCGACAACATCTGGTCCGTGAGCACGTTGCAAAACGAGCATAAGATGGAGCTCAACCATTGGAAGCGAATTGCCCGCGAGGCAAAACAGCAGGGCATAGAGCAGGGCATAGAGCAGGGCATAGAGCAGGGTGAGGAACGCTCGGGGCGTCTTGTCGATGCACTGCTTGATGCCGGGCGCTTTGATGACCTCAAACGCCAATGTAACGACCCCTCATATCGTCAGACTCTCTTTGAGGAGTTCGGGTTGTAACTTCGGTTATTTGGCAGGAGGACACACAGCCCATGTAAGACCGCTGGTGGCGGAGGGGGAGCGCAGTCAGTGCCGGGATACTGGGTCGCTGCGAGCGTGGGAAACGCCGAGAATGGCGGGCATCCTCTGTGCATTGTCCGGGAGCGTCGAGAATGACACATCGCTGACCGGGTGCTAAGCTCCAATGTGCGTGTTGCTTTACGTTTACTAGCACATGCAATACAAGTGATAGCTATCTAAAACACAGACAATAGCAATTTTTGCCGATTTGCTTCATGGTTGCTATGAGTGGCGTAGAAAAATTTTTCGCTGCACGAGTCGTTTTCGCGGTTTAGCCCAAATGTGCCAGGGGGTCAGATCCCGTGACGCATTCGGGCGAGGGAAGAAACGGACTCCGAGAGACACGATGTGCCAAGGGGTCTGATCCCCTGGTACGTTTTGACCCCCTGACACGTTTTGCTGTGGCGAAGCGTTTTGATTCGGTTGCGATGAGACACTTGCTCTGAGCAACTGTCTCATTTGCCCTTGACCAGCGCAGATAGACCACTCGCCGAGCACAAGATGAATACGAACCCGAACCAACGTAGTATTAGTGTCGACGAAACGGGCGTTACCCCAATCGCACGTTTTGCCAGGTAATGAAGGATTCGTTTTGGAGAGGTAGGATTCTTTCTCTGTAACTCACCGGCAAATGAGGTACAGATTGACAATCTACTAATCAGACTGTTTACCTTGCGTTTTTGTCTGTTCTCGCGCCTGACCCTTGTAAGGAAGCAATGGGTTTGGTGTTTTGTGCATTTTATTTGCATGAATGCGCGTCATGTAAGAAAGGACGGGCACAATGACAAAGTGGAAAGCAAGAATCGTGTCCGTGTTCGTGATCGCGTTTGTCGCGGCGATGCTGGGAACGGCAACCGCATTCGCGAGTACGACGGACATCGATGAGCCCTCAGAGGGCACTTTTATAGAATTGGAGCCCCCCGTCATCTTCACTCTTGATGACGTGGAGCCGGGCGACGAGCTCACGACCGAGACGCCTGCGGACACGGTGAAGCCTGCAGACGATGCCGCCACGGTCACGTCGGCCGAGGACATCACGACCCAGTCGACCACGGGTTTCTGGGGCACGAGCAACCAGTGCACCTGGGAGCTGAAGGACACGGGCGAGCTCGTCATTGGCGCAGGTCTCACCAGCGCCCAGCCCATGTGGGACTATCCCCATGATGACTACGGCACGACTTACTCGAACATTCTGGCTGACAAGGGTGTCAGCCCTGCCTCCGTCACGAGCATCACCATTAGCCAGTTTGTCTCCAGCATCGGGGCAAACGCGTTTCAGGGCTTCATCAACCTGAGGTCCGTCATCTTTGGTTCGCCGACCACGGGCACCACTCTGACCAGCATCGGCAACGGCGCGTTTGCAGGCTGCACCAGCCTCGTCAACATCACCCTTCCGGGAAAGCTCCAGGCCATCGGTGCCGACGCCTTCAAGGGCTGCACGGGGCTTGCCTCCATCGGCCTGCCTGCCAGCCTCACGTCCATCGGCAGTAATGCCTTTGCCGATTGCCCGTCCTTGAGCAAGGCGGGTAGCGTCAACTACGCGGGCACCACGGCCCAGTGGAACTCCATCCAGATGGGAAGCGGCAACGACATCCTCGACGAGGGCCTGCAGGCCAAGGACGTCTTCACCGTCACCTTCCACTACAATGACGGCACCAGTCACCCCACGCCCTTCGCGACCCTGACGACGGGCACGAACGGCAGGCTCACCGCGCTTCCGGAGAGCAATCCCTTCTGGCCGGATCACACCTTCAGGGGATGGTTCACGGAGACGTCGGGCGGTGTCAGGATTACCACGGCCTATACGTTCAAGACGGACACGGACGTGTACGCCCAGTGGTACGTCGGCGAAGACAAGTACGAGATCACCTTCTATCCCAACGGTCAGGGTGCCATGATCAACGGCAGCCAGATGCAGGTCGTCAAGACCACGACGGAGGGTTATCTGACGGAGCTTCCGCCCGATCCCACGCGAGCCGGCTACAAGTTTACGGGCTGGTGGAGCACCGCTTCCGGTAGCGAGGGCTACGAGATCGACAAGGAGAATCTCAGCTCGACGCCCTTCGACAAGGCCACCAGCTTCTACGCCCGCTGGCAGAAGCTCGAGGCTTCCGGAAACTGGGTCATCACCTATGACGCCAACGGCGGCGTGCTCACGGACGCCCCGCAGATGACGACCGGCGAGGGCGACACGCTCGTCCAGCTCGCTGGCGATCCCGCGCGCGAGGGCTATAAGTTCCTGGGTTGGTTCACGGCCGCTACGGGCGGTAACCAGGTCATCGCCAAGGTGACCGTCTTCACCCGGGACACGACGCTGTACGCGCACTGGGAGGCCAAGCCCGTCGATCCGGATAACCCGGATAATCCGGACAACCCGGATAACCCGGACAATCCCGACACGCCGACGTACAAGGTCGTCTCGGGCGCCAACAGCACCTTCACCGCGGGCGGCAACGGCACCATCGTGATGCGCGCGGACGGCGACCTGGCCAAGTTCCAGGCGCTGCTGGTGGACGGCAAGGAGCTCAAGCGCGACACGGACTACACCGTGACCTCCGGCTCCGTGATCGCCACCATCAAGAACGCCTACCTCAGCACGCTCGCCGCTGGCAAGCACAGCGTCACCTTCCGTTACAACGATGGCCAGGCGACTGCGGACTTCACCGTGACCAAGGCCTCCGATAACGGCGACAATAACGGTGACAACAATGGCGATAACAACAACGGTGACAACAACGGTGACAACAACGGCACCAACAACAATGACAGCAACACGAATCGTCCCACCTCGCAGGTGAGCGATTCGACCGGGGCAAATGGCTCTGAGAGCAACGGAAACGGCTCAGGAAGCGCGAATGCTTCCGGGACGGGTTCTGGGCCGTCGGACACCTCCGACGGCGCTCAGACGGCGTCTCTGGTGCTCGTTATGCTCCTGGCCCTCATGGGTCTTGCCGCGAGCCGTAGCCGTCGCATCCGCGTCATGAAGTAAGCACAATCGCATAGATTGCGAGACATGGGCGCCCTCGGTAACGGGGGCGCCTTTTTTGTGGGCGGGGAAGGGGTGATATGAGGCACCAGGAAGGCGATGCCGATATTCAATGGGGAGGACTGAATAGGAGAGGAGTCGATTATCTAACGGTGCCAGGAAAAATGAGAGTGAGCCAAATCATGTATTGAAGAGTTAGCTTCTTTGAAATATTAGCTGGTGCCGGAAGAAAAATAAGACAAGTTGACCAGACTAATTTGTCTCATAAATTACCGATACCTGTTGAAAATGGGACACTTTGGTCTGGCAAAATTGGCATGTTAATGGCAGGTACCAGAAGATTGCTATGAGTTGAAGCGACAAGTGCTCCGGCGGATATGTCAGAGCTTCAGATTCCTCGGTGACTCCTTTGCGCATCGATAGGACACGTCCTTTGCCGTTTTTTGCCCATATCGAAGCCGTCAACATGTCATTGACCTTTGATTTTTGACCGCAAGCGGGGTTAGCCTGTACTTTGCATGGCATTACCATGCCAGTTCTTGTTCTATACACGCCGTCATCTGGCGATTTTTATATTATCTAGATACGCGTACACGCGAGATTCTCCCCTACAACGTGCCCAAAACACCATCGTTTTCCGTTCACCGTGCCGAGGAACGAAAGGATGCGACTGCATGAAAACCCAAAATAGGAAGACGCGGCTTCCGCGCAGGCTCATTGGCTTCGTAGCCGCCTTCGCCCTAGCCCTCTCGCTCTTGCCCGTGGGCGTGCTCACGGCCTTTGGCGAGGGAGAGGCGATCTTGCAGGCGCTCAATCTGGCCGGCGAGCCGGAGGCGGTGCTCGCCGAGGAGGCTCCCACCAGCGTCATCGATGGCGAGGATGAGGACATCGCATCCACCGATGAGACGGCCGACCCCGTCACCGAGCCTGAGACGCCCGCCGAGGACGCCGCGGGCGATACCGACGACGGTGAGGACGTGGCCAAGGACGATGGGAAGCAGGAGGCGGCTCCCTCCCAGGAGCTCAAGGCCTTCACCAGCACCTACGAGGAGGCAGTCGCGGCAGCCGCGGCCAAGGACAAGGATGCCCTGGCCAAGGCCCTCGAGACCGCTACCGGCCTCCATGCCATGCTCAGCGCCGACGAGCTCGAGCAGCCCGAGGTCGCCCGGATGTGGACCGAGATCGAGGGTCTGAGAGCGACGCTCTCGGAGCTGGCGGCCGAGGTCACCGACCCGGCAGCCACCGTCAACGGTACCGGTTACGAGACGCTCCAGGAGGCCATCGGCGCCGCCAACGCGGGCGATACCGTCATCATCGCCAGGGACCTGGCCCTGACAGAGGGCATCACCGTTGCCAAGGCCATCACGCTCGACCTGGGCGGCAAGAAGCTCACTGCCTCCGGGTGCTCGGCGGTTACCGTGACCGGCGCCTCCGCCACCGTCAGGGGCGGCACCATCGAGGTTTCCGCAGGCAGCGACACCTACGCCGTGACCGTGGGCGCCAGCGGCTCGCTTTCCACCGAGTCCGTCACCGTCATCGGCCATGGCGCCTCGGGCGTCCTGGTCAACGGCGGCAGCTACGTCAAGCGGCTGACCAACATCCAGGCCACCGATGGCTTCGGCATCCGCGTCGTGAACGGCGGTTCGGCCAGCCACGAGGGCGGCATGGTCGTGGCCAACTACGGTGTCTTCGTCGCGGGCAGCGGCTCCACGTTCAACATGAACGGCGGCGACATCAGCGCTGCCGGCTTCGGCATCACCGGCAACGGCCTGGCCGCAAACGGCGGCACCACCATCAACATCTCCGGCGGCTCCGTGAGCTCGACGGACTCCATCGCCGTCTACCATCCGCAGGCCGGCACGCTCACCGTCTCCGGCGGTAGCCTGAGCGGTACCTACGGCGGCATCGGCATCAAGTCCGGTACGCTCACCGTGACCGGCGGCACCATCGCCGGCACGAGCGGCGGCGCCTACGTCGACGGCGAATCCAACGGCAACGGCATCAACGTGTCCGGCAGCGCCATCCACGTGGACTCGCGCGCTGGCTACGCGGGCGGCATGAACATCAGCATCTCCGGCGGCACGCTCAGCAGCAACAACGGCTACGCCATCGACGAGGTTTCGGGCGGCGGCAGCAGCCAGATCAGCTCGCTGTTCGTGACCGGCGGTTCCTTCCGCGCGGCCCTGGGTTCGATCAGGCTCGCGCCGGGCGCGAACGCGAGCGTCTCGGGTGGTTCGTTCAGTCACGAGGTGCCCGCGGAGTACTGCGCAACTGGTTTCGTATGTGACGGCGAGAACGGCAGCTATGACATCGTGCGCGCCGACAGCATCGTCGAGGCGCAGATCGGCGATACCACCTACAAGACGCTTGCCGAGGCCATCGCGGCCGCCAAGGACGGCGATACCGTCGTCCTGCTGCGCAGCGTGAGCGCCGACGGAGAGGGCATCGTGGTGAGCGGCAAGGCCATCACGCTCGACCTCAACGGCAAGACCATCACTGGCTCCGGGATCACCGGGGCGGCCGTGGTGAGCGCGGCGGGCGGCTCGGCCGTGACCGTGCTGGGCAACGGCGGCACCGTCACCGGATCCGATAGTCCCGCGTTGGCCACGACGGGTGGCAGCCTCGTCGTCAGTGGTGGCAGCTATCGCGGAAACACAACCGGTTGCATAAATGCGCAACAGGGTGCCATTACCGTGTACGGCGGTACCTTCGGCTGCGAGTACGCCGAGGGTCCGGGCGTGTGGTACGTGCTCGCCGGTGACGCGGCCAGCTTCAAGATCTACGGCGGCACCTTCCTCAATGCTGAGCCCGCCGAAAGCCAGCTTGCCTCCGGTTGCAAGGTCATCAGCGACGGAGCGGGCAAGTTCGACGTCACGAGGAACTACTCCGGCAACATCACCCTGCTTGACGGCACGCCCGTCGAGGGCAACACGATTGTCTTCGCCGACGAGACCACGCTCCAGATGATCGAGGTCACCGACCCCAACTTCGGTGACAAGAGCTGGGAGTGGCGCGCCGGTTTCAAGATCACGGTGCCCGAGGGTTCGCATAACCCCAGCTACTCGCAGATCTCCGACTGGTTCAATGACGACGGCAGCAGCTCCCAGTGGGTGAGTGCCGGCTCGGTAGCCGATGACGGCATCTACTACGTCTCGTCCTCGCAGGCCATGATGGAGCAGTACAAGGGTGGCGACAACCAGCTCATGTATCGCTACGGCTTTGACTGGGACGGCGACGGCGTGAACGACCAGTACGTCACCGTCATCGTGAAGGACACCGTCACGTACGCGGATCACGCCGATCACGTGTGGGACGAGGGCATCATCACGGTCGAGCCGACCTGCGCGAACCCTGGCACGAGGGTCTTCACCTGCGCTGTCGGCGGCGAGACGAGGACCGAGGAGATCCCCGCGCTCGGCTGCGATTGGGACGAGTGGGTGTATTACGACGCGACGTGCACGACCGGTGGCGGCCGCGAGCACTTCTGCCAGCGTGCTGAGGCGTGCGACGGCGAAGGTTGGGAGTGGGAGGACACGACCCCCGCGCTGGGGCATCAGTGGACTGATTGGAAGGTTTGGGAAGGATTCGAGCCCACTTGCGAGGACGAGGGTATCGAGTACAGGGAATGCGCACGTCTCGGTTGCCAGCTCACCGAGGAAGAAGACGAGTACGGTGTGGGCCATGGCTACGAGGAGCGCGAGGTCCCTGCACTCGGTCACCAGTATGGCGCATGGACGGTGACCAAGGCCGCGACCTGTACCGAGGATGGCGAGCAGAGCCACGTGTGCGCCACCTGCGGCAAGCTCGAGATGGAAATCATTCCCGCGACCGGGCATAGCGCGGTCGCCGTGGCCGACAAGCCCGCCACCTGCACCGAGACCGGCCTTTTCGGCCGCACGGTGTGCAGCGTGTGCAACCAGGTCGTGAACGAGGGCACCGTGCTTCCGATGCTCGAGCATCGCGTGGGCGTGGGTGCCGTCATCCGCGCCGCCACCTGCACCACCGAGGGCCTCATGGCCTTCAGCTGCCAGGACTGCGGCGTCCAGGTGAGCACCGAGACCATCCCCGCGCTGGGCCATGCCGTGGCGATTGACCCGGCCGTGGCCGCGACCTGCACGACCACGGGCCTGACCGAAGGCTCGCACTGCACGGCCTGCAACGAGGTGCTGACGGCGCAGCAGACCATCCCCGCGCTCGGCCATGACTGGGACGAGGGCGAGGTCACCAAGGCCGCCACGTGCTCGGCCACGGGCGTGCGCACGCATCACTGCACGCGTTGCGACGTGGCGGGCGAGCAGGAAATCGCCATAGACCCCAACGCCCACAGCTGGGGTGCGTGGACCGTCGTCAGGAACGCCGCCGTCGGTGTCGAGGGTAGCGAGCAACGCGTCTGCGCGCATGACGGCACGCACGTCGAGACGCGCGCCATAGCGGCGCTCCAGCAGCCCCAGAACGGCGGCAACGCGAACGGCGTTACGACGGGCGGTAATGCCGCTTCGGGCGTCACGGGCGGCAACGGAGCCGCAGGTGGCGCGACGGGTGGCGTGGAGGCCGCAGTGACCGGCGGTACCGGTAACGTCGCAGGCACGCAGGGGGCCGGCGAGGCCATCGAGGGCGATGAGACGCCGCTTGCGGCGCCCGACGAGACCACGATCGCCGATGACGCCAACCCGCTCGCGGCCGGCAACGCGCGCGTGCAGCAGGAGGGCGTCGACTGGGTGCCCGTGGCGGTCGCGGTCGGGGCGTTCGTGCTCGTCGACGGCGTGGCCATCGCCTACGTGCTGAGGAAGCGCCGCAGGAACAGGATGATGTAGGGAGCGCCAGGCGGGCTTTCGCCCGTCACGATGCGACTAACGAGGGGCGTCCGCGTCATGCGGGCGCCCCTTTTGGTTGTGGTGGGGGAGGGCGTGCCTTGACGGCGTAGAGCAAGGCGGCGTTTGCCGTGGCCGTTTCGAAAGCAAGTCCAAGGGAGTCAGCTTGGCGGAATCGGCGTGAGCGACGATCCCCCGATGGCTATATGGAGCGAAATAGAGGCGATTTGAGACGTTTTGCGTGGTGGTTCGGGTTCGTTACTCAATCTGGTGTGCAAAGGGGCTCAGATTCGCCCTGAGGGCCTCGTGGAGGCTATGGCGCGGCATGCGCACCTGCGGGGAGCTGGCGGAGTTGGCGCGGACTGCGGATTTCCTAGGTTTCGATGCATTCTGCCGGGAGTTATGCAAATCGTCCAGTGAGAGTTATGCAAATCGTCCAGTGGAGCTCGATGAACTGGGGAAAGGGGCATACGTCGCCAAAGGCGTCGGCGACGTATGCTCCCAAGTACTTCGATAGCCTGGAGAAGGTCGGTTCGCTCCTGGAGGTGCCCGAAGATTCGCGGTACGTTATCTACGGCGGCAGTGAGATTCTCGAGATGCGCCATGGACATGTGCTCTCGTTGCGCGAGGCGCACCGGCTCGCGGTGTAAATCATGGCGCAATAGAGAGAGCGTTCTTATCGGTGCCATGAGAAGATGCCGTTAAAGATGGCTGGCCGGTTTTGCTGGTATCGGAATAAAAGGCAAATCAACGAAAACTGGATAGCAAGACCAGCCCATGTATCTGGGCGATAATCTGCAGGAGTCTGCGGAGAATTTTTATTGCGGCGCACGAAAGATCTGCCCGTACATGTAACCGGACGGACTGCTCATTAAAAATGCGCTTCCCTAAGGCCTTTTTGAGCCTGCCGATAGGGACTAGGGCCCAAAAGTAGTGAAAACGTCTTAGAAGCGATTCTCGTTATCCTGAAGCTGATTCGAGGCTTTGGCGTTCGAGGAGTCGCTTTGGCTCAAGTGACAGAGTCGGACGAATTGGACCCTGCTCTCGCATGCGCTTGTTTCCTCCCCATGGAACAACCCGTATCTTCCGAGCTTTGAGCAAGTTGGCCGTTTTCGGGGTATAGGGATGATGCAAACGACGGTACAGAAGGCCATATCGATTCTTAAAGCGCATGTTTGCAAAATGCCATTATTCACAATCACAGATGATTCAAATCTGGGAAATATGCTCGTCAAATCGCGTAAGTTACTCGTTTTGCTTATAGATGTCGTGAATACCTTGATCACAATCGAATTTCCAAAAAGGACGAAAAAGAGTGTTTCGCGCTGCCGAAGTCTCGGATCGAGGAAACATCCGTAGGCGAAGAGTGCTCCTTGGCGTCATATCGTATGGACGCCGTGTCGAAATGACGGACCAATGCCTACAGAGACATGCAGTTTTCGCAAAATATGGTGATTATTTCCGGCATATCGTGATTTCTGTCCAATATGCCCATGAAAGACAATCAAACGTTCTGTTTTGAATGTCGACGATACTCCCGTGCATTTTTGATTCTTCTGATGGAGCGGCAGAGGTGAGGCTTTTCGACAAAGCAATATCTCGTGTTTGTTCGGTACCTGAAAGATAATGAGACAAATGTCGACGGGGTACTTTTGTCTGGTTGTCGGCTTGAGTAGATGATATACTTGTCATGTATACTTGTTCTGAGAAAGGGGAAGACATGGCGCAGCTGTCACTCTACATGGACGAGGCTTCCATGGCGGCTCTGCGTGCGGATGCGGCCAAACGCGGCGTGTCGATCTCCTCGTTCGCGCGTGACGTGCTTGTCGAGCGCGATGCACCCCCTGCGCGTGCCTGGGAAAACGGATGGCCCCCAGGTTATTTCGATCTATATGGCAGCATTCCCGATTTCCCCATCGCCGAAGATCTCGAGGCGGCTCCAGTTGATTCGCCGTTTGCGTAGGTGATGCCATGTACCTGCTCGACACGAACGTCCTCGTCGACTTCCTACGCGGCAAGAACCAATACGCGCTCCGCATGCTCAGGGCGAGCAATGCCGGCGTCTTCAGAATTCCATCGGTGGTCAAGGCGGAGCTGCTCCTCGGCGTCGAGAAATCGGCTGACCCCGGCCCCAATCGCCTCAAGGTCGAGCTCCTCCTCCTGCCGTTCGAGGTGCTTCCCTTCGATGACGAGTGCGCCTTGCACTATGCCCGGATACGCGCGCATCTCGAGGGCAAGGGCATGTCAATTGGCGCGAACGACTACATAATCGCCGCATGCGCCATGGCACATGGCGCGACGCTCGTCACCAACAACGTGGGGGAGTTTCAGCGCATTCCCGGACTCTCGGTCGAGCAATGGGCCGAAGTGCCCTTCTGAGACAGCTTCGCCTGACCAAATCATCACTAATGTCGGAGCCTGATCCAAATTCGTCCGGACGTTTCTCCGCAATCCTTCCAAATATATCCGGAGAAACGCCCACTCCCATTCGACGGTTTTGTTGGATTCGCATATTACGATAGCCAGGCAACACGAAGCTGCTGTGCTGACACCTCAGCTCTCGTGTTGACAATACTTCTGTATGGCAGTAGTATACTTCTGCGACGCGATAGTAATGGAGCACTCATGCGATTCGCCGACCGAGATATCGAAGCGTTTTGGAACGCTCCCGCGACATGTCATCCCAGGCGCGTTTCACCCGCATTGCGCAAGGCGCTCTATCGCAAGCTCCAGATGCTCGACGCTGCATATACCCTCACCGATCTTTGCGCACCGCCTGGAAACAGGCTGGAACAACTCCAGGGTGACCGATTGGGGCAGTACAGCATCCGGGTGAACGACCGATGGCGTCTGTGTTTCTTGTGGGAGAACGGTGAGGCGACGGAGGTTGAGTTCTGTGACTACCATTGATGATGTCATTTCGAGCCCGGGCGAGATCCTGCTCGAGGAGTTTCTAGAGCCCTTGGGAATCAGCCAATACCGCTTGGCAAAGGCGATTGGCAAACCGCAGTCAGCGGTATCCGAAATCGTGCATGGGCAACGAGCCATAACCCCCGAGATGGCCGTGCTTCTAGGCAAGGCGCTCAGTACCTCGCCCCAGTTCTGGCTCAATCTCGAAATGGCCTACCAGCTAAAGATGGTCGACTCCTCCAGTCTCGCCCACGTCACGCCCCTCGTAGACGAGCTTGCCGAGGCGCGGCTGCTCGGTCGCATTGCGCGAGCAGAACGGGAGTACGCGACCGGGCAGTATTCCGATGGCCCTTCTGCCATCGCCTCGCTGAAGGAACAAACATGATCCTTGCCTGATGCGTAATGAGACAGATCCCGCCGGGCCGCTTTTGTTTCATCAGCAGGCACCGCAAGAAAACGAGACAGTTCGGTCAAGCCAAACTGTCTCGTTTTCGTTTATCCGTCTAGAGGATGCCCTCGGTCTCGAGGCGATGCTCGAGGGACGTGGGATGGATGGCGTGGCTGAGCGCCGTCTCCGTCGTGATCTTGCCCTCGCTGACCAGCTCGAAGAGGCTTTGGTCCATCGTGCGCATGCCCTCGCGGCTGCCGGCGGCGATGACCGAGTCGATCTGGTAGGTCTTCTCCTCGCGGATGAGGTTGCGGATGGCGGGGTTGGCCACCATGATCTCGAAGACCGGCAGCACCGTGCCGTCGATGGCGGGGACCAGCTGCTGGCTCACGACGGCCTGCAGCACGAGCGACAGCTGCATGCGGACCATGTGGCGCTGCTCGGCGGGGAAGGCGTCGATGACGCGGTCGATGGTGCCGGCCGCGCTGTTGGTGTGCAGCGTCGAGAAGATGAGCTGGGCCATCTCCGCCGCGGTGATCGCGATGCCGATGGTCTCGGCGTCGCGCATCTCGCCGAGCAGGATGATGTCCGGGGACTCGCGCATCGCGCTGCGCAGGCCCTCGGCGTACGTGACGATATCGGTGGGCACCTCGCGTTGCGTGACGATGCACTTCTCGTGACGATGCACGTACTCGATGGGATCCTCGAGCGTGATGATGTGGCGGTTGCGCTCGCGGTTGATACGGTCGATGATGCAGGCCAGCGTCGTGGACTTGCCCGAGCCGGCGGGGCCGGTGACGAGTACGAGGCCCTTGGTCAGGTCGGCGAGCTTGAGCACGCTTTCGGGGATGTTGAGCTCGGCGGGGTCGGGGAGGCCGAAGGGGATGACGCGGATGACGGCGGACATGGAGCCGCGCTGGCGGAAGACGTTGGCGCGGAAGCGACCGATGCCGGGGAGCGCGAACGAGAAATCCTCGTCAAGATTATCGTTACTGGCGAAGTTCTTGAAGTCACGACCGGCAATCTCGTAGATGGCCTCGACTACGGTGCGCGTGTCCGCAGGCGTGAGTATCTCCCCGTCCATGCGCACTTGGCGACCGCTTGCCTTGTAGGTGAGCGGAAGGCCCGCCACCACGAAGATGTCCGACGCCTTGAGGTCGATCATCTGCTTGAGCAAATCCGAAAGTAACATCATCTCTTCCTTCCCTACATGCCCGACCAAAGGGTATCGGTCTCGGCGCTGTTAACCTTTGCTGTCATGTTCCACTTGGCGATGCGGTAGCCGTTGCCCTCGGGTGCCACGGCGATGTCGAGCAGACGCCCGTTGGGACAGGCGAACTGGGCGGTGACGGCGCCGTTCTCGAGGGCTGCGGTGACGGTGACATCGGCGTTGTCCGCCTGCACCTGGGTGGCGATGGCCGTGACGGCCTGCGCGGAGGGGAATCCCGCGGAGGCGTCGACGAGGCCGACGAACTGCTGGGCCGCCGACTCGGCGGCGTATTGCTGCGTGACGGAATCGGCCTGCATATGCGCGAGGCTGTCGGACGCGCGCGATGTGTTGACCGCGAGCACCGCGAGGGTGGCGAGGCAGATCACCGCGATGAGGGCGAACAGCGAGATGGGGCCGATGCGCACGGATGGCGTGGAATCGTTCATCGGCTCACCCCGCTTACGTATCGTGCCGTGTCGAGTGCGTAGACCTCGACGTCGTCGACGGTCGCCGTGATGTGCGCCCGGTAGAGGGTGCCGCCGGTCATGGACTCGGGGGTGACTTCGCAGGTGACGGCGAGCTTGTCGTCGGAGACGTCGAGGTTGGTTGCCAGCGGGTCTGCCGAGAACCGCTCGGCGACGTTGCCTGCGCAGGCCACGGCACGCTCGAGGTCGAGGCCGTTTTGCGCCACGATGGCCGAGCCGACGTAGAGCCGCACGATGACGGCGAAGGAGACGATGAGGAAGACGAAGAGCACGAGGGTCTCGATGATGAAGGCACGGTTGCCCCGACGGCTGCGACGGGGACCCTGCGGTCTTTCGCCATGCTGCATGACCGGGGCCATCAGGAGCCTCCTTGCATGGCGCGCAGGGCGATGTCCGTCCTGCCCTGGTCGGTCACGATGGTGAGCAGCCCGTTCCTGTACGCCAGGTCGAACTTGGACGATTTCGATAATTTGACTGCCTTACCGGGGTCGTACGGGGTGCCCGCGACGGCGTATTCTTGGACAATGTTGCCCTTGTAGAGGTACATTCTCGTTTCGTAGTTGCCATTGGGCAGGTATTCCATGAGGACGAGGGAGTTGCCCTCGGGACCCGTGCCGACCCATACGGCGCTCGTTCCGTCGATGGAGCGGACGTTGTTCGCGAGGAACTGCATGCCGAGGCGGTCCTCGTTGGCCTGCATCTGCACGGAGGCGACGCGCTGGTAGACGGTGACGCCCGTGACGAGAGCTATGAGCAAGATGCCCAGTATGACCAACATGAGGATGCCCACGAAGAGATTACGCTGCCGTCCGGCGTGCTTGTCATTGCGTATGGTAGCCATCGCGCTGACTATGTCCATGTTATTCTGCCTCATCGTGCCACCACCGTCACCGTGGGGGGTACGTTATCGGCAAACCACTCGTAGTTGACGGTGTAGTCGTTGCGGTTGATCGCCAGACCGTAGACGTCCTCGAGATGGGATATGGAGGCCGGGTAGGAGCCCTCGATGGCATAGCACTGCGCGGCGCTCGCCAGGACGGTCGAGCGGATGGATGCCGCGCTCTGCTCGCGCGCGGCGTGCTGGAACGTGCCGATCGCCCAGACGAGCAACGCGATGGCCACCGCGACGAGCAGCACGGCGCGGATGCGCCGGATGCGGCGCCTGCGAATCTCGTATGTGCTGAGCTCGCGGTACATCGCCGATGCCTATCCAATCGATCCCATGATGCCGATGAGCGGGAGCATGACCGAGATGAGCGTGCCGCCGACCGCGATGGTGAGCAATGCGGCGAGCAGGGGCTCGATGCGATCGAGCGCGCGGTCGAGCTGGGCCGTCGAGTCGTCGAAGAGCATGACCGACAGGTCCGCGAGCACGTCGTCGACCGAACCGGCGTGCGCGCCGGCGGTGAGCATGTGCGCGTAGAGCGGGTCGAGGATGTCGGCCTCGGTGAACGCCTGGGGCAGACTGCGCGGGTTCTCGAGGTCCTCCATGGCCTCCAGGGCGTACTCGAGGCGGGCCCTGAGCCTGCCATGACGCACGGTCTCGAGCGCCTGGCGCATGGCCGTCTCGGTGGTGATGCCGGCGGCGATGTAGGTGGCGAGCGCCGAGGTGAAGCGCGAGAGCGCGAGCTCGTACATGGCCTGGCGCGTGCTCGGGATGCGTTCGAAGATCGCGAGGACGCGTTCGCGCCCGGACTGGGTGCGGCTCGCGGCGAAGAGGAAGATGGCGACGATGGCGCAAGCCACGGTGATGACGAAGGCGACCCAGCCGATGACGATGGACGCGAGCGCCATGCTCGACGAGGCGGCGGTCAGCGAGCCCGACGTGGACTCGTAGACGTTGGCGAACACGGGGAGGATGACGACGACGGTCGCCGCGAGGATGATGGCCATGATGCAGAGCAGCGCGGCGGGATAGGCCACGGAACTGCGGATCTTCTGGAAGGTGCGGTCCTCTTCGCCGTAGTAGACCTCGAGCGTGCGTAGGACCGACTCGAGACGGCCGGATTGCTCGCCGGTCTGGACCATGTCGATGACGTGGCCGGGAAAGGCGCCGGTGGCCTCCATTGCCTGGGAGAGCGACTCGCCTGCGATAAGGCCGCGGTACATGCCGACGCATGCCGTCTTGAAGCGCGACTCCTCGCGGTTTTCCGCGAGCAGGTGGACGGCCTCGTCGATTTGCAGGCCCGCGGAGAGCATGGTCGCAACGCTCCCGCACAAGGCGGAAAGCGCGCCGCTGTCGAGCAGTTTAGCTGCCATTGGTTTCCTCGCATCCCTTGTTTCGCATGGTACTCACTCTAATATACCTTCCCTCGTTGCCGGGGCAGATTTCTAATAAACATAGCGATCCCGATAACTTATTCCGTCACCGACGTACGCGTTGCCGCCTTCTGTCGCCGCCAAGGTCAGGTCGACGCGTGACCACGTCTTGGGGTCGACCGTGAACTGGATGGAATGCCAGGTCCCGTCGATGTAGACCATGATCCAGGCATGGTAGAAGTCGTCGGGCGAGACGTAGCCGGTGACGATCTGGGCCGGGATGCCGACGCTGCGCAGCATGGCCGCGCCCAGGGAGGCGTAGTCGAAGCAGATGCCGTTGCCGCTCGAGAGCGTGGCGTCCGGGTCGGGGATGTAGCCGGTGGACGTCGAGAGCTTCTCGGCCTTGGCGGTGTCGTAGGAGATGTTGTTCGCGATGAAGTCGCAGATGGCGCGCAGGGCGGCCGCCTGGTTGTCGGCACCGGAGGTGAGCTCGCGGGCCCTGCGGGTGGAGGCACTGTTCTCGTCGAAGTCGCAGTAGAGGTTGGGGTGCAGGAAGGGCTCGAGCCCGGTCTCGAGATGCACGGGGACGCTCGTGGAGAGCAGCTCGACGTAGTTGTTGCCGCTCGTGTTCTGCATGACGCGGACAGTGTAGGTGCCGTCGCCCATGTTCATGGGGACGAAGACGGGCGTGCCGTCGCCGGGCATGTCGTAGTTGTAGCTCTGCTCGCCGCGGGTGACCTGGAGCTTGAGGCGCGACGAGCTGCTGCCGGTGGCACCCACGTAGCCCTGGGAGGCCGATGACGTGTCTATGGCACAGTTGGGGCCCTGGACGGCGGCCGACGAGTTGAAGGACACGTCCTGGACGGAACCCGGGTCCGAGAACGCGGCGCCCTCGACGACCTCGTCCGCGCCGATGGGGGACGAGCCACCGCCCCCGCAGGCGGAAAGCGACGCGATAGCGAACAGGGCCGCGAAAAGCGCGATAGCGGTCGCGGACGCAAGGAGGCGACGCCGGGCCCGGACGGGGCGCGGCGCGGCATGCGCGTGGTGCGTTCTATGGGCCGGGAAGCGCGTCAACGGCGGCCTTTCGGACGAGCGTGTTGCCAGGCGGGTGCGTGGCGAATGCGACCATTATAGAAGACGCGCGTGATGCGGACGATGACACCGGGGAAACAAAACGGGGGAGAGAAGAGACGGTGCCGTCCCATCCGGCGGCATATATCTCGGCGGCCCCGTCCACGTCCGCAGTCGAAGGCCGATGTGAGACAATGTGCCAGGGGGTCAGACCCCGTGACACATTTTGCTGTGAGACAATGGACAGACATGTTTCTTATTCACCCGGCAGTATGAGGAGGGGGCGGTCATGCCCGAATTCATCTACCAGATGCACGACGCGCGCAAGGCACACGGAAGCAAGGTCATTCTGGACGAAGTGACCCTGAGCTTCTATCCGGGGGCCAAGATCGGCGTCGTCGGTCCCAACGGCATGGGCAAGTCGACGCTCCTCAAGATCATGGCGGGGCTCGAGGACGTGAGCAACGGCGAGGCGCGTCTCACGCCCGGCTTCACCGTCGGCATACTGCAGCAGGAGCCGGAGCTCGAGGAGGACAAGACCGTCATCGAGAACGTGAGGCTTGCCTTTGGCGACATGCTCGCCAAGATCGAGCGCTTCAACCAGGTCTCCGCCGAGATGGCAGACCCTGATGCCGATTTCGACGCCCTCATGGAGGAGATGGGAAAGCTCCAGGATGAGATCGACGCGGGCGACGGATGGGATCTCGACAGCCAGCTCACGCAGGCGATGGACGCCTTGCAGCTACCAGACCCGGAGGCACCTGTTAATGTTTTGTCGGGAGGCGAGCGAAGGCGCGTTGCACTTTGCAGGCTCCTGTTGGAAGCTCCGGATCTACTGCTGCTCGACGAGCCGACCAACCACCTGGATGCGGAGTCGGTCCTCTGGCTCGAGCAGTTTCTGAAGCGCTACGAGGGCGCCGTGCTCGCCGTGACGCACGATCGCTACTTCCTCGACAATGTTGCCGAGTGGATCTGCGAGGTCGATCGCGGGCACCTGTATCCGTACAAGGGCAACTACTCCACCTATCTGGAGACGAAGGCCGCGCGCCTGGAGGCCCAGGGGCAGCAGGAGGCCAAGCTCGCCAAGAAGCTCGAGCGCGAGCTCGAGTGGGTACGGTCAAGTCCCAAGGCGCGTCAGGCGAAGAGCAAGGCACGTCTGGAGCGTTACGAGCAGATGGACGCCGAGGCGCGCTCCATGAAGAAGGTCGACTTCACCGACATCCACATCCCTCCCGGTCCGCGCTTGGGCAATAAGGTGCTTATTGCCGATCACCTGAGCAAGTCCTTCGGGGACCGCGTGCTCATCGACGACCTTTCCTTCGAGCTACCGCGCAACGGCATCGTGGGCATCATCGGTCCCAACGGCGTGGGAAAGACGACGCTCTTCAAGTGCATCGTCGGCCTCGAGGAGCCGAGCGCGGGTACGCTCGACATCGGCGAGACGGTCAAGATCGCCTACGTCGACCAGAACCGTGCCGGCATCGACCCCGACAAGTCGTTATGGGAGGTCGTGTCGGATGGCCTCGACATCATGCAGGTGGGGGAGACCGAGGTGCCCAGCCGCGCCTACGTGGCCGGCTTTGGTTTCAAGGGCCAGGATCAGAGCAAGCCCGCCGGCGTGCTCTCGGGTGGCGAGCGCAACCGCCTCAATCTCGCACTTACGCTCAAGCAGGGCGGCAACCTGCTCTTGCTCGACGAGCCGACCAATGACCTGGATACCGAGACGCTGGCGAGTCTCGAGGAGGCCCTGCTCGCGTTTTCGGGTTGCGCGGTCATCACGAGCCACGACCGCTGGTTCCTCGACAGGATTGCGACGCATATCCTCGCTTGGGAGGGTACGGAAGAGAATCCTGGCGCATGGTACTGGTTCGAGGGCAACTTTGACTCGTACCAGAAGAATCGCGTCGAGCGTCTGGGCGAGGTCGCCTCGCGGCCGCATCAGGTGTACCGGAAGCTCACGAGAGACTAGGTGCAAGCGAACGAACTAAGTGGTTGAAGCGCAAGCGCAAATCGTTGCATATTTGGATAAAAAGGCTAGTTCAAAAAGTATATGTAATACATTGCGTTTTTGAATGAATGCAACAAGCAATATATTGCTCAATATATCCCTTTTATAGATTCGGTGATTGCCATGAGACAGCTTGGTCAAACCAGAGTGTCTCGTTGTTGGGAGGTGCCGTTTATGGATGAGGCAGCTTCGTCAGATCAGGGTGTCCCATCTGTTTATGGAGCCGGTTAGAAATTAGAAGCGTATCAGAGTGCTGGATGAGATAACTGGATGAAACAAATGCTCTATTTTCGACTGGTACCAATTTAAACTAACTCACGCTACTGATCTTCGTTCGAATTAGATACATATTTATTATCTGGCACCTACTGATAATGAGACAGTTGATCTGAGAAATTGTCTCATTATCAGTAGGTGCCATTTGAAGATGAAATTGAATCAGCGCACAAGCCCAATTTGGGTATGCCTTGTCTGTGGGTACCGTGTCGAATCGGCTTATCCAGTTTACCTTGTTGCATCATAATCATCGGCACCTGTGGATAATAGAGTGAATAGTCTAAACATGTATCCTTATTTATACAGGTATCGGTTGGAAATTAGGGCAGGAAGTGAATCTTGTCGCCGAGTTCGAGCTGCTCATGTGCAGGCTCCAGCATCGGTTTGTGTACAAGGCAAACGCAGGGCGTGACAGAACGTCTCCGGCACCATCTGTCACGAAGAGCTCAGTTCGTTTCCTCCGGTCAAAAATCTACTGGACCCGTCATTAAAATACCCATATGGAAAAAAGTGCCCAAGTTTCCAACTGGAACCATTTTTCAGGACAGGACGGTGATTTAACAGGTGCATGTTTTCTGGATAGCAGAAACGAGATCGGATTTCGAGCGAGGAGATTTCCGGAAAAGCGTGCGTATAGCACGCCTTGGGAGAAAAAATTCGTTTGCTAGTCCGAGCAGGTTTTTTTCATTCGGCGAACGGCTCGAAAACGACCCATTCTTTTGCCCCCAGGAGCCGTTTTGAGAGGGAGAGCGGAGTAACTACGCCCTCAAGCAAAGAAAATGCCTTAGAAGCCAAAATATTGCGTTTTACGGGCAATTTGTACTTTTTCACGCGAGGGGGAGTCCATTTCGATCACCTCTTCGCCATCCTTCGAAACCGATTCGTCCTCTTTCGTAACGGAGCCTGACGAAATCAAGTTCTCTTGCTAGGTGTTCCGTAGGCACCGATTGATTCTCCGATTCCGTGCCGGGATGTCGCCTCGGGAGAAGCGGAAAGGGAGCAGCGCATAGGCCCTGGTGAACAATTTAGGATAAATGCCTAATTATTAATTCTCCCTTATATCCACCTCAGTAGAGGGCAGGAGAAGGAGAGTAGGGTACATGTTATCTAGGACACAATTCTTCTCTGTGTCCATAAGAAAATTCCGGTTTTCTGCACCGAAATAATGAGGTTGAATCTTCCTCACAAATCGCGGTTGGGCATGTTAGCAGGATATGAAAAAGATGGGAAGATAGCATCAAATTCCGCTAGCAGCGCAATGCGAAATAGCACTGCTATACCGCAGCGCGTAGCTCAAATTGAGATGGGGAAGGGAATCTATACAGGATTGTGCCGCTGACCTTGTATAGCATAGGTGCTAGCAATGCTGCGCTAGCTCTAGCAGCCCTGCTAAATCTCTTCCGAAATTGGCCTATTTGGTTACAGATCTACGTTTCTTACTACATTTCCTACCTTTGACACGTACCGGCATTCTTGCGAATGCCGTCCAGAGAGCTGGTTTTGTGCCGGTGTTTTGGTCGCCCAATACTGTGTTTAACCAGCTCTTTGACGTATCGTGGACGAATTATACGCATATAAACAGGAAATGCAAGGGACAAATTATCTTAGTCAATATGGGTAAATAGGTCTTTAATGTAGATCATCTATTTATAAAACCGCAGGTAAATGATAGATTCTATCCTTTAATTACATCGAAAATTAATTAGATTATTCTCCCAATTCACATGATTTCCATAACTTACCCATGTGGGTAATTAAAAGCCGAACCCGCTTTTGTAGCAAAGGCGCTTGTATAGCAATTTCACAAGACTTTGTGCCCGAAAAAAATTTCATTGCTACATATTGTGTTCCCTTCCTGCTATCACTTACACTCCGCCTATGTGTCTAGGCGCGCTGTACGCCAGGCAGGAAACGCAAGGTAATGAAGTACGACACGTAGTTTAATTGGGGTAAGAAATGCAGCGGTTACAAGAGATCTACCGGGAAAAACGTGCAGATTTGCACCGTGCCCAAACAAGGACGTCGGCACTCACCAGTATTAGTGTGGGGACGGCCCCCCTTCTCATCATTCTGGCGCTCTTCCTCGCTCTCATCGCGATGAGCTTTGGCTTTGCCGAGGATGCCCATGCAGATGAGCAGGTCGTCGAAGCGCAGGTCGAGCAGCTTGTTTCCCAAGGTCAGAAGACTCCTGCCCCCGTCCCGGCTTCCACCGAGACCAAGGCCACCGTTGACGAGATCGCCTCTACCAATACTATCGTTCCCCAAGCCGATTCCTTCGACGTCACCTTCCAGAACGTCGTTGTCGGTGGTAATTACCAATCCGTCACCGAGACGCATGAGGCTGGCACGACCGTCACCTTCAGCGCTGGCGACCGTGAGGGCTATGTCTTCACTGGGTGGCAGGTAAAGACTCCGAGTAGCCTCACCATCGCCGAGCCCAATGACGAGAACCTGACCTTCACGATGCCCGGCGAGTCCGTTGTCATCGAGGCAACCTGGCGTGATATCAAGTACATCGACGCCACCTTCGACTTTGGCGGCGCCACCGGTGATAGCATCACCTCCGAGGGCACCCAGGCCATCAAGAACGTCGTCACGGACGACAATGGCACCAAGGCCCAGCTCGGCGTGGGCATGGTCATCTCCATCGACGCCGGCAGCAAGCCCGGCTTCGTCTTCGACCAGTGGGCCATCAAGGCCGGTTCCACGTCCGTCACCTTTGGCGAGAAGTACAACTCCAAGACGAGCTTCACCGTGCCCGATGGCAACATCAGCATCGTCGCCATCTGGAAGCAGGCCTACCTCGTGACCATCAACGGCGGTTTTGCCGGCAACAACAGCGGTGCGGGCTACTACGGCGAGGGTCAGACCGTCAAGATCGACGCCGGCACTAATCCGGACAGCACCCTGAGGTTCGATGGCTGGACGGTCGTGTGCGACAAGGCCGTCACCTTGACGCCCAACGTGACGTCCGCACAGGCCGAGTTCAAGATGCCGGCTGGCTCCGTGACGCTCACGGCGAAGTGGACGAAAATGGGTGTCGTGTCTAATTCAACGAACACGACGACCAACTTCCTGGGCGGCAATCTCACCGCGAGCGGCTCTGACCTCGCCAAACAGGTCTGGAAGTCCGATAGCGACGAGATGAAGAAGATCAACGACGGCACGAACGCCTCCGTCAGGCTCGTGACCAAGGAGCTTTCCGCCAACGACGTCTCCACGTCGGATCGCTCGCTGATCAACGCCGCAAAGGGCGCCAACACGCTGGCCTACTACATGGATATCTCGCTGTACGGCAAGGTGGGCGATGATGCCGAGAAGAAGATCACCGACACGGCGCAGCGCGTGACCATCAGGCTCACGCTGGCCAACGGCCTGCTCGCCGCTCCCTCGGGCTACAAGCGCACGTTCAAGATCATCGCGCTGCATGGCAGCCAGGCGACGCTCCTGACGCCGACCTATGCCTACGACGCCACGACGAAGGTCGGAACGCTCACCTTCATCACGGACCAGTTCTCGACCTACGCGCTGGTGTACACGGATGAAAAGACCGACGGTGACAACAACGGCGACAACAACAACAATAACAACAACAATAACAACAACGGCGACAACGGCAATGGCAACAACAACCAGGTCAATTCGGGCCTGAACTCCGGCAGCAACGGCAATGGCGGTAGCTCCGCAGGCGGCTCCTCGGCCGGCTCGAGCACCGGCGACACGACCACGGGCATGAGCGCCTCCACGGCGACCCTGATCATGATCGTCTTCGCCGCCCTCGCCATCATGGCTCGCCGCGTGCGCAAGCAGGCCTGCTAAGAAGCGCCGTTTCCAAGCGAAACTTCGAGAAGGCAAGCCCTTAGGGGCTTGCCTTTTTCACGTGCGCCGATGGTTGGGGCGCCGGGGTGTTTTCCTGTCTCCCCGTTCGGGTATCATTAAGGCCACCTCAAAAGCCGAATGCACCTGCAAACGGGGATGTGAATGAACATGAAGAGATTCGTCGCTTGTATTATTAGTGCGCTCTGCCTGTCCGTGCTGTGCCTGACGCTCGCTGCGTGCGGGCCCGATTACAAGCCCAACTTCGTCGGTACCTGGAACGTGACGTCCATGACGGACAGCACCGGGGCGGATCTGACGCCCACGATCGAGCAGCTCGCCGCCGCGGACAAGCACCTCACCCTCACGCTCGCCGACGAGGAGGGCCAGGCGACCTTCGACCTTGCCGGTCAGACGACGCTGACGGGCACCTGGAAGCCGACGGGGGAGGACACCTGCGCAATCACGTTCGAGGGCTACGAGGAAATTCCGGCAACGCTTTCCGAGGGTGCGCTCACGTTCGAGGAAAGCGGCCAAACTATGACCTGCACGAAGCAGGAGTAGCGCGTGAACATCACGGTCTACTGCGCCTCGTCGTTGGGGCATGACCCGGATTTCGCGCAGGAGACGCGCAAGCTGGGCGCCTGGATCGGCGCGCATCGTCACACGCTCGTGTACGGCGGGACGAACGTCGGCCTCATGGGGTTGCTCTCGGATGTCGTCCTCGATGCGGGCGGGCGCGTCGTCGGCGTGCTACCCGACATCCTGGCCGACAGGGAGCCGCCGTCGGGACGTCTGACCGAGTTCTATCGCGTCGAGACAATGGCGCAGCGCAAGGCCAAGATGATTGAGCTCGGTGACGTGTTCATCGCGTTGCCGGGAGGACCGGGGACGCTCGAGGAGCTCTCCGAGATCATGTCGCTCGTTAAATTAGGCACACCGCCTGGTTATTTGTTTCTCCTCAACGTCAACGGATACTATGACGAGCTCGTCGCGAGCTTCGAGCGCATGCTCGAGCATGGCTTCATGACGCCCGAGATGCGCTCGTATCTCAAGGTCGCCGCGTCAGCAGACGAGCTCGCGGCAGCGCTTTCGGTGATGGGGCGGGGGAGTGCCCGCCCGTGAACGAGGAGCGATACGAGGCCATATCGCGACCGTTTCGCGACAACCCATCTGCCCTGCAGATGCTGACGCTCGTCAATGACGGACTCAAGTGGCTTTGCTATGTGCTCTATCCGGTCCTGCTGGTGCTTTTGGCACTGCATGAGCCGACAGAGCTCCTGAGAGCGATTCTAACGCCCGCCGTGCTTTTCGTGGGCCTCAGTGCCTTTCGTCGTCTTTACGACGCTCCACGACCATATGAGGCGCTCGAAATCGATCCGCTCATGCACAAGAGCACGAAGGGGAGGTCATTTCCGAGCAGGCACATCTTCTCGATCTTCATGATCGCGATGTGCTGGTTGGCGTATTGCGTGCCGTCGGGCGTGTTCTTGCTCGTATGCGGGGTTTTCATGGCTGCTATACGCGTCATCGGGGGCGTTCATTACCCCAAAGACGTCATCGCGGGTGCGCTCGTGGCCATCGTGGGTGGTATCGTGGGCTTGTGGGTACTGCCCCTGTCCTGGTTCTAGGGATGCGATTAGGCGCTTGGCCGAGATATGAATGAATCGTTCTCAAACTACCCAAATATAATAAAATGACGTTAATACCATATAAATTCCACTTGATTTTTGCTTTAAAAGGTGTACTATCTTACCCAGTTGCAGAAAATGTGTCCAATTCGGACATTTTCATGCACCTGCATGATGGCGGTTTTCGCGCAGCTTGTGACGAGGATTCGTAACGATGGGTTCTCTGCACAGCTCAACGTACCCTCAACGCAGTCACGCGTAAGATCGCCATCATGCAGCATCGAGGGGCGTGTGGCTCAAAACCCCTGCTCAGGCGTTTGATTCGGCTTGTTTTGCGATATCGGGCGCATGTGGGCCAAAAAAAGCGAAAATTTTTTTCGTTGACGCTGCGGTTCGGGAAAAACTGGGTCACAGCATGCATGAGCGCGTGTATATCATCCCCGCATACGGCGTATAGCAACGCATTTCGCGAAGCTGGCGTCAGCACGCTCTGCAAGGTGTGTTTTTCGCTCGTTGCCCTTATGAGCAACTTATGGCTTAAAAGGTCAAAAACTGCCTTAGAAATTAGATAGTGTGCCTAATGTATCTTCGTCAGAACTGTCCAGTATTGCTGAAAATCTTGGCATCCGCTGGCTTCGATCTGTCTGGAAAACGTCCAAAATAGCGATATCCTCCTCACTTGGTCGTCTGGGAGAGAAAACGCTTAGTATCTTCCGCACGATATGTCCATGATACAAGTTTCGGAGGAGCTGGTTGCCCAGTTTTTGGGTTCGAAAACACGCCGTTCAGACGCATATATTCGTAGGTCAAGGGGTATTTCACGCAACGTGCTCCCTAGTATCTTGCTCTTAACTGTCTATGATACGCGATATTCTGGTCACGATATGCCACCATTTGCATGCATTGGGCAAGGGAGCCTGGCGGCGCACACCGGGACGGGGATGAGACACCGTCTCAGAGCAACTGTCTTATTTTTATATTCACAGCTGGGCTGCGAAATCCGAAATGGGCAACGTATGACAGGAACAGGGTTTCTGTCACGCACCCCTCCCTGGCGCAAGAGTGACGATGCTCCCATCAGGGCGAATGGGTTTCTGAGCCCTGGGGGAGCATCGTCACTCTTGTATCCGTACGCACTAGAAGGTATACTTCTCGCTCGTGTGTACCCGCAGCTTGGCTCGCACCCGGCACCCTGGATGTCGGCTCAGCTTCGGGCGTATTGGAAAGACGCCGGTCACACACGGTGTCGAGAAAGAAAGGGTGGCTAGTCACATGGCAGTCTCCAAGGAACGCAAGGCCGAGCTCATCAAGGAGTTTGGCAAGGACGCAAACGATTCCGGCTCCGCCGAGGTCCAGGTCGCAATCCTGACCGAGCGCATTCGCGAGCTCACCGAGCACGTCAAGGTCCACAAGAAGGACCACCACACGCGCCGCGGCCTGCTCATGCTCGTCGGCAAGCGTCGCCGTCTCCTCTCCTACATCAAGGAGCGCGACATCGAGAACTACCGTCAGCTCATCGCAAAGCTCGGTATCCGCGACAACATCTAGTCGCAGACAGTGGGGAAGGGCCGCGTAGACGCGGCCCTTTTCTTGCATCCGGGGCCATTTCGCCCGGGGATGCGCCAAGGGTCACATCCGCCAACGTGGCGGTGAAAGGAGCCTTCTCGCACGGGGCGAAAAGGCGGAAAGAAGTAGAGGAAAGAATATGACCAAGATCACGCACGAATTCGAACTGTACGGGAAGAGCTACCGGCTCGAGACCGGCGAGCTGGCCAAGCAGGCCACGGGTGCCGTCGTCGTCAGCCAGGGCGACACTATCTTGCTCACTACTGCCGTAGTGTCCAAGGAGCGTCGTGACCTAGATTTCTTTCCCCTTACGGTGGATTTCATCGAGAAGATGTACGCTGTCGGCCGCATTCCCGGCGGTTACCTCAAACGCGAGGCGCGACCCAGCGAGAAGGGCACGCTCACTGCCCGTCTCGTCGATCGTCCCATTCGCCCGAGCTTTCCCGACGGCATGCGCAACGACGTCCACATCGTCATTACCACGCTGTCCTGCGACCAGGTGAACCAGCCTGACGTCATCTCCATCATGGGCGCCTCGGCGGCCCTCATGGTGGGCGGCGTGCCCATCGAGGGCCCGGTCGCCGGCGTGCGCATCGCCCGCGCCAAGGCCGAGGACGGCAGCATCGACTACATCGTCAACCCGACCTTCGAGGAGGCCGAGGCTTCCGACCTCAACCTCACCGTCGCTGGCACCAAGGAGTACATCTCCATGGTCGAGGCGGGCGCGGACGAGGTCTGCGAGGCCGACATGATCGCCGCACTCGAGTTCGCCCAGGAGGCGATCGGCGCGTTCTGCGACGAGCAGCAGAAGTTCCTCGACAAGTGCACGATCGAGCCCAAGACCTACGAGCTCGACCAGCCCATCCCTGAGGTCGTCGACAAGGTCGACGGATACTACGCGGCCATGGAGGCCGCCCTCAAGGACGCCGACAAGCAGTCCCGCATCGCTAAGGTCGAGGAGCTCAAGGACGAGATCAAGGCCTCCTTCACCGACGAGGAGCGCGCCATGTGGGGTCGCGAGATCGCCGCGGCGTGCAAGGCGCTCGAGAAGCGCGCCATGCGTACGATGATCATCGAGACCGGCGAGCGCGTCGACGGTCGCGCCAACGACGAGATCCGCCCGCTCTACATCAAGCCGCACTACCTGCCGCGCGCCCACGGCTCCGGCCTGTTCCAGCGCGGCCAGACGCAGGTCCTCTCGGTCGTCACGCTCGGCATGCTCAACGAGTGGCAGCGCCTCGACACGATCGATCCGGCCGAGGGCAAGCGCTACATCCACCAGTACAACTTCCCGCCGTACTGCACCGGCGAGGTCGGCCGCATGGGCGCCCCCAAGCGCCGCGAGCTCGGCCACGGCGCCCTGGCGTCGCGCGCGCTCGAGCCGATGATCCCCAACGAGGAGGAGTTCCCGTACACCATCCGCGTCGTCTCCGAGGTCATGGAGTCCAACGGCTCGTCGTCCATGGCGTCGACCTGCGGCTCGACGCTCGCGCTCATGGACGCCGGCGTGCCCATCAAGCGCCCCGTTTCCGGCGTGGCCATGGGCCTCATCAAGGAAGGTGACCAGCACGTCATCCTGACCGACATCCAGGGCCTCGAGGACTTCCTCGGTGACATGGACTTCAAGGTCTGCGGCACGACCGAGGGCATCACCGCCCTGCAGATGGACAACAAGGCCAAGGGCCTGTCCACCGAGATCCTCGCCGAGGCGCTCGGCCAGGCCAAGCGCGGCCGCGCCTTCATCCTCGACGCCATGCTCGAGCAGATACCCGCTCCGCGCGAGGAGCTGTCCGAGTACGCGCCGCGCATCATCACGATCAAGATTCCTGTTGACAAGATCCGCGACGTCATCGGTACCGGTGGCAAGGTTATCCGCGGTATCCAGGAGGAGACCGGCGCCTCCATCGAGGTACACGAGGACGGCAACGTCTTTATCGCGTCGGTCGACACCGGCGGCGAGGCCGCGCGCAAGATGGTGGAAGACATCGTCAAGGTGCCCGAGGTTGGCGAGGAGTACGAGGGCGAGGTCGTCAACATCCAGTCGTTCGGCGCGTTCGTCAAGCTCACGCCCAACAAGGACGGTCTGCTGCACATTAGTCGCGTGGCCAATGGCCGCGTCGGCGCCGTGGAGGACGTGCTTTCCGAGGGTGACACCGTCAAGGTCAAAGTCATCGAGGTGGACGAGAAGACCGGCAAGATCAGCCTGGACCGTCTCGACAAGCCCGATGCCCCCGAGGGCAGCTCCAAGCCGCGCAACGACAAGGGTCACGGCAACGACCGTCGCGACCGCGACCGCAAGCGCGACAACAGGAAGCCGCGCCGCAGGGACTAAGCGCATGCGCATCCCAGCGTCCTGACGAGGCACGGGGGACGCGTGCCAGAGCTCAGAAACCCATTCGCTCTGGTCACGCATCCTCCGCGCCTTTTTTGCGTCTTTAGAGCGCAGACGGTACGTGCCAGGGCTCCGAGATCCAGTCGCCCTGGCTGCGCACCGTCCTGCGCCCCCTTTGTGTCGTTAATGGAAAACGCGCTGCCGGTCTTGCGCGACTCTCCGCAGGGGAAAGTAATGGTAGAATACAGGGACTTTTACGAGTTCCGGGAGCAATCGAGTGGCACGACGCAGAGAGACATACGTAGGCGGTGGCCCGAACAAGGGCGGCATCCTCTACGGCGGCGACAAGCACGGCATCTTCGGTAGCAGCGGACGCCGTCGCATGGGTTCTCAGATGCGCATCTACAGCAAGGCGCCACGTCGCTGGCCGCGTGTGGTGCTCATCGTCGCCCTCGTCATCATCTTCGTCGCCTGCGTCTGGCAGTTCGCCTGCGGTGGATTGCCCTTCCTCAAGGCCGAGGAGAAGCAGGCCGATTCGGGCGTGTTGAGCATCGTGAGCCAGAACATCGACGTCGCGCGGCAGAAGGCGGGACTCACCGGCCTCAACGGAACCGCGCAACCCGGTCTCGACACGCAGGTCACCATTTCGGCGGTGGGGGACTGCACCTTCGGCAAGGATCCGGACTTCCCCGACGCGACGAGCTTCAATGCCTTCTATGCGGCCAACGGGCCGGCGTACTTCTTCGCCGACGTGCTGCCGTACACCTCGACTGACAACCTCACCATCGCCAACTGCGAGGGCGCCTTCACCGAAAGCAACGACATCCAGGAGAAGGCATTCAACTTCAAGGCTCCTGCCGAATACGCCAACGTCTTCGTTCAGGGAAGCGTGGAGGCCGTTAACCTAGCCAATAACCACTCATTTGACTATGGTACTACGGGATTTAACGATACCAAGGTGGCACTCCAGGACGCCGGAATCACGAGCTTCGGGTACGACCGCACGAACACTTACGAGGTCGATGGCGTCAAGATTGGCCTGTTCGGCGTCAACGAGCTTGACGGCGTCGAGAAGGCCACGAGCCTCATGAAGCAGGACATCGAGCATCTGCAGCAGGACGGCTGTGCGATCATCGTCGGTTGCTTCCACTGGGGCAACGAGGGCGAGTACGAGGTCACGTCCACGCAGGTCACGCTCGCGCACGAAGCTGTCGACGCCGGGTGCGACCTGGTATTGGGCACACATCCCCACGTGCTGCAGGGCGTCGAGTACTACAAGCAGCGCTACATCTGCTACAGCCTGGGCAACTTCTGCTTTGGCGGCAACACCAATCCCATGGACTACCGCACCATGATCTACCAGCAGACGTTTCTCATCAAGAACGGGCAGCTCGTGCCCGGCGAGGCCATGCGCACGCAGGTGCGCGTCGTGCCCTGCCTGGTGAGCAGCTCGACGAGCGTGAACGACTACCAGCCCATGCCGATTTCCGGCGACCAGGGGGTCTCGGCGATAGAGGCGCTCAACGGCTATTCGGCCACGCTTGCAGGTGACGGTGCCGAGTTCTCCACGAGGCTTGACGAGTCCGGCTATTCGCAGGTGAAGTAATTGGCCAAGCGCTGGAATATCATCTTGCCGATCGTCGTCGTCATCATCGTTGGCGTGATCGTCTTCATCAAGCGCGATGACCTGGGCTCCTTCGTCGAGACCATCAAGGACGTTTCCATCGTGCCCTTCGCGCTGGCCGCGTGCTGCCTGTTCGGGCGCTACTTCAGCCACGCCTTCGCCTACAAGGCGGTGTTTCGCTGCGTTGACGAGGACGTGAAGTACCTGCACATCGTCCCGCTCGTCTTCTCCGTGACCTTCGCGAACGACTGCGCGCCCACTGCCGGCACGGCCGGATCCGTGCTCATCGCGGCGTGGTCGCATAAGCAGGGGCTCGACATGGGCAAGTCGGTGACCGTGGTCTTCCTCGAGAAGATCGGCTTTTTCGGCGGCTTTGCGGTCGTCATGCTGGTCGGGTTCGCGATCCTCATCTTCACCGGGCAGATGGTTTGGTATCTTGCCCTTGGAGGCCTTGCTGTCCTACTTATGATTTTTACCTTCGGCTTCGTGATGTGGCTCGGATACAGTCGCGTCGAAACCGAGCAGCGACTCTTCGCCTGGATAGAGAACCTGGTCAACCGTGCCCTCGTCGTCTTCAAGCGCAAGCCGATGGAGCCATGGGCCGGACGCATCGCGGCATCGTTTCACGAGGCGGCGAGCATCGCGGTCGAGAAGCCGCGTGCGCTCATCGTCATGTTCTGCCGCATGGTGCTGCTGCACGCCTGCGACTGCATGTGCTTCATCTTCGTCGGCTTCGCCTTCGGCTACACGTACATACCGTTTCTCATGGCGTCCTACGTGGCTGGCTTCATCATCGCCACCTTCATCCTGCAGACGATTGGTGCCGTCGAGATCCTGCTCGCGCTCGTGCTGAGCGCGTACGGGGCCACGCCCGCGCAGGCCGCCGCCATCGCGCTCGCGTACCGCGGCCTCATCTTCTGGATCCCGTTCATCATCGGCGCCATCTGCATCAACATCACGGGCCAGCAAAAGCAGGTCTTCGCGCAGGGGAGCGAGGAGGTGCTCGTCAGGGGCGGTGACGAGAACGCCGCCCAGGCAAAGCTCGAGGCGTCTACCGGCGCTCCCATCATCGAGGACATGTCCGAGATGCTGCCCGTGCCGCCGGCTGCCTGGACGCGCGAGCAGGAGCGCACGCAACACGAGTCCTACGTCGTCAGCCTCGCCGATATCGTCAACGCCTTTCAGACCGGCGATTTGGTGACATACAATACGGGAGAGCCGGTCGAGGATGGCGAGCAGAATGCTGCCCATGATGGCCAAGATGATGTAATCGCAGGTCAAGCTGATGACACTTCCGACGAGGAGACGTATCCCGTACCCCCGCAGGGCAGTTCCGGGACAAGTCTGACCGAGATCTTTATACAGGTCACGGGTGACCAGAAGGCGATCGAAAAGGATGACGTGGATTCTGGCACCTTGGACAATATAGAAAAGGATGACTAGGAACAACGAAGGAGCGTAGAAGCAGCATGTCCCTCTCCATTGGCATCGTCGGCCTCCCCAACGTGGGAAAGTCGACGTTATTCACGGCCCTGACCGATCAGACCGGTCTTGCCGCCAACTATCCGTTCGCGACCATCGATCCCAACGTCGGCATTGTCCCGGTACCCGATGAGCGTCTCGACAAGCTTGCCGAAATCGCGCATCCCGGACGCATCGTCCCGGCGACGGTCGAGTTCGTCGACATCGCGGGACTCGTGAAGGGAGCGAGCGAGGGTGAGGGGCTGGGCAACCAATTCTTGGCCAATATCCGCGAAACTGACGCGATTTGCGAAGTCGTGCGCTATTTCAGCGACCCTGACGTCATTCGCCATGAGAGCAGTCACGATCCGGCTTCCGACATCGAGACCATACGCACTGAGCTGGTCTTAGCCGATTTGGCGACGCTCGAGAAGGCGCTCGGACGTCTCGAGAAGGATGCCAAGCGCGACAAGGCGAACATGCCCAAGTTCGAGATGGCCAAGCGGATGGAGGAGTGGCTCAACGAGGGCAATCCCGCGCGCCTCCTGGACATGACTGACGAGGAACGCGAGCTCCTCCGCGATCTTCATCTCTTGACCATGAAGCCCGTTATGTATCTTGCTAATGTTGACGAAGATATGGCGGGCGCGGAACTCGATCCGATCGACGGTGCCAGGCCGTTGCCCATTTGCGCGCAGGTCGAAGCCGAGCTTGCCGAGCTCGATGCGGCCGACAAGGCCGAGTTCCTCTCGGACATGGGGCTCGAGGAGCCAGGACTTTCGCGTCTGGCCAAGGAGGCGTACCGTCTGCTCGGCCTGCAGTCCTTCTTCACGGCCGGCGAGATGGAAGTCAAGGCATGGACGGTGCCCATCGGCGCCAAGGCACCACAGGCGGCCGGTGTCATCCACACCGACTTCGAGCGTGGCTTCATCAAGGCCGAGACTTGCAGTTACGATGATTACGTCGAGCTGGGGGGAGAGGCCGGGTGCCGTGCCGCCGGCAAGTTGCGCCAGGAGGGTAAGGAGTACGTGGTGCAGGACGGTGACGTCATGCACTTCAAGTTCAACGTATAGCGAGATGTCCGACACGTTCGTCGGTCTCGCCCGTATCGGAGAGACCACCCATTCGTCTAGGAGGATTTGCCATGAAAAACGAGCACGCTGGCGCGATCAAGGGACTGAGCATCGCGGTCGTCGTCCTTTCTGCCATTGGCATCATCGGCGCGATACTGATCATGGTCTTCTCGGGTTTGCTGAGCGCCGTGCTGCTCGAGAATGGTCCCGAGATCGCCTATCATCTCGAGTTCAACGACAACGGCACGATCACCGGCGGAGGCACCGCCTTCGATAGCGAAGACGCCTTCTTCCTCAGTATGCTCATGATGCTCGTGGGTGGCGGCGTGGCGATTTGGGCGTTGATTTGCTGCATCGTGGCGCTCATCGCAGGCATCTTCGGCATCATGCATGCCGCCAATCCTCCCAAGCTCGGGTTCGTCATGGGTTGGGCTATTGCAGGTGCCGTTACAAGTTTTCTGGGTGCCGGTCTAATCACCATGGTCCTGCTCATCATCGTCGCGGTTTTCGCCAACGCCGACAAGCGTGCATATCGCTGCGGGACGACTGCGGCAGCTTCCCAGCAACCACCCGTGCCTCCCGTCTCGTAGGGGAGGCACGCGGGCGAGGCAGCTAGACGCGAACTCGCCGAATCCCGTGCTTTTGTCTCATGGGGAAGGGCACGTAAAAACCAGATGGGCACCTTGGATGCCCATCTGGCTCATGATAGTAAAATAGCAATATGTTGCGTAATGAATTTGCGCAGGTGAACGCATATAAGCAACAGGTGACGAATAGGTAATAAGTAACTAGTTGCTAATATAGTCTAGAAGAGAAAATCGAAACTCAACTGGGAATCACCGTCGTCCTCGTCAGAGGATTCTCCGGCTACCTCAGATCCAGCAGCGGGCGTGTCTTGCGCTGCGCCGGACTCATCATCAGCTGGTTCGTCGACAGACGCTTGTTCATCGAGCGGGTCATCCGCGGATCCATGCTCGAGCTCAGATAGTTCGGCATGGGCGGCTTCGTAGATTGCCACGCCTTCCACGCGCTCCTCATAATCGACTTCAGTCGCTGAGACGTCCGTGGTTTCCCACGGGGGGGTTGGCTTCTGGTTCATGAGAATTCACAGGCTCCTGTTCGGTATTGACGACTGGCTGGCCCTCTTGCTCCGTTTCATGCGCAGAAACATCATCGAGGTCCTTCTCTGGTGCGAGATCCTCTTGAGATTGCGGTTCATTGACAGGTTCCTGCTGGGATAAGTCCTCATATTCGTTCTCCGTTTCCTGCTGCGTTTGCGTTTCTTGTTCCGGTACCTGTGTAGATTCAAACTCGGCGTCGCGATTCATCTCGCGAAGCGATTCCGAGTGCATCTCCTCCTCGATGATTCTCTCGATGAGCGATTCGGCCGATTCCTTATCTGCCGGTTCCTGCATATTAGTTGCCGCATTATCTATTTCGATAGCCACATGTTCAGCGTAATTATCGACCGGTTCCTGTACGTATTCTTCCAATCGAGGTGCGTGATCTTCCTCGTCAAGCGTTACGGCGCTCTCGAATTCGTCGTTTCCGACTTGCGCGGAGCTTACGACCGTCTCGATCACGGGCTCGTAATCGTCACCGTTCTCGATTCGATTGGGCTCCTCATGAGGTGCTAGCACCTCATTGACTTGCGGTGACGCAACCTCACCTGTCGGGAGTTCCTCTTCTTGCTCATCGACGACGCGTCCATCGACCACGTGTTCGATGATGACGTGCTCCTCTTTCACCTTTACCTGCGATACCTGCGTCCAGACCTCTCCCACATCGCCCTGTGGGTCGAGCTCGCCGCGCAGCATGCCGATGCTCGTCGAGAGCAGGTCGGAATCTGCGACCGTCGACTCGAATGCGTCCAAGCCGCCGGACTGGTTCGCCGCCAGCAGGGCGGTCATCCCTCCGAACACGAAGTCGATGGAAGAGCGCAGCTCGTTGGAAAGTGTGACGGCATCGAGCCCAAAGAGACCGAGCCATTCGTTCACGACGGCGCGCTTGGCGTCCTCGAGCAGGCGTTGGTTGCCGTTTTCGCCCGCTAGCATGCGCAGGTGGTCGAACCCGACCTTCGCCTGGGATGCGGCCACGTCCGCGTCATCCTCGTCGGAAGCGGGGGAGTCGCCCAGCAGGACGCGCGCGAGGGCCGCGAACTTAGCGTGCTCGATGGCCGCCTGGGCAAGGTCCCACATGCTGTCGTAGTGATAGTAATAGGAGTTGCGATTGACCTTGGCCCGGCCGACGATGTCGCGAACGGTGATTTCGCTAAAGGGCATCTCGCCCATACAGTCCCAGAAGGCCGACTCCATGCGTTCGGTCGCGCTCGGTCCTTCTGCGTTCTTCGGCGGTCTTGCCACGTTTGCTCCTAAATTAGATATTGTGTCTACTATATTTCAAACTAGATATGATGTCCATGTATCCTAACACGAATTAGACTAATTGCCCATAAAATTTTCAAGACCTTCGTTTCCCATCAGATTCCGTTATCCTCCCCAGACGCAAAAAAGCGACCCCTCCACATGCGGAGAGGTCGCCGTACGTGCGCCGGTTGCGGCGAATTTGGCTAATCGAGGTTGGGATCGATGTTGCCGTAGCCCTCCTCGGTCCTGATGTCGGGATCTTCCTCGATTTCGACCTCGGTGTCGATGACGTCGATGTCCTCGGTGCCGTAACCCTCTTCGGTGCTGATATCGGGATCCTCTTCGAATTTGACCATGATTCGCTCCGTTCTCGCAGTGCGCCCTGCATGCGCAAACTATCTGCCTACACGAATATTTTACGCGCCCTATAGCGTTTTACCGGCGCGTTCGCGATTTTCGTAGCCGTCTTGCGCGATTTCAGTACCCAGGTATGACGCTCAAATTTTGGGTATGAGACGGCTGTGCAGGGACGAGGAGACGCTCGAGGTGAGCTATGCGCATGGGAGAGGGGGATCAGGGAGACGGTCCTGATGAGACAAAAGCGGCCCGGCGCGTTTTGTCTCATTCGAGCATGCCGTACTTGCGCCGCACGCGCGAGAGCTTGTCAAGCAGCGGAGCCGCTGCGAGGAGCAGCGTGGCGAAGGTTGCGGCCGCCTGAGCGCAGTTCATCGGAAATCCGGCGAGGTAGACGGCCACGATGACCTCGGGCGTGATGCGCGAGACCATGAAGAACAGCGAGCTCGTGTCGAGGACGGGGCCGGCGACGATCACGACGAAGACGGCGCCGAGGATGGCCAGGACGAGACTGCCCGTGACGCCCAGATCCTCGCGTTTCACGACGCCGCGCCTTGCGAGCGCCCCAAAGGCCAGGCCGCAGAGCCCGAAGGCGAGCATCTGCCAGGGCGTCCAGGGGCCTTGCCCGAAGATGAAGTTGCTCGTCAGCGCCGAGAGCGAGCCGACTAGGAAGCCCGACGAGGGTCCGAAGGCGATGCCCGCGATCATCACGATGGCCGCCATGGGCTTGAAGCCCGGTAGCCAGATGAACGCCGCGCGTGCCGCCACCGCCAGGGCGCACATGACCGCAAGCATGACGAGCTCGCGTGCCTGGGACCTGCGGCGCTCGAAGCCAACAAAGAACGGCACGATGGCGCAGAGCACGACGATCACGCTCACGATGACGTAGGACTTGCCCCCGGCGAGCGCGCCGACGACGATACTCGCCATGGCGCAGGCAAGGGCCAGGATCCACACGGCAATGGTGCGGCCGTGTCCCCGGTCGTTCCCTCGCTTCTCGTCTAGCTCTCGCATAGCGAGATCACGTCCTCATCGGTTATGGCCCCGGCGAACACCGCGCGACTCATGCGGTTGGCGGCCGTCGTGTAGAAGGCGCTGTCCGAGAAGAGGCGCCTGGGCGTCGCGGTCGTCACGACGCCGCCGTCGAAGAGCAGACCCACGAGGTCGGCATGACGCGCGCAGAACTCGACGTCGTGCGAGACCATGACGACGGTGACGTCGCGCGCCACGAGCGTGCGCAGCAACGCGGCGAGCTGGCGCTTGAAGAACGCGTCGAGGCCCTTGGTCGGCTCGTCGAGCAGCAGGAGACGTGGATCGGTGAGCAGGACCTTCGCAAGTGCGACGCGCTGCTGCTCGCCACCAGACAGGTCGAGCGGATGGGCGGCGAGTAACGTGTCGATACCGCATTCGCCGGTCACGCGCTCGATGCGCTCCTCGCGTTCGGCCGCACCGATGTCCGCGTCCTCGAGCATCTCGGCCAGCTCATCGCGCACCGTCTTTCGCGAGAAGAGGTTGACCGGATCCTGCGGCAACATGGCGACGCCGCCGCGGAATAGCTCGTTGCCCTTCCAGCTGGCGAGCGGCCGGCCCAGGACGCGCAGCTTGCCGCGGTAGGGGTGCACCGCGCCGCAGATGCACTTGAGCAGCGTGGACTTGCCCGTTCCGTTGCCGCCGACGAGCGCGAAGACGATGCCGCGGCCGATGCGCAGGCTTGCGTCGCGCAGCACGTCGGGCCCCGTGCGCTCGTAGCGGAACCAGACGTCGCGCAGCTCGACGACGGGATCGCCCGCGGGTTCGGGGATGGGGTCGTCGGGGATGCTCACGCGCGCCGGCGGTTCGGCGAGCACGCGCTCGACGAGCCAGGTGCGCCCCTCACGCACGGTGAGCGGGCAGGCGGATGCGTCCATTTTCTCCACCCCGTAGAACACGCGCATGGGGGAGGGCAGGGCGAGCGTCATGTCGTCGCCGGTCGCGTACAGCGCATTTGCCACCTCGCGGGGCGTACCATGCGCCGCGACGCGGCCCTCGTCGAGCGCGAGCACGCGGTCGGCATGGGAAAAGACGCTCTCGAGGCGGTGCTCGGTGATGATGACGGTGCAGCCGAGCTCGCGGTTGATGCGGCGCACCGTGTTGAGGAAGTCCTCGGTCGCGATAGGGTCGAGCTGGCTCGTCGGTTCGTCGAGCACGAGCACGTCGGGTTGCATCGCCATAACCCCCGCGAGGTTGAGCAGCTGCTTTTGGCCGCCCGAGAGTTCGGTGACATCGCGGTACAGCCAATCCTGCATGCCGAAGTAACTTGCCATCTCGGCCACGCGCAGGCGCAGGGCCGATGTCTCGCAGCCGATGCTCTCCAACCCGAAGGAAAGCTCGGAGAAGACCCGGTCGGTGACGATCTGCGCATCGGGATTCTGCATGACGAAGCCGATGCGCCGCGCCTGCGTCTCGAGGCTCACCTCGTCGAGCACGACGCCGTCGAGCAGCACCGTGCCCGAACGCTTGCCATGGGGGCTGAGCACGCTCTTGAGCTGGCGCAATAGCGTCGTCTTTCCGCAGCCGCTCTTTCCGCAGACGCAGAGGTACTCGCCGCGTTCGATGTCAACGCTCACGTTCTCGAGCGCGCGTCGGTCGGCATCGGGATAGGCGAAGCTCAGATCGCGGACAGAGAACAACGCCATGCGATCGCCTCCTTCGCGTCGATTGCCGTGGGGACGAGCACGAGGAGCGCGTAGGCGACGAGCGCGGCGATGCCGAGCGGCGGCAGCGGCGCGACGGCGATGGCGGGAACGTAGCTGACGGCAAGCGCGCCGCACCCGAGCGCGACGATTACGACGACGGCGCATGCGAGCATGGCCGCGAGCAGCGCGACGCCGGATACGCCAAGGCGATAGCGCAGGTAACGGGCGTGCGATCCGCGTCCGTCGCGCGCACCGTAGCCGCGCGAGCGCATCGAGTCGGCCGTCGTCACCGAACCCTCGAGCGCCCAGGTCGTGAGTGCCGAGAGCAGGCGGATCCCATCGCGCACGCGCTGGCGCAAGCCGCCGTCCTTCGGCGACATGCCGATGCAACGTCTCGCCGTCGCGATCTGGCGGGCCTTGCGCACGTAGCTCGGCACGAGACGCAACGTCATCGTCAGCACGAGCGTGAGCGCGGGAGCGCGTCCGCCAAACAGGTAGGTGAACTTCCCGGTGTCCATCACGCGCGCGTAGCAGGCAAACCACAACATGATGGTCACGAACATGCAGGCCGTCGACGCACCGTAGGCGAGCGCCTCGAGCGTGTAGGGACGACCATGCAGGTAGGTGAACAGCACGGTATCGCCAAGCGTGTCGAACAGGGGGTTGACCGCGGCGAGGATGACGAAGGCGAGCGCCAATCCAACGAGCAGGCGCCAAGCGTCGCGTCCGCGCAGCACGAGGTGGTAGATCGCCGCGCCCACAAGGCCCACCGCCTGCAGCGCCGGTTGCTGGACGATCACGCACAGCACGATGACGCTCGCGAAGAAGGCGAACGTTACCACCGGGTGGCATGTCGAGAAGGCGTCGGGGCGCATGGCGGGCGCGGCGTTTCGCGGACGGCTACATCGTGATGTAGGAGAACTCCACCGTGTCGCCGTCGGCGACCGGACATGCGTCGACCGACTCCATGACCTGCTCGCCGTTGACGGTGTAGACCCAGCCGGAGCTTCCCTCGGCCGCGAGGCCGTTGATGGCGGAGATGTAGGTGCCGTACTGGCCGTCCTCGACGGTCACGTCGGCATCGGTCGCCTGGATGACCGAAAGCACCGTGGCGCCCTCGGCCGCCGTCTCGACCGTGTAGCTGGCGACCTGGCCGTCCGCGTCGGTGACCGTCACCGTGGTCTGAGCGAGTTCGACGGCTGCGCCGCTTGCGGAGGAGCTGACATCGGACGTGCCCGAAGAGCAGCCGGTCAGTGGCAACGAGCAAAGCAGGACGAGGGTCGCGATGCCGATGACGAGCTTCTTGAACGCGACGTTGACGTGGGCGATGCGCCCGGATTCTACGACCATGACATACCTCTTTCATCCAGGGCTCCGGTCGTGGGCTCGGTATTCCGACTTCGGCCGGCCACGCATCGTGTCCGGCACCTTACGGTTACTGGTATAGCGCGGGATTCGCACCCGCATTCCCCGAGGCTGCTTCGAGCACCGCCCATCCGAGGCGGCCCATAGAGCCATTTGCGCTCCATTGTACCCGCCCTCGTGCCGACGTACCCGTGCAGATTGCACATTCATGCGCTGAGGTGACTTCCGTCTTCACCTCCCCGGTGCCGTGTCACGTCATGCGCGCTCTGGCACATCTTGCGTGCCGCTCCTTTCGCACTGTGGCTTTCGAATTGCGCAAATCCCCGTTCAGATGCATGCGCGCAACCGATAATTGCGCGAATTTCCAACCAGAATCGCTGGCGCAACCAGCCGCTCTCCCGTAACTTTTCACGACGGACATGGCTTATCATGCTCGCAGGAGAAAGGACGCGCATGGATGTAGATATCGCGAAGCGGCTGGCGGACCGGCGCCGCGCGGCGGGCCTCACGCAGGAGGAGCTTGCCGAGAAGCTCGGCGTCTCACGGCAGGCCGTCTCCAAATGGGAGTGCTCGGAATCCTCGCCCGACACGGACAACCTCATATCCCTGGCGCGTCTGTACGACGTCTCGCTCGACGACCTGCTGTATGCGGACGTCGAGCGTGGTGGTACCGGCACGGCTTGCGGAGAGAATGCGGAAGAGGACGCTGGCGGTGAGTCCGCCGCCGATGCGGGTGCTGGCGAAGACGACGCCGATGGCGCCGGCGATGCCGACACGTCTCGCAAGGGCGACGGCACGACCCACATAGGCTTCGACGGCATCCACGTCGAGGACGGCAAGGACTACGTCCACATCAACTGGCGCGACGGCGTGAACGTCATCGACGGCAAGAAGGGCGACCACGTGCACGTGGGCTGGGACGGCGTCCATATCAACGACCGCGAGTTCGACAACCTGGCCGACGCGAACGCGTACATGGGGACCGGCAAGAGGGGGTCGTCGTTTCTGCGCGCGTGGAACCGCTTTCCGTTTCCGCTGATAGTGCTTGTCGCATATATATTAGTCGGCCTCGTGTACGACGCATGGGGCTATGGCTTGTTCCTGATCGCCGCCATACCCGTCTACTACGCGCTGGGCGGACTTTTCGGCGCGAAGCGCATCGCGGGGTTCTTCTGCACGCTCTACGTGGTCGGCGCGATTTGCTGGTTCTGCTACATGGCGTTCGTCTGCAACCAGCCGCATCCCGCATGGGTGGTGTTCCTGACGATCCCCCTCGTGGGTTGGCTTACGGGTGCGCTGTCGCACTGGTGGAGGAAGCGCCGCAAATGAGACAACGTCTCTGAGCAACTGTCTCATTCGGCCCAAGGCAACGGCTCGGCATCGGACTGCACCTTGCCCTCACACCTTATTTTCCGCCTCGTATAATAATGAGACAGATGTACCTGTCCAATCTGTCTCACCCGCTCGAGGTCGCCCATGACGTATCGCATCGGCATCGACGCCGGTTCCAAGACACTCAAGCTCGTCGTGCTCGACGAGGCGGGCACCGTCGTCTACGACGCCTACATGCGTCATCGCGCCAACATCGCACGCACGCTGGGCGAGGCCATACACGACCTCAACTGGCGCCATGGTCCTGTCGACGCGTCGATCGCCATGACCGGCTCGGCCGCGATCGAGGTCGCGCGCGTCCTCGGCATCCCCTTCGTGCAGGAGGTCGTCGCCACGACGCACGCCGTGCGCACTCTCGAGCCGAACGCCGACGTCGTCATCGAACTTGGCGGCGAGGACGCGAAGATCATCTACCTCGACGAGCGACCCGAACAGCGCATGAACGCGACGTGCGCGGGCGGAACCGGCGGCTTCATCGACACCATCGCCTACATGCTCGACATGCGCAGCAGCCAGATGAGCCAGCTGGCCTTTGGCGCGAGCCGCAGCTACCCGATCGCCTCGCGGTGCGCCGTGTTCGCGCAGACCGACGTGCGTCCGCTGCTCAACGCCGGCGCGAGCAAGGCCGATATTGCCGCGAGCGTCTTCGACGCCGTCGTGCGCCAGACGCTGTCGGGGCTTGCCTGCGGGCGTCCCATCCGCGGCAACGTCGTCTTCCTGGGCGGTCCGCTCGAGCACATGCCGTACCTCGTCCATGCGTTTCGCCGGACGCTCGGGCTTTCGGCACGCGATGGCGTCAAGCCGAAGAATGCGCATCTGTTCACCGTCACGGGTGCGGCGCTGCTTTCGGATGACGCGCGGCGACTCGGCTGCGATCCCGTCGTCATGAACACGGCCGAGCTCGAGCGGCGCGTCGCCTCCATGGGCGAGCTCGAGAGCGACCTCGCGTTTTTGCCGCCGCTGTTCGAGGACGCCGACGAGCTCGCGGCGTTTCGTGCGCGCCATGGCCAGGCCGAGTTCGAGCGCCAGAGCATCTACGAGGCGACGGGTCCCCTGTTCCTCGGCATCGACGCGGGATCGACGACCCTCAAGCTCGTCGCGCTCAATACCGATGCGCAGATCGTCTACAGCGTCTACGAACCCATCCGCGGCGACCTCGTCGAGACGCTGCGCGAGGCGCTCGACGGGCTGTACCGCAAGATCGAGCCGCCCTCGTACCTGCCGCATGCAAAGCCGAGTATGTGGATCGCTCGCGCGTGCGCGACCGGCTACGGCGAGGAGCTGCTGCGTGCCGCGTTCGGCGTCGACATGGGTGTGGTCGAGACGGCCGCGCACCTGCGCTCGGCGCGGCACCTGTGCGATGACCTCGACTTCCTGCTCGACATCGGCGGCCAGGACATGAAAGCATTGTGGGTGCGACACGGTATGGTGACCGATGCGGCGCTCAACGAGGCGTGCTCGAGCGGATGCGGCGCGTTCATCGAGGGAACGGCCGCCGCGCTCAAGACGACGCCGTGGCAGTTCGCCGATGACGCCCTGCTCGCGCGCCATCCCACCGACCTGGGCACCAAGTGCACGGTCTTCATGAACTCGCGGGTCAAGCACGCGCAGAAGGCCGGTGCGCCGATCGAGGACATCGCCGCCGGCGTCGCGTACTCGGTCGTCAAGAACGCCCTGCATCGCATCATCGGCGACGACCGCATCCCGCAGCCCGGCCAACGCGTGGTCGTCCAGGGCGGGACCTTCCGGTCGGACGCCGTGCTGCGCGCCTTCGAGCTGCTGTGCGGCGTCGAGGCGGTGCGGCCCGTTCAGGCGCATCTCATGGGGGCGATTGGCTGCGCACTCTTCGCGCTCGACGAGGCGGGTGCGGACACGACGGCGAGAAGCGGCCTTGTCGGCCCCGACGAGCTCCAGCGTCTCGAGGTCCGCCGCGAGAAGGTCACGTGCACGGGCTGCGCGAACGCATGCGAGCTGTCGGTCGTGAGCTTCGATGCCGAGAGGACGCGCTGCTTCGTCAGCGACAACAGGTGCGAGCGTGGCCTCGTCGAACCGCGGCGCCGATGGGGAGGTGGCGAACGTGCCATCCAGCCAGGTCCGCTATCGCATCATGCCCCCAACGTCATCGCCGACGAGCAGCGCCTGATCGCGTCGTTTGGCGACATCGAGCAGCGGGGGAGTCGCGGCTCGCGGCGCATCGGCCTCATGGACTCGATGGCGCTGTTCGCGTACCGGCCCTTCTGGCGCACGTTGCTTGGCGAGCTCGGCTTCAGCGTCATGCTGCCCCGGACCGGTTGCGAGGCCGACCGCATGAGCGAGGCGTGGGAGACGGTGCCTTCCGAGAGTGCGTGCTATCCGGCCAAGACGTCGCACGTGCGCTATTTCAGCCTGTGCGAGGGCGGCTGCGATGCCGTCTTCATGCCGCGCTTCACGCGCAACTACCATTGCCCGGTCCAGACCGGATACGCCAGCGCGCTCGCCGCTAACGTCGGGACGGCCCGAAGCGGCGCCGGTCTCGCGCCCATCGTGTCGCCCGAACTCGCCAACTACCGTCCCGCGCGCTTCGTGCGCGACGAGGCCTCGATGGAGCGGTTGCTTGCCGCCGTGAACGAGCTTGCCGGCGACGAGGTGCCCGCCATCACGCGCGACGAGCTCGACCGGGCGTTTTCCACGGCGGTGCAGCGCCAGGAGGAGGTCGGCGCCGAGCTCGCGAGGCAGACCGAGGACGCCCTGCGCTGGCTTGCCGACGACCCGTCGCGTCACGGCATCGTGCTTGCCGGACGTCCCTATCACATGGACGAGGCGCTACTGCACGGCATCGATCGCGAGCTCGCCCAGTTGGGGTTTGCCGTGCTGGGCGTGGCGGGCCTCGCGGCAGTCGACTCTTCGCGTGCGAACGCGCATCTGCAAGGCCCGCATCCGTGGATGCCGGCCAAGCGGCTCGTCGGGATCGCGCGCTTCGTCGCCGACCATCCGCAGCTCGATGCCGTGTTCCTGCAGTCGTTTGGCTGCGGGTTCGAGGCGGTGTCGATCGAGGAGGCGGCCGACGTGCTCGACGCGGCGGGCAAGCCGTGCACGACGCTCAAGGTCGACGACATCAGCGATCTCGCGCACATCCGCATTCGCCTGCGTACGCTTGCCGCGGCCATCGCCATGCGCGGGGAGGTCGAGGATGGCAAAACCGCCGAAGGCAGCGCAGCCGAGAGATTCCGCCAGGAATGCCCCGCCGTCCCCGGCAAGACCGCTTCGCTGCTCGCCGACATCGCCAAACGCCCCCTCGACGCCGATGACCTCGAGTGCGCGCGGCGCAGCTGCGTGAAGGACGCGTGCTTCACCGCCAACGCGATGGCGGCGCGTGTCATCCGCATGCTGCGCGACGACCCCGGCATCACGCGCGTCGAGCTTCCGCGGGTTTGCGAGACCTGCCTGACCGATGCCGTGCCTCGCATCGTCGAGCGCGCGTGCGGTCGTACGCCCGAGTACGCCTGGGTGCCATGGGCTAGCGGGGGAGATTCTTCTGCCTTGGCGCGTGCCTCCATGCACAATGACGGGAGCGCTCGCCCGCGCATCGGCATCGTCGGCAATCCGCTCATCGTGTTCGAGCCCTTCATGAACGACCACGTCGTCGAGATGCTCGAGTCGCTCGGCTGCGAGCCCATCATGCCCGACCCCGCGCTTCTCACGGGTGACGACGTGCGCTACCTCGATCAACTCGCCCTCTTCGATGAACAGGGCATCCACGACGTCATCTACCTGCTGAGCTTTGGCTGCCTCAAGGGACACGTGAGCGCCCGCGGGGCCCTGCGCGAGCTGCACGAGCGCTTCGCCGACATGCGCATCACGGTCATCGACTACGATCCCGAGTCCTCGGCGCTCAATCGCGAGAACCGCATCCGCCTCGCCGTCGACGCCGCCCGATGAGACAGTTGCTCAGGGACGTTGTCTCATTTGTCTCCCATAAAGCAGTACCGGCTCCTCGACGAATCGGGGAGCCGGTACCGTGCCGTTGCCCTGCTTTAGCGGCTTAAGCGGGGCGTGAGTAGGGGAGGAAAGTAAACGTAACTCGTCTCTCACTCGGAGCCGTTCGTTACCTGCCGCTGTGGTCGAACGACTTCTTGGGGGCGATGTTGGTGTCTGCCGAACCGATCACCGTCGCGTTGTCGAGGTTCTTGATCTCTGCCTTCATGTCCTTGATGAACTTGTCGGCCATGGTCATCGAGAGGTCCGCGCGGGCCACGATGCGCTGGCACGTGACGTCCTGCATGTTCTCGGGCAGCGGGTAAGCCGGGATCTGCCAGCCATGCATGCGCAGGCGGTCGTCCAGGTCGTACAGCGTCCACTTCTTGCCGGCCTTGGGGTCAAGGCTCCAGCACAGGATGGGGACCTCGGAGGCCTCCTCGTACATGATGAAGATGCCGATCTTCTTGATCTCGTCGACCAGGTGATGTGCCACGTCCAGGGTGCGCTTCTGGATCTCCTTGTAGCCCTCGAAGCCGTTGCGCATGAAGACGTAGTACTGGCCGATGATCTGCGATGCCGAGCGGCTGAAGTTGATGGCCATGGTGGCCTCCTCGCCGCCGAGGTAGCTGACCCAGAAGATCAGGTCCTCGGGCAGGGCCTCCTTCGAACGCCACATGACCCAGCCGATGCCCGGGTAGACCAGGCCGTACTTATGGCCGGAGGTCGAGATGGACCAGACGTTGGGAAGGCGGAAGTCCCACTCGAGCTCGGGCTCGATGAACGGGGCGACCATGGCGCCGGACGCGCCGTCGACGTGGATGCGGACAGGCACCTTGGCCGTCTTGTTGTACTCGGTCAGAGCGGCGTCGATGCCCTTGACGTCATCGTAGCAGCCGGTGTAGGTGATGCCGAGCAGGGCGACGACGCAGATGGTGTGGTCATCGACGAAGGGCATGCACGACTCCGGGGTCATGTACAGGTGCTCGGCGTCCATGGGGACCAGACGCATCTCGATGTCCCAGTAGCGGCAGAACTTCTCCCAGCAGATCTGGTAGCCGGAGGTGATGACCAGGTTGGGGCGATGATCGCTGTAGATGTCGATGCCAGCCTTCTTGGCCAGGGCCTTCCAGCGGAACAGGGCGGCCAGGCCACCCAGCATGCAGGCCTCGGACGAGCCGACGGTCGAGGTGCCCATGGGCTGCTCGTCCTGATCGGCGTGCCACAGGTCCTGGATGATCTTCACACAGCGGTTCTCGAGGTCGGCCGTCATCGGGTATTCGTCCTTGTCAATGGCGTTCTTCTCGAGCGTGTCCTTCATCAGCTCCGCAGCCTCGGGCTCCATGTAGGTCTGGACGAAGGTGCAGAGGTTCTGGTGGGCGTTGCCCTCGGTGCCGATGTACTCGCGAATCATCTCGCTCGCGATACGCGGCTCGATGGGCATCTTGTTGAGCTTGGTCTCGGGCATCTCGACGTCCGAGGCATAGCTGCCGAAGATCGGGGACGTGTATGAGGTCTGGGCGTCCATCTCTGCCAGTTCCTCGGTCGAAACGAGGTCGATGTCTTTAACAGTCATGATAATCTCCTCCTAATCACTATCCGAATCGCTTCGGATTTGGTACCTACGTTGAACGAACTTACGTGCCTTTACGTGCTTGGTCTGTTCGTCGTCACATCACTCCTTCTGGGGCGTGTCCGCGGGGGCCGCGTCTTGCGTGCCGGCAGCGGGCGAGGGGATGGAGTGCTTGCCGACGGGAGCCGGCGCGTCTGCGGCCGTTGCCGTGGCCGCTGCAGTCTTCTTGCTCGCAATCGTGGGCGGCTTGTGGTCGACGCCACCGTTCCAGTGCTTGCGCAGGCCGTAGATGACGAACGGGATCGCCACCGAGATGACCCAGCAGATAAGCAGGGTGATGACATACACGGTGCCGGACGACGCATCGAGCTGGCTCGGCGGGAAGAACGACACGATCAACGCGAAGACCGTGAGTATGAGGCCGAGGCCGGCGACGATGCACTTGCCCGCGGTGCCGCCGAAGATCTGGAACACGCGAGCGTGGTCCTTGCCCTTGAACACCAGCTTGAAGTAGGCGAGGAAGAACAGGACGTAGCCCACGAGGTAGATGACGACGGTCAGGCCGACTGCCGTGAGGTACGAGATTGACGAACCCGAGCCACCCGCCAGTGCCATGGATCCGCAGAGCACCGCGTCCCAGATGGTGACGATGACGCCCTGGACTACGACGGTCTTGACGGAGACGCCGTGCTTGTTGGTCTTGGCGAAGCTACGCGGGATGATGCCCTCGTTCGCGGTCTCGAGCAGCGCGCGCGACGGGCCGACGATCCAGGAAGAGATCTCGGCGAGGACGCCTGCGGCCAGCAGGAACGCGATCACGTACACGAGCCATCCGCAGTGGAAGTGCGCGTCGAATATGTTGGCGAACGCCACGACGACGCCGGTGGAGAGGTTGGCGTCGAGCTGCGCCTCGGTCATGGTCATGGCAACCGCGAGACCACCCAGCGTGTCGAGCACGATGGTGAGGATGCAGAGCACGATCATGACCATCGGGTAGATCTTGCCGGGGTTCTTCAACTCGTTCACGTGCGAGGCGGAAGCCTCGACGCCCGCGAAGGCGAGGATGAACGATGCGAAGATGACCAGCGTGCTCACCTTCGTGAAGTCGGGGACGATACCGCCCGCGTCAAAGTGCAGCTGCGAGACGCCGCCCGTGGCCAGATACGCGACCAGGCCGATCAGAAGGACGACGGCGGGAATCAGCACGCCGCCGAAGAAGCCGATCTTGGCTATGCGGGCGGTGAGCTTGGTGCCGCCGAGCTGTGTGAGCGTGAGCACCCATACGATAACCGCCACGCCGATGAACATGACGAACGGATTATTGTAGAGTGCGTCCCATCCCACGATGTACGAAATCGCGGCCAGGACAAAGAACGCCATGGTCACGAAGCCGACTGTGATCTGGAACCATTGGTAGAACAGGGCCGCGAAACCCCAGCGCTTGCCGAGGGTGTTGCCGACCCAGGCATAGATGCCACCGTCTTCCCATCCTTTAACAGTCGCCATCTCGGCGGCGACCAGTGCGACCGGGAGGAACCAGAAGATACCACCCAGTATGAGGAAGAAGATCAGATGCAGACCAGATGATGCGAAGTTGGGGTACGCATACACGGTCATGACCATCGATGCCGTCATGGCGAAGAAGCCACCGAATCCGAGCATCTTTGCCGCTTGTTTGCCGGATGCCGCCGGTGCCGTCTTTTCTTCACTCATTTTCCTCACCCCTTTCCTGATAGAACTCTCATCCGTTTTCGGGTTCGAAAACAACCATCGAATGAAGCTCTGTCAGCGCGAGATGGAGGAGTCGAGCAGTCTTCCATTTCCTGACATTTTGTCATTCATGGTTAGAATCTTGCCGCACACCGATTGTATCACTAAAAATTTTAAAAATTAGTTGACAGATAGAAATAATTACTATCTTGAAGAATTAATTTTGTGGAAAACTCGATATCCGCAGGTCAGGCGCGTGATTCTGCGAGAAAGAGAGACCGTTTTCGCGAGAATTCGGCCCTTTTTATTTCAAATTGTGAATAAAATTATTCTCTCTGCAGGCCAAAATTGCAGAATTTGTGGATAACTCCCATTGACAGAATGTGACAGGGGTCAGGCCCCTGTCACATTTGTCGCTGCCCAAGATTGCGGGCGGCTGACCGGATTGCGCCAAGGTCGATGGTCAGTGACCGTCATTTTTGGCGCAACAGCTTGAAATCGTGCTATTCGGCGGTCACGCACTGGGCATTCTTGGCGTGGGTTGCCCGAGAGCGGTCACGCGCCCGGCATCTTGGGCCGTATCGCTCCCTGCCGCGACATTTCACGCCCGCGAAACACGGTGACGGCGGGGGAGGGTGTAGAATCCATCCGATACATTCGACATTTTCGAGGAGGCACCGTGGCGACGTCCGCAACCCCACAGCAATTGGTCATCGTGTTGGATTTTGGAGCGCAGTACGGGCAGCTCATTGCCCGACGCGTTCGTGACCTGGGGGTTTACTCCGAAATCGTACCCTGCGACATTACAGCTGACGAGGTGCGCGAGCTGGCGCCGTCGGCGATCATCCTGTCGGGCGGTCCGGCGAGCGTCTATGCCGAGGACGCGCCCAGCGTGGACGCGGCTATCTTCGAGCTGGGGATTCCCGTGCTCGGCTTCTGCTACGGGCAGCAGGCCATGGCCGTGGCGCTCGGCGGCGCGGTAGGGCACACCGACAAGGGCGAGTACGGCCCGGCCAAGATTACGCGCGCGGGCTCCGATTCGCGGCTGCTCGCGGACACGCCGCACGAGCAGACCGTGTGGATGAGCCATCGCGATGCCGTGACCGAGGTGCCTGACGGCTTCGTCATCACCTCGCATACCGACATCTGCCCGGTCGCTTCGATGGAGGACGCCGAGCGCGGGCTGTACGCGACGCAGTTCCATCCCGAGGTGCGCCACACGCCGCACGGCAACCAGATGCTCGCCAACTTCCTCTTCGACATCTGCAGGCTCGAGAAGAGCTGGACGATGGACTCGATCATCGAGGATTCGATCGCGGCGATTCGCGAGCAGGTGGGGGATAGCCGCGTGATCCTGGGGCTTTCCGGCGGCGTTGACTCGAGTGTCGTGGCGGCGCTCGTCTCGAAGGCCATCGGCGACCAGGTGACCTGCGTGTTCGTGAACCACGGGCTGCTGCGCAAGGACGAGCCCGAGCAGGTCGAGGAGGTCTTCACCAAGCAGTTCGACGTCGATTTCGTGCACGTGCATGCCGAGGACCGCTACGCGCAGCTGCTGGCCGGCGTGACCGATCCGGAACAGAAGCGCCGCATCATCGGCGAGCAGTTCTGGAAGGAGTTCTTCGCCGTGGCCGAGGAGCTGGCCGAGGACGGCCGTCCGGTGCGCTTTTTGGCGCAGGGCACGATCTATCCCGACATCATCGAGAGCGGCGCGCGCAAGACCGGCGGCAAGGCCTCGACCATCAAGAGCCACCACAACCTGATTCCGTTCCCGGAGGGTGTGAGCTTCGAGCTGATCGAGCCGCTCGACCACTTCTTCAAGGACGAGGTGCGCGCACTGGGCACGGCACTCGGGTTGCCCGACCACATCGTGCAGCGCCAGCCGTTCCCGGGGCCGGGCCTGGCGATCCGCATCATCGGCGACGTGACGCCCGAGAAGCTCGCAATGCTCAAGGAGGCCGACGCCATCGTGCGTGAGGAGCTCGATGTCTACAACGCGATGATCGCCGAGGAGAGCGGCGAGCCAAACGGCGAGGTCGAGCGCGGGTGCGCTGGTGGGCCTGTGATCGAGCGGGCCGTGTGGCAGTACTTCGCGGTGCTGCCCGACATCCGCAGCGTGGGCGTGATGGGCGACGAGCGTACCTACGCGCGCCCGATCATCCTGCGCGCCGTGGAGAGCACCGACGCGATGACGGCGGACTGGGCCAAGCTGCCCTACGACGTGCTCGGGCGGATCAGCAGCCGCATCGTGGCCGAGGTCCCGGGGATCAACCGCGTGGTCTACGACATCACGAGTAAGCCCCCCAGTACGGTGGAGTGGGAGTAGAAAGTTTAAATCAGTGAACAAAACGCTATCACTGTGGATTTCTGGACATTTCTTTAAGTATGCCAAGTTTAAAAGCAGGAGTAAACAATTGGTATGGTGGTATGGTATTGGATTTCGAGCCAAATGTGCTTCGTCGGAGGCTGCGAATTATGGATTTCTGACCCTGCTGATGCCATTCCGATGTCGCTTTTGTACTCAAATAGAGTGGGCATTAGTGTTATCCCCTAACAACTGCTTGAAAGGTTAGAGGAGAGCTGTGGTTTGAAGTCTTAGGCGATAACTGCGCACATATTTATTTGAACTTAACGCCCATACGCGTTAGCTCTTCTTTGCTGATAGGCTCGATACTGCTTATGTATTCAAGATTGTCGTTAGGTTTAGAATAGCCTAATACTTCAAGTTCAACTTCTCGTCTAATCTCGGCGTCTATTTCATAAATCGATAAGTAATATTGAGTGTTGATTCTAGGATTGAATAACGCAATATAGTCAATGTGGTCATATCTGCCATCATGCCAGCCGAGTAAGAAATACATGAAAACTTGCAAAGTGTCGTTTTTGTCGGGGATAGAAGTCGACGTTTTGATGTCGCACATAGCCGACGCTGTACACAAGTCTGCATCACCATACGCAACGGTATCTGTGTAACCATACTTAAAGGTTGGCCCACAAATAACATCCTCGTCTCCATCCATTTTTTGAACAAAAACCTTGCAGCGTTCAACCATACGTTGAATATTCGCAATGGTGGCTTGATCTGGAATGATGTTTCGAATTGGAGAATAAAACCCTGCACGGTACACAGAATCGAATCCCGCAAGTTGGCACGCAGCAATAATCGAATTGTCGTCTAATCCCTTCACATTATGCATTAGATTATTAAAGTATTCGCTTTCGTCGATGCCATGGAGTTCTGGCAGTTTTTCCATCCCTTGTCTAGCAATAGGAAATGCCTCTTCTGCACTATCGACATATTGAAGACGTGTCAAATAATCAACTGCTAAACCAACAATGCTGGGTGAGATGTTTTCAGGATGAAGTGCAGCAATTCCGCCATCCCCTAAATCTTCAGAATGAAATTGCTTAATTGGAAGATAACCGCCACGTGGTTGCTTGACTCCTTTGATATTGGCTTTCGGCACACCTCTGATTCTTTGTGTGACGCTTAACTTATGATGTGCGGGCTCTTGTATTGGCATTGTTTCCTCCGTTCTTCTCAAATAATTATTAATACGAGGCAAAGGAAAAAGATGTAACACTGGCAAAGCTGAGGAAAGACTGCATACGACTTTGCGTGTTATTTGATGTTTGGACTGCGACTTCTCTTCTGTTTTTATTACCGAGTCATTAAGCGACTTATTATACCTCGACACCCTTTGAGCGCCCCAGCATGATTGTCCAAGCATATTTGGATCTCAGAGTTGACTCTGGTGATTTTATTGGCCGCGTTTTCTTGGAGAGATTGGCGGGGAAAAGCACAAGGCTTGAAACCCTTGATTTGAGAGATAGAGGGCGGATAGCAGATTTGAATGAACTTAGGGAGCTTGCGAGAGTTGTGTCTAATGGACTGCCTGCATCTAAAGCGAATGTCTACTTGAAGAACCATGCGATTCATTTGATGATTTGGTTATGAAGAAGAAAAAGCTATAGCATCGAGTTGGAACGGGCTGCAGGATGCGGAAGTCGCGTTCTCTAAATTGCACTCTTTAGCTTAGTTTGCTCCAAATAAGTGTTGGATTCTGATGTGCTTCTAAAGTTGAGTTATTAGGCCATCCTCTCATCTCGAGGAGAATGACATGCAAAATAGTGAGGTCGAGCGTGATACGTCCACGCCCTGCCGCTATTTTTAGGGTTCATGTGACAGGCAAATCTGTCATTCGCAAGAGAATGGAGGCTCCTTGTCCAGAAATTTAAACTGTATTTTTGTGCTACAATTATTGTAACGAAAAAATACAAAATAGGAGTAGAACTATGAATGATAAAGACTTGCTGCTTTTCAATCGGCAGGCTCTTAGGACAAAACGTGAGCTTCTAGAAGCAATTGATGAATACATTGCTAGCCTTGAACAACATGAAGATATTGAAATAGTCAGAAAAGGCCGGGCGAAACCTCTTGCGAGCGTTATGAACGAATTCAGAGATAAAGTCGCGAGAGCCCCCCTCGCAGATCTTAAAGCGGAATTTACCGCCTATAGGGTCGAGATTACTGATACAAAAATCGAGCTCATCATTGATGAATTTGATGACATAGTTTTTGATGAGGATGGCGAGATGATTGAGACTTCCGCTGACTATATACCAGGTATTATCGAGGTCAACGCTCCATATATACCCATCAAAGAATTTGCCGAAATGCAAGGGGTGAAGGTTGCGACTGTGCGGCAATGGATTCGCCGTGGAAAGATACGAAATGTTCAGAAGCTTGGGTCTGAATGGCTGATTGCATCTACGGAAGGAAAACCCGAAAGAGGTTTTACTAGTGGGATGTTTTATTGTACGGATACCGCGGGTGACATGAGTGAGCTGTTTCCTTTAAAAAGAGGTGTGCACTCAATAGAGCTTTGGAAGACACACCAATACGGCGAAGAGTGCTTAGCAACAATGCGTGATTCTAATTACAACGTGCTTGAAGAGATAAAGCTCAATAGGGTCTCTCGGGAGAGGCTTGAGCATGCATTAGCGGCGTCTCCGAAAGTGCGTTTTCAAAGCACATTTATAGATGAAATAAATAAGAAAGTTTCGTCTGATGAAAGCTCTGGACATGAGCAAAGCGTGGAGAATAATGAAGGAATTTTTAGTGAATTTGATGAGGCGCCTGCTGGTTTTCTCTTGAAATGTTTAGGTGGGGAAAACTATGTGCGCAATTTGGCAAAAAGCTTAGCTCACCTGTGTTTTAGAAATGGCCCAGTCGAAGATATGCATGCAGACGGGAAACTGGACGATGCGGATATAACGCAGCTTAATAAATATATGATTGATCACCTGGGCTTATTCTTTTTGCTCTTAGGTTTGTCTGATGTGGACTCGTTAAAGCAAGTTCTTCGGCTTCATGAACAGCGTAGTTTAGATTGGGATGGCCCAGACATTCTCAAATTGCTGAACGACTACCATATCTCGAGCGAGCGATTAAATACGTTGACTCGCAATTGCAATCAATTATCCCGACGGGACTGCATGTCAGAGTCCGAAAGATAGGATATGAGAGATGAACGAGTCCCAAAAGCATGATTCTGCGTTTGCGTTTAGACAAGATTTGCCTGGATACACTGTTCCGCATGATCGCCTTGTTGAATTTCGCAAGATGATGTCCGAATTAAATAAGGCCGCTAAAGCCGATGCAAAACCAGAGGCTTGCTATATCTGTGGCGAAGAAATGCCTAAATTCTGCAATTCGCATACCGTGCCTCAATATTGCCTTAGAGAGATTGCTGATAATGGGAAGCTCCTGACCACTTCGGCATTAATGGGCGGGAACCTACTTGACTCAGAAATTGGCATAAAAGATGCTGCGACTTTCAAGCAGGTTTGCAGGAAGTGCGACACGGAATATTTCAAGCTTTACGAGACTCCCGAAACGCTGCTTAGTGAGCCAACCTCGCAGGTATTGGGCCAGATTGCAGCAAAGAATCTCCTGCGCGAGATTTCGAAAGCACGGTTGGAACTTGGCCTAAGAAATGCTCTAGGTAATCGTTCGACAGCGGGACTCGATGCGATGACGAATGTAAGGGCGGTTGATGCTGCAGAAGATGAGAAAGCCTTTGATATAGCAATTCGTGTCGGGAAATCGAATAAAAGCTCCAGCGCATATCATCTCATTTTTTATAGGGTGCTCCCATATGTTGCCCCCTTTGCATTTCAGCAGATGATTTCTCCAATTTCGGATTTTGAGGGCGGAATGATTAACAACGCATATAACCCAAGTGCAAATTACCGAATGGAGCCAATGCATCTGTGCGTTCTGCCAACAAAAGGGCAAACCGTAGTCCTTGCGTTCAGAAGTGAGAAAGCGAACAGATACCGTGACTTCGAAAAGCAGCTCAGAATGTTTAGTGAAGATCAAATCTTGCAGTCTATAGTCAAGCTTATATTCGCTTATTCAGAAGATGTTCTAATTAGTAGGAAAATTTCCCCGAAAGCGTTAAATGATGACAATCTTGCCGTTTTGTCGCGGATGAACCATAACTACTTTGGTTTTGGTGATTCTCCAGAAGAATATAGGCGGATTACGCTTAAAACGGCTCTTTCAGAATTTGCGATAGACAACCTCCCCGAGCCGCCGGCGCTGCTGTCTGAAGAATTTGCTCTATAGTTTTCTGAGGGGAGGGGTCGTATACCACTAAAATCAGAGTACCCGAATCCCCCCTTCGTTTCGAGGAGAGCGGCGAGCCAAACGGCGAGGTCGAGCGCGGGTGCGCCGGCGGGCCCGTGATCGAGCGGGCCGTGTGGCAGTACTTCGCGGTGCTGCCCGACATCCGCAGCGTGGGCGTGATGGGCGACGAGCGTACCTACGCGCGCCCGATCATCCTGCGCGCCGTGGAGAGCACCGACGCGATGACGGCGGACTGGGCCAAGCTGCCCTACGACGTGCTCGGGCGGATCAGCAGCCGCATCGTGGCCGAGGTCCCGGGGATTAACCGCGTGGTGTACGACATCACGAGCAAGCCGCCAAGTACGGTGGAATGGGAATAGCAATAGAACATTTGTTCGTGTTTTTCATACGGTTTCTAGCGGTTCCGATGGCGACCGATGACGACATTTCAGAACGTCCGCACCTGCAAACCGCATGATTCCGAAATCAGATAGAAACTCGCAAGGCTCCTCGAAAGAATCGAGGAGCCTTCTCGTTTCCGCAGATAGACGCATGGTCGGTTGTCACCCCATGGCAAACGGGCATGGGTCGAACGAGCCCGAAACGGCGCGAACGGAGCCGAAAGGAACCAACGCGAACCGAACAACCTGCAAGCCAGAAAAAGGGAGTGATACCAAGGGGTTTGCGGGTGCCGCCGAAAATCGGCGAAACTCAAACGAAACTCACCCGGAAAAACGAAACTCAAGAATGACGGACGTCCCTGGTGGAGAGCCTGGAAGTGTCATTCTCGCAAACTCACGAAGACGGACAGATTTCGCTACTACTCCTCCCGAGTGGCAGCGAAGGGCTTGCGGGCCAAACTACCAATCCCTGGAAGTGGGCAAGCGCAGCCCTTCGGGGTCGCCTCTGAACTCTTCGAGCATGCACTTGAGGATGGGAATCGCTTTCAGCTCGCGAGTGGCTTGGTCTTTCGCCTCCTGGGGATAGTCCTCGGGAAGTCGCTCTGCGCCGTACGGGTCGGGAGTTGCCGACATCTCCGAGTCAAACTCGAAGCGCCGTTCACGAAGGAACGTTTCGAAGTCCTTGCGTTCTTCCTCGTCTTGGAAGATGACGACGGTTTCGAGGAACCGCTTACGCGCTATCCTGGCATCGTCGTAGGCCTCATCGAAGAAGAACTCGTTCAGGCTCCAATCCAAAGAGTCCTTCGTGTAGTAGCAATACATGTGATCGAAATCCAGGCTGCGCCGATCCCAGCGCACAAAGGAACGCGACGGAACGGGCGCGAAATACCTGCCGCCGTCGAGGGCGATGCCGAGGGTGTCGAATATGCGAGTCTGGAAATACCGGATCTCGATCGTATACCAGCTCGGACCAGGGTCTGTCTGGTTCAGCATGTAGTACTCGTAGCCGTCCCGTTCGTCGTCCGAATCATGGCAGACGGTAAACTCCGGGGCGTATAGATAGTACTTGTCCTCCGTGCCGATCACCTCGGAGAGAAACCTCCAATGTTCCTTGTCTTCGAGCATCCCCTTCACCCTCGCGAGAGGAGATTCATCGAGTGAAAAATGATGGCGCCAGATGTCTTCCACCTCACTCCACGACGCCCCTTCGTCTATGGGCGTGTTGGAGTCAATACGTCGCGTGTGGACCATATGCGCGCGCACTTTCCCCGACCCCTTCGAGAGGGAATAAGGCATATCCTCCCGCCTGCTCACGATACACAGGATGTCTATCGTTCCCCCGTCAAGCTCCATTGGCTCCACGACCGCGAAGGGGGGCTGACCGTTGTCCCATTTTGTCTTCGAGAGCATATCGACAATCATCTGGTTCGTCTTTCGTTCGGCATGGTCGTTATTCTCGACATCGCACACCGAGTAATCCTCTTCCTCGTCTATGCCGATGAAGAGGTACGACACGTCGCTCTCGAGATTGTTGGCAAGACAGAGCATGTCGTGGATTAGCTCAGAATTGTCTTTATGCCACTCCTTCTTGAAGTCCCAGTAGGCCCCTTCGCGTTTCAGCGCGATAAGGTTAAGGGCTTCTTCACGGATTTTCGGCCGAAGGCCGCTGATAAGGCGAGCCCTTGAAATCCTCCTCGAATCGCCTAGCATCCGCCAATCCCCATCTTCCAGGACTCGTATTCCTCGGGGGTTATCTCGCCGCGGTCGAGCGCATCCACCTGGGATTCCCAGGCCTTGATGGCGGCGGCGAGCTTAGGCGCCTTCTCCGCGCCGGGCGCGACGGCGAGCCTGCCTCCACCGACGGGCCTGAGCCCGAACTCCTCCTCGATCCTGAAGAGGAGCTCGAGGGCGTCCCTGGCGGATTCAGCCTGGACGGGCATGAGGGCCTCGGGGGCGACCCCGAGGGCGCCTGCAATCGCATCCAGGGCGGAGCCCTTCAGCGCCCTCCTGCCCGCCTCGTAGTTCCTGATGGCCGCGTCGGTGCAGCCGGCCCTCTCAGCGAGCTGCCGTTGCGTCATCCCCCGCGACTCGCGCAATGCCCGTATGCGGCTTCCCGTCGTCATCTCTCCTCCTCTGATCGTTTCCCCCATGATACTAGAGAACAAAAACGTTCTCAATTTGTCTTGACCGAACATTTTCGTTCTGTTAGTGTCACGAATTACAGAACGTTCCTGTTCTGTTCATCGAACGAAGGAGGAAGATATGGAGCAGAATTCTAAGCCGGTGATCATGGGCGTCGAGGAGGTCATGCACGCCCTCAGCATCAGCAGGCCCTACGCCTACCGCATTATCAGGATGCTGAACTCCGAGATGGAGCAGAGAGGCTACACCACCATCAAAGGGAAGGTGAGCCGAAAGTATTTCTACGAGCGCTTCCACTGCGCCGACGGCGTTCCCAGACAAGAGGCCCGCTGATGCCCGCCTACATGAACGGGAAGACTGGCGCCTGGTACGTCCAGTGCTATTACAGCGACATCGACGGCAACCGCAAGCACAAGGTGAAGCGAGGGTTCGCGACCAAAGGAGAGGCGCTGGCATGGGAGACGGAGTTCCTGGCCTGCGCCGACGGGTCCATGTCGATGCCCTTCGAGGCATTCGTGAAGAGGTACTCCGAAGACGTGAGACCAAGGCTCAAGCTCAACACCTGGCTCACCAAAGAGCACATCATCCGCACGAAGATAGTGCCATTCTTCGGACCCAAGAGGATGTGCGACATCTCCCCCAAAGACGTGGTGGACTGGCAGAACAAGATGGTGGGCTCGTACGACGACGAGGGAAAACCGTACAGCGGCACCTACCTGAGAACCATAAACAACCAGCTGAGCGCCATCTTCAACCACGCCGTCAAGTACTACGGCCTGGGAAAGAGTCCCGCCGCCCCGACCATCAAGATCGGCGAGCGGCAGGGGTCGGAGATGAAGTTCTGGACGAAGGAGCAGTACCTCGCGTTCAGCGAGGAGGTGATGGACAAGCCAGCCAGCTTCTACGCGTTCGAGATCCTGTACTGGTGCGGCTTGAGGGTCGGCGAGCTCCTCGCCCTCGAACCGAACGACATCGACCTTGGAAAGTGCCTCATCCACGTCACCAAGAGCTACCAGCGGATCCGGAGGAGGGACGTCATCACCTCGCCCAAGACGCCCAAATCGAAGAGAGATGTGGTCATGCCGGAGTTCCTTGCGGACGAACTCGCCGATTTCCTCGGATCCATCCCGGAGGAGCGGCGCGCCTGCCGCATCTTCTGCTTCACCAAAAGCTACCTGCACCACGAGATGAAGCGCGGCTGCGCCGCATGCGGGCTCGAACCCATCCGGATCCACGACCTTCGCCACAGCCATGTCTCGCTCCTCATAGAGATGGGGTTCAGCGCGATCGCCATAGCGGACCGGCTGGGGCACGAGACCTACGAGATGACGCTTCGCTACGCCCACCTCTTCCCCAGCAAGCAGTCGGACATGGCAGCGGCGCTCGACCAGAGAAGGAGGCCCTGATGTCCAGGCCGACCGTCGACTACAAAGGGCGCCGGCGCAGCAAGACAATAGCGTTCCGGGTCTCGCCGGAGGAGGACGAGGTGATAAACGCCCTCGTGGCGGCGAGCGGCATGACCAAGCAGGACTACATAACCTCCAGGCTCGAGTGCCGCGACATAAACGTCAGCCCGAACGTGAGGGTCTACAGGATGCTGCGCGACCAGATGAGATCCGTCTACGTCGAGCTCAGGAGGCTCAGGAGCGCCGACGGCATCGACGAGCGCCTCATCGAGCTCATACAGGTGCTGACGCGCGTGTTCATCGACCTCGGCGCCGACGAGCTCGGGGCGGTCGGGGACGACGTGGCGCAGCAGGACGCGGCGGTCCTCAGGATGGCGAGGGGCTAGCTCCGCCGGGCGGTCCGGCAAGGGCTTCCCCCGAGCAGTCGACCCTCAGACAGCCTCCTGGGGGCATTCGTGGCACGGCGGGCTCCGTTCGATCGGATCGCCTTGCCTCCTCCTTGGGCATCAAAGGCTCGCACAGCCGCCCGATGCGCCCCGCAAGGGTTGCGATGCTTTTCCGATTTCTTTTGCCGCCCGAGAGAAAAGGCGAAAGCGGCAAAACAAAGCGCCCTCCGGGCTTCGGAAAACCAACGGCCCGATGGGGCGAGGAACGCGCCTTCGCTTCCTCCCTTGCAGGGCGCGGCAGGCGGTGCGGCCCCGATGCCACAAGGCGGGGCAAGGGGCTCCGCCCCAACTGAACGGAGGTCACCATGAACACCAATCCCACTCTCCAGGACAGGGCGGTCAAGGCGGCAGCCCGCTTCCTCGAGGTCCGCGGCTACGAGACGCTCGCGACCGGGTGGAAGTCGCCCGAGACGAGAGGAACCATCGACCTGGTTGCACGCGATCCCGAGTCCGACGACCTCGTGTTCGTCGACGTCTCCGCGCGCCCGAACTCCGGCGCCGGCTTCGGCGACGGGAGGAACGATCGCGAGACGATGGAGCTGCTCGCGGTCTCCTGGCTCGCCGAGAACGACTTCGCCGAATCGGTCGGCGTGAGGTTCGACAAGATCAGCATGATCGTCGTCGGCGAGGACCGTGCGCTGCTCAGGCACCACATCAACGCCTTCGGCGAGGCCTAGGACCTCCGGGCCCGCCTGGGCAGGCCCCCTCTGGACGGAGGGGGCCGTTTGCAGGCGGCTCGCCCCATGGCGAACCGCCACCCCATGGCGAACGGTCGGTATTAACAGAACGTTTCCGTTCTGTATACTCGGGGTAAACGCCATCGACGATCGCAGAGAGGACGGAGGAAGCATGAGGACGCTCGCGATATCGAACTACAAGGGCGGGGTCGGAAAGACCACCACTGCGGTCAACCTCGCCACCATCTACGCCAGGCGGGGCCTGAGGACGCTCCTGATAGACCTGGATCCGCAGGCGTCCGCCACGGACTTCTTCGGGCTCTACGACCGCGCCGCGGCCGAGCGTCGAGGAGCCGTCGAGCTCCTCTACGGGAACGCGCCCGTCGGCGACGTGGCCTTCGAAACCGAGGCCGACGGGCTCTCCGTCGTGCCCTCGACCATAGAACTCGTCGACCAGAACGAGCTGCTCCTGCGCGAGCAGCGTCTTCGTTTCGCGCTCGACGACTGCGCGGGCGACTACGACGTCTGCATCGTCGACTGCAGCCCCACGATGAAGCGTCTCGCCTTCAACGCCTACCTGGCCGCTGCGGGCGACGGCATGGTGATCGTGCCGGTGAAGCTCGACTCCACCGTCATGCGCGGCACCGCCCTCACGGTCAGCGCCATCGAGTCCATCTCCGACGCGCTGCGCGTGCCCACACCAGCATGGCGCATCCTGCGCACGTGCGTGCCCGGGCTCATGACCAACGCGGAGGCCACCGGGGCCGACGTGCTCGACGCGTACTTCCCCGACAACCAGTTCGCCACCGTCATCCACGCGAGTTCGAAGGTCTGCGAGGGAAGCTGGCAGTGGCAGCCCGTCGCGGCCTTCAAGCCGAACAGCCGGCCCGCCAAGGACTACGAGGCGCTCGCCGAGGAGGTGCTCCATGGCTAAACCCACGACATCGGGGTTCACCATCTCCGGGCTGCTTGACAGGAGCGCATCGATCCGCAACGACTACCCCGTCGAGAGGATCCCCATCGAAGAGATAGCCGACCACCCCGCCAACGCCGCCTACTCGATGGACGAGGCCGGCATCGCGCAGCTCGCGAAGAGCATCGAGGAGGAGGGGCTCACCGACCTGCCGCTCGTGCGCAAGCTCGACGACGGCGGCTGGCAGATGGTGAGCGGGCACCGCCGAAAGGCGGCCTACGCACTCCTCGCGAAAGAAGACGAGAAATACGCCCAGATCCCCTGCCGCGTCATCCGGGGCATCACCGACGAGCAGTCGGTCATGCTGCTGCACGCCGCCAACTACTTCGTGCGCAGCCTCACCGTGACCGAGCGCGCGGCGGCGAGCCGTGCGCTGGGCGTGGAGGTCGAACGCATGCGCGCCGAGAACCCCGAGCTTTCCGGCGTGCGCACGGAGGACATCAAGGCGGCGATCATATCCGAGCAGACCGGACGCAAGGTATCGGGCAAGACCATCCAGCGCCAGGAGTCTCTCGCGCGCAAGATCGAGGAGAGGCTCACGCCCCAGTGGCGCGAGGCCGCGCTCGCGGACGCGCTCTCGGCGGACGCCGTGGGGATCCTCGCCGATCTGGATTCCGATGCGCAGGACCGGCTCCATGCGACATGGCGGGCGCAGCCCTTGGGCAAGAAGGAGACGACCGAGTTCCTCAAGAAGTCGACCGCCGAGCCCGCCGCCGAAGAAGACGCGAAGGGTCCCGCGCCCAAGCCCGCGGCGGCGCTCGCAAGCGCCCTTCGCGCGCTCAGGCGCTACGAGTCGAAGGCGGAAGAAAACCCGCCGAGCGAGCTGGACAGGCAGGCGCTCGGAGAGATCGCCGAGACGGCGGAAGGGCTCCTCGGAGGCAGGTAGAACCCGCGCAGGAGCCCCTGCGGGGCGCCTGCGCCGTTTCCAGCAAGTAGCCTATCTCGTATACACGAGATAGAAGGCGGCCCGGGGCCCAAGGCCCGAGGCGGAGGCGACGCCGCCGGGCTCGCGAAACGGCGCGCAGGCGCTCCGGCTCGCGCCATGCGGGGGATGCCCCGCGCCCCTGGAAAGAGCGCCGCCCGAGCCTCCACCGCATCGGGGCGGCGGAGGATGCGAAGGATCGAGAAGATGACGAAGGTCTTGAGATACGACAACGTGCTGACCGCCCGCGTGAGCGACGCGGACTTCCGCGCGGTCTGCGAGCGCGCCGACGAGGAGGGGCTCACCCGCTCCGAGTACCTGCGCTACGTCGCCCGCATGGTCGCGGACGATGCCGAGAACGCGAAGCGAGGAGGCGTGCTGCTCGACGGGCTCTCGATGCGCAGGCTCTCCCGCGAGCTCGTCAGGTGGGGGCACCACTACAACCAGGGCGTGCACGCCCTCAACTCCATCAAGTTCGCGCTCGACCACGGAAGGGGCGACCTGGAGTGGGTGTCCGGCAAGCTCGACGAGTGCGCGCTTCTGCTCGCGCAGGTCGACGAGGGGCGCTGCAAGATGGCGGGCGAGCTCGCCTCGCTCGAAGGCCGCGCCATAGTGGGCGGAGACTAGCAT
>OLRG01000196.1_pt1 | contig 63559 bp, 48 predicted proteins | sample 1672331 | NCBI WGS metagenome assembly OLRG01 (sample SAMEA3136672, study PRJEB25190) | human gut metagenome
ATGGGGATTCGAACCCCAGATACGCTTTTGGCGTATACACGATTTCCAATCGTGCTCCTTAAGCCAGACTCGGACATCTCTCCAGCTGCAGCGCTTCCCGCGCATGCAAGGATGTACTTTACACCATCTTAGTACCGGCTGACAAGAGAAAAATAGCCATCTTCTGACAAGATTTTTAAAGGAACTTCAAAAAGGTCGGAGACACACTCGGTAGTAAGGGCTTCCTCCTTGGGCTTGTCCCCGTAAAGTTTGCCGTCTTTGATCATTACCACACGCTTAATTTCAGGAATAATGTCTTCGGGATAGTGCGTAACCAAAATAATCGACTTGCCAGCAGCAACTAAATCACGCATTGCCTTGCGAACAAAATACATGCCTTCAGGATCGAGCGCCGTAGTTGGCTCGTCGAACACCAATACTTCAGGGTCATGGACAAGCGCACGGGCAATAAGCACGCGACGAGCCTGGCCAGAAGACATCGTCATGATGTCTCGATCGGCGTGCTCTTTCATTCCCAGGAATTCCAAAGCACGCAAGGCCTTTTCCTTACCTGCTTCGGTCATGTTGTGGCGGCGGGGAACACCAAGAACGCCAAACAACCCGCCATACACCACATCAAGAGCTGGGAAATGAACGGTTATCTGATCTTGCATCGTTGAAGAGACAATACCCAAGCATTGCTTAACCTCTTCTAGGGTGACCAACGACTTTCCTTTGAACAGCACCGGGGGCTCATCGCGATGAAGAGGAAACACTTCGCGGGTTATGAGGTGGATAAAGGTCGATTTTCCAGCGCCATTAGGGCCAATAAGGGCAATGCTTTCGCCTTGCTGCAGGGTGAAGTCCCCTACATTCAAAATCTCTTTTCCCTTACGACGAACTACGGCGTCATGAAGCTCAATAAGAGGCGGTTTCGTTTCCATTGCTTGCCTTTCTAGATAAACCAAGGCCACCTCATGCGAGGTGGCCTTAGGAAAGCCTGATTAATTGGTTTTTACTGACCAGAATTCTCGGAATCTGAGCTCTGCTCATTGGAAGATTCCGACGAGTCCTCCGTAGCCGACGCATCAGCATTGGTATCAGCGGAAGCCCCATTGCTAGAGCCATCGGAGTTATCGCTCGACGAATCGCTGTTGTCGTATTTGGTCATATCAAGGTTGTAGGGGACATTCTCGGGCATATCGTTGTTCTGGATGTCCGCCTGAGCCTTGTAGTCGTTGAACCAATTGGAATATGCCGTGGACTTGCTCTGATCCTTCACAATGTTCGAAATGTAGTCAACGAACTCCTGAGGGTATGCAGAAAGGCTGGTTGCTTTGCCGTCGCAGGTGAACTCATCGGTGCACTTGATGATGTGAATGCCGTAATCGCTCGTTACCAAACCAGATACCTGGCCAACGGAAAGGCCATCAAGGGCGTCGGTGTAGTCGGTTACAAAGGAATTGATAGCGTCCCAACCAACATTGCCACCGTCGGCTGCAGAGGCCGTATCGGTGGAGTACTGCTTGGCAGCTTCGGCGAAGTCAAGCGTTCCCGCGTTGATCTGATCGAGCACTTCCTGAGCCTTTTCGGTGTCACCCGAAGCGAACAAGATATGAGAAGACTTCTTAGCACCGTTAAACATGGTGTAATACGTGTTCAGCATATCTAGAACTTTAGAATCATCAGCGGTGGCTGCATCTCCAGCAACCGCATCCTCCAAGGCCTTATCAAGCAAGCCAGCTTCGACGGACTCGCGATACTGATCCTCGGTCAAACCAGCAGAGGATAGAGCCTGCTTCCAAGCATCATCGCTGTCGTAGTTGGCCTTCATGTTGTTGATCTCATCGTCAACCTGAGACTGTTCAACCGTGATGCCCTTTTCGTCGCACGCCTGTTTCTTCAGCTCGTTTTCGACGTAGTAATCGATTACCTGATCGCGAACGGTGGCAGGGTCAAAGGAATTCTCCTTCATCCAATTGCCCCAGTCGTCGTCGCTGGTGAGGTCTGAGCTAGTGCGGAAGTCCTGAATGTACTTAGTGATGGTGTCTTCCTGAATCTCAGCGCCATTTACCGTTGCTGCAACGCCGCCGGTATAGCCGTAATTCGTGCCACCACAACCAACCAAGGCAATGCAACAGGCGGCGGATACGCCGACAACAGAAATCTTGCGAAGAAGAGCTCCGTGCTTCATGTATGTTCCTTTTTCCTACGGTACGAAACGAGGTCGCACCCGATGAGCAGGTGCAACGCATGCTATTTTTGCACAACGTCAATTTCGTGATTTCGTTCGCACAATTTGCCCACGTATCACCGCTGTTTAATCACACCCCCTCCATAAAAGGAGCTCCCTCTATTGAAGTCGGCGAAAAGCGACAGCCCTGGCGCTCGAAATTTCCGAACAGCGCGCCAACCGCTCCGAAAAACCCGATTCGGACACAGCGTCCTGTTTCACGTGAAACGAAATATCTTGCACTCCACCCAGATGATCCATTTTTTGTTGCATGATCACACAACTCCTCGTTGTGAAAACAAAAATCTCGGCTTTCTTGCAGCTTTTTTGCGATTGCGGACTCCTTTCCCCATCTGCAAAGCGGAAGGGGACTGCTCCACAACTGATTTGCTGCGATTCTGGGCCGCGATTTGCGCCTTTGCGCCCTGTGACAATCCGTAATCGCAAAAAAGTTGCATTCGGCCATATTTTTGTTTTCAGACCCTTAGGACAGCCCCAGGATGGAGCTATAGGCGAAAAGCCCCAAGAATGGCAACTCGGAATAACCCTGTATAGCACCAGGAACGGAGCAGTCCGGACACGGCGCATCTTTATCTGTGCGGTTCTTATCGCAGGCGACACTTTAAACCAGAAAGGCTGGACGATATATCGTCCAGCCTTTTAGTTAGCCAGTCTTCTTGATCTATTTCTTTCCAGACAACCCTCTGCGTAGGGAGAAGCCGGGTTGAAAGAAACTGATCTATTTATTCTTTGCTTCCTTGCGACGCTGAGTGGCGGAAAGGGTGCGTTTGCGGAGGCGAATAGACTGAGGCGTTACCTCTACCAGCTCGTCGTCTTCAATGTATTCAAGCGCTTCTTCGAGCGTAAACGTGATGGGGGGCGTAAGGGAGATAGCCTTATCAGCACCAGAAGAGCGCTGGTTGCCCAGTTGTTTAGCCTTGGCAACGTTTACAACCATGTCGCCTTCCTTAGCGGATTCGCCAACAATCATGCCCTCATAGCAATCCTCGCCCGGACCAACGAACAGCTTGCCACGCTCCTGCAACGTATCAAGAGCATATGCAACCGACTTCTCCGTTGCCATAGCAATCATGCAACCGTTCTTACGGCCGATCATCTCTCCGGAATAAGGACCATATTCGCGAAAGTGATGGAACAACACTGCTTCGCCGTGGCTTACATTCAGGATCTTGGTCTTCAGGCCCATGGTGCCGCGAGAAGGAATAGCAAACGTAAGATGCGTCATGGTTTCGTCGGACACCATGTCCTCCATGATGCCGCCTGCCGTACCCATAACCTCAATTACCTTGCCGGAGTAGTCATTGGGAACGTCGATGGTAGCTTCCTCGATGGGCTCAAGCTTGTTGCCAGCCTCATCTTCCTTATAAACAACCTGAGGACGGCCAACCTGGAATTCGAAGCCTTCACGGCGCATGGTTTCCATAAGAACAGAAAGATGAAGAACGCCACGACCAGCAACGCGAACGCCCGACTTGTCTTCGGTTTCCTCAATGCGCATGGAGATGTTGCTCTCCTTTTCGCGCATCAGGCGCTCCTTCAACTGACGAGCGCCGACGATATCGCCCTCTCGACCAACCAAGGGACTTGTGGAAGCCTCAAACACAACAGCCATGGTGGGCTCTTCAACGGCCAGAGGCTCCATCTCGACAGGATTCTCGGGGTCGGTGATAACATCGCCGATGTCGGTCTGCTCCACGCCGATAACGGCCACAATATCGCCTGCGCTGGCCTCAGGAACCTCGGCTTTGCCAAGATTCTCAAAGGTATACACCTTGCGGATCTGCGCGTTGTAGCGGTTGCCGTCGGGCTGGATTACCAGAACCTGCTCTTTTTCGTGAATGGTACCGCTCTGCAGGCGGCCAATGCCAATACGTCCCTCGTAGCTGCTGTGGTCAACCGTGCAAACCTGAAGGGCGACAGGGCCGTCTACGTCTACATCAGGGCAGGGGATTTCCTTCAGAATGGTATCCAGCAAGGGAACCATGTCCATGTTGCCGTCATTGACGTCGTAGCGTGCGTAGCCATTAACTGCAGAGGCATAAACAACAGGGAAATCAAGCTGCTCGTCGCTTGCACCCAACTCAACCATCAAGTCGAATACCTTGTCGACAGCAGCATCGGGGTTAGCATTGGGGCGGTCGATCTTGTTGACCACAACAACGATGCGTAAACCACGCTCAAGGGCATGCGAAAGAACGAAACGGGTCTGGGGCTTGGGGCCTTCATAAGCATCAACAATGAGCAATGCGCCATCTGCCATGTTGAGAACGCGCTCCACCTCGCCACCAAAGTCGGCATGACCGGGGGTGTCGATAACGTTGATCTTAGTATCCTTGTAATGGATGGAGATGTTCTTAGAGAGAATGGTAATGCCGCGCTCGCGCTCCTGATCATTCGAGTCGAGTACGCGTTCGGCGACTTCCTGGTTTTCGCGGAATACATGCGAGGACCAGAGCAGGCGGTCAACCAAGGTGGTTTTACCATGGTCAACGTGCGCAATGATTGCCACATTGCGGATGTTTTCCTGTTTCATCTACTTCTTCCTTCTTAAAGACGTTGTCTTGTTAACCCATAAGCGGTAAAAGCTTACCAGCGCGAAAGAGCCCAAACAGGGCAGATCAGTCGCTTTACACAAAAAAGAAGCCGTCCATTCGGACGGCTTCGAAAATTCGTGGTGGAGCATAGGGGGATCGAACCCCTGACCTCAGGCTTGCAAAGCCCGCGCTCTCCCAGCTGAGCTAATGCCCCACGTAGGTTATGTGCGATTTCGTTATCAATAAACGCTCCACCGGCAAACTCGGCTCACGGTGGAGCGTTTATCAGTAAAAAATGGTGGGCCCAAGCAGATTTGAACTGCTGACCTCACGCTTATCAGGCGTGCGCTCTAACCAACTGAGCTATGGGCCCGAAATCGCGCTCAATTAATATACTTCCTACCCCCATACGGGTCAAGAAGAATTTTGCATTTTCTTAAAAAAGTTTTTGCTGGGGTTCCGCTTGACTGCTTTCTATTTGAATAATACCAGTTCAGGACAATGTTTTTCATTTAAACAGCAAGATATATTTTTTCGAAAACAGATGGCAATGCCGCTCCTTTAGAAGAAAAATCGCCCTCTTCCTTGGTAATTCCTTGTCTGAAATTAGTAATAAATTATTTGAAAAAAAAGTTGGGACCCAGAAAATCTGGGTCCCAACTTCGGAAAGTATCAGTGCCTACTACTACTCTTCATCGAGCAGACTGGTCTGGTCCTTATGGGTGGCAGGTGCCGTCTTAGAGGATTTTTTTTCGGTGGTAGTGGAAGTGGCCACAGCAGAAACCTTGTCCTTGCCAGCAACATTCATCACATGAACGCCCTGAGTGGAGCGTCCCAGCTGCGACACGCCGGAAACCGGTGTGCGAACAACTACGCCCTCTTCGGTGATAATCATGATCTCGTCGTTCTCTTCAACGATCTTCATGGCCGAGAGCAAGCCCTTCTTGGCCGTCATGGTAATGGTGTATACGCCTTGGCCTCCGCGATGATGGGAAGGATACTCCTCTACCGGCGTGCGTTTGCCATAGCCGAGCTCAGTGATAACCAAGAGTTCGGTTCCTGGACGCGCTATTTCCATGCCGAGCACGCGAGCATCGGCGTTAACCGTCATGCCACGTACACCCATGGTGTCGCGACCCATAGCCCGAACTTCGGACTCATCCCACATAATAGCCTTACCTGCAGAGGAAACCATCATGACCTTTTCGCCTTCAGCAACGCGCTGGACGCTAATAAGCGTGTCGTTTTCCTTCAGGTTGATCGCAATCAAACCATCTCGGCGCGTGCGGTCGTAGAGCTTCATGGAGGTTTTCTTAACCATGCCTGACGAAGTTGCAAACATCAGGTACTCGTCTTCGGGGAAATCCTTGGTAGCGATAACCGCAGCAATGGTTTCACCCTTCTCCAAAGGCAGAACATTCACGATTGCGGTTCCTCGAGCATGACGAGATGCCTCAGGAATCTCGTAGGCCTTCAGACGGTACACCCGTCCGCGCGAAGAAAAGAACAACAGATAAGCATGGGTTGAGGAAATGAAGAGATGCTCGACGAAGTCGGCTTCTTTCAAATTCACCCCTTGCATGCCCTTGCCGCCGCGCTTCTGCTGGCGATACGTAGCCACGGGAAGGCGTTTCACGTAACCAGCCTTGGTTACGGTAATGGCAACTTCCTCTTCAGCAATAAGATCCTCTACATCGAGGTCCTTCGCTTCATCGGTAATCTTGGTGATACGAGCAGAACTGAACTTTTCCTTGATTTCGGTAAGTTCTTCCTTGATTACCTGCTTTACCAGGTCTTTATCGGAAAGCAAACGCTTGTAGTAGTCGATTTTCTCGCACAGCTCCTTCAATTCGGCTTCGATCTTCTCTCGCTCCAAGCCGGTCAGGCGACGCAGCTTCATTTCGAGGATAGCTTCGCTCTGCTTTTCGGAAAGCTTAAAGCGCTCCATCAACACGTCTTTCGCTTCGCGATCGGTGTTGGACGAGCGGATGATCTGGATCACCTCATCGATGTTGTCGAGGGCAATCACAAAACCTTCCAGAATATGCGCACGGGCCTCAGCTTTGGCCAAGTCGTAGCGCGTGCGGCGCTCCACAACCTCTTCCTGATGCAGAATGTAGTAGTGGAGGATCTCCTTCAGGGACAATACGCGAGGGACGCCGTTGACCAGCGCCAGCATATTACAGCCGAAACCAACCTGCAGCTGGGTATGCTTATACAACTTGTTCAGTACGACCTGAGGGATAGCATTCTGCTTCAGCTCGATAATGATGTCGATGCCGTGGCGGTCGGCGCCGTCATGAACGTTTGAAACCTCGGAAAGCTTCTTGTCGCGAATCAGATCGGCGATCTTCTTCAGGAGATTGGTACGGTTTACCTGATAGGGAATCTCGGAAACAACAATGGAATGCTTGCCGTTCTTACCCTCTTCAATGCGGCACTTTGAGCGAATGGTAAGGCTTCCCTTTCCCGTTTCGTAGGCATCGCGGATGCCCTTGCGGCCCACGATGATGCCGCCCGTCGGGAAGTCAGGGCCGGGAAGAACCTTCATCAAATCGTCTACCGTGCAATCAGGATTGTCGATCATCATGCAGGTTGCGTCGATTGCCTCGCCGAGGTTATGCGGGGGGATGTTTGTTGCCATGCCAACGGCAATACCCGAAGAGCCGTTTACCAACAGGTTCGGGAAGCGCGAAGGCAAGACAACGGGCTCCTGCAAGCTCTCGTCATAGTTAGGCTGAAAATCTACCGTTTCCTTGTCAAGGTCACGCAGCAATTCCATTGCCGGCTTGTCCAAGCGAGCCTCGGTGTAACGCATTGCAGCTGCCGAATCGCCGTCGATCGAACCAAAGTTGCCGTGGCCGTCAACCAGCGGAACACGCATGGAGAATGGCTGCGCCAAACGAACCATGGTGTTGTACACCGCAGCGTCGCCATGCGGGTGATACTTACCGATTACGTCACCAACGGTACGGGCGGACTTAGCATGGGGGCGCTTTGGGGTGATGCCGCTTTCATTCATCGCATACAGAATGCGGCGATGAACAGGCTTCAAGCCGTCGCGAACATCGGGAAGCGCGCGCGAAACAATAACGCTCATCGAATACTCGAGGAACGACGTGCGCATCTCTTTGCTGAGCTCAGCAGGAAGAACGTTTGCTGCAGCGGCCTGCTGATCGTCCTTCTTGTCTGTCTCGTTCTTATCTTCTGCCACGAAGACTCCTTCTGTCTTGTTGCTTGAATGTTTTACGTGAAACACTTTGCCGGGTTCCTACCCGGCAACCCTCTTAGAAGTCGAGGAAGCGCACGTCATGGGCGTGCTTCTGGATGAATTCCTTACGGGGCTCAACCTGATCCCCCATAAGTTCGCTTACCACACGCTCAGCTTCAGCTGCATCTTCAATGCTTACCTGGAGCATGGTGCGGGTAGAAGGCTCCATGGTGGTTTCCCAGAGCTGCTCGGGATCCATTTCACCCAAACCCTTGTAACGCTGCAGCGAAATGCTATCTCGGTCGGGAATCTCTGCTAAGCGGGCGGCTAGAGCGTCATCATTGAAGATGTATTCCAACTTCTTGCTGCCCTTCTTCTTCAGGCCGTACAGCGGAGGCTGGGCGATGTAGATATAACCACGCGTAATAAGCTCGGGCATGTAGCGATAGAAGAACGTGAGCAGCAGGATGCGAATGTGAGCACCGTCAACGTCAGCATCGGTCATGATGATGATGCGGTGGTAGCGGGCAGCATCCGCGTTGAAATCCTCACCAATATTCGTACCGATAGCGGTAATGAGCGAAGAAATGGTGTCGGAAGAAAGCGAGCGGTGCAAGCCAGCGCGCTCGACGTTCAGAATCTTACCGCGCAGGGGCATGATGGCCTGATACTTGCGGTCGCGAGCTTGTTTAGCAGACCCACCTGCAGAATCGCCCTCAACAATAAAGATTTCGGAATCGGCAGGATTCTTACTCGAGCAGTCAGCCAACTTTCCCGGCAAGCTGAAAGAGTCAAGAACGCCCTTACGACGCGTCATCTCGCGCGCTTTACGAGCAGCCTCACGGGCCTTCAATGCCTGAGAGGCCTTGTTGATGATGCGCTTAGCAGGCGTGGGGTTCTCTTCAAGATACTCAGCCAAGCCCTTAGTTACGGCAGTCTGAACCAAGCCACGAATTTCCGTATTGCCCAGCTTGCCCTTGGTCTGACCCTCAAACTGCGGGTCGCGGAGCTTAACTGAAATAACAGCCGAAAGACCTTCTCGGGTGTCGTCACCGGAAAGGTTGCTGTCCTTTTCTTTCAAGATTCCCTTACTGCGAGCGTAATCGTTGATGGTACGCGTAACACCCTGCTTGAAGCCGTCGAGATGAGTGCCACCGTCGATGGTGTGGATGTTGTTCGCAAACGAGAGCACGCCATTAGAAGAATAGGAAGAGGACCACTGCATTGCCACTTCCACCATGCCGTCTTCGTTTTCAGCCTCGAAGTAGATGGGCTTGTTCAGCGTTTCCTTGCCCTCATTGAGGAATTTAACGAAATCCCGAAGACCGCCAAGCGCCTGAAACACCTCGGTACGGGGTTTGCCGTCTTCGCAGGGGGTGCGCTCGTCGGCTAGGGTGATCTTCAAACCCTTGTTAAGGAACGACATCTCACGGAAACGGGTTTTCAGCGTTTCGTAATCGAAGATGGTGGTTTCTTTGAAAATCTCAGGGTCGGGCCAGAAGGTTACCGTAGTACCGCTGGTTTTGGAAGTTCCTACTTCATGGAGCTTTTCTTTGGTTTTGCCATGATCGAAAGAAATCTCATATTCCTTGCCATCGCGACGCACGCGCACAATAACCTGAGTGGAAAGCGCATTCACAACAGAAACGCCTACACCGTGCAGGCCGCCGGAAACCTTATAACCTTCGCCGCCGAATTTACCACCTGCATGGAGGATGGTGAGTACAACCTCGACGGTTGGGATTTTTTCCTTGGGGTGCTTGTCTACGGGAATGCCGCGGCCATTGTCGACAACGGTGATGGAGTTGTCCTCATGGATGGTAACCTCAATGTGGTCACAATAGCCAGCAAGAGCTTCATCTACTGCGTTGTCTACAACCTCGTACACCAGATGGTGAAGGCCGCGCGGACCGGTAGAACCGATATACATACCAGGGCGCTTGCGCACTGCTTCAAGGCCTTCCAAGATCTGAATGTCTTGGCCGCTGTAGTGGGATTCGTCTGAAGCCACGTATTTCCTCCTCTTTCTGCTATCTGACACGCCTAAAGCGACGTATCGAGGGGATTTAGAACCTTATTATTATAGCAGAGTAGGCAAGATACCTTGCCATCTATCAGCGTCAGAGGGCATTCAGAGCGCTTCTGCGGGTATAAAAGCCATCGTGTTGGGCATTTTTTATGAAGAAGACTCATTTCGACGCTTCTGAGCCGTCATAGCGCGTTGAAACGAAGCCCTTAAACGAGGATCCTCGATAGCCGACGTCATCTCTTCTATTCGCGCCGTTTCTTCTTCGCTGAGACTTCGTTCTTTAGGCTGAGTATCTGAGCTAAGGCGCTCGGCAAAGGGGTGCTTGTCCCTATACGGACCCCTTGAAATACGAATCTCAAACACATCTATGGTCGTATTAAAGCGATCGAGATATTCAAAGCGAAGCAACTCCCTGCGGGCATTCAGCTCAGCGGCACACGTTGAGTTGTCCAGATACACCACCAGATCGTACGCCTCAGGAACCGCCTGGCTTTTGAGCAGATACACCGAATTGGTGTGTTTGAGGATAAAGGGATCCACGAGTTCGGCAAACTGGGCATGAGTCTTTTCTATCTTGCGCTGCACAAGAACGCGCTTCTTAACTTCTTCGGGCATCGACGAAGCGAAAGAGGAAAGCGAAGACGAAACGGGGCGGAGGGAATTATTCCGCTCATTCACCACGGCGATATAACGGCGAGGATCGCGTGACGACCCCCAATCGCTATCGAATTCAACCATACCTATTCGCCGCCAATCTGCACCACACGCGCCAACGAGGAAAGCGCCGGGCTTACTTTTTCCGCATTGGTAGCAGTCACAAACGTCTGCACCTCGCCGGAGATCAGAGAAAGCAGCGCATCGCGGCGCGTCGCATCAAGCTCGCTCATCACATCGTCGAGCAGCAAAACGGGGTTCTGGCCCAATCGTTCCGCGATAAGCTCAACCTGTGCCATCTTAAACGCCAGAACTAAACTTCGCTGCTGCCCCTGCGATGCAAACTGCTGAGCATTGAGCCCATCAAGGTAGAACTCTACCAGATCGAGCTGGGGGCCATAAAGGGATATGCGTCGCTCGTGCTCCCTATGAGCATCCTCTTCCATTGCGCTAATGAGTCGCTCCTGAGCGGCGGTCCTGTCAATCGCCTCAACCGAAGGAATGCGGTCGAGATCGAACGACTTGCGGAGCCATGAGGGAACGTACACTAGTTCGACCGATTCGCGTCCGCCCGAAATCTCTCGATAACATTCCTTCAGATAAGGCGAAAGCGCCGCAATCATCTCGCAACGCAAGCGGTACAGCTGCGAGCCGACCGTAGCAACAACCTCGTTGATGCTCTGAAGGAATAAAGGCGAAACGTTCTCCTTCAGATAGCGATTCTTCTGTCGAAGGATCTTTTCATAGTCCTTCCGTACCGCATGGTAATTCGTGCTCAGTTGAGCACCCATCTGATCAACCTGCGCGCGCTTAAACGATTGGGAGCCTTTCACCAGCTCCAAATCTTCAGGAGAGAACAGCACAGAAGGCAACGTGCCCCGGATATCGCGGGGGCGTTTTTTCTTCCCATTGACAAAATACTCGCGTGTTTCACGTGAAACACGCAATTCCATATCAAGGTATCGTCCATCGCCGCGTATTGCCGCGGAGAACATGCCCGCATCTTGACCGGCACGAACCAAGTGGCTAGGCACTGAACTGCGAAACGACGAGCAAGCCGTGACAAGCTGGATACCCTCAAGAAGGTTTGTCTTGCCCACCGCATTCGGCCCGACGATTAGGGTTAGCCCCCCGATGCCATCAAGCTCGAACTGCTCATACGACCTGAAATTACGGCACGCGATGTTTTCGATAGTGAGCCCCATGGAGCCAGAAAACCGCAATCTACACGCGTACGGGCATGATGAGGTAAAGGAAGTTCTCGCCCTCCGCGGCGCGCAGAATGCCAGGCTTCATGGGCCCGAACAAATCAAGATGAACCGCATCGGTATCAATGGAATTCAGGCCATCGAGCATAAAGGTAAAGTTGAATGCAATATCAACCGATTCGCCATCAACCTCACAAATAAGATTCTCCTGAGCGTTGCCAATGTCTTGAGAGTTGGTGAGCAGGGTTACCACGCCGGATTCGGCATCGACGCGAACCTGTACAGGGGAAACCTTATTGCTGAGCAGAGAAACACGACGAACCGCATCAGTAAGCGCATGAGTTGAAAGCGTTGCGCGGGTGGAATGACCCTCGGCAATAAGCTGTTTGTAATTCGGGAAGGTTCCCTCGATACGACGGTTGATAAAAGTGGTGTCACGGTAGGTAACCACGATTTGGTTGTCGTTAAGCGCAATCGTAACAGGATCTTCTGACTGAGGAAGCGAAGCAATGTCCTGAAGGAAAGAACCGGCAATAACCGCTTCGAACTCTTCAGGGCATGGCGAATCGAGCTCAGTTTCGGAAACAGCCAGGCGGTAGGAGTCGGTCGCCACCATTTTCAAAGTGGAACCTACGCAAGAAACAAGTACGCCCGTAAGCACAATACGCGTTTCGTCGTGAGAAACGACCTTAGCCGTGCGCTTGACCATCGAAGAAAACGCATTGAAGGGGAACGAGGCTTCCTGATCGGCTTCGATTTCGGGGAAAGCGGGGAAGTCAAGAGGATTGAGCGCTTTCAATGAGAACGTGGTGCTATCGCAGAATACCGTTGCGGTGGTTTCGTCTGCCTCAACACGAACTGCCATATCGGGAAGGTTCTTAATGATGTCACCGAAGAGTTTTGCTGGCACTACCGTTTCTCCGGGCTCTTCCACCATAGCGAAGCACGTTACCTTAATAGAGAGTTCCAGATTGGTGGTTTGAAGGGTGATTCTTCCCTCTTCTGCCTTGATATACACACCAGCAAGAATTGAAAGCGTAGAACGGGTGGAGGATCCTTTAACTACAACCGCTAGGGCGTTTTGAAGCTCCGATTGGTTAACGCTGAATTTCATTGCTGCTCCTGTCCTCTGTTCCTCTTGGCTATGATACCTGTTCTAGCCAAGCTGATTCTCGATTGGCAATTGAGTTGCACAATCGAGTTTTCCTCCCCATTAATTCCTTCTCTATTCTTTAATAAATAACTAATAATAGAAGTAGTAACCAGGGTGGATATGTTGATAACTTCTCTTTTGCCTGATGAACGCAGAAAAACACCTGTCGGGAACTCTGTGGAAAAGCACCTTGGTTATCCACAGAGAAAACGTGGGGAAAACTTCTTCCACAAAGGTATGGGGTAATCCCCATGTTTTGTCACTGTTTATCAACAGGTTTTAATACTGCTGGATGCGGATTTTTTCGCGCACTGCTTCCAGCTCTTCTCGTAGGTTTCGGTCTTCTTGCATCTGACTTGAAATGAGCTCGCACGAATGGAGCACCGTAGTGTGATCGCGATTGAAGGCCTTGCCGATATTGCTCAGCGTGGTTTCAGACAAGTCTCGGCACAGATAGATTGCAACCTGCCGCGGCCGAACAATGCTTCTTGCCCTGCCGCGCCCCACGATGTCTTTGTGCGAAACGCCGTAAAAATCTTCAACGGCGGCTTGGATCATCTCTATCGTGATGCGTTTTTTGCCTCCACCGATAAAGTGATTGCCCAGAAGCTCCTTTACCTGGCCTTCCGAAAGCGTGTGGTCCTTGTTCATCTTCATGGCGAATATCACGTTGGTGATAGCGCTCTTCAGTTCGCGAATGTTTGAACTGGAGTTGTCCACGATGTAGTCGAGGATTTCGTCCGTGATAACAAACGATGTGTTTTCTCGGCTCTGGTAGTGGCGAATAAGGCTCTTGATGATGTTGCGCTTCGTCTCGTCGTCGGGTGGCTGAATATCTATCGTGGCTCCCGAGTTGAATCGGGACACGTAGCGTTCGTCGAGGTCGATGTTTTTCGGCGCTCGGTCTGCGGAGAATACAAACTGCTTGCCCTTCGGGATCATCGAATTGAAGATGCGGAACAACGCGTTGAGCGTGCCGGGTTTGCTCTGGAGCCCCTGGATATCGTCGATGAGCAGTACATCCGCCTGCTGGAAATAGCCCTCAAAGTTCTTGAAGCTTTGCTTATCGACGCTCTTTTCTATTGCTGCGTCTGAGTAGCGGTTTACCAGTTCCATCGAATCGATGTAGCACACGTTGAGCTCTGGGCGGGTTTCCTTGATGTAGTTCTGAATCGCGCACATAAGGTGCGTTTTTCCCACGCCGGATCGCCCATATATAAAGAGTGGGTTCAACTCGGACGAACCGGGGCGGTCCGCTACCTCCACTGCCATGTTGTAGGCCATGCGGTTCGACTCTCCAATAACGAAGGAATCGAAGGTGAGCGCTGCTTCCCCTGTTGCCTCGTTGTCGTTGCTGTTCGTCTCTGTTTTCTGCGATTGCGGCTCAGATGCTTCTGCCTGCGCTACCGAATGGGTGGGCTGGGGTGCGCCGGCGTTAGCGGACTGGACGGCTGGAACAGACGCGTTCTGTGCGCTTGTTGCTGCGGGTGTCGGTTGCGCCTGGACCGCTTGCGGTGCGACAGCAGGGGCCGAAGGGGTCGCTGTGGGTGCAGGCTGAGCTGCAGGTGCCGGTGCCGCTGCGGTGGGGTCGACTTCTATCAGCACCTGAAAGTCCAGGTTGTATAGATCGCTGAGTGCCTTCTGGATATCTTTCAGATAATGCTTTTCGATCCAATCTTTAATAAAGGCATTGTCCGAGGTGAGCATGATGAAACCAGGGCTTGCTGCCTGGATTTGAACACGCGAGAAGAACGCATCGATTTGAGATGCGTTAATGGTGGGATACGACTTCAGTTGTCGCATCAGGTCTGTCCACGTCTGTTCGATATCCATAAGGTTCTACGTAGTTCCATTCTGTTGGCGTGGGATGCGCCGTCTGTCGTTTACAAGGATAGGGCAACCTGCGTGCCTCGCGGGGTGAGCGTTCTCTTCTTATTCACCTTTTCCACGAGACCCGCCTCTTCCATCTTTGAAAAAGCGGTATGAACGCTAGCCACGGCGATGTCGGTGGCCTTGCTGACCTCGCTTACGCCTAGGGTGTTGTTCGGAAGAAGGGCTTTAAGCACGGCAGCTTCGTTTTCGGTGAGGTCGGGGATCTGAGCCGCCTCAATTTCTTCGTCTGTTGTTCGCGACGCAACCAGGCTGATGGTCACCACCGAGCCCTGATTCACGTTGTCTTTGATCTCGATATGCCCGTGAGAGGTGCTTAAGTAGTCTTTCACGATGGGTAAGCCCGATCCTACGCCTCGTATGTAGCGTTTCATCGGCTCGATGGCAGAGGAAAATCCTGGTTCTTGTACGAGATCTTTGTTCTTGATGCCTGGGCCCTGATCCGCAAAGCGAATGGTATTGCCTTGGTCGAAAATTGATACCACCACTTCGTTGAAGTTGGCGTGAATGAAATTTTCGGATACTTCCCTGATCACGGTGTAAGGGATCACCCCGCCTGCTTCTTTGGCGTTTTTGTAGGTCAAGGAAGCAATGTGCTCGATGTATTCGTGTGTGGGACCGCCCTGCACTTGTATTACGCGTGGCGCTGTTTTCAGCGAATCGTATATTGCAATGCGCGCAGGCGTGGTTATGTGATGGTAATCGAAGCTCTGCGAAGGTGCCGTCTCTTCGACGGATTCAATGATGCCGCCATTCATTGTATGGGCGTAATCTTCGCCATACGTTGCCGGCTCCACAAAGGAGGGCACGAAAGGCTGCCCGCCCTGGTAGGCATCCGAAGCCGGTTGCTGCGTCGTTTGGGGGTAGGGCTGCGCCGCCGCTGGCTGCATAACGTGTGGGTTTGCTGCTGCGGCGAACTGCTGAAACGCTTGTTGTGGATAGCCAGTCTGTGGTTGCTGGTATCCAATAGGGTAGCCTGGGAATCCCTGGGCTGCGACCTGCGGCTCTGGGTTGTTGGCCGTGTTGGCGGAAAACGGTTGCCCTTGCGATGGTTGGCCGTTGACGTTTGCCGTTTGCACCGTGGGGGGCAGGTTGTGCGCTGGTACGGTGTAGCCAGGTTGTGGATAACCGCCATAAGGCATGCCGTAGGGCATGCCTGGATAAGGCTGCATTTGGGTACCCTGAGCAGGATAGGGATGGAATTGCCCTTGTTCGTACCCGTAGGGAGGAATGGATGTCTGGGCGGGCTGAGTGTTTGGCGCTGCCGCTTCGGTTGCAGGCCTCTCCTCGTTATAGGGAGGATATGGCACTGACCCTTGTTCCCCCGCTTGTTCCATCGGCTGCATATGTGGTGCGTTTTCTTGGTTCATGATGCTTTCCGATTTTTTCAAAACATGAGAAAAAGAGCCCGACCGATATTCCTTTATAAGGCATAGATCGAGCTGATTTTTCATTCATTCTAGACGGTTATTCACACTTTTTCAAACTTTCCACCGTCTTTTCCTCGTGTTTTCGAAGTTTTCAACATTCTTTCAATAAAATGTGGAAAACATTGAAAACGCCTGAAGAAAAATGTGAAAAACTTGAAAGGCATTTTGGAAAACTATTTTGGAAAAGTAGTTTTTGCGCTTTCACTTCTAGCTGTTGAAGTCAAGGTGTTTAAACCGCTTCGCTGATATGCATACAGCAGGCAAATTGAGATGTTGATAACAATAAAAGACCAGCTAAAAGCCTGTATTTTATGAAATTTGAACCGCTTTTCCACCTATATTACGGAGACGAGTTTTTGTTTCCTGAAAGGGTTGCTGCAACCTCTGGGATAATGGTGGGGAAGTATCCTGAAACACCTGGAAAGTTATCAACATTATCCACAATGCTATATAAACAAATTGTGTATAAGTTGCTTTCCTTGGGGAAAAGTGAGGTGGACAAACTATGAAGATCGCTATCCCGTTGGATGAAAAAGGCATGCTGCCCGATCGTTTTGGAAAATATTCGTCTCTGGAACTGCGTCGTGACGGCAACAATATTTGTTCGTTCCCCATCGAGGTGTCGGGTGTGCCTGAGGGGGCTAAGTCCCTTGCTCTTTCGTTCGTTGATTATGACTCCATTCCCGTATGTGGCTTTGCCTGGATTCACTGGGCTGCATGCGGAGTGAGCCCTGATACTGCCTTGATTCCCGAAAACGCCAGCCATAGCGGTGAATTTTCCTTCGTGCAGGGTTCAAACAGCTGCTTGTCTCGCGCCGAGGAGACAAGCGAAGAAGTGATTCGTGGGTACATCGGACCGTGCCCGCCCGATAAGGATCACCGTTATACGCTTACGGTGTATGCGCTTGATTGCGAGCTGGATTTGCAACCTGGCTTTTATTTCAACGAGCTCCACTGGGCCTTGCAGGGTCATATCCTCGATAGCGACGAACTAAATGTCGTTAGTAGGGCGTAGCGCAGCCGCCGTTTGCGTGTTCATTCTGTGTTGACCCGTGAAATAGGGTGCCTGACTTCTTTCTTTATTATTGACGCGCGGCTTCTTCATCGTATAATTTCGAAGTTACTGTAAATCTGAAAGGAAAAGTAATGAAGCGCACCTATCAACCGAACACCCGCAAGCGCGCAAAGACTCACGGCTTCCGTGCACGTATGGCTACCAAGAGCGGCCGCGCCGTTCTCTCTGCTCGCCGTGCAAAGGGCCGCAAGCGTCTCTGTGCCTAACTTTCCTTGTGAGAAACCGTGTTAGGAACCATCAAATCCAGCACTGAGATCTCCTACCTGTTCTCGCACGGAAAAAGACATGCAACTCCCTGCGTAACTATGATCGTGTACCGGGGAGATACCCAACACGGCCCTAGTGGCCGTGTTGCTTTTATAGCGGGCAAGAAGAACGGTAATGCGGTGTGGCGCAACTCAGCGAAGCGCCGCTTGCGTGCTGTTTGCCACGATATAGGTGGCCCTTGGCCGGAGTTGAATGTCATTTTCATGGCTAACAGGAAAACAACGCGTGTTGAATACCAGAAGCTGGTTTCCACATGCAAGAAGATCATGGAATCGTATTAAGGCAAGTATTTGGTCTTGAAGGTCTGGTCGAAAATATCAGCTATCCCCAAGGGGGTTCTGTTGTTGATGATCAAGTTCTACCGTCTTGCTATATCGCCCCTGCTCCCCGCAACTTGTCGGTTTATTCCCACTTGTTCGGAATATGGACTTGTTGCGGTTCAGCGATTCGGTTTCCTTAAAGGTCTGTATCTTACCTGCAAGCGCATTCTGCGCTGCAGACCAGGTGGAGGCCGCGGGTATGACCCCGTGCCGGATACCTTTCATCTTTAATAATCAACCCCCGAACCGAGAGGACAAAGGTACACATGTGGGACGCGTTTAAAGACGCCATATTCTGGTGCATCGATGCTATGTATGGTTTCGTTGCCGACTGGGGTTTGGCGATCATCATCGTGACGCTTATTCTCCGTCTTATCCTGTTCCCCCTTATGCAGAAGCAGATCCGCTCTTCGTATCGAATGCAGCAGTTCTCTCCTCGCATCCAGGAGATCCAGGAAAAGTACGCTGACGACCAGCAGCGTCAGGCCGAGGAAATGCAGAAGGTTTATGCAGAGATCGGCTTCAACCCCATTACCGGTTGCTTGCCCCTGTTCCTTCAGATGCCTATCTTCGTTGCCCTGTTCCAGGTATTGCAGGAAATGGGCTCCCGTACCGAAGGCATGACCTACTCCTTCTATAATGTTTTGCCTTCGCTGCTCTCTTCGCCTTCCGCGATGTTCGGCCAGGGCTTCTTGGAGTTCTTGCCCTACGGCATCCTTCTCCTTCTGTTTGCATTCTGCACCTTCCTGCCCTCCTTGCTTCAGCAGATGGGTACGAACAGCCCGCAGAAGACGCAGACCATGATTATGATGGGCATCATGTCCCTGTTCATGCTGTGGCTTGGTTGGGGTTCTCCCACTGGCGTTTTGCTGTTCTGGGCAACTTCTTCCGTATTTGGTGTTCTTCAGCAGGTAATCTCTACTAAGGTTATGAAGCATAAGGACGAAGAAGTCGAAGCTGAAAAGGTCGAGGTTAAGCCCGTGGAAGTCAATGTGGTTCGTAAGGAAAAGAAGCCTCGCCCTCACAAGAAGAGCAAGTAACGCTACTTCACATATTTTTTGCCGTCTCCTCCCCTTCGTGGTTCTACCGCGGAGGGGAGATTTGAATGTAAGGAGTTTTCAATGGAAGAAGAGAACATGGTTCAGGACGAATCCTCATCTCAGGAATACGAAGGTGAGGGCCAATATTCTGAAGAGGAAGTGGACAGGATCGCCGATACGGCTATCGAGGCCATTCAGGATATCTTGAAGTACTTCAATGTTGGAGAAGTAACCATCGAGGAGTATGAAGGTGACGAAGGTGAGCTTATCCTTGACATCACTGGTGACGATTTGGCTGTTTTGATCGGTCGTCACGGTCGTACGCTCGATTCGCTTCAATTCCTTATTTCGTCTATTACGTCCCGCATTGTTGGTCATCGCTATCCCATCGTGGTCGACGTTGAAGGCTATAAGGCTCGTCAGCGTCAGAAGATCGAGGACATTGCTTTGAATGCAGCCGACAAGGCAGTAGACCAGGATCGCAGCATCAAGCTCCGCCCCATGACTCCCTACGAGCGTCGCATCGTGCATATTGCTCTGCGCGGAGATGATCGCGTCGAAACCGTTTCCGAGGGCGAGGGTCGCGCTCGTCGTGTCGTGGTAAGCCCACGATAGGGATCCTGGCATGAGTGCTGAACAACATGCGCCCAGCAAAAGGCAGAGGGAGCTACTCGATAAGCATCTTGAACTGGTTATTGAGGAAAACAAGGTAACGAACCTTACCCGAATCGTTGATTGGGAGTCTGCTCAGGTTCTTCACGTTGAGGATTCGCTCGCTGGCCTTCCTGAAGTTGAGGAGGCGCTGGAAGGTCCGTATCTCGATATGGGCTCGGGTGCTGGGTTTCCCGGTATTCCCTTGGCGATCATGACGGGGAGGGAAACCCTTCTTGCTGATTCCGTTGGCAAGAAGACGCGCGCCCTTGATTCGTTTGCCGCCGAGCTTGGTATTGACGACATTGTCTCAACCTACCATGGGCGCATTGAGGATCTTGCGTTGCAGCAGCCTAACCGCTTTTCGTTGGTCACTGCCCGCGCGCTTTCCTCCCTGGCTTCACTGCTCGAGCTCGCATCGCCCTTGTTGGCTAAAGGCGGACGCTTGGTATGTTACAAGACCCACAGTGAATCAGAGGAGCTTGAGCATGCTCGGGAAATTGCTCGCAAATTGGGAATGGAATTCGTTTCTTCGAGAGGATTCACGCTTTCCGATGGAGAGACGAGTCGAGCCATCATCGTATTTCGGAAGCGATGTAATCCTTCGATGAAGCTTCCCCGAAGAGTCGGTATGGCACAAAAGAAACCATTTTAAGAAAAGAGTCCTTGGTATTACTCCAAGGACTCTTTTTTGTTCTTTAAGCGTTCTGAAGGGTCCTGTGTTGAACTTATAGCGCTAAAAAGGCTTTGAGACTCTTTATAAGAGCCTGTTTTCTATATTTTGAGTATCTATTCAAGTCTGTTTCTGTTTGGCTGTTATAGAGCTTCGTGTGGCCTCGTTTTTCTCGGGTTCCTTTTTGTGTACTGGTTTCGGGAAACCGACGTTTGCTTGATTGTTGTTTGGGAATGGAAATGCGGTGCTTCGAGGAAAAACCGTATACCTTTCTATTTTCTAAAGGGTATGGCAAGGGTATTATCAAATAATCGAAACAAAGGGGCATTTTGCTCTGCTTCTGGGCTATCCCATTATGCTGTCCGTCAAACGGAGTTGTGTTTCGCTGATTTTGTTGTATAGCGTCAATCTTGTTTTTTGTTCGATGAGATGTGGGGCATTTTGTTATTTTTTATGCTTGCTGTTTCACGTGAAACAGCAAACATTTGCTTACCCTTTATAGGGTATTCAAGTGAAGCAATAGTTTGTCTGGTAGGCAAAAAAGAGAGGAGAGCTCGTGGGGCTGTTCGGTAGTCGAAAAAAAGCAAAAAATGTTCCCGTGACTTCCGTGACTGAGCGCAGTCAGAACCCTGAAGAGATCAAAGAAGAGGTTCTTCAGAGCAGCTACGACGAAATCAATGAACATGCAGAGGTGGTCGAGCGAACCTCCGAGCATGAAGAAGCTGCAGAGGAAACTGATCCGGAAATGGAGTCTACTTCCTCGGAAGACGGCGCTGAAGCCGAAGATGAAGATGACGACGATATTCGCACCTTCATCCCATTCCGCGACAAGCCCAAGGTGGCTCATGCGATCGGGCAGACAAAAATCCTCGCGATCATCAACCAAAAAGGCGGTGTTGGTAAGTCGACCACTGCAGTAAATCTTTCCGCTGCTTTAGGTGCTATGGGTAAAGAGGTCCTTTTGGTTGACCTCGACCCGCAGGGCAATGCAACAAGCGGTTATGGTATCGACAAGCGAGCTCTTGATGGGTGTGTTTACAACGTGCTGCTGGGTGAAACGCCCGTCGAAGAGGTAATTCTGTCTTGTGTTGCCGAAGGTGTTGATGTTCTGCCCTCTACTATCAGCTTGGCTGGCGCAGAGGTTGAATTGGTTAACGAGATGGCGCGAGAGAACCGCTTGAAAAGCGCTCTCGGCAGCCTACGCGGCCGCTATGATTACATCCTTATCGATTGCCCGCCTTCCCTCGGTCTGCTCACCATCAATGCCTTGGTTGCTGCGGATAAGCTCCTGGTTCCCATTCAGTGCGAGTTCTACGCATTGGAAGGTGTGACAAAACTCCTTGATTCGATGAAACGTGTCAAAAGCATCCTAAACCCGAGCTTGGATATCTTTGGAATTGTTCTCACTATGTACGATTCCCGCACCAATCTTGCCAACCAGGTGGTTAATGAGGTCCGTTCGTTCTTTGGGGACGAGGTCTTCGAGACGTTGATTCCTCGTACCGTTAAACTGTCTGAAGCTCCTAGTTACGGACAGTCGATTCTCGAATATGCTCCCGACAACAAGGGAGCACTTGCCTACAACGATCTTGCCAAAGAGGTGATTGCTCGTGGCTAAGCAGAAAAGTGGCTTGGGGCGTGGCCTCAATGCTTTGTTTGACGATAGCCCCACTTATACCCAGAAGCCTTCTGCTCCTGAGACTCTCAAAGAGCAGGAAAGGAGCGTGCCTGAACCGTTAAGCGAAGAACCTGCTCAGAAGAAGCAGGAATCCGCTGGTGTTCTTCATCAAGCTCTTCAGGAACGTACCGCTAAGCGTTCTTCGGGGAAACCGGTTGATCCGTCTTCTGATATCTATATTTCTGAAGATGCGCTTGAAAATGCCAAAGTTGTTTCACGCGAGGCGCGCAAGCCCGCTATGCGTGCTGGTTCTGGCACTTTCAGCTCCGCTGGTTCGGTGTCCATGAGAACTCCCGCTCCTAAGCCGCGCGTTGCAGCGGAGCGTCAGGTTAGGAAGCCCGCTAAGCCGGTTGTCGAGCCTGCACTGGAGGTTTCGAAGAAGGAAAACAAGCCATTTGATTCCAAGGGGCTTACGGCAACGGTTAAGCTTGACCTGATTCACCCCAATCCTGATCAGCCTCGCACCAATTTCAAGCCAGGTGAAATTGAGGAACTTGCAGGGTCTATCAAAAAGGAAGGCCTTCTTCAGCCTATTTTGGTTCGCAAAATTGGGAACCAGTATCAGATCTTGGCTGGTGAGCGCCGCTATCGAGCATGCAAGAGTTTGGGTATGGAAGAGGTTCCCGTTCGTTTCTGGGAAGCCGACAACGACAAAGCCCTTGAACTTGCTTTGATTGAGAATATTCAGCGATCCGACCTTAACCCCATTGAAGAGGCTTATGGTTATAAGCGTCTTATGGAGCGCAAGGGGATGACGCAATCAGAGGTTGCCCAGACGGTTTCCAAGGGACGATCTACTATCGCTAATGCTCTCCGTCTGCTTGATTTGCCTGAGGAAGCTCAGCAACTCTTGTTTGAGGAGAAGATCACCGCCGGCCATGCTCGCGCCATCCTTTCTGTCGATGACGCGGAAGGCAGGAAGAAACTTACCGAAAAGCTCAAGAATGAAAAGTTGAGCGTTCGCGAAACCGAAGCACTGGCTCGTCTGATGAATGGTCGTGAGAAGGCTGGTTCGGCTGCTGCAAAACGCGTTCCTGCTCCTCCAAGTTTCAAGAAGGCTGCGAAGGGGCTTACCCGTTTCCTTTCCGCTCCGGTTCGCGTCAAGACCGTTAAGGGCAAGAACAAAATCGAGATCCAGTTTAAGGATGAAGAGGAACTTCAGCGTATCCTGCATCTTATTGAAGAGTCGCAAGCGGGAAAATAGGGACAGGCACCAGATTCCCGCCTTGCGCCATAGTGAACAAAACCAGGGCCCCGCTCGCGAGTTTCATCGTAAGCGGGGCCCTGTTTGTTAGGCGGGAATCTGGTGCCTGTCCCTATTTTCCCGTTCTCTACATTTTGTTTTTCAGTTGACCGCAGGCTCCGTCGATATCGCTTCCGCGCGAATTGCGGATAGTGGCTTCCTTGCCTGCGCTTTTCAGTTCCTTAACCCAGCGCTGCTGCGTTGCGGTGGAGCTTGGCTTGTAGGGGCTTCCCTCGACTTCGTTTACTGAAAGAAGGTTGACGTGGCATAGGAGGCCATCGCAGAAGTCGATTAGCGCTGCGAGGTTTTCTTCTGTGTCGGTGACCCCCTTGATAAGGAGATATTCGAAGCTGACACGACGGCCAGTTTTCTCGATATAGGATCGAAGGGCCTTCTTTAGGTGCGGTAAGGGAATGTTGCTGCAACGCGGCATGATTTCATTGCGCACATCCTGCAAAGCAGAATGGAGGGATACTGCCAACGTGAATTGTTCGGGCTCGTTTGCAAGGCATTCAATTCCCCGAATGATGCCACATGTTGACACCGTTATATGACGAGCGCCTATTTCAAGGCCGTCTTTTGTGTTGGCGAAACGAAGCGCTTCTAGGGTTGCTTGGTAGTTCTGGAATGGTTCGCCTTGTCCCATTGAAACTAAATTAGTGACGCGGCAGCTAAAATCGTTTTGTACAGCTATGATCTGGCAAATCATTTCAGCGGAAGAAAGATTGCGGGTAAGTCCCTCGTGCCCCGTGGCGCAAAAGGTGCACCCCATGGCGCATCCTGCTTGAGTGGAGAAGCACACGGTAAGGTGCTTGGGCTCGTCTTTGCGCTCTTTCTTGTCGAATGAGGGGATTCCGACAGCTTCTACCTTGGCGCCATCGGCGTATTCGAACACGTATTTACGTGTACCGTCGTTGGATACTTGCTTGTTAACCACTTGCGGCTCAATCAAAGGGTATTCATCCGACAGGACATCCCGAAGGCTCTTGGGCAGATTAGTCATTTCGTCATAGGAGTGAGCTCCTTTCTGGTAAAGCCAGGAAGTGAGCTGTTTGGCGCGAAAGCGCGGCTGTCCGAGACTTTCCAGAATAGTGGGAATTTCGGACAGGTTGAATGATTGGATTGCGTTATTCATGCTCAGTATTATACGCAACCAAGTGGTTACCGCGTGGTGGTAGCAGAGTGGTAACGTGCGTTTGCTATACTCACTATCGGTTAACGTATCAAGCCTTTCGGCAGCAGTGCCCTGGGTTTTACTTGTATGAAAGCGAGAACCATGTCTTGTTCTTTCGATCCTAAACAAATTCGTGTTGCTCTGCTTGCGGGAGGCAAGAGTGGCGAGCGTTCCATTTCCCTTGCTTCTGGTGAGGGGGCGAAGGAAGCTTTGCTCGAAGCGGGCTTTCCGGTAACTGTTTTCGACCCCGCCAACAAAGAAGACTTGCTGGCTTTGATTCAAGGTGATTTTGACGTTGCTTTCCTGGCTCTTCATGGCAAGTACGGCGAAGACGGCACCATCCAGGGATTTCTGGAAACCATTGGGCTTCCCTATATTGGTCCAGGCGTTTGGTCGAGCGCCACTGCTATCGACAAACCCAAGACGAAGCTTTGCTATGAGCGCGCCGGCATCCCTACCCCTCGTTCTATGATGCTCGACTCTCACCATATCGACATTGATGCCATCATTGCTGAAGTGGGTTCGCACTGTGTTGTGAAAGCTGCTACGGAAGGTAGCGCTTTGGGTGTGTATCTGTGTGAAGGTGCTGAGGAAATTGCCGATGCGATCGATCAGGTATTTCAGGTAGATACGTGCGCGTTTGTTGAGAGCTTTGTTTCAGGCGAAGAGTTCACCGTTGCCGTATTGGGCAACGAGGACCCGTGCGCTCTCCCTGTTATCAAAATTGTTCCTTCCCACGAGTTCTACGATTTTGAGTCGAAGTACGCTCAGGGAGGGTCGCAGCATATCTGCCCTGCGCCCTTATCCGAAGAAGATACCAAGCGCGCTACGGAGCTTGCGGTTGCCGCCCATAAGACGCTTGAGTGCCGCGGTGTTTCTCGTAGTGACCTCATCAAGGATGTCGAAGGAAATTTTTGGGTTTTGGAAACGAACACCATTCCTGGCATGACGGCAACATCGCTTCTTCCCGATGCTGCTCGTGCAGCTGGCATGAGTTTTGCTGAGCTCTGCACCAAGCTCATTTCCTATGCCTTGGAAAATTAAGTAGACATCTGCCGCAAACGTAAAACCCCTTGTCCGCGAAACGAACCATATCCCCGATTCGGATTGAAATAAGTCCGATTTCGAGAGGTGCGGTCCGGAATGCGGCAAGGGGTTTTCTTTATGGTGGCGTTTCACGTGAAACACCACTGGATGCCTATAGCGCGGTTAGGCGGAAGATTGGCTAGAACGCTCCGCAGGAATGAAGCCCGAAAACAATAAGGGCGACAACGGCAAGAAGGAATATCCAGCTAACTACCGTGCAACCTATGTTGCCCTTGCGTGCCTGCTTTACCAAACGTTCCGTTCCGGTGCGTTGCGTTTTCACCCAAGCGGTGCCCTTGTTCTTGTTGGGGAAGGGAACGCGTCCCGAAGGAACCCATTCGCCCTGAGTTTCGATAACCTTCTTAAGGGAGTCGCGACCAAGGGAAACGTCGGGGCGTATTCCCTCGCCGAGCTGCTTTCCGACATTTTCTATAAACGTAGAAAAGGCGACTTCATATTCCGGGTCGTAGGAAATGATAAGAACCTGACCCCAGTAAAGGCCTGGTTCAGGCTTTTCCGTGAAAGCAACGAGTGCAAGCAAGGCAACGGTGTTCCATCCTTTGGCGTTGCAGAGATCAACCTTTTCAGCGGTTTTTTCGTCGATGGTGCCCATGCGCTTGCCGAAGGGATTCACGATCCATGCCGTGCGCTTGCCATCAACGTATTCCTGCTCGATAGAGAATGCGTCGCCAATTATGTTGTCTGCGCCTAGAAATGCCGCAGCATCTTCTTTGCTTTCGGTTTCAAAACGGGCGTACATGGAAAAATAGCCAATATCTGACATGTTTTCTCCTAGAAGTGATTCAGGCATTAGAGATAAAGAATTCCATAAATGATAGTCTTACTAGTATGGAAACACAAAATGCAGAAGCCGCATCAAGGCTTGACACTTACATTCTCGAAAACACCCCTCAGCGCATCCGCGATCGCTACCATTCGCTTAGCAGCTATGCGAAAGAGCACTCGTTTGGTGAACTGGATGAAGACGTTGTTGTTATCGATACCGAAACGACGGGTTTCTCCTTCAACCACGATGAGCTGATTCAGATTGCTGCAGCGCGTATGGTTCATGGTGAAATCGTCGGCTGGTACGTAACGTTCGTAAATCCCGGGAAACCGATCCCCGAAGAGGTTGCTCACCTTACCAACATCAGCGATGAAGATGTGGCGAATGCTCCCGACCCCAATACTGCCGTTGCAGGTTTGGTTGAGTTCGTTGGTTCTTCCGATGTGGTTGCTCATAATGCAAATTTCGATAGAACTTTCTGCACGAAGTACCCCACGGGTGAGGTATTGAAGCAGAACTGCTGGATTGATTCCCTCGATCTGGCGAAAATCGCGCTACCTCGTCTAACCTCTCATCGCTTGCTCGATTTAGTGCGTGCGTTTGGCGGGCCCGACTCCACCCATCGTGCTGATGATGATGTGGCGGCAACGTGTCTCGTGTATCGGGTGCTTTTGGCTGCGGTTGACACCATGCCTGCCCCTTTGCTCCAGCATATTGCCGATATGTGTGATAGCGACACTTGGAATACCGAGCGTGTGTTTAAGTGCCTTGCCGCTATGAAGGAAAGCGAGGGGCCGTACAGTTTGCGTTCATCGCGTAAAGCGGCAGTGGCTCAGGCTTCGGCTCCCTTGCGTCCTGATGTTAATGTTCCTGATTCTTCCCCCGTGGGCAAGGAGCTTCCTCCTGCGGGTAGCGAAGCCCCCGAGCTTTCTTTCGCAACCGATGCGGAAATTTCTGAAGCCTTTTCCGTTGAGGGTTTATTGGGCTCTTTGTACGAGGAATATGAGCCGCGCGAAGAACAGCGCGAAATGGCCTTTGCGGTAAACCGCGCTTTGGCAACGTCTCGCAATCTTGCTGTAGAAGCTGGCACCGGTGTTGGCAAATCGATGGCCTACCTGGTTCCCCTTGCCCTGGCGGCACAGAAAAACGGTATCACCGTGGGTGTAGCCACAAAGACCAATGCATTGCTGGATCAGCTGGTTCATAAGGAGCTGCCTCTTCTTTCGAAGGCTCTCGGCATCACGTACGCTCCTTTGAAAGGGTTCAGTCACTATCCTTGCCTTCGCAAGGTGGATAGCTTGGTCAACCAAGGGCCATCGGTAATTCATTATCGTAAGCAAGAAATCAATCAGGCACCTGCTTTGGCGGGTCTACTTTCGTTTGTAGAACAGAGCGACTACGACGATATGGACGCTCTGAAAATTGATTACCGCGCTATTCCCCGTTGGCGCATTGGGACCAAAAGCAACGAATGCTTGCGCCATAAGTGCCCCTTCTTTGGACGAAGCTGCTTTGTCCATGGCGCCCGCGAGCAAGCCCAGCGATGCGATGTCGTGGTAACGAACCATAGTTTGCTTTTCTGGGATGTCCGCTTCGAAGGTGGGCTGCTGCCCCCTATTCGCTATTGGGCTGTAGACGAGGCTCATGGTGCGGAGGAAGAAGCGCGCCGCGCACTTGCCCTCTCGGTGTCTTCCGATTCGCTGAGGGCGCTTGCTTTGCGCGTAAATGGGGAAGGTTCACACAATGTTCTTTCTCGAGTGGAGCGAAGCGCTCAAGCTCCAGAGGACGGCCGCGCGTTGTATGAATCGCTTATTGCCAAAGCGCGCACCTGTGCGGGTGCCTTCGCGATGGCGACGGAAGAGTTCTGTCTCGGAGCGAAAGATCTTCTGGTGTTCGATCCGAAGACCCGCTCGCGTGGATACGAGTACTTTGACCTCTGGCTAAACGACGAGATTCGCCATGGTGATACGTACCGAGGTGTCGTGAATCGTGCGCGCGCGGTATACGACACCTTGGAAAAGCTGATCCGTGCTTGCCGCGACATCGTTGCTTATGCGGAACAAATCGAAGACACAACAAGCGCCCAGAGGGAACTCGCCCTGGCTGCGCTTGAATTGAGGGAGGCATACGATGCCCTTGATGAGATGTTCTTCCATGACAGCGATAACCATGTGTATTCGGTTCGCCTTAATCGGACAAAGGGTACGTTGGATGAAATCTTTACGGTTCAGCCGCTCGATGTGGGCAAGTCGCTAAACGAGAGTCTTTATGCTGAAACGCGCAGTGTTATATATGCTTCGGCAACTCTGGCGGTCGACGGCCAGTTCGATGCGTTCGAGCGTGCCGTTGGCTTCAACGAAGGGGAAGATTCTCGCGCTGATGTGCTGAAGGTCGATTCAAGCTTTGATTTCGACGCCAATATGCGGGTCTACGTTCCAACGGACATGCCAGAACCTCAGGATCCTGCTTATCTTCCAACCTTGGAATCGTTCCTTGTTGATTTGCACAAGGCCCAGAGAGGTTCGATGCTTACGCTATTCACCAACAGGCGCGAAATGGAACAGTGCTTTGATGGCGTTCATCCCGCTTTGAAGGAAGACGATTTGCGTTTGGTGTGCCAAAAATGGGGCGTTTCCGTTAAGGGCCTTCGCGATGACTTCTTGAAAGATGAGCATTTGAGTCTCTTTGCTCTGAAGAGCTTCTGGGAGGGTTTTGATGCTCCGGGCGCAACGCTCAAGGGCGTTGTCATCCCCAAGCTGCCTTTTGGCCTGCCTACTGATCCTCTTTCATGCGAACGTCAACAACGTGATGATCGCGCTTGGGCTCACTATTCACTGCCCCATGCGGTTATTGAGGTAAAGCAGGCGGTTGGAAGGCTTATTCGTAAATCGAGCGACCGCGGCATTGTGGTCTTGGCTGACAAACGCCTGATAACCAAGTATTACGGCAAGAAATTCCTGAATTCGTTGCCGAGCAACAATATCGTTATGATGCCTTGCTCGGATATCGTTGCCGAGGTTGCCGACCGTGCGGCGATCGAGTCTCTTGCGCGCGTAGCCGGAGGTTCGCATTCGTGATGGCCCGCAAGAAAAAGCGAAGCGGCCGTGGCCTTGGGTATAAGGAAACCCAGGTTCTTCATCTGAAAGAATTCTCGCAGGGAAAGCCTAACGAGCTTTCCCTGAATGTCCTTGAGCAGAAAGCTGCAGCGCAGGATGAGCCCTCGCGTGGCGCCAAGTGGCGTCTTCCAAGCTTCAGGAAGGGCGCTTCAACCGCAGGGGGCAAGGAAAAGAACCTAACAGCAGAAAAGGCAACCAAGCGAAATTCGGCTGAAGTGAAGCCCCAGCCTTCTGAACGTAAAACATTTTTAGGCGCAGATTCTCAGGCGGAAATAGCTCGCAGGAAGCAACGCCGCAGATGGTATCGCCGTTTCAGCATCGCACTCGTGGCGGTTGTTTGCATAGGCGCGATTGGCGTAGGGGGGTATTGGGCCTACCAGCAGTACGAGCGACTGAATACCAGCGTCGGTGTGCTGCGTGAAGCTTGCGAGCTTGTTAAGCAAAGCGATGAAACCACGGTTGCTATCGACAAATACTTCCAGGATACGTTTGGTGACGATACCGTTTCTCGCGCGCAGGAATTAAGTGCAGCTATTCCCGATGCCAAAGACCAACTTGAGTCGGCTCGCGTGTATGCTCAGAAGGCAGAGTCGGAGCTTGACGGATCCCAGCGCGACAAAGAGGCGGCGCAACGGGCCTTGAATGCTATTGCGGTTCGTGAGGAGCTTCTTGATGTTGCCGATCAGCGTATGAAGGAAGATGTTGCGGCAAAGCAAGGCATCGACGCCATGAATGAGGCATGGAGTTGCATCCAAGAAGGGAATGCCCTTTTGACGCAGGCGGCAACTGTTGTTTCGGACACAACGGCGGACAACGTGGCGAAATCAACCGAGTTCACCACTTCTGCCCAGGCTCAATTCTCAAAGGCGAAGGAATGCATTGCGAAGGCGAAGGGCTTCTATCCCGCGGCGAATTTCGATGCCTCGCTGGCTTATGTCAACAAGCGAATCGATGCGACCAATGAAGCGCTTGCCTCAAACGCGGCGATCCTTATACAAGACAAAGCGACTGCCGAGTCCCACAACGATGCTTATAACAGAGCCGATCAGGAGGCTGTGGAAATGGCAAAAGCGTTGCCGAAGCAATTTAGCCAGCCTGTGGTTGATGCTTATGCCAGCGCAACAGCCGATTTAGTTTCTCGCTATGACAGTCTTCGTTCGGACGCTGCATCAAACGATGCTTATTTAAGAGAGTATCTTGGGCAGGATTAGCAGCAGGCTAACTGATATGTTTCACGTGAAACCTCCCATCTGCGATAAGTGGATGGGAGGTATTTTTTATGCAGATAGAAAGGCACTTCTTTGCGCAATGCGGTAGACAAGGTGAACAAACGGTTCATATAAAGGCGAAACGAGTCAAATGACGTATACTTGTACAGTCTATATCCATGTCAATCGCTACTCACTTATATAAGCGTGGAAACAAAAGGGGCTCTCCATGGCTGAAATAATCGACGATATCGCCTATCTCACGCAAGAGATAGGTCCGCATCCTGCGGGTACCGAGGAGGAACAGAGGGCTGCGCTCTATCTTGCCGACCAGATGCAGAAAGAGGCAGGTTTCGCGACGGTGGTGGAAGACTTCCAGTGTGTAACCAACGATCAGCTCCCGAACATCATTTGTTTCGGTGTTGCTTTGCTTGGTGCCGTTCTTTCTATTGTTGTTCCCTCTTTGGGCATACTTTGGTTGCTTCTCACTATAGCTGCGGCGGTTCTATATGGCATGGAGATCACGGGGCGCCCTATTCTTTCACGCTTGCTTAGGACCGGTGCAAGCCAGAATGTGGTGGCGAAATATCAGCCCACCCCGGCAAATGGCGCCAATGCTCGTCGCCGCAAGGTGATCCTGGTGGCCAATTATGACAGTGGCAAGGTTTTGACGGAGGAAAAGCCCCCCTTCGCTGCGGCATTGCCTATTCTTCAGAAGGCAAGCGCCATTGCATTGATGGTTTCGGCTTTCGTTCTCTTGCTTCGCTCCACGCTATTCGCAGCTGATACGGGTGCTATGTCTTCCATTCTTACTTTCCTGTTGGTTATTTGTGCGGTGCTGTTTGCTATCCCCCTGGTTCGCTCTGTGCTTCATATCGTTGCTCCATTCAACCAGTCGGCAAATAATAACGCTTCCGGTGTTTCGGTTTTTCTTGATGTTGCGCGCAAAGTTGGAAACGGCCTGGTAAGCCAAGAGGAAGCTCTGGAGCGCAGCGTTGAAGAGGGCAATCGCGTACACGGCGAAGAGGCGGCACGCGCTGCGGGCGTTGTGCCTGAAGGTGCATCTCTTGAATATGAAGCAGAGATGTCGCCGCAGGAATCTCTTGCGGCAGCGAAAGCTGCTATTGCGGCTTTGACTGGAAAGCCTGTTGCCGACAAGGTTCCCGTAACCGATATATCTTCTCGCCTGGTTAAGGGTGGCGGCCTGATCGCTGAAGATGAGGATGAGGTTTCTAGCGTACGTTTTGAGGTTGGGAAGCGCCCTGAGTCGGCGCCGAGTCCTCTAGCGCGCACCATGGTTTCCTCCACTCTTGATGAGGAACCTAAAAAAGAGTCCGATTCTGGGGAAAAAGGCGAGGTCATTATCCCCAAGCAGCAGATTGAAAAGAAGCAGGCGGCCGAGGCTGCAGCTGCAGCTGAGGCAGCGGCTGCTAAAGAGGCTGCTCTTTCTGCTGCCCCAGAGCCTGTAGCCCGCGTTCAAACGAGCGATACTCCTTCTTGGGCAAAGATTGCTCAAGAGAAGGCACGTGCGAATAAGCCTGATGCAGGAAAAACCCCGAAGGTAAATCGTTCTCGCTATGCGGATACCGTTGCTGCGCGCATGATGGAGCATCATGCTTCTAATCCCTACGGATCTCCCATTGCCATTCCCGTCTCTGAGCCCGAGGCTGCTCAGTCCGAATTGTCTTCAAAGGTTCGCGCGTTGCAGGATGAGATTGAGTCGTTTTCTGCGCCCCATGCTAATCATGAGGGGAGCTCGGCTCATTTCGCTGAGTCCATTGCTGGTGGTCAGCCTGCCGCCTTGTCGGCAGAGGATTTGGCAGCTGAACAAGAATGGCATCTGAACAACACTGCAGCAGCACCCATCGAACGCAAGCCCGCTCCGAAGCCCATTGCGTCGCCTGCGCCATGGCTCGATCACGATCCCGAGCCTGCCGTTGCCGCCGAAGATCAGCCTGCTTCTGTCGAAGCAGCTGAACATGATCCTGCTGTAAACGATGATCCTGCCCTTGTGTCGCATGAGACGCTTTACGAGGCTGCAATTGAAGAGGTGGATCAGCTTGCAGGCAAAGCTCCTGCGGAGCTCGAGCCCGTTGTTGAGCCTGAGCAGCAGATAGTCGAAGAGTCTGTTCAAGGACATGAGCATTTCAGCTCTCATGACCAAGGAAAGCCCTCCCCCCGTCCTTCAGTGCGTCATTCCCAGAGGCTTCATCGCTCTGTTCCCGGGAATAACGAAGTTGAAGAAATCGAGGAGGAACTTGATTCGGCAACTTTGCCTATGGACCCCGTCGATGAGTACACAAATACCCCCGAGGATTACCCCGCAAACGAGGAAGCTTCTCGCCCCGCAGTGAGCTCCAAGAGGAGTGTTCGCTCACGTCGTAGTGGTTCGCTTGGCGACTTCTTCAATAACGCGGTTCACTCTGGTTCCGAAAAAGCATCTCAGATGCAGCATTCTTTTGCTTCTCGCCTGAAGTCGATTTCATCGCGTAAGCAATCGGTTGAAGAGGAATATCCCGCTGAAGAATACCTGGAGGAGCAGTCCTACAACGAGGACTACTATGAAGAGCCTGCTGTATCTGAAAACGAAGAAGTATACGTTGATGATCCAGCTGAGCAGCCTGAACAGGCGGCATCTCCGAGTGTAACCACCTCAATTTCCCCAATCGATGTCTCCCAGTTTATGGACAATGAAGAGTTCGACGACGAAGAGGAGCCGATTCGCCGTATCGATGACAATGTGGTCAACATGGGCTCATTCCACGACAGCAACGATGAATCAACCGCACGCATCCCTGCTGGTCGTGTACAGGAGGAAATGAAATCCTACTCCTACGGCTATTCGGATGAGGTGCAGGGTGGAGAGTACGCAGAAGAGCCTCTTGAAAGAACTGCGCCTCAGCCTGCGGTAGCTTCTCCGATTGTGGGCATGGAAGAAATGGTATCTCCTGTTTCTCCTGTTGTTGAACAGGCGGACCATTCTCGCCAGGTTATCGTGTTGCCGGACGTAACGCCTGCTCGCAGCGCTTCGGGTGAAAACCTTCGTCAGCGCGCTCCTATGGCAGAGGTAAACGAAGGCACCTCCACAGGCGGTAAATCGTTGCTTTCCAACATGCTTCCTCGTATTGATGGAAATACTGATGCGTTTAGCACAGCGCCTGCAGCGCGAAGCCTCAACCTCCCTTCGTTTGATACGGGCGCGCAGTCGGCAGTGTCTGCAACTGGCTCTTTTTCGACTGTTGGTGGCACTGGCTCATTCGCCCCTGTAGGGGATGAGCTGGTATCTGACGTAGCCCCCGAAGAGCGTTATGTCGATGATGCGGATGATTCCGCCTACGACGAGGAATACACCGAAACAGGTGCTTTTGCTGGTCCTGGATACGTTGATATGCCTAAGTCACGTGCTGGACGCCTCTTCAGCCGATTCCGCAAGGGCAAGAAGCGCAAGGAAGAAGAAGTATCTGTAAACGAGTGGGTAGATGTTGATGAGGACTATAATGCCCGCAGCGTCGGCAAAGCTCGTGGAGATTGGTCGAGCTTCCGTGAGGAAGATGATGAGTTTGTAGACGTTGACTACCGCGAATCCGATGATCGTCGTGGATGGAACGGTGGAGCATTCTCTTTGAATCGTCTTCGCAAGGGCGAAGATGCTCAGGTAGGGGATACTTACTATGACGAATCGGCGGTCTATGATACTGACGGCATTGTTGATGCCAGCCCCGCATTGCGCATCGATGGTGACGCTGGCACAGCCGAGCAAATCAATCGCGAACTCAAGAAGCTTCAGGACTTCCGCCATCCCGACATCGATACCGAAGTATGGTTTGTTGGCCTTGGTGCAGAGCATTATTCTCATTCGGGTATTGATGCGTTCCTGGAAGAGCACGCCGACGAGATGAAAGGCGCAATCGTTATCAATCTTGAGGCCCTTGGTGCTGGTGCGCTTTCTTGCATTGAACAGGAAGGTGCTTATAAGCCTTATAAGATTTCCTCACGCTTAAAGCGTGTTCTTCGCCAGGCAAGCGAGCGTTCGGGGGTTGGATATCATACCGATCGCATTGTTTCACGTGAAACGCCTGCATCGATTGCAATGGCTCATGGTATTCAGGCGATGACGATCGCCGGTATGGCAGACGGAAACACCGCGCTCTATTCTGCAGATAACGACATTATCGAAAACGTCGATCCTCAGGCTTTGGAGGATGCTTCGAATTTCGTAATGGCTATTTTGAAGAGCATCTAAGCAAAAGTGCTCTCACAACGAAAGGCCCAAGGGTAACCTTGGGCCTTTCTTATATTCTGCATTATCTAGGGCAAACAGGATCAAATGTGTTGATGTAAAACGCTGTTTCACGTGAAACATGCCATAGAACAATGGATAGAGCTGGTGTTTGCGGGTCAAAGAAATGCAATGAAGTGCTTATAACTTCCGAATCAGTTCTGCTTCATGGTTCCTTGATGCTGAAGCGCATGCTTCAGCAAATGGCTTGTTCAGAGGGTCAAGACACTTTTCGATCGGTACTGAGATAGGATGAAATAAGATTTCGGCATCTCTGTTTTGACGAGTTGCTTCATGCTGAAAAGAAGCAAGAAGCAGCTTGCTGAATTCATCCATGCGTCCAGAGAGGGCAACACCTGAAAACAAAGGTGCTGAAGCAGGTCTGTTGGGAGCCCACGGAATGTCGTTGACTGAACATTTGCGCCAAAGGGCAGATATCAAGAAGATTTTTGCACGATTAACCATCGGGATTCGCGTCGGCGTATTGCGTGCTTGAGGCGTGGAGGAACCGGCTGATTCCTTTGAGTCGCCTTCGACGCAGGTCCGGTAAAGGGGAAGCGGATCGATGGGTTCGCGCAGCCGCTTAACCAGGCAGTTTTCTTTAGCTAGAGCTTGCGCGAGTGCTCTGTAGACGATAGGGACGGCATGAACATGCTGGTGGCTGTCCAATTGAAACGATAGCTGTTGATCGGGAAACGCTGATAGAAAACGCTGGATTTGACTGCGGCATTCAATAACCAGCTGATTGAATGCCTCGCCTTTGTTGGTGATATCCAGCTTGAACAATCCCATGAAATTGTTATCGAACATACCCCTCTCGTTAACGAGAAGAGGTATACGTTTCGGGTCTGCGACAGATGGCCCCTCCACGAGATTCAGATGAAGGCATACCCGCAGAACGCCGCGTCTGGCATACGGCTGGGCAAGGCTGGCGGCTTCGTAAAATGCGGGAGAATTTGCAAAAATACTGACACTGTTGAGCGCTCCGTTACCGCCGCAGGAAGAGCTAAGCGATAAGATGGCTTTTGCCTGACCAGGTGTTATTCCGAAATCATCTGCGTGAATAAAAGTAGTGCGTTGTTCAATCTGCATTCGCGAGCCTTTCTCTAGCAACCTTATTATCGCAGACGTGCATGGACGTGTTTTTGGAAGCTCATGACAGAAATGTGGCTGTAATTTAACGATAAGAAAAACAATGAATGAGGGGGATGCATCGTTGTTTGATTGGGAGTACCTTTGCGTTTGTCGGAAAAGGGATCGCCGCCAGTGTGATCAACGGTGTAGAGTTTGGTGCTCGTATCCGAGACAGATTCGGCTATTGTTTTGTTGTTGAACAATTAAAAGAAGCGACGGTGAAACTGTGACGCAATCCCGTTTAGAGAAATACCTCGAATCGAAGCGGTTTCATGTGATGCTGCTGATAATTGGTCTTGCATTTCTGCTAACGGGGTCTTTTCACGGAAATGTGTGGTTCGATGAAAGCTATTCAGTTTCTATAGCGAACAACTCTTTCGCTGAAATTTGGGATATTGGGTCAGGGGATGTTCACCCCGTTCTGTTTTACTGGGGCCTCCATGTTCTCGAGTCACTTTTTGGGCAAAATCTCCTTGCGTACCGCCTGTTTACGATAGCGGGAATCTTTTCATTGGCAATGTTGGGCTTCACTGTGATACGGCGTGATTTCGGCTGGAAGGCCGGCGTGCTGTTTAGTTTCTTTTCCCTATTTACGCCTTATCTTGCTTATATATCGGTTGAGATTCGCATGTATTCTTGGGTGATCTTTTCTGTAACGCTATGCGCTCTGTATGCGTGGCGTATTGCATGCACCTTACGTAGCAAAAACCCTAGGGAAGGAGATGGGTCTATCGAAGAAGGCCAAAACTGGTGGATGTCTTCAGCCTACGATGGGGACGGCTGTCGTGAGTGGTGCGGTGTACCGTGTAGATGGTGGCTTGTTATGTTCCTGTCGAGTCTCGCGAGCGCCTACTTGCATTATTACGGTGTGCTTGCGGCATCGTTCATCAACCTTTACTTGCTGATTTTCATTATCGCTCGTGCAAAAAAGGCATTGTCGGTATTTATAGTGGGGGCGGTAATTCAGGTAGCCCTTTATGCTCCCTGGCTCATGGTTTTCAAAAGCCAGGCTGGAGTAGTGTCTGGATCGTATTGGGCAAATGTTTCGTTTCCCCGCACTATAGTGGAATGGTTGTTCTACCCGGTTTACACGAGCTATGTGATATTTGCCGATACCTATGGGTTTGGGTACGTGCTGATTCTTACGGTTTGCGCGGTGGTGGCTGCTGTATCGGCGCTCTATGGTTTGGCTAATTGGCTGCGTCGTTTCAAACAGCAAAACGCAGGCTTCAAAGAATCCCTTATCCTGGCAGACCGGGTGCTTGCTCCCTCTACTTTGCCCGCCATATGGGGCGTTGCTTTATACGCAAGTGTGTTTGCCGCTGCCCTTGTGGCTTCTATAGTTATGGACTCGCTGATTGTCTACTATCGCTATCTTTGTGTAACCATAGGCCCCTTGCTCCTCGCCGTTTCAATTTGGCTTTCTCACGTTAATAGCAAGGTATGCGTACGCGGATTGCTCGCTGCCTTTCTTGGTGTGTCGATCGTCAACCAGGTTTTGTTCGTTCAAGATGCATACAGCGGCAAAAACGAAGAGCCGCTTGACTATTTGGAGGAAACGGCAAAGTCCAATAGTCGCCCGCTAGTGCTTTCTTCGGACATTGGGGTTGAAGGGGTTACAGCGGTGGAATGCGAGAATATTAAGCAAACGTTTTTAGCATGGCAGCCGGGTAATTGGGCCCATGCATATCAGTCGTATTTTCCGACGCTTACCAGTGTGAAATCATGGGACGCTGCACTCGACGGCTATCAAGGCACCTTTATCGTGCTAGGGCAAACTCAGACAGAAGGCGCTCCGGTTGACGTTCGCGATTTGGAGTCGAGGGACGACGTTGAGGTGACGGACATGAAAACGTTCTATCGTCCTTACGAGCGTACTTGGTTTACGGTAGCCACCATGGTGAAAAACGGCAACTGAGCCTCTTGTACGAAGGCGCATCGATGCCCGCACCTTGACAGTGAAGCGCCCCTGAATAATGAACCAGCAAACAAGAGCATCTTGCGCGTAAGCTCAACAATGCCCGCACCCGCACGATGAACTGCATTCCGTTTTTTGAACATAAAGAAACGGGAGGCGCTTCAAACCGCAGGTGAGGGCATCGTTTTGCTTATGGCTTAATGCCTACAGAGAAAAATCGATCTGGTTCAAGGTGTTTTTCAGGGTTTGTGCAGAAGAATGAAGCAGTTCAGCTTCGTCAATGCTCAGCTGCAGAGGAATAGGGAATTCAACGCCCTTGCTTCCGACGATAGCGGGCAAGCTCATGACAACATCGGGAACGCCTTGGACGTCAGTACGATAATTCGAGACCGTCATAATTGATTTCTGATCACGCACGATTGCTTCACAGATGCGGGTTACGGAAGGGGCGATGCCAAAATACGTGGCGCGCTTCTTTTCAATGATCTCGTAGGCGCTGTTGCGCACGCTTTCTTCGACAGATGCGCGGATTTCGGTGGCGTTTTCGATGCCGCGCAAGCGGAAGAAATCGTTGATGGCGATTCCGGAAACGTTTGCAGCGCTCCATACCGCCAGTTCGCTGTCTCCATGCTCGCCAATAATACGAGCGTGGACGTGGCGTGGGTCAACATCGAGCATGTGCCCCAGCGTGTATTTGAGACGCGCGCTATCGAGTACGGTGCCTGAGCCCATTACGCGCTCGCGGGGGAGGCCCGAAAGCTCCATTACTACCTGTGTGAGGATATCTACCGGGTTCGAAACCACCAAGAAAATGCCGTCAAAGCCCTGTTCCATAATGCGGGGAACGATGGTCTTGAAGATTGCTACATTCTTCTGTACCAAGTCGAGACGCGTTTCGCCTGGCTTCTGGTTAGCGCCAGCGGTGATGATAACGATGGAGGCATCGGAAAGATCTTCGTAAGTGCCAGCGTAGATGTTCATGGGACTGTAGTAAGGAATGCCGTGGCTGATGTCGAGCGCTTCGCCTTCGGCTCGGTTGGTGTCTACATCGATAAGAACCATGTCGGTGAAAAGCTTGCTCTGCATCAGGCTGTATGCAGTGGTTGATCCCACAAAGCCACAGCCGATAACTGCAACCTTCCTTCCGTTAAGTGAATTGCTCATAAAGAAACCTCTCTCTGTTTTGACTAGCAAGGTATGGCAACGAACTATAGGTATGCCCCGTTTCCTTCGCGTGGACGTTGATTCAAAAGGCTGTTACGTGAATCGACGAAACCTAAGGGAAAACAAGCGCTTCCTAGAATAACCGTTGTTACGAGCTCCCCTCCCCCTGAAAAGCTTTCTCGTAACGGAAAGGAAGAGCCATGTATGATCCTGGAACAACGACATTCGCAATCGCAAAAAAGTTGCAAAAAAGCTGAGATTTTTGTTTTCGTGATGGTTGGATTGCCACACCAGGGTAAATCCTGCGAAAAAAGCGCACAACTCTCAGCGAGAGCAACAAAACCCTACCGAGGGCAATGAGGTAAATCCTGTGAAAGAGAGATGCAGGCAGGGCTGGATGTGTTTTTGCCTATATCCCAGGCGAGCTGACAAAACTTAGACGCGCCCATCAAAAAAGCCGGTCTCCGAATGAACCGCCACCTGTGGGGCGCAGTTCTAAATTGAAGACCGGCTTTAAATTTTTTGGAGCGGGTGACGGGACTCGAACCCGCGCATGCGAGCTTGGGAAGCTCGTGCCTTACCACTTGGCGACACCCGCGCAAGACCTAATGCTAGCACAACACCAGCAATAAATGCCCGCAACCACCCCATCCATTCAAAACGCAAAGCCCGTTCTCGCTGAATGGCTCCTTGCCGCCTTTCGGGCGGACAGCGCCGGCGCCGCCTGGAAGCGCAGTCCCTGACGGATGGTGACGACACCGTCTAGCAGCCCTGCGACTTCCTGCGGACAGCGTCGTCGCCACCCAGCAGCCCGTGACTCCCAGCGGACGGCGCCGTCATTGTCGCTGGCCGCCGTGGCCCCAGCATCCACGCCACCAACGTCTTGCGCCCTGTTGCCACCTGGCCGAACAGCGTCTTGCCAGCTTCGAGCCAAACGGCCCGCAATGCATTCCGCAGTGTCTTACCATGGCAATAAATCTCCGCTATGTATTCTCTAGGAGGCCTCTGACGGAAATAACGCTCCTTAGTGGTAATATATCGCCGCCATGTATCCAAAATGAGCTGGTTTTGGCAAGATTCGCGTGCTGTGTATCCCAAATAGCCCTGCAAACCGCCGTTCGGGAATACACCGCGCGGAGATCTTGCCACTAAGGGGCGTTATTTCTGTCCGGAGCTCTTAAATCATGCATAGCCTGAAGATCTTGCCACTCTCCCCACCCTCCCCGCGTTGCCCCGACATCGTTGTTCGCCATATCAGACTGTGGTTTCTTGCCACCCCCCCGCGGTCCCCATTCTGGTCCTTCAGCCTCGCATCCCCCGCAGCCTCCGCGTCCTGCGCTGTCTCGCTGCCATCGCAGCCTCCGCGTCCTGCGCTGTCTCGCTGCCATCGCAGTCCCCGCACCCTGCGCTGTCTCGCTGCCATCGCCGTTCCCGCACCCTGCGTGCCGTTATCGTGGTTCTTGTGTTATGGCTGGTGCGAGAAACGTTCAGCGATCTTTTGTTGGGGTAGTCTGAAACCGTTATTGTTGCGCTGCTGTTGAAGCGCGTTTTCCGATTTGCCAACGAAAGGGGCAGGCTATGAGTGCCAAGGCTGGTATGCCTGAAATTGACGGATTCATTTTCGATATGGATGGAACGCTTTTGCACACGCTCCCTGATTTGGCGGCGGTCACCAACAAGGCTCTGAAACTAGAAGGGTTCCCTCCCCATACCGAAGAGCAAATCCGTACGTTTGTGGGTAATGGTGCTTTGGCTCTAGCGCGCTTGGCAGTGCCCGATGGGGCTACCGAAGAGCAGGCCGAAAAGGTATTTCGTAACTTTAAGAGTCTGTATGGCGAATTCGGTTTGAGCCTGACGAGCGAATTCGAGGGGATGACGGAAACCCTCAAAGAGCTCCATGCTCGCGGGAAGAAGCTGGGTATCATGTCCAACAAATTTGAAGGTGGCGTGAAAGATGTGGAGGCGAAGTTCTTCCCTGGCTTGTTTGATGTTTCCCACGGCGAAACCGATACTATCCCGCGTAAGCCCGATCCCGATGGGCTCTTGCTGTGCGCGAGGGAAATGGGCCTCGAGCCCGCTCGCTGTGCGTACTTCGGCGATTCGCACACCGATCTTATAGCAGCGCATAATGCTGGCATGCTTGCGGTGGGTGTTACATGGGGCTATCAGCCGCTCGAAACGCTTAAAACGGGCAGCCCCGACGTGCTTATAGATGCACCTGTCGATATCCTGCAATTTGCCTAGGGCGTTGTTTGGCGGGAAGAATGCTCGGGGCGCGCTAATTGGCTGATGCCCGCTTGGCGAGGGACAAGGTCTGCTATGTTTTGGCCAGCCTTCGGTTGGCATGGAGCTGGGCTTGGCTGCTTCTGCCTCGTGTCTGGTTGGTGCGAAGCGGTGCCTGACGCTATCTGGCTGGTGCCCCAACGGGTAGATGGTAACCGGCTCTTTTTCGGATGGCGCGATGCAGGGGCCTGGCGCCTTACACGCTTGCCTGCTCGGCATGGGCAGGCTCAGCATGCTTCAGTTGGCGTCTAGGCTGGACTTCCATTTCTTGAGCGGTTGGCGCGATGAAAGATTTGAAGATCAAACACATTGAAAGGATCCCTTGGTGGACTCTGCGGAATTTGAAATAGAGGAATCTTCCGAAATCGACGAATCAAGCAGCGATTTCGGCTCATTGGGTGCATTGGCTCCCGCTTGGCGCGAAGGCGACGCGATCAGCGAGGAAGAAGCCCTCGAGACGTTTTACGAGTGGCTCGCCGAGCATGAGATTGATCTGTGGCCCCATCAGGACGAGGCGCTGATGAGCCTCATGGTGGGAGATCACGTCATTTTGGGAACGCCAACTGGATCAGGGAAGTCGATGGTCGCCATCGGCATGATGTTCATGGCATTGTGCTCGGGCAAACGCGCGTTCTACACGGCTCCCATCAAAGCGCTCGTAAGCGAAAAGTTTTTCGGCTTGGTGAATATGTTGGGGCGTGAAAACGTGGGTATGATCACGGGAGATTCCCAGATCAACCCACAGGCTCCTGTTATCTGTTGTACGGCTGAGATCTTGGCAAACCAGGCGCTTCGCGAAGGCGAATGGTCGGATGTCGGTTGCGTGGCAATGGACGAATTCCATTTCTACAGCGACCCCGACCGCGGTTGGGCTTGGCAGGTTCCGCTGCTTACGCTTCCCCATACGCAGTTCCTTCTTATGAGTGCGACGCTGGGAGACGTTTCTCAGATTGCGCAGGCCCTGGAGTCGAAAACGGGAACAACGGTAGATATTATTGCCGATGCTCCGCGCCCCGTCCCCTTGGAATACAAATACGAGCTTATGTCGCTTGAGGGCACGGTAGAACTGGCCTTGCGTAACAACGAAGGGCCCCTTTACATAGTGCATTTCTCGCAAGACGCCGCCCTCGCTTCGGCGCAGGCTCTTTCGAGCTTTGGCGTAACCAGCAAGGAGCAGCGTGAGCAGATCAAGGCTACGCTGGGGGCGGGCAAGTTTACCACCCAGTTTGGCAAAACGCTGAAGCGTTTGCTGCTTAGCGGCATTGGCGTGCATCACGCCGGAATGCTGCCGCGTTATCGTTTGCTGGTGGAAAAGCTTGCCCAGCAGGGGTTGCTGCCGGTAATTTGCGGCACCGACACGTTGGGCGTTGGCATCAACGTGCCCATTCACACCGTGGTGCTTACGCAGCTCACCAAGTTTGACGGCCATAAAATGCGTCGTCTTCGCAGTCGCGAATTCCACCAAATTGCGGGGCGCGCCGGCCGTTCTGGCTTCGACACCGAGGGTGTGGTTGTTTCTTTGGCGCCGGAATTCGAGATTGAGAACGCGAAACTTCTTGCAAAAGCGGGAGACGACCCCAAAAAGCGCCGCAAAGTGAAACGCAAGAAGCCCCCTGAGGGTTTTGTGGTGTGGAATGAAGATGCCTTCAGCCGCCTGATTGCTGCTGCGCCTGAAACGCTGACGCCCCGTATGCGTATCACCCACTCGATGGTTTTGGCTGAAGTCGAACAGGGCGGCGATGCCCGTGCTCGCGTCGACCAGCTGATCGATGACTCGCTCCAAAAGCCCGAAGACAAGCTGAAGTTGAAAGTGCGCGCCAGCGAGGTATTCCGCACCCTCATTGATGCGGGGGTTGTTGAGATAGAAGAGGACGAAAACGGCGATCCCGACTATTACGTAACCATGGATTTGCCCGAAGATTTCGCTCTCGATCAGCCTCTTTCTCCGTTTTTATTGGCAGCGCTTGAGCTGCTCGACCCGGAAAGCGAAACATACACCTACGATATCATTTCGATGGTTGAGGCAACGCTCGAAGACCCGCGTCAGGTCTTGCGCGCGCAGGAGCGCAAAGCAAAAGATGCCGCCATGGCCGCCATGAAAGCCGATGGTGTGGAGTACGAGGAGCGTCTTGATCGCATCGCAGAGGTTACGTATCCGCGCCCCCTGCGTGAACTGCTGTTCGCCGCTTTCGACAAGTACTGCGAGTCGGTGCCTTGGGCGCGCGATTATTACGTGCGCCCGAAATCGGTTTTACGAGACATGCTGGAATCAGCTGCCGATTTCAAGGGCTATATTCAAAAGCTGGGCATTATGCGTTATGAAGGAGCGCTGCTTCGCTATCTTTCAGAAGCGTATCGTGCGCTTGATCGCACGCTCCCGTTTGATAAGCGCAGCGAAGAAATGGAAGACATTATCGCTTGGCTCGGTCTGGTGGTGCGTTCGGTCGACTCCAGCTTGGTGGATGAATGGGAACAGGCGGGTCAAGAGCTCGATGCCCGTCCACCCGAGGCAAAGGATGCTGTGGTCCATGATCGCCGTGGCCTCACCGTGCTGGTGCGCAACGCCCTGTTCCGTCGAGTGCGTCTTGCTGCGGCAGATGATCATGGGGCTCTGGGCGAAGCCGACGTTGATAACGGGTTCCCTGCCCACAAATGGCGCGCGGCGTTGGACGAATACTACGATGTTCATGAAGACGTGCTTGTCGATGCGGATGCCCGCTCAATGGCATTCTTGGCTATCGATGAATCCGACGAGGATTCGGAGCACGTATGGCATGTGCAGCAAACCTTCAGCGATCCTGACGGCGATCATGATTTTGCCATCCGTGCCGATGTCGATCTTGATGCGACCCAAGAAGGCGACGGCGTGGTGTTCAAAGACTACCGCGTCGGCTTTATCGAAGACCTGCTGTAACTCGTTTCCAACTGCCCGCTCGGCAAGGGCGGACAGTTGCCGTTCAAGGCTCCCATCTCGTTGTTTAGAAAAGGCTCGTCTGGCGCGAGCCTTTTCTCATGTTCTGCATTGCTTCGTACCTTAGAGGAAGATTTGCTTCGCAAATCTAATAGGATGAGCGTTCAGAGTGGCATTCGCAGCAACCGCACCGCTCTTGCCGAGCTCCATTCCCTCAGCCCGGCAGAATCCAGAACTACCCTAACGGGGGCGGCCCGAGTCGGATAGTTTGCGAGCGCTGGTGTTACCTATCCGGTAGCCCTCAGACGGCGGCGAGTCTGCGAAGTGCACTCTGAAAGCATCCCCTGAATGATTTTCCGCAGGAAAATCTTCTTCAAATGCATGAAGCAGCGACCGCACGAAAAAGGCCCCGTCAAAGACGGGGCCTTTTGAGCAGGGTGGCGGGTGCGTTGAGTAGACTCACCGCCGCCTGAAGGCGGACGAGCCGAAGCAGCCAGCGCCCGGAAGCGGACGGTCGGAAAACCTACTCTTTGTATCCGTTGGGGTTGTTCGACTGCCAACGCCAGGAGTCTTCGCACATGCGTGCCAAATCGTATTCGGCAACCCAGCCCAGTTCTTCGCGTGCCTTGTCGCAGGCAGCGTAGTTGGTGGCAATATCGCCAGGGCGACGGGGGCAGATCTTGTAGGGGAGCTTCTTGCCGCAGGCCTTTTCGAAGGCGTGGATAACGTCAAGAACGGAAGAACCCGTGCCTGTTCCCAGGTTGAAGATGGCAACGCCGGTGCGGGTGCCGTCTTCGGTGCTTGCTCCCTCGATGGAACCAAGACCGATGGCCTTGCCCGTGCCAACCTTACCGCCCATGAAATCGAGCGCCTTCACGTGACCGCGTGCCAGGTCGACAACGTGGATGTAGTCGCGTACGCCGGTGCCGTCGGGGGTGGGGTAGTCGTTGCCGAATACCTGGATGCATTCAAGCTTTCCAACGGCAACCTGGGCAACGTAGGGAAGCAGGTTGTTCGGGATGTCTTTCGGATCTTCGCCGATGCGGCCAGAGATGTGGGCCCCGATGGGGTTGAAGTAGCGAAGCAGAACAACGTTCCATTCGCTGTCAGCGCGGTAGAAGTCGGTCAGAATGCGCTCGAGCATAACCTTGGTTTCGCCGTAAGGGTTGGTTGCCTCATGAAGCGGGCACTCTTCGGTGATCGGGATCATCTCGGGTTCGCCGTAAACCGTTGCGGACGAAGAGAAGATGATGTTCTTTACGCCGTGGTTGCGGGCGACGTCAAAGAGCACCAGCGAACCTGCTACGTTGTTCCAGTAGTATTCAAGCGGCTTCTGCGTGGATTCGCCCACGGCCTTGAAGCCAGCGAAATGAATGATGGCGTCGATGTCGTTCTCGGAGAACACGCGCTCGCATGCTTCGCGATCGAGGATGGAAGCCTCGACGAACTTCAGTTGGTCGGCGTTGGCACCGGAAAGCTCGCGAATGCGGTCGACCGCAGTAACGCAGGAATTGGAAAGGTCGTCAAGGATAACGACGTTGTAGTTTTGCTCAAGCAGCTCGACGCAGGTGTGGCTGCCGATGAAGCCGGCACCGCCGGTAACCAGGATGGTTTGGGCGTTGTGCTCGCCGGCAAGGCTTTTGTTGGACATATGCGTTGCCTTTCATTGGTATATAGACACAAAAAGGATACCACCAGCGGTTGCAACGCGCGGTACGCGCAGGAATTCAACAGAGGCGGCGATTCGTTAACTATTGTTTCATGGCTTGGCTTTGCGCGATGTTCGGCAAAGAAAGGCTCGTTGGGTTTTGGCGCATAGGGCGTCCGATTGCCGTTGCGTCTCGTTTCGTGCAGTGTCCCCAATGGATTGTTGGGTGTTGGGGGTTCGCTACATTTTAGGCAGTGTTTTCAAAAGCCCCCAGGTTTTGTGTTTGCCTGCTTCGGTGGTAATAAGGGCATCAAGGTTTTCGAAACAGCGGCAATCGCGGCCTAGCAAAAGGGTTTTCGCCTCAATGGCAAGGGGCGTGTTGTAGCAGCGCGAAAGGGCCTCGGTGCTGGCATGACTCGTAGAGACAACGCAGAATGGGTCGATGCCCTCGATAAGGGTGAACAGGTCGCCAGAAGCATCGGATTTGCCTGGGGCGGCGGTTTGGGCCCAACCGATTGCCTGCGGTGAGTACCCAAGAGCTTTAAAGCTTGCGGTAAGCGCGCGCTTTGCTTCTTCGGTAGGCTCTTCGACAGAGACGATAATCGCTGCAGCTCCTATGGACCCATGGTAGGTTCCCTGGAACGAGTCAACGTGGCTCTGCGCGATGCGCTCGTATTTTGTTGGCTGTGGCGTGGGCATGAGGTCCTCCTTCACTGCTTAGGATAATAGCGAGATTTGTTGTTGCCGAGGGCGAGAAGCCGCTTTGGGGCCCTTAGAATCAGCCAGTCACACAAAATGTGAAAAAATTCACACCGTTGAGCGAAAACGGTGATAACTTCACTTTGGCGGGATCATAATAGGAAGACGCAATGCATCGATTGATGCCTGTCAAAGAGGCTTCGCCTCAATCCAATAAACAAAGAAAGCAATGCTTTCCCTCGATAAAAGGAGTCGCTATGTGCACCAATGGTATCAATACGGGTCAGTTTGAGCAGATGATCGACCAGATCGACGATCATATTAAGCTGGAGCGTCGTTGGGCTCACAATCTTGCCCACAATGCTTCTGATGCTGGATTCACCACCGTGGGCGAAAAGCTCCATGCTGCAATGCAGTTGCTCGACGAGGTTCGCGCAACGCTCGATGACGCTAAAGATGCACTTGATGAAGATGCCGAAAACGCAAGTGGTGTGACGGTTAACTTGGTATAAGCCTAGGCCGCATCGCATAAACGCAAGGAGCAAAGCATGAGCAATGACTTAATGCGCTTTTCTGTGGCGATGCCCGAAGACCTGTTGGTCAAGTTTGATCACCTGGTGGCGCGCCGCGGTCTGGCTAAAAATCGCAGTGAAGTGGTACGCGATTTAGTGCGCGAAGCGCTGGTGGAAGATGAGTGTTCCGTGCCTGGGCGAATCGTTATGGGTACGCTCACTATCGTGTACAACCACCACGCCAACGACTTGCAGGAAAAATTGCACCATATCCAGCACACCTATTTGGACATGGTGGTAGCTTCCATGCATGTGCATGTCGATCAAGACAACTGCCTTGAGGTAATCATCCTCAAGGGTGAGTCTGGCGAGGTTCAGGATGTCGCTAACCTTATCATCGGCACCAAGGGCGTCAAAACAGGGCGTCTTAACATGACAACCACGGGTGACTTTATCTAGCCCCTTAGAACGCCTCATCGAAGGCGTTCTTTTTCTAGAGGAACGCAACGCTCTATTGAGTGTTGCATGAACGAAAGAGACAAGATGGACGAAACGGTATTGCTGGGTCATGGTAGCGGCGGCACTATGATGAAGCGCATTATCGACGAGGTGTTTTTCGAGGCATACGCAGATGAAGAGCTGTTGGAAGGGAACGATGCGGCGTCGCTCCCAGCGCCAGCTGCCGGTGAGCGTATTGCCTATTCCACCGACAGTTTTGTGGTGACTCCCCACTTTTTCCCCGGCGGAGACATTGGCAGGCTGGCTGTGTGCGGCACGGTAAACGATGTTGCCACCAGTGGCGCTGTCCCCAAGTACCTCAGCTGTGGGTTCATTCTGGAAGAAGGCTTTCCCGTTGCCGATTTGAAACGCATCTGCAAAAGCATGGCCGAAATGGCCAAAGAAGCTGGTGTCCATATTGTTACGGGCGATACCAAGGTGGTTAATCGCGGCCACGGCGATGGCGTGTTCATCAACACCAGTGGTATCGGTTTCATCCCCGAAGGGGTGAACCTTTCCGGTGCTTTCTGCAAACCAGGTGACAAGGTCCTGGTTACCGGCACTATGGGCGACCATGGCATTACCATCATGAGCTGCCGAGAAGAGCTTTCGTTCAATGCGGACATCCAGACCGATGCCGCCCCTCTAAACCATTTGATCGCCGAGGTAATTGCCGCAGCGCCCGATACCCGCTGCTTCCGTGACCCAACGCGCGGAGGCCTTGCCTCGACGCTCAATGAGCTTGCTGCTCAGTCAGGTGTCGACTTCATTGTTGAAGAGGGCGCAGTTCCCGTTAAAGATGCCGTATTGGGAGCGTGCGAAATGCTTGGCTACGATGTGTATCAGGTTGCCAATGAGGGCAAGATGGTGTGCGTGGTTCCCGCCGAGCAAGCAGAGGCTGCCCTGGCTGCAATGCGCGCGAACAAGTATGGAGCCGATGCAGCCATCATTGGTGAAGTGGTGGAAACGCCCGAAGAGCGTGACCCTCGCGTTTCAATTCGTACCGGGTTTGGTGCCCTGCGCATCATGGACATGCTTGTAGGCGAACAGCTGCCCCGCATCTGCTAGGCATGTGCCGCAGCCTGTCCCCGTTACTCTGCATCGGCCAGATGCCTTGCCCCGCTGTGGGCGCCTCGCGGCGACCCTGTCAGCGCCCCCGCACTCCCGTGCCGTCCTGCGTCTGTGATGTTTTTGCATCGGCGAACGGCAGTAACGCGGCAAATATGCAACGCAATTTAACCGTTCTTAGAAAAACCGCGCAAGGATCTTGCATATTGGGGTCGCTATGGTATTTTCCCGTTCAGGGATTAACCGAAAAAGAATTGTCCCCAAGTATGACAAAGCATCTCTAAAAGCCCAAGAGAGAAGAGGTTTTCATGTCTCATCCAGTAATCATTGATGATGAGTGCATTGGCTGCGGAATTTGCATCGACGCTTGCCCCCAGGAATGCATCGAGGTTGTAGACGGCGTATGCAAGGTTGTAAACGAAGAGGCCTGCATCGCTTGCGGCGACTGCGTTGAAGAGTGCCCCATGGGCGCAATCGAGGAGATTGTTGAAGACTAACAGTCTGCTCACGACGAGAGTCTAGTCAATGCGTGCAAGGATTTTCGCGCGCTGACTGGCCATCGGCATGTTAGGTGCGGCGCTCAGCTCTGTTACCGAATGTGTGTCTCAATCAAGGAGACTGCCAAATGCCGGCGGCTTCCTACCGCGAAGGCCCCGATGGCCACTCGAGCCGTAAACAAAACAGCAAAAGAAGGCGAGCAAAATGCTCGCCTTCTTTTGTCTCGGGGCGCGTTATCGGCCATGGCGATATTCCGCCGCGGTGCGTTCCCGAGTGTTCGGCGATGGCGCTGCACCGCGCCGTACCCCGCTGCTCGCCCCAGCCGCGCCAGCACTCTGTCTTTCGTGCTTCTGGCGGGGACGTTCTCCAAGTCCTGCCTTCGGCGCCGTTTTTTTTTGCGGGGAGGGCGGCAGTTATTTGGTGCGGGGCGAATCCAGGCGCTCGTCCATGGCAAGATCTTCGCGAATGCGTTTTCGGGCGACTGGTAGTGGCAATATTCCGCCACGGTGCGTTCCCGGGCGCTCGACGATGGCAAAATGCTCGCGAAATGCGTTTCCCAGCGTCCGACAGTGGCAGGACTGCGCACTGATGCGCTCTTGGCCTGACTGGCAGTGGCAATATACTCGCGCGGTACGTCCCCAAGTGCCTTGCCGTGGCAAGATTTCACCACGGTGCGTTCCCGGGCGTCAATCCGTGGCAATTTTTTCGCCTCATGTATCCCAAAAGTGGCCTCGGACGGGAAAATCGCCAGTTCGCGGTAAGATTCGCGCGCCATGCATCCGAAATGAGCTGGCTTTGGCAGGATATGCGCGCCATGCATCCGAAAAGCCCTGCAAACAGCCGTTTGGGGATACACCGCGCGAAGATCTTGCCATGAAGGGGCCGCTTTCGCTGCACGGACCCCTCGAATCATGCACGGCGCGCAGATCTTGCCGTCCGCCGTAGCGCCAAACCGCCCGAGCGCCCGCAACCCCGGCGCCGCCGAACAGCGCGAGCTGCCAGAGCTAGATCGCCCGGCCCAAGAAACACAGCCAGGAGGCAGCGCCCCCGTCGCCTCCTGGGCAGCAAGTACCGCCAACAGCCCCCGCGGTACCGCCACCGCTCTTTGCCAACACCAGCCAGTAGCTTGTCGCCCCGGCGAACAACTCTGTCATCGCCGACAGCGCCTCCTGTGGAGACAACATCCACGCCGCCACCGCCCCGCCGATTCGCCGAGCTGCGCTCGCCCAAAGGGAGGGCTACCTTCCCTACTTGTGGCGCCTGTCTTCTGTGCTCTTGGCAGATGCGATCGGTTTGTAAACGCCAGACAGAGCCCCTTCTACGCGATTATTTCGTTATGGTTGCGTAAGAATCGGCATCCATCTGGTAAAACGCAGGCACTACCTATACAATGGGTCGGGTGCTCCAGGGACCACGTGCCCTACAGGACTATTAATAAGGAAAAGAGGTTACGATGGCAGTTGTTGCATATTGCGTTAAGTGCAAGGAAAAGAAGGAAATGGTAGACCCTCAGGAAGGCGTCACCAAGAACGGCCGCGTTATCACCAAGGGCACTTGCCCCGATTGCGGTACCAAGATGTCTCTCATCGGTGGTGTTGCTAAGAAATAGCTTTCTGCTTCGTTTTCACAAGCAGACATTTTGCATCTAGGCCCGCTTGGCTCATGCCAGCGGGCTTTCTTGTTTGTTCGGGTGACCCATGCCGAGCGGGTTTTGTTTACCCGATCGGTTTGCTCGGGATCGGCGCCTGCTCAGCTTTGAGCGGACCGTTGTTAGATCTTAATAGGCGAAAATGACAAGTGAGCGAATCGGTCGGTAAGCGACTGACCTGGGAAAACAGATATAGCTCAGGTAATCTTCAACAGGAAGGTTACAAAACTTGACAATGATGCACTTAGATTTTATTATTCCAATTGTCGAAAAGGTCCACGCGAGTGGGCCTTACTGGTATCCGTGAAAGCCCACGAGGCCGCAAGGCATCGAAGGCGATCTGCAAGCCCGCAAAGGCGAAACGAATATCTCGGCTCTAACTTAGGTAAGAACAGAATGGCCGCATCGCACAACTCGGCAACAGCGGGCGGTCGCAACTGAAAGGACATAGTAAGATGGCAAAGATCATTGGCATCGACTTGGGCACCACCAATTCGGCAATGGCAGTGATGGAGGGCTCAGAGCCTGAAATTTTGGTTAACGCAGAAGGCGACCGCACCACGCCTTCCGTTGTTGGCTTCGGCAAGGACGGCGAGCGCACGGTAGGCAAGGCCGCAAAGAACAAGGCTGTTACCAATCCTGAAAACACCATCGCATCGGTAAAGCGTTTCATCGGCCGTTCTTATGCTGAGACCGGCGAAGAGCAGAAGACCGTTGCTTACATGGTAAAGAACGGCAATGGTGGCCGTGCTGTTGTGGACATTGACGGCAAGGACTACATGCCTGAAGAGATTTCCGCAATGGTTCTGCAGAAGATCAAGTCCGACGCTGAGAAGCGCGTAGGCGAGCCCATCACTCAGGCAGTTATCACTGTTCCTGCTTACTTCAACGACGCTCAGCGTCAGGCAACCAAGGACGCAGGCAAGATCGCTGGTCTCGAGGTTATGCGTATCATCAATGAGCCTACGGCAGCGGCTCTTGCTTACGGTCTCGACAAAACCAACAAGGATGAAAAGGTTTTGGTCTTCGACCTTGGTGGCGGTACGTTCGATGTTTCCGTTCTTGAGCTGGGCGACGGCGTATTTGAGGTTTGCTCTACCGCTGGCGACAACCACCTGGGCGGCGACGACTGGGATCAGCGCGTAATCGACTGGATAGCCGATAAATTCCAGGCTGAAAATGGAATCGAACTTCGTGCCGACAAGATGGCTCTGCAGCGTCTGAAGGAAGCAGCCGAAAAGGCAAAGATGGAGCTTTCCTCCACCACCCAGACCAACATCAATCTGCCCTTCATCTCCGCTGGTGCAGCTGGCCCGCTCCATCTGGACTATACCCTTTCCCGTGCCGAGTTCGAGCGCATCACCAAGGATCTGCTCGACCGCTGCAAGAAGCCTGTTGAGCAGGCTCTGCGCGACGCTGGCCTTTCCACGGGCGATGTTAACGAGGTAATCCTCGTTGGCGGTTCCACCCGTATGCCTGCTGTTCAGGAGCTGGTGAAGAACATGACGGGCAAGCAGCCCAACATGTCGGTTAACCCCGATGAGGTTGTTGCAATGGGCGCAGCTGTTCAGGGCGGCGTTCTTGCTGGCGACGTTGAGGGCATCCTTCTTCTTGACGTTACCCCGCTTTCCCTTGGCGTTGAAACCATGGGCGGCGTAATGACCAAGATGATCGACCGCAACACCACCATTCCTACCCGCAAGACGGAAATCTATTCCACCGCAGCCGACAACCAGACTTCGGTAGAGATCCACGTTCTGCAGGGCGAGCGTCAGATGGCCCAGGACAACAAGACCTTGGGCAAGTTCCAGCTCACCGGTATTCCTGCTGCACGTCGTGGCGTTCCTCAAATCGAGGTTACCTTCGACATCGACGCAAATGGCATCGTGAACGTTTCCGCTAAGGATCTGGGCACTGGTAAGCAGCAGCAGATCACCATTTCCGGTTCTACCGCCCTTACCGACGACGAAGTTGATCGCATGGTCAAGGACGCTGAGGCTCACGCCGAGGAAGACAAGGTACGTAAGGAAGAGGTTGAGGTTCGCAACAACTGCGACTCTCTGATCAACGCAACCGAAACCACCTTGGGCGAAGTTGGCGACAAGGTAAGCGCCGAGGTTAAGCAGCAGGCAGAAAGCGCTGTTGCTCAGGGCAAGGCTGCACTTGAGGGTAACGACATCGAAGCTATCAAGGCGGCTATCGAGGCAATGCAGCAGGCAGGCTACAAGCTGGCTGAGGTTGTATACGGCAACCAGGATGCAGCTCAGGCAGCCGCTGGTGCAGCTGGTGCAGCCGGCGCTCAGCAGCCCGCTGACGACGACACCATCGAGGCAGACTTCGAGGTTGTCGACGACGACGAGAAGAAGGACAAGTAATCATGACCGCGCCTGAAAAAGACGAGGCACGCGAGGATCAGGAAGCAGCCGAGGCCAAGCCCGAGGCTGCTGCCCCCGAAGAGGTCGAAGCGGATGTCATCGAAGATGACGCCGAGAGCGAAGAGCCCGAGGAAGATCCGGTGGAAGCAGCTAAGGCCGAGGCGGATGCCTGGAGGGACAAGTACTTCAGGCTCCATGCCGAGTGGGACACCTATCGCCGTCGTATGAACGAGCAGCGTGAAGAGGAAAAACTTCGTGCCACCGAAAAGCTGGTTGAGAGCTTGATCCCCGTGATTGACGACTTTGAACGTAGCATCGCTTATGCGGAGGGCAATGGCGAAGAGGGTCTGCTCGGTGGCATCAAAGCCGTTCACAACAAGATCGGCGAGGTGCTGAAGAAGGAAGGCGTTGAGATCATCAATCCTGAAGGCGAAGCGTTTGATGCCCTTGAGGCTCAGGCGGTAGCCACGGTTGACGATCCTTCGGTTCCCGATGAAACGGTTGCCCAGGTTTACCAGAAGGGCTATCGCATGGGTAACAAGGTTATCCGTGCTGCAATGGTAACGGTTACCGTGGGCGGTCCGAAGCGCGAGACCAAGTCAGAAGAAGACGAATAGCAAACGCAAGGGCGGGCTCGCAAGTCCGCCCTTGTTGTAAGCAGCTCGAGGGAATTGGGCAAGAATGTCCTGTCAGTCAAAGTTGGGCATACGGGCGGGTTTCTTTCGGGCTGATCAATAAGAAGAGAAAACAGGGGTAGTAAAGCAGGTTACATTTCCGTCGCAACGGCTGATGCCGAAAGGCTTTTGGCTTTTCGATTGTGCCGAGGCGAACAGGTCGCTCAGCTGGAAAAGCAACTGCATCACTATCCCATCTGAATAGGAAAGGTGGGGCGAATGGCAACTCCCGACTACTACAAAACGCTAGGCGTTCCACGTGACGCCGATGCTGATGCCATCAAGAAGGCATTTCGCAAGCTGGCCCGCAAGCACCACCCTGATGCGGGCGGCGACGAGGCGAAGTTCAAGGAAATCAACGAGGCGTACGAGGTCCTTTCCGACGAAAAGAAACGTAAGCTCTACGACCAGTATGGCACCGCCAACGAAAACCAGATTCCCTATGGCGGGGCATGGCAAGGCCAGGGCGGCAATCCCTTTGCCGGCGCGGGCTTTGGCGGAGCATCTGGTTTCGGTAGCTGGGCAGATATTCTCGAAAGTATCCGCAACGGTGAAGGCGCTTTCGGCGGCAACTGGGATTTCGGCGGAGCGGGTAGCTATGCCCAGCCTCGGCCGCAGAAGGGTGCTGACAAAGAAGTGTCCATGACGGTAACTTTCGACGAAGCCTTTAATGGATGTGAAAAGCGCATCCGCATTGGTCGCTCGGGAACAGGCGAAAAAGAAACGCTCACCATAAAGATTCCCGCTGGCGCCATCGACGGCGGCCGTGTTCGCTTAAAGGGCAAAGGCGGCCAGGGAGCAAATGGCGGCCCCGCAGGCGACTTGCTGGTGAACATCAAGATAGGCTCTCATCCGCTCTATCGGCGTGATAAGGCGGACGTTTTGATGGACCTGCCCGTAACGTTTGTCGAAGCGGCTCTTGGTGCTCAAGTGGTGGTTCCCACCCCCGATGGCACGAAAGTGCGCTTGAAGGTACCTGCTGGGTGTCAGGACGGAACGGTTCTTACGGTGCGTGGCAAAGGCGCTCCCAGGTTGGGCAAGGGCTCAACGGGCAACGGCGATTTGCGCGTGGCCATCAAGATAGCGGTTCCGAAGACGTTGAACGATGAACAGAAGAAGGCTCTGGAAGCATTCCAGGAAGCTACTAAGGAAGAGGTGAGGGCATGGTAATGGAAGACAAAGACAGACCGCTGTATATGATCAGTGTTGCTGCCGAACTTGCTGGCGTTCACCCGCAAACTCTGCGCATCTATGAACAAAAGGGCCTGGTTTCCCCCCAGCGCACACGGGGCAACACGCGCATGTACTCGCAGGCCGATATTGAGCGTTTGCAGTTGATCAATGAGCTTACCGACGAAGGCATCAATCTTGCGGGCGTTATTCGCATCCTCGACCTTAAAGGGCGCCTGGATGAGCGTGATGACGAGCTCGATGCCCTGCATCGTCGTGTACGCAAGCTTGCCGACCGTGTACACGAACTCGAAACCAGGGAAAGCGTCAATTCTTTGGTAACCGATACTAACGCAATTGTATTGCGCAGGTTGATGTAAAGCACTAGCCATTTCTTTTGCTGCAAGTAGAAGAAAGGAGACTTATATGTGGATTGAAAAATTAGCAGTGACTGCCCAAGAGGCGTTTAAATCTGCAATGGACATTGCGTCTAAGCATGAAGCAGCCACCACAGAGCCGCTTCATCTGCTAGATGCCATCCTTTCTGCGGATGAGAATAACCTGAAGGCCATCATTACGCGTATTGGCGCCGACCCTGCCGTCTTGAAGCAGCGCGTCGATGCGGAGGTGGAGCATCAGCCGAAGGTGAGCGGTCAAACCTTTATGGGCATGGTGGCCCCTTCAAGGGAATTCGATGCCCTGATGAACAACGCCGAGAAAATCGCTGGAAAGTTGGACGACAACTACATCACCACCGAGCATTTGCTTATTGCCCTTTCTGAAGACAAAGGGCAGGCGGGCCGCATCCTGAACGATGCTGGTGTTACACGTGAAACAGTCGAGGCGGCTTATCAGGATCTTCGCGGTGACACTCGCGTAACCGATGCGGAGTCGAAAACTGAGTTCGAGGTGCTGGAGCAGTATGGCCAGAACCTTACTCAGCAGGCACGTGATGGCAAACTCGATCCGGTAATCGGTCGTTCCGAGGAAATTCGTCGTACCGTTCAGGTTCTTTCCCGTCGTACGAAGAACAACCCTGTGCTTATTGGCGAGCCTGGCGTGGGCAAAACGGCAATCGTTGAAGGCTTGGCCCAGCGCATCGTTGCGGGCGACGTTCCCTCCAGCCTGAAAGATCGTGAGCTTATTGCGCTTGACCTTCCTGCGATGCTCGCTGGCGCTAAGTATCGTGGTGAATTCGAAGACCGCCTGAAGGCTGTTCTTCGCGAAGTGAAGCAGTCCGATGGGCAGATTATCCTGTTCATCGATGAGTTGCACACCATTGTGGGCGCTGGCTCCACGGGCGATAGCTCCATGGACGCGGGCAATATGCTGAAGCCTGCTTTGGCTCGTGGTGAGCTTCATGCCATTGGTGCTACTACGCTCGACGAATACCGCAAGTACATCGAAAAGGATGCTGCGCTTGAGCGTCGTTTCCAGCCGGTGCTGGTGGGCGAGCCAACAGTCGAAGACACCATTGCGATTCTGCGTGGCCTGAAGGAAAAGTACGAGATCCATCATGGCGTCCGCATCAAGGACTCCGCGCTGGTTGCTGCAGCCGAGCTCTCCAACCGCTACATCACCGATCGTTTTCTGCCTGACAAGGCAATCGACCTGATGGACGAGGCGGCAAGTCGTTTACGTATCGAAATCGACAGCATGCCCGAAGAGGTCGATCTGGCTGAGCGCAAGCTCACTCAGATGCAGATTGAAGAGCAGGCTCTGATGAAGGAAACGGATGAGCCGAGCCGCGAGCGCTTGGAGGCTCTCCGCAAGGAGATTTCCGCCGCCCGCGAAGCGCTGGATTCGCAGAAGGCGCTTTGGAAGAACGAAAAGGACGTCATTGTCAGCGTTCAGAACCTGAAGGCTGATATTGAGGCTGCCCAGATCGAAGAAGAGCAGGCCACTCGCGAAGGCGACCTGGCTCGTGCTTCCGAGCTGCGCTATGGCACCATTCCTGCGCTACAGCAGAAACTTGCTCAGGCTGAAGAGGTTCTGGAAAATCGCCAGCAGGACGGCGCAATCCTCAAGGAAGAGATTGGCGAAGACGAAATCGCCGAGGTTGTATCCACGTGGACGGGCATTCCCGTTACCAAGATGATGCAGGGTGAAATGGCCAAGCTGGTTGACCTGGAAGACAAGCTTCGCGAACGCGTGGTTGGTCAGGATAAAGCCGTGGCTGCTGTGGCAGGCGCAATTCGTCGTAACCGTGCAGGCCTTTCCGATCCGAACCGTCCCATTGGCAGCTTCCTGTTCTTGGGTCCCACCGGTGTTGGCAAAACGGAACTGGCCAAGGCTCTTGCCGAGTATCTGTTTGACACCGAGCGCGCTATGGTCCGTATCGACATGTCCGAGTATATGGAAAAGCACTCGGTTGCTCGTTTGGTCGGAGCGCCTCCGGGATATGTGGGCTACGACGAGGGCGGTCAGCTTACCGAAGCGGTACGCCGTAAGCCGTACAGCGTGATTTTGCTGGACGAGGTTGAAAAGGCTCATCCCGATGTGTTCAATATCCTGCTTCAGGTTTTGGACGATGGTCGTCTCACCGATGGCCAGGGCCGCGTGGTGAGCTTCAAGAACGCCATTATCATCATGACGTCCAACATCGGTTCGCAGTCGATTCGCGAATTCGCAGGCGAAGATCAGAATCAGAGGTCTGGCAATTCCATGGGCAAGGTCATGGAAGACCTTATGACCGCAGATGTTGAGGTTGCGGCAAAGCGTCTCGCTGAGCTGAACAACAAGATCAACGATGCTCTGCGTAACACCTTCCGCCCCGAGTTCCTGAACCGCATCGATGAGGTAATCACCTTCAATCCGCTTTCCATTGCCGCAATGGAGCCTATCGTCGGTTTGCAGTTGGCCGACGTGCGCGAGCGTCTTGCCGATCGTCGTATCGACTTGGTGGTTACTCCTGCCGCTATGGAGCATCTTGCGATTGACGGTTACGATCCCGTCTATGGAGCACGTCCGCTGCGCCGCTTGATTCAGCGTGAGGTAACCGACCGCGTTGCCACCGAAATCATCAACGGCACCGTTCACGATGGTGCAACGGTAACGGTTGATATCGATGGCGAAGGCCAGTATTGCTCTAAGGTCGAAAACCGCCATGAGCTGAATGCTGGCGACGACATCGTTGCCCAGGCCGAGCGATTCTTGGGTGGCCAAGAATAGGGCATAACCTAATTGCTTCAAGGGCGCCTTCTCTTTTAAGGGAAGGCGCCCTTTCTTTTTGCCTTTGGTGTAGCTGTGAGTTAGTTTGCGGCCCCGCTCGTCAAGGATGAACGGCGTATGAATGCCGTTCATCGTCCGTGGGCGGCAATTTTGCCCAGATTTTCCTGTTGTGTAACAAAGAGGTAACGCTGGATTGCGACCATTCAAAAATCGTTCCCCCTGACGCGGGAATGGGCTGCTTTGCGATGGCACATGCCGAAGGCTTTCATTCTCCCCCGAAGCAGCGGCTTCGTTATCTCGTGCAGATAGCGAAGCCGCCACTTCGCAAGCTTGCTGAGCCAATGGGCACACTTCCTTTCCGCGTCAAACGAGTAGAAAGGAAGTAGCCATGGAGACATTCATCGAATCTTTCTCGGCTGGCGTCGATGCCGTCGATAGTTTCGTATGGGGCTGGGCCCTTATTTGGTTGCTGTTGGGCACCCATCTCTTCATGACCATCAGGACCGGTTTCATTCAGAGGAAGATCCCCACGGCGATTAAGCTCTCGGTCTCTAAGAACGACCCCTATGCTGAGGGCGACATTTCGCAGTTCGGCGCCCTTACCACAGCGCTCGCTGCAACTATCGGTACGGGCAACATCGTCGGTGTTGCTACGGGCCTTCTGTGCGGCGGTCCAGGCGCTATTTTTTGGATGTGGCTTACCGGCGTCTTTGGTATCGCAACCAAGTATTCCGAAACTTATATATCCATGAAGTACCGCGTGAAGGACGCCAATGGCCGAATGCTCGGCGGCGCTATGTATGCGCTGGAGCGCGGCTTCAAGCACAAGGGATTGGGCAAGCTTCTTGCTGTGCTGTTTGCCCTGTTCACCGCCGTCGCTTCCTTTGGCATCGGCGCTTCGGTTCAGTCGAACTCCCTGGCAGGCGCCCTTACTTCTTCAAGCTTGATTCCCGGTGCCTCCGAAATCCCCACGTGGCTTATTGGCATTGTAGTTACCGTCTTGGTTGCCATCGTTATCATCGGCGGCTTGAAGAAGGTTTCCAAGGTGTGCGAGAAGCTGGTTCCCGTCATGGCTATCTTCTACGTTGCCTGCTGCCTTGTGATCATCGGCATGAACGGCGCCTATTTGTGGGATGCCATCGTGACTATCATCACCTGTGCGTTTACCGGTCAGGCAGCTTTTGGTGGCGCGGTTGGCTCTGGTATTATGCTGGCGCTTCAGTACGGCTTTAAGCGAGGCCTGTTCTCCAACGAATCCGGCCTGGGCTCTGCTCCCCTGGTTGCCGCCTCTGCAATTTCCAAGAATCCTGCTCGCCAGGCACTGGTTTCGATGTCTGGTACGTTCTGGGACACGGTGGTTATCTGCCTGATTACTGGCTTGATGTTGGTAACCTCGCTGCTCGCCAATCCTGACCTTGCAGCTATCTACAACAACACCATGCTGGCAAGCAACGATCTTTCCATCGATACTGCTGTTGGAATCTTCGCTGGTGGTGCAGCTTTGGCGACGGCTTGCTTTGAGAGCATTCCCGTGCTGGGGCCCCTGGTGCTGGTAGTTGGCCTTTTGTGCTTCACCTATTCCACCATGCTCGGTTGGTCTCAGTACGGTGATCGCGCCATTACGTACCTGTTTGGTACCAAGGGCATCCGTCCTTATCAGGTGGTGTTCTTGCTCTTTGTATTCTGGGGCTGCATCGGTGGTGGCGACTTGGTTTGGAACCTCTCCGATATTTCGAATGCCCTTATGGCTGTCCCGAACTGTATAGCGGTCTTGGTTCTTTCTGGCGTGATTGCCAAGGGAACAAAGTACTGGATCTATGAGGGCCGTTTGGAAGAAGAGGACACCACGCCGATTCCCACGGTTGGCACGGTCGACCACCCCAACGTTTAACGTAGGTTCGCACCCCCCCGTCCCAATGTTTGCTGCGGAAAAGCGGGGGCATAACTGTCGAACGCTGTTTTGCGGCAAAAAACGCTGTTGGGCGTTTTCGGTAAGCGAGCTTTCCCCTAGCCACGGTCCCGGAATGGGAGGATTCCGGGACCGCTTGCGCTAGTTGGGTGGTGTTGCGGGAGGGCGGCGCGAATCGTCGGTCCTCGTGGCTTCCTGTAAACATGCGGCTGGAAACTCCCATTAGTGGTAGGGTGGGAAAGCATGACGCAAGCGTTTATCGGCAAAGCGGTAACTCGGTCTTGTGATCGCCTACTAACTAATGAAGGAGTTTCCAACGTGGAAAACTTGGGCTACTACAACGGAAAATTCGGTCCCCTGAATGAAATGAGCATCCCAATGAACGATCGCGTTCATTGGTTTGGCGACGGCGTGTATGACGCTGGCCCAGCGCGCAACTATAAGATATTTGCGATTGATGAACACATTGATCGTTTCTTCAACAGCGCTGAACTTCTCGAAATTGAAATGCCCTGCACCAAGCAGGAGCTGAAAGACCTGCTGAACAAACTGGTGAAAAAGGTGGATACGGGTAGCCAGTTCGTTTATTACCAAGTAACGCGCGGTACAGGCATTCGAGATCATGCGTTTACGGAGGGCCCTGGCAATTTGTGGGTGATGTTGAAGCCGGCCACCATCTCCGATGGTATCGAGCCTATTAAGCTGATCACCGAGCCTGATACGCGCTTCCTTCATTGCAACATCAAAACGCTCAACCTCATTCCTTCGGTAATGGCATCGGAGAAGGCCAAGCGCGCCGGTTGTCAGGAGACGGTGTTCTACCGTGAAGGTGGTCGTGTTACCGAATGCGCGCATAGCAATGTGCACATCATCAAGGACGGAGCGCTGTATACAGCGCCGCTTGACAACCTCATATTGCCGGGCATTGCGCGTAAACACCTCATTCAGGCGTGTGACCGTCTGGGCATTTCCGTGCACGAGGAGCCGTATTACTTGGAGGATCTGTTTGCCGCCGAAGAGGTATTGGTTACCAGCTCCAGCAATCTGTGCTTGCATGCTCACGAGATTGACGGTAAGCCCGTCGGTGGAATGCAGCCTGAACTGATAGAAGCGCTGCGCAAGGAAGTAATTGGCGAATTCCTCAGCGCAACCGAGGCCGATTAAGCGCTATTTGCTGCGCCCCAGGCTCGTTGCGAATGCGAGCCTGGGGCGTTTTGAGTGTGTTCGCCACTGACCGCGCCTGGATGCCTTTCGTCAGGGATGTGCGTTACCTCCCTTTCGTGTAAGCGCGATGAGCGCTAGTGTCAACGCGGTAAACCAGTATTATTCAACGTTCACAGGAGCGAAAAGTTAGCATGACTGAGTACAACGAACTCACTCCCGAATTGATCAGCCAGCTCCAGGCTATTGTCGGCGAGGAAGATTGCCACGTTGGCGAAAACATCAGCGAGGATTACTCTCACGACGAAATGCCCATCTACGGCACTAAGATGCCCGAGGCCGTTTGCTTCCCCGGCAACACCGAAGAGGTTGCTGCCATCATGGGGCTGTGCAACGAGAACAAGATTCCCGTTACGGTTCGCGGTGCGGGCACTGGCCTGGTTGGCGGTAGTACCCCGCTGCAGGGCGGCGTCGTATTGTGCACCATGCACATGAATGAAATCCTCGAGTACGACATGAACAACCTGTTCGTTCGCGTTCAGCCCGGCGTTCGCCTGTGCGATCTGGCTGCAGACGCCCTTGAGCATGATCTTATGTATCCCCCTGATCCCGGCGAGAAAACTGGCTCTTTGGGCGGCAACGTAAGCACCAACGCTGGCGGCATGCGTGCTGTTAAGTACGGCACCACGCGCGATTACGTGCTGGCAATGACCGTGGTTCTTCCCACGGGCGAAATCATGGAAATCGGTCGTGCGGTTTCCAAGACCAGCTCTGGTTATAGCCTTCTTCATCTGATGATCGGCTCTGAGGGCACGTTGGGCGTTATCACCGAACTCACCCTTAAGCTCATCCCCGTTCCGAAGGAAGACATTAGCTTCATCCTTCCCTTCGAGGATCTCGAAACTGCCATTAGCGCTGTTCCGAAGATCAAGCTTGCTGGTCTCGATCCGCAGTCCATTGAATTCATGGAGCGCGACATCGTCGACTCTTCTGCCGACTATACCGGCAACAAGATCATTCCAACTAATGTAGATGGTCATGAAGTTGGTGCTTATATCCTGGTAACCCTTGACGGTAACGACCAGGACGAAATCTTCCAGCGTGCAGAAACGCTGGCAGAAATTGGCGACGAGCTTGGCGCATTCAACACGCTGGTTCTTTCCCACCCTGACGACAAGCGTGCCGTATGGGCTGCCCGCAGCGCATTCCTTACGGTAATCGAGGCCGACACCGAGCATCTCGATGAAATGGACGTGGTTGTTCCCGTAGACAAGGTTGCTGAATTCCTGGAGCACGTACATCAGATCGGCGAAAAGTACGGCGTTGGCATTCGCTCCTTCGGTCATGCTGGTGACGGCAACCTTCATATTTACGCTTCTGCAAACGGCGTAGATCAGGACGTATTCTTGGAGAAGTCCCAGAAGGTAATGAAGGAAAGCTATGAAAAGTGCACTGAACTTAACGGTCAGGTATCCGGCGAGCATGGTATCGGCCACGCAAAGAAGGAATATCTGCATGATTCCGTAGGCGATACGGCCATCGGCCTCATGGCGGGCATCAAGCGCGTGTTCGACCCGAATTACATTCTGAACCCAGGCAAGGTTTGCAACTAAATATCAACCTATATATAGGTATCAAGGGAGTCGCAATAACGCGGCTCCCTTTCTTTATATATAGAGATGGGTTGCATGTGCGGCCCAATAGGGAAGCAAAGCAATGCAATGAGCATTCATTTGCCAACAAAGCGGCTCCGCCGCTCGGGCAAAGTTGAAAAGAAAGAAGACTATTCAATTTGATGATCTTGTGGAGGTAAAAAACAAAGGACGCATGAAAAGAGAGTTGCCGAGCCACAGGCAAGATGCTTGAACGTTCAAAATGTAATCAATATCTCCGAGTAAACAAAGAATGAGGTTAATTGCCAAAGGATTGAACAGGGAGAATCCGAAGCTAAAAGAATGTTTAGGAGAGGCGTTCGAATTCATTGAGGAAGCTCAATTGCCAACAATGTGAAGAAATTGAGAACAACCGAAACGCTCTGACCTGGTGCTATTCAAAAAAGCTGCCGCCCAATCGAAAAAAGTCGGGGAAAACGCTTGCAAAGCGCCCAGGGCGGGGTATTATAGTTAAGCCTTCTGACGAGGGGGCGCCCCCAAGAGGGCGGCACCGAGTCGGCGAGCGG